>ERZ795030.6504-NODE-6504-length-10162-cov-3.416543_pt1 | contig 10162 bp, 12 predicted proteins | sample MGYA00375122_ERZ795030 | MGnify/ENA primary metagenome ERZ795030 (study PRJEB30165, sample SAMN05720146) | activated sludge metagenome | isolation source: anaerobic digester from wastewater treatment plant | place: Japan | collected 2015-04-20 ...
TCTGTTGTGCTATAACACAACATTTAAAAAACAGAAAGAAGAAATTTGAATTGTTTTATAAACTTAAGGAAGCCATCTTCCTAATTTTATTACAAACTTAAGACGATCGTCATAGGTTTGTTATATTTTAGATTATTAATTATTTAGTTGTTGATCAGAATAATTTAATTTTTTTGTTCTTCTAGATTTTCTTCGAAAATTTTGAAGGGTAAAATTTTGGATTTGGTTTGACATTTAACATTTGAATTTTGAATTTTGATGCTTTTTAAAATTTAGAGATTTTTATGATAATGGTATAATGATAAACACAATGGCTAAATTAATACAAAATAATTTAACTCAAAAAATTAAAAAGGCGCCAAATAACCCCGGTGTTTATTTGTTTAAAAATCAAAAAGAAGAAATTATTTATGTAGGAAGATCCATTAATCTAAAAAAACGCTTAGAAAATTATTTACATCCAAAATATTTTAAAACCATTAGCCTTGTCAAAGAAGCTAAAAGCGTTTCTTTTAAAACTACTAAAAATTTTTTAGACGCCGTAATTTTAGAAGCGAATTTAATTAAAAAATATGAGCCAAAATATAATGTTAGAGAAAAAGATAGTCGATCATTTGTTTATATTGTTATTCCTAAAAAACCTTGGACTTATCCAATGCTTGTTCGAGGTAAACAATTAGAAAAATATTCTCCTAAAAAAACTAAAGCAGAAATTTTTGGTCCTTTTCAAAGTTTAGGCTTAACCAAAAATCTTTCGCGGTTGCTACGAAGAATTTTCCCTTATAGCACTTGTCAATTAAATGCTTCTCGTCCTTGTTTTGACTATCAAATCGGCCTGTGCCCAGGAAAATGCATTGGAATAATTACCGAAAAAGAATATCAAAAAAATATTAATAATTTAATTTTGTTTCTTAAAGGAGAAAAAGAAAAAGTTAAAAAAAAATTGAAGAAGACATCTCCTGAAAAAATAAAGCTTTTAGAAAATATTGATGATTCAATTCTAATTTCTCATGAAAAAGAAGATTTTGATTTTGGTGAAGGAAGAATTGAAGGTTATGATATATCGCATTTTTCCGGCAAAGAAACATTTGGGGCAATGGTTGTCTTTGAAGATGGTGATTTTAATAAAAACGAATACAGACTTTTTAAAATTAGATCTGCCAAGCCCAACGATGACCTATCTGCATTAGAAGAAACGCTTGAAAGAAGATTAAATCATAAAGAATGGACCTATCCTAATTTAATTCTTGTCGACGGAGGTAAAACGCAAGTAAGTACTTTAAATAAAGTTTTAGACAAAAAGAAAATTAATATTCCAGTAATTGGAATTTCGAAATTTCAATTTGATAAATTGGTTTTTAGTAAAAAAATAGATAAATCGTTAAAAGGAATAATTTCTTTGTCTTTTGATGAACTTAAAAAAATTAGAGACGAAGCCCACCGTTTTACCAATTCTGCCCGGAAAAGATCGTTTCAAAAACATCTTTTGCCGGGAAAATAACTCTTAAAATTTTTTTCTCTTAAGAAGATAAGTATTATCAGAAGAATTATGAGTTAAAATGAAATGTCTATCATTATCATCTTCAAAATTTACTGAACTTTGACGTCGCGCAGCACTAAAAAAGACTTCAGCTTCATTTGCATCTAAATCAATTCTTAAATAATCTATTCCGGCCTGGGCATCGTCTTCATAATTAACTTTATGATTATGAACGTAGGTTTCTTTCATAATTTTTAAATAGACCTAAAGCGACCTTTTTATGTTCTATAATTATATTACTGCTTTTTAAAAAATTTGCCAATAAATTTAATCTACGCGATTATTTCTAAACAATAATACCTTAATTAAAATTAATGTAGTAAAATAAATATATGCCCGCTAACTTACCTCCACAATATTATTCTGTTGAAGCGAAACTAAGAGAAGCAAAGACACCAGAAGAAAAAATCTCTATTTACGAAGAGCTTCTTTCATTAACCCCAAAGCACAAAGGCACTGAAAACCTTCAAAAAGATTTAAAGACAAAAATTGCCAAATTAAAGAAAACAATCGGTTCAAAAAAGAAAACAAAAAGAGAGTTTCTTTATATCGTTAAAAAAGAAGGGGCAGCTCAGGTTGCTATTGTAGGACCTTCAAACTCTGGGAAATCAACGCTGTTAAATACTCTAACGAATGCTCGAGCAAAAACTGGTTCTTATCCCTTTGTAACTAAATTTCCTCAACCAGCAATGATGCCATATGAAGATATTTTAATTCAATTAATAGATACTTCGCCAATTGATAACAATTTCTTTCCTCCTTGGCTAAAAGAAATTGTTAAAACAGCAGATGGCGTTTTATTTATTTTTGATGTTACTAAACCAATAGACTATAATTTAATAAAAGAAGTTGAAAAATTAAATAAGAAAATTTTATTAGTAGGTAATAAAATTGACTTGATTAATAATTATCATTTTGCAAACGAAGAAAAAATAATTTATATTTCTTGTTTAAAACGAATAGGCTTAGAAGAATTAAAACAAAAAATTTTTAATCTAACAGAAATAATAAGAGTTTATACAAAATCACCTGCTAAAGCGCCAGACTTCAATCATCCTTTTACTTTTAAAAAAGGTAGTAAATTAATAGATCTGGCTCAAGAAATTCATTATGATTTAGCAGAAAAATTTAAGTATGCTAGATTATTTAAAAATTTATTAGAAAAATCAAAAAAGCCGATTATTGTCGGAAAAGACTATTTTTTGGAAGATGGCGATATTATAGAAATTCATTCTAATTAAATCAAAAAGAGCCTTACGGCTCTTTTTGATTTAATTAGAATTCGTCTCCAGATAATTCTTCTTCGTCATCATTTTCTTCCTCATCATCTTCTTCATCATCATACTCATCTTCGTCTTCTGACTCTTCTGATTCTAATTCTTCGTCATCTTCTAATTCATCATCTAAATCAGAAATGACATAATCAGTTTTATACATAAATCAAATTAAATTTGATTTTTAAGCGACCTTTTAAAAAGTTTTCTTATTATATCAATAGAAGATTAATTGTCAAATGCCTTTACTATTTATTAAATTTTTCATTACAAATTATTTCTTTTAATTGTTTTCTAATCTTTTTAGAAGGATTTTCCGCTGAATAACCAAGTGGAATTAAAGCCACTACTTGATATTTCTTTTCAGCTGGAATATTTAAAATTTTTTTCACTTTTTCTTGATCAAATGATCCAACCCAACATGTTCCTAATCCTTCTTCAGTTGCTTCTAAGATAAGATGAGTTAATGCAATCGATAAATTAACAGCGCCAGCTGGCACACCGCTAGTCATTAGTTGGTCGGCATCTGTCGCTACTCCAACAATAATTATTGGCGCTTGATTTATAAAATCCTGAGTCGCTGCTTTAGCTAATTCTGCTTTTTGCTCTTCACTTTTTACTACAATAAATTTCCAATTTTGAGAATTATGAGCTGATGGTGCTAACCGGACAGCTTCCAAAATCTTTTCTAATTTTTCCTGAGAAACAGGATTTGACTTATAAGATCTTACACTAAAACGGTTTTTTATTGCCTCAAAAACATTCATATTAAAATATTAAAAAATTTATAAATTAATATCAGTAAGAATATTTTAACAAGTCAAATGAAATAAGCCAACTACTTTTTTATTTTGATCTTTTAGAGTATTAAAGGTGCCTATTGCTTGCGGCGTCTCCTCAATAATTAACTCTACTCCCCTTTTTTGAATTTCCTCTTTAGTTTCATCAAGTACTTGTGCAATACCTGATTCGCCAGTGCCAATAATAATAACTTCTGGAAATTTTAACAAAGCTTTCTCAATCGCGTCAATATCAATAAGATGGCTTTGCTTCCTTTGCCAAAATTCTATCTTATCTTTCCAGTCAATTATCAAATCTTTATCATAACTCTTACCATTTACTTTAACTAACCCAAATTTATAATCCTCAATCATAGTGATAAAAATTTAACTTTAAAATTGTAATACTTTTTTATAAAAAAGAAAAGAGTAGGCGATATTTTGCCTACTCTTTAAACTCAAAACCCAATTTTTTAATTTTTTCAGAAAACGCTTGCTGAATTTCTAGAGGAAGTTGATTTTTTAAGAATTTTCCAAAAATCCAGAGCGCTTCGTCAAGTTTTTTATAACTTGTGCCACCAAAAACATTTAATAACTTCTCGTCAATTATATTTTTAAAATTTTTATAATCCTTGAGATTTTTTTGAGGTATATTCATTGTTCTTTTAATAGCTATCCCTACATACTGATCATATATTGGGTAATATCTAGGATTTGACCAGTGGCAATATTTTGTTGCGAAAGAATAAAAATCAATTTCTTCCCCAGTTTTTTTTCTTTTAATGCCATGGCCAAATCTTATTAAATCCACTGCTTCTAGATCTCCTTTGCTGATCATATATTTTAAACCTTTAATTTTAGTAATATGCTGAGCCATCTTTAAATAAGAATACACTATAGCCTTATAAGTTTCAGAAATAATAATTACTTTCATTACTACATCCATAATCAATTTTTGCGAAGGATAATTTCTAAAAACTTCTCTCATTAACTTATCACCTATAACATTTTTATTAATTTTCCAAAAATACTCCCGGGAATCTTTTAAAATCCTTGTCAATGCAGCTATTTCAATTTTATTCACCATCTTTTACCCCCTTTTTTTTGTTTTTTTAATTTGCTTTAAAATACTATATTAAAGATAACATAAAATTTAGCATATGTCAACTTAAAATTTTAAAACAACGTACTTTATTTATTTTCTATTGCTGCCTGAGCTGCTGCTAATCTAGCAATTGGCACTCTATAAGGAGAACAACTTACATAATTTAATCCAATTTTATGACAAAACTTTACCGTTTCTGGATCACCGCCATGTTCTCCGCAAATTCCAATTTTTAAATTTTTATTAATACTCCTTCCTTTCTTAATCCCAATCTTCATTAATTCTCCAATTCCTTGTTGATCTAATGTTTGAAAAGGATCATCTTTAAAAATTTTTTTGTCTAAATAAATCTTTAAAAATTTTCCAGCGTCATCTCGTGAAAACCCCATTCCCATTTGCGTCAAATCATTCGTTCCAAAAGAGAAAAATTCTGCTTCGGTCGCAATCTCATGAGCTGTTATTGCTGCTCTTGGCACTTCAATCATTGTTCCAATTTTATAATTTAATTTGACTCCATATCTTTGCATAACTTCTTTAGCAATTTTTTCAATAACTTCTTTTTGATTCTTCAGCTCATTTATGTGACCAACTAAAGGAACCATAATTTCTGGAACGATTTTTATTTTTGATTCTTTATACAGTTCACAGGCAGCAGAAATTATTGCTTCAGTTTGCATCTCTGTGATTTCTGGATAAGTTATTCCCAATCTGCATCCTCTATGACCTAACATCGGATTAAATTCATGAAGTTCTTTTGTTTTCTCTAAAATTTTATTTACTGGCACCTTTATTTTTTGGGATAAAATTTTTGCCTCCTTTTCATTTTTTGGCAAAAATTCATGAAGCGGCGGGTCTAATAATCGTATTGTTACCGCATAACCTTTCATTTCCCTAAAAAGTCCTTTAAAATCTTCTTTTTGAAAAGGTAAAAGTTTTTTCAAGGCCTTTCTTCTCTCGTCTTCATTGTCAGCTAGAATCATTTGCTGCATAAAAGGAATTCTTTTTTCATCAAAAAACATATGCTCTGTTCTGCATAAACCAATTCCTTCGGCACCAAAATTTCGAGCAATTTTTGCATCTCTTGGCACATCAGCATTTGCTCTAACACCAATTTTTCTTACTTCGTCAGCCCATTTCATAAATTGATTAAATTCTTGGCTTAATAGCGCAGAAACTGTTGGGACTTTTCCTAAAATTATATCGCCTGTTGTACCATTTAACGTAATCCAATCTCCTTCTTTTATAATTTTTCCTCCAATAACACATTTTTTATTTTTTTCGTCAATTTTCAACTGATCACAACCAGCCACGCAACATTTTCCCATCCCACGCGCAACAACAGCAGCATGACTTGTCATCCCGCCTCTAGCAGTTAAAATTCCTTGAGCTAAATTCATCCCATGAATATCATCAGGTGAAGTTTCTGTTCTTACTAAAATTACTTTTTCAGTATCCCCTATCATCACAGCTTTCTCCGCAGAAAAAACTACTTTTCCTACTGCCGCGCCAGGAGATGCCGGCAATCCTTTTGCAATAATTTTATATTTTGCTTTTGGATCTAAAATTGGATGAAGAAGTTGATTAATTTGTTCAGGATTTACTCTTAATAAAGATTCCTCCTTATTGATCAATCCTTCTTTAGTCATGTCAACCGCTATTTTTACTGCAGCCTGCGCGGTCCTTTTTCCACTTCTTGTTTGAAGCATATATAATTTTCCTTTTTCAATTGTAAATTCAAAATCTTGAAGATCGCGATAATATTTTTCTAATCTTTTTGTAATTTCTTTTAATTGTTTATAAACCGCCGGCATTTCCTTTTTTAACTCTTTTATCGGTTTAGGAGTTCTAACGCCTGCCACTACATCTTCTCCTTGCGCATTTGTTAAATATTCTCCATAAAATTCTTTTTTTCCATTTGATGGATTTCTTGTAAAGCCAACTCCTGTTGCACGATCGCCTCCCATATTGCCAAAAACCATTACCTGAACATTGACTGCGGTTCCTAAATCATCAGAGATTTTATTTAATTTTCTATAAGTGATAGCTCTTTGATTATTCCAACTCTTAAAAACTGCTACAATCGCCATTTCCAATTGTTTAAAAACATCTTGAGGAAAATCTTTTTTAGTTCTTAAGTTAACTAAAATTTTATATTTTTTAACAAGATCTTGAAGGTCTTCTGATTTTAATTCTGTGTCTAATTTAATTCTTAGATTATCCTTTTTTTGGCTTAAAATTTCTTCAAATTCTTCTTTTGGAACACCTAAAACAACATCAGAAAACATCTGAATAAATCTTCTATAAGAATCGTAAGCAAAACGATAATTGTTTGTTTTTTGAGCTAAACCTTCAACAGTTTGATCATTTAATCCTAAATTTAATATTGTATCCATCATTCCAGGCATTGAAAATTTTGCTCCGCTTCTTACGGAAACCAACAATGGATTTTCAACACCTCCAAGTTTCTTACCAGTTATTTTTTCAAGCTTAGAAATAGCACTTTTTATTTGTGGCCAGAGATTGTTTGGTAATTTTTCTTTATTTTTATAAAAATATTTACAAGTCTCAGTGGTAATAGTAAAACCAGGTGGAACTGGAATTTTGTTATTAGTCATTTCTACCAAGCCAGCTCCTTTTCCTCCTAATAAATCTCTTAAATCTTCTAATTTTCCTTTTATTTCGGCTTTTCCGTTACCAAAAAAATAGACAAACTTTTTTTGTTCTACCATAAAATTAAAATTAATATTAATAATTACAATCTAACTTAAAATAGAATAAAAATCAAGTAGATAAATTTTATTGAGGAATATTTTTTTCGCTATCTTCGCTATCTTTGATTCGTTCGCTGAAAAAATAAATATATAAAATATCTAAAATCCCTACCGTGTTTAGAATAAATAAAGCTACGAACCAAGCGCGATGATTTTTCCTCGCTGCCTTCCATAAAGCAAGACCTTTCCAAACTAAAATCCAAATCGTTAATAATAGCAGAATAAAAGCTACTGATGGATGACTTTCTAAATATTGTTGATCTAATAATTGATCCATTTAATTTATTTTAATTATTTTATTTTTTGATCTAAAACCAGAAATAATTTTTATATTCGAAGTTTTAAAATATTCTGATAATAATTTTATAATTGCTAAATTCGCTTTATTATTTACTGGTTGTTCTTTGATAAAAATAATGAAATTATTATCAGCGACCTTTTCAATTTTTTCTTTTTTAGACTGTGGTTTAACTTTAATAAAAATTTTCATTTTATATTTTTCCTTTTTTAATATCTTGCCTTATTCTCTCAATCATTGAATTAAAATAATATAAATTATGAAAAGTTAAAAGTTTCATCCCAGTAATTTCTTTAGCACGAAAAAGATGACTAATATAACTTCTTGAATAATTTTGACAAACAAAACATTGACAATTTTTATCAAGAGGTTTTTTATCTTTTAAAAATTTTGATTTATTCATATCAAGCTTACCAGTTGAAACAAAGGCAATGCCGCGTCTTGCATAATGAGTTGGAGCAATACAATCAAAAGTATCAACACCAGATTTTATAATTTTCAAAATATCATTGGGGTGGCCGATGCCTAATAAATGGCGAGGTTTTTCTGGCGGTAATTCTTCAACAACCCAATTTATCATTTCTGTCATTTTGTTTTTATCATCACCAAATTCTCCGCCGATACCAAAGCCATCAAAATTTAAAGAACTAATAAATTTTGCGCTTTGCTTTCTTAGATCTTTAAATCTTCCGCCCTGAACGATCCCGAAAAGTGATTGCTGACTATTAACTGATGACTTATGGCTAAAATCTTTTAGACACTGAATTGCCCATCGATGAGTTCGTTCTAAAGATTTTTTTGTATATTCATAACTGGCAGTTGGCGAAGTGCATTCATCGAAAGCAAAAATAATATCAGCTCCTAAATCTTCTTGAATTTTAATAGATTCTTTTGGTCCTAAAAATATTTGCTTGCCGTCAATTGGCGATCTGAATAAAACTCCATCGCTGGTAATTTTAATATTTTTTGAATTATTATTCGTATTATTCAGATTATTCAAATACATTTGCAGTTTCGGTTCATTATTTTTCATAATTTTTCCTACTTTTAAATCTTTTCCAACTCCTAAACTAAAAACTTGAAATCCACCAGAATCAGTCATTAGAGGTTTCTGCCAATTCATAAATTTATGAAGACCGCCAGATAATTTTATTACCTTTTCACCTGGCTTTAAATGAAGATGGAAAGTATTACAAATTAAAATTTGCGTTTTAGTTTGTAAGACTTCTTCGCTATTTAACGTTTTAACTACTGCTTGAGTTGCTACTGGTACTAAAGTTGGCGTTTCAACTTTTCCATGCGAAGTTTCTAAAACACCAAGCCTTGCTTTGCTACGAAAAGATTGTTTAAGAACTTTAAATTTATTCATCGCCAGTAAGAAAATCTTGAAATTTTTCTAAAAAAGTTTTCGGCGTTTCTTTATAAACACCAACTGCTTTCTGAATTTCTTCTAAATGATTTTTTGCTTCTTCTTCTCCACGAGCAATAATTTCTTTTGCGCAATAAAACTCTAAAGTATCATAATTAAATACCGCTGGTCGTAGAATAAAATCAGCATATTTAAGTTTTTGCTTAGCCACTTGATACGCTAAACTTTCTAATACTCCTGAAATAATTGAAATAGCTTTTCTTGGGTTAATTGAATTTTCTACAAAATTTACCCATTCCTTAGAAACGTTTACGGCAATAACAACATCAGCACCCATATTTCTTACAACATCAGCAGGCACATTATTAACAAATCCGCCATCAGTTAGCAACATATTATGTATTTTAATTGGTCTAAGAAGCAAAGGAATAGCAGTACTTGCTCTAACAGCATCCACCAAAGAACCTTTTTCTAAAATTACTTCATTGCCATTTTCTGCATTAGTAGCAATAGCTTTAAAAGGAATTAAACAATCTTCAAATTTTTTATCATCTATCACTTTGAACATTTCATCAACTATCCATTGATTTTTAAAAGGATAATCTTGATGATTAATCACCATAAGTGGAGCTTTAAAAATATCTTTCTTTTGTATTTTCAAAAAAATTTTTTCTAGAGATTTTATATCTTTTGTTGCGGCATACCACCCACCAACTAGAGCGCCCATTGATGTACCAGCAATAAAATCAATTGGAACGCCATTTTCTTCTAAAACCTTAATAACTCCAATATGCGCTAAGCCTTTTGCCCCTCCGCCTCCTAAAGCTAAACCAACCTTTTTTCTTTTTAATATTTTATTAGCCATATTTTAATATATTGTAGATTAAAAACAACTAGTTAATCAAGTTTTTTAATTTAAAAACTGCCCAGAACTCAGGCAGTTTTTAAATTTTTTAATATTGGATTGATACCTATTGAACAATTGATTTGCATGCTTCATCAACTATTTCCTGCAAGCCATGATCG
>ERZ795030.6507-NODE-6507-length-10156-cov-17.139887_pt1 | contig 10156 bp, 10 predicted proteins | sample MGYA00375122_ERZ795030 | MGnify/ENA primary metagenome ERZ795030 (study PRJEB30165, sample SAMN05720146) | activated sludge metagenome | isolation source: anaerobic digester from wastewater treatment plant | place: Japan | collected 2015-04-20 ...
ACAGCTTGACGCTTTCTGCCATACACCCGAGCACCTTCCAGAGTATGCCGTCCTGATAAAACCAGATGGTGCAGGATTCGCCGGCGGCGGAGCTGTTCGGATCATAATCAACATACGATCCCCCGATAGATTCTGTCAGGTTTGCTGCTCGCAGCAACGCTGCTATTCTTGGCGGTGTTGTGGCTACGCCCGATCCCCTCAATTCTACCGGGAATGATATTTTTACGCCTTCCCCGAGGGGTACTTTCTGAAGCGACCCGAAATAGGGCAGCATCACCTTTCTCTCCCGGCTTGCATCTGCTATTTCAATAGATACCTTGCCGGTAAGCAATGCATTATCGCCGACCGTAGGGGTAGGGTCATTGCCGTATATCGATTCTACTTTCGCCAGGATTAATTGTTTTTCTTCAAGACTCATTGTTTGCCTCCCTCTTGTCTATATTTGGCACAAAATCTTGTTTGTTGATGTCGTAACGATAGGTACCGGGTTGCCTGTCCATCCCCGCTACGGGCGATCCAGTGCTTTGTGCATCTTCCTGTTTTGTACATGCCTTCCCGAGCCTTGCGGCCATTGCCTCGTCATTCAGGTTTTCTTTTTGCGGTTTGCCCTTTGCTGCCGTACTGTATGATCCTGGTTGCCTATCCATAAATTCCTCCTCACTAAGGTAATATGTGCTCTGTTATTGATAATGTAATCTCTGAATAATGGCACAATATGGCGCCGAATGTGCGAGGCTCAATCACGTCGACCTGACATGGCGAGTTTTCCGGGTTATCTCCGTCGCGGTAGTACCATGTGTTTATTTCTCCAAGGGTTCTGAATGTTTCGCATATCGTATCTACAAGGATCTGAAAGGTCTTGTCTGTTTCTTCCGAATCCTTCAGACTCATATACCCCCGTATTACAAAAACATGGTGTCGAAAATATGCGCCCCTTTTATGCTCGTGAACACTTCTTCGGGTTATTTCCCATCCCCTGATCTGCTGGCTGCCCCCTGTAGGTGTATATGCAAATAATGCGAGAAACTCTTGCCAGTTTTTTGTAAATCTTTCATAGTCGTGCACAATCCCGATATCGGTTATGGATTCGAGCCTGGTCTTTACGTCTGCTAATATAAGTAGATATTTACTTGCCATTTATTTCCCCTGTAATAGATGCCGCCGCCCGTTCAAATATACTTTGAATTTGTGGTAGGTTGTCGGCCAATGCCCGTTCAAACATATGTATGCCGGGGAATCCCTTTTTGCCGATCTTTCTTCTAATCAAAAAGCTGACGCTCTTTTTCCATGCTGTATAGGCAAGCACTTTATCCATGCTGTTAAAAGCCCGCCGGCGAGTACCGAGCTTCAAATCTATCCATCCGTCAAGGGCGTCAGCCGGGGGCATCTTTCTGCCCGGTCTTCTTCCCTTTTCTATGACCTCTCCGTATATGCTCTGGGTCGCCACAATGCCTTTTATCAACGGGGTTCCCTTCTGAATTGTCTCGCCATGGATGCTCGCAAGAAGACCTCCTTTTGCGCCGCCCACACCGATTCTGGGGGCTTTTCTGATATTTTCCTTTACCTTCCGTTCAAGGAGTGCAACCGACTCGCTCATGGCCCGATCAAGATGCATCTGGGATATTTTTAAGGACACGCCATTGTAAATCGCTCCATTACATTTGATCGTCGCTTTTATTTCCATTACCGTTTTTCCCTTGCCCATCGGGGGTGCGTCAACCGCTCACCACCGGCAGGGTATTTCAGGTCGAGATCCACTATTACTGACGCAGCGGGGGTTATATCATCCCCTTTGATCCCCATATGATTCTTGTATAAGGTAATTAATTTTTTTGCACGGGCGCTGAACTCGCTGCCTTTTGACCGGTAGTTCACACTATCTGCACCGATGACCGAATCACCCGTCTGGGTATGGGCGTTTGCCAAATCTTCCAGACATAGTGCGGCAACCAGCCTACAGAATGCGTCTTCATCGGTTGCAATTATCGTTGTAATTGTCCTGGGTATTGTAAAAGTAATTCTGAATGTGTCTGCCGCTGCCGGTGAATTATTAAGCAATCTGACCTGTTTCTTTGTAGTGTTTTGATAAATTTCATATGTATCGGGGTCAAGCAATGTTGCCGGTATATCCCCTATAGGATACTCGATACTTTTTATCTCACTGAAACCTTCTGACCACCCGGTCGGCAGATCATAATCATGCCCGCCGTTGCCTGTAACGTCTACCACGTCAGTGTCGGGGCGGTGTTTGCTGTATGTATTAAGCGCTTCGGCGATTTTTAGTTCATAATCATCCGGGTTGACAAGTTTGGCCGAATCATCTTTTACAATACCAACAACTTTGTTTAATAAGGTCAATAGATCGCTCATTAGTACATCCTTCTAACAGTCAATATGACTGTTGCATCAGTAATATGAGACCCGCCGGAAAGGGTGAAAACAATCGTTATAGCGGCTTCATCCGCGATATAGCTGTCGGAGATTGTGCCCTCGTACGTAACATTTGCCGATGGGCAGGCAATCGCTGCGCTCAGAATTGATGCCCCTGCTTCTTTAACATCAATGGTTGCAGATCCCGACACATCCCTCGCAGACGCAGACACGCCTATTACCCTCATTTTAAACGGTGTAGTCCATCTGACCGGCGTTGTTGTCGATGTGATCGTACCCATGATGGGCAGCACTATCACCTGAATGCCGGGGGCAGTTTCCGGATAATTTGACGTTGCTGCCCGCAAAGGCAAACCTGCCCCCATTATAATAAGGAGGGATATGAGCGCCACGCTTATTGTGGCGCTCATAAATTTAAAGCTATGTTTCATCTTACGGCTGCTCGTACAATTCTACTACATCCGTACCATTACAAACATAAAGGGACAATTTACCTGTGGCGATTGTGCCGCCTGCCTGCCCTGTCACTTTAAAGGTAAGGACCTGTCCAGAGTTGTTATAAACATAATATTGTTTGCCGGCCCTGCATGACGCAAGCAACGCATTTACAGCCTGATCTGCATTTGTAGCTGCAAGATATGTTGCCTCCGCTTCCAGTGCAGATATGGACCAGTCTGCATGAGCTGCCCCGTAATCGTGGCTGGCTGACCCGTTAGTTCCTGTTATACAGATTGTTCCGCTTGCATCCGGTAATGTAATTGTCCTGTCAGCGGTAGGATCGGTCGGTGTGATTGTTGTCTCGTGTGCGTCTGCGGTTGCACCTTCGAACACCAGGCCGTTTGATGCCCCGGTAACTGAGTTTGCAGCGTCAGGGGCATTGGTAGCCAGCGTTGACAATACAGGGGTTCCGCTTGCATCCGGTATTGTAATGGTTCTGTCCGCTGTGGGATCGGTAACTGCAATGGTGGTTTCAAAGTCATCAGCCGTTGCACCTTCGAATACCAGAGAATTATTAGCTCCCGATACTGCGTTAGCGGCGCCCGGGACTGCTGTTGCAAGAATAGGAACGCCGCTTGCATCCGGTAATGTAATGGTTCTGTCCGCGGTAGGGTCAGTCGGTGTGATTGTTGTCTCGTGTGCGTCTGCGGTTGCACCTTCGAACACCAGGCCGTTTGATGCCCCGGTAACTGAGTTTGCAGCGTCAGGGGCATTGGTAGCCAGCGTTGACAATACAGGGGTTCCGCTTGCATCCGGTATTGTAATGGTTCTGTCCGCTGTGGGATCGGTAACTGCAATGGTGGTTTCAAAGTCATCAGCCGTTGCACCTTCGAATACCAGAGGAGACGCTCCGCTCAATACCCCGAGTGTCGTTAGTGCCGATGTATCGAGATAATTTTTGCAGTTAATAAGGTACTCGGTGGTACTAATGGCCGTTCCAACCTGCTGGTTCCATGTGGGCGCAGATTGTGTTATAGCGCCGGCAGTCTCGGACAGATATCCATTTTGACCTTCAGAGAGACCTGTCCAGCCGGACACGATACCGACAACAATTATCTCCACGGTCTGGCCCGACGTGCCGCCCTTACCGATAACGCCCACTGCAGGGCGTAGTGTCGCAGCGTCGGCATCTGCCTTATATGCATACCCATCCGCATCTTTAATGGCTACAACATGGCCTGTAGTCAACGTTTCACCAGCAGTCGCCGAAAAACGTACCCACTGCTGTTTAATCACATATGCGTTCACGTTCGCTGACAACAACATTATAATGACAGCCGCGATCCACATAATTATCAAGTTTGTCTTAATCTTTTTCATTACTACCTCCATTTTTTTATTTAGGGGTTTAAGGGTCCAAGAGGCCGATGGGCCAGTTGAACCACTTGAACCCTGTCTTTTTTTATACTACGCTCTTATCAAAGCCCCGGTAGTCATCAATTTCGACTTCCATCTCCTGGCGGATTTTGTACTGTATCTTGTCTGCGGCAAACATCTGCCCGACAAGAGGATTATCTGCCACGAAGAATTCAGGCTCTTCCTGACCGTTCATATAAGCCACTTCAAGCAGCTCGACATCTTGTCCATTAGCCACAAGACCCCAATCGTCAGTATCGGTTGTCAGCTTGTTGATAATAATCCGTTCGTGGTTGGCGCCAAATCTGCCGGCGTGAGGATTGCCCCCGGCCACTCCAGGCCACGGCGAATTGAGACCCTTTGCAACTTCGAGCCTTTCTCTTGGTACCCACATATAAAGCGCTTCAAGGGCGAGCTTTTTCCCCGAATCCTGTTCGGTCTGGTTGAACATCGCTGTGAGCCTGTTTGTAAGCGTTACGATACCTGTAGCGTCGTTGGTAAGCCCTACCGCGCCGAGATTGGCATGATCGTTGTGGAAAAGAGCTTTGCCATCCCCTTTGTATGTTGCATTGTTGATAATTTTGTTCCAGCAACGCTGCGCTTTGGTTCTTTTTGCGGCTCTGCCAAGCCGGGACGGTATTTTTTGCAGGCTTCTTAAATCATCGTTGAGAATAGTCTTTCTCGTGATTGTGACTATCCCGCCTTTCTGATTTAATGCGTAGCTCACCTCTTCGTCGGTGACATTCGTCAGTTCGGCATAGTCGGCGGCTTCAGGATCTACATCCGGCAGATCCCCATAATATCCGACCCTGATCGATTCCATTGTCTTAAAGTCAACTGCGCGACGGATATAACTGATCAATATCTGCTCGCCGAAATCAACAGCGTGGTAATCCTGCACAATTCTTCTGTACATCGATGTGCCAAGAAGAAACGAAAACGAGCTCGAACTATATGCCGCAGGGAGTCTCATCATCTCCATATATGCCTGCCCGAATTTTAATCCATCTCTGGTAGGCAACCCCCTGACCTCAGCATCTCCGGTTATCTGCACGTATGCTGCCCTTATCCCTTCAAATGCTTTTATGCCCTTAAATTTTTCATCAACCTGGACGCCAAGAAGGAGATCGCAGGCGGCCTGCATTTTCTCTGGCTCCTCGTTACACATTCTTATCTGGCCAGATCCGGTTACGCCTCCGCTTCCTGTCAGCTTATCGACATATTCCTTTTCCTCCTTGATAGCCGCTTGCAGCGCTGCCGGTTCAAACATTTTACCGTCAAATTGCTTTTGAATTCTCTGAACAGCCAGCAGGGGGAGGCCGCATTCCTTAAGTTCGTCTTTCAGAATAACAGATGCCGCAGCAATGCGGGTCTGTTCGAGGAGCGCCTTGATCTCATCAGAACCTGAATCGGATTTTGATGAGACAACCGGTGCAGCGGACAGCAATGAGATGACCTCATCTTCCGTGATTGTTTCGAGAGTACCCGCATCAACAAGCTTCTGATACTCGTCGGGCCGTGCCGCCTGTAAGGCAGCCAAAAGTTTTTTTATCATGTGTTCCTCCTTTTTTGGGCCTGCCTGTGCGGCTGCGGCCATTCGTATGAATCTACCCCCTCCGATGGGGTTATACACAACATCGACACTATCAACCCCGGCTATGACCTCAACGGTCTTTTTGCCTTTCGGTACATAACCGACTACATCATGAGACAAGCCGATCAAATCCTGTTTGCCACGTGCAAACGAATCAATCAATGCATCACGCAGCCATGCAGCGGTTTTTATTATATTCAAACTGCCCTCAAGACCGGTTGCATTCGGTTTGACATCGGAAAGCCACCCCACGAGATCCCGAACAGATTTCCCCATAGGATTTTTCGGGTTGTCATGCTGCCCCTGCGACAGAGCAAAAACCTTCGCACCTTCATAGAGATTTGCGGCAGCATGCAGTACCGCAAGAGGATAATCGAACAGCCCGGCTTTATCCAGTCCTGCTTCGATGATCTGGACCTGCCACTTAAAACCTTTTTCGGCATCAGGAGTGTCATCAGAATCAGATGCAGCAAGCAGACGGGCAGCAGCATTCACTCGCACATAATCCACCTGTCGCCGTACCTTTGCCATGTCCCCGGTTACAACCTTGCCGTTTTCATCGATAGTGTAGGGCACCTCGAACAAAGCCCCGGTCCCGTCGGATATAATGCAGTGATCGATATAAATATCAACCATATCACCCCTTGAATCCGGAAAGGCCGCAGTAAACGCATCACAAAGCGCTTTCCGTATCTCGCTGAAGCTCAGCATTAGTTAACCCTCCTTTGCCGGCTCTTTCGCCGGGTTTTTCGGAATGTCATATTTTTTTCCATCCTTTGTTACGACATGAAACGAATCCCCATCGTCCCTCTGGCTAAGAATATCGTCGAGAACAAGGGGACGCACTACGGGTATAAGTTTTATTTTTTTTGCCCCGTCATCACCTGCAACCTCTTTCCTTTCTGATGTCCTAAACTTCAATCCCTCTAACTGTTTTTGCTGTACATTGGCCATGTTTGTTACCTCCTTATTTTGATTCTTGACAAATCTTCCATCTGTGCTAAACTATTATTGAAAGCTTCTTTGACACGGTGAATCCTCCAGCCGTACCGTCTGCTCCCGGCAGATTGGAGTTGAAGGGAAACGGAGGTCCTTCCAGAGAAGCTTTTAATATTTTTAAAGTACATTTTTTATTAGTCTTCCTTTCTTCATCTCGTTTATAATGTCTTTTTCGTTAGTAAATCTGAAGGATGTCAGATAAAGCTCGTTTTTCATGTGAACCGCTTTCACCACTGCAAAATAATCTTTCTCTCCCCGTTCAATAAAAACAAGGTTGCGTTTTTCCTTCTCAATCACTATTTGTGAATTATTAATAATGTCCGGGATATGTCTGTAATCGCGAATGGTCAAGTCCGGATGGTTCTTTTTATTTTTCGACAATGTTTCGTTGCTGAGCATTACTATATCTGATTTTGCAGTTAGCTCCTTTTGTAAATTATTGTCCAATGTTGCTACCGGGAAATTTCCCGTCCTTTTCCCATGATAAAAGTCTCTAAACTCCTGAGTCTTCAGGCCTTGCCGGACAAAATTATCAACAGCCTCATATCTGGTTGTTCCGTATGACACAAACCCGGCATCTTTCAGTTCATCATTCCAACTCGCATGATACGGCACATGATCACACCCGCAATGGATTACCTCGCTTATCGGCGCATTCGGATGCCTGGGGTGCATTATTGATAATCCGCCTACTTTGAACGGCTGATCTACCGGCACATGCTGCCCGTGTGCCATGACATGGGATATACGGGGCATGTGCGGATGCCCGGCGTGTATCCACTGTTTCTCGAGACCGTCTACATATGCAGCGGCCTCTGTCATACGAAATTGTGTCGCCGCTGAAAATATTCTGCCCATTTCGGTTTGTGTTATTGTCTCTGCACGCAAGGCAATATTACCAAACTTACCGGAATCAATAGTCATGCCTATCGCCTTTGCCACTTCTTGTGGAGTTTTTGCGCCGAGCATCCCCAGGGTAATTTCTCCCTTGATACCATGCCAGGCATCCCCGAACATCTTTTCAAGATATCCGTTTGAGTAATCCTTTAAAACATCAAGCGCACCGGTCGATATCCGGAAACCTCCGGCAGATAATTCGACGGCCCTGAATGCGGCATCCACGAGCCCAACTCCCTTGCCCCATGCGCTATTCAGCAACCCTGACAGCTCGGCCGTTGCCTTACTCTCATATTCAGCCATCTTGTCTTCCAGGGTATTCAGCAGGTTTTTAAGGTAATAACTATCCCACGATCCGAGGGCGGCCCGGCCTAATTCGTTCATTGTCTGCCCGTGCAGGTCTTTCATAATATTCAACATGGCCTCACGTCCGTCGGCAATGTTCATATCTTTATCTTTTAGCCGGCGCTTTATCTCGTCCGTCACTTTCACCTTGCGCCTACCTTGTTGTCCTTCCCAAATCGCCGTTGACATAGTTATAACAGGTGTCAATGAAAACACACGGCCTCTTGCCCTCATTTGTTTTTAAAAACGCCCACAGCGCAATATTCATTTTAATCGGCATTTGCCACCTTCAAGTCCGGTTTACCTTTTTTATAATCTTCATATCCTCTGCTCGATTCTTGTTTTTCCAGGTTGTCTTTTATCTCTTCAAAATTCATATCAACGCCCGTAAATGCCACAACGCTTGCAAATATCTTTCGGGCCGTGTCCTTATCAACCCAGCCTTGAACTTCTGCACTCACCAGTGCAGTTCCTATCTGCTGAGCCGCTGTGCTCATTTTTGCAATATCTTTTGTGCCCATTTCCGGTGTCATTATCGTAAACACAGCATCTTCATCACTTACCCTGAGATACCGTGCCTCTCGTGCCCGCCTGATTGCGTAACCGAGCATGTCCTCGAGGATGTATTTAACGTTAAGTTGTTTCTGACTCATGACCTTTAGCGCCGGCTGATCCATTTCAGATGCCGTTGCCCTGTTGACATCCCCGCCGCCGCCGAACCAATGTTCCGGAAACCCCCATCTCCCCAGTATATGATTTCTGAAGAGCCTTGCCCCCTCTGCTGCATCGGCAGATTTGAGATCAGGCGTTATTGCATTTAAAGATACTTTCTCGTTATGTCCGAATACAGATCCTGATTTTTTGCTGAAATTATTTAATTGTTCCTGAATGGCCGAATTATCACCACCTTCGACCTTCATATCCCACACAAACGAATTAAACTGGGGCCATTTATCGCTATAATCAAATAAAAACTGTTCATATACATCGAGCCAATCAGCGACAGATAGATATGAGGATCTGCCCCTCGGCGAATTGGTCACGTTGTTGATAGACCAATAAAAACACTCTCCATCCGTAAACTGTTCTCTCAGCCATTTTGCTTTGGGAGATAATAAGAAATCGGCATCATCGGGAAGAATGGTCATATATTTTTTCGGATCGCTCGTTATGGTGTAACCCCCGGCCATGCCTGTCCAACCCTTCGTCAGTACGCCGATAACCATCCGAACATTGTCCGGGTCGGTTATAACTTGATCTATGTTGGCGGGGTCAATATAGCCGTATCGTGTACGCCCTGTCTGCTGTGCGGTAAATACAGGGAGGCATAATTCGCCGTATATCTGAAGCTCGTTGACGTGCTTCGGAAAATAAAGAGGCATACGGTTTATCGGATCGTGCCAAAATCCATCCAATACAGCCTTTGTATCTTCATGCTTCGCCTCGTACGGCATGCCTTCGGCAAGTATAAATGCCGTTGTCACATCAACAAGCCATCCCGCAAGAGGGTTTGTCTCCCAGAGCCAGTAAGCAATTTCTATCATCCTGTCCTGCGTTACAGGAAGAAGCTCCCGATCTGCGTTGCCCGTTAGTTTTCTCCACTGTATATCCTCAAGCGTCGGAGCGGATAGTGATGATGATGACGCCGCCTTGATTTGTTCTGTTACACGATCGTTAACCATTGTATTTATAGCGCTGCCCAGCATTTTCTGTGCTGCCCATTCTATCAGTTTCATGCTGCCCTCCTGCTGTATAAACCCCTTGAACGGTTTGAACGACTCAAAGAATTTAAACGATTTATTCTCCCGCCCGGCCTCTCGGCATGGTAATCATCGTCTGATGTCTCGGCCGATACCGACACGGCCGATATAAGCCCCGCCTCGATCATGCTTTTGAGCATCTCCAGTGCGTCGGGTCCGTCATCATGATCGCCCATGGGATAATGCATAAGCTGGGTTAGCAGTTCGCGCATATTCCTCCGGAACAGAATCCAGCCGTTTTTGATCCAGGGCTGCAATGTCTGTATTCTCAGAAGCTTATCCACATTTGGCTTCACTTCTACCACATTCAGCGTCA
>ERZ795030.6508-NODE-6508-length-10156-cov-10.946936_pt1 | contig 10156 bp, 5 predicted proteins | sample MGYA00375122_ERZ795030 | MGnify/ENA primary metagenome ERZ795030 (study PRJEB30165, sample SAMN05720146) | activated sludge metagenome | isolation source: anaerobic digester from wastewater treatment plant | place: Japan | collected 2015-04-20 ...
ACTTGCATGGCGACCGGCCAAGCGGCTGGGGCCGCCGCCGCGTTGGCCGCGCAACACGGCGTGACGCCCGGACAACTCCCGAGCGCAGAGGTGAAAGCGCTGCTGACGGCACACGGCGCTATCGTTCCTGACTGACCGAACAACTCCTTGCCTATAAATTGACAGGATTACAGGATTTTCAGGATTGAATAACATCATGTTAATCATGTTAATCATGTCCTAAACTTATTCCAAGGTTTTTTCGCGGCGCAAGCCCCGCAGCAGGCCAAATCCTAAATCTTAACTCCTAAATCCTCCGCCGCGCCGCGCAGCGGCGCGCTTGCGCCAGGCAGACGGCGTCAAACCAAACGCGCGTTTGAAGTGGCCGGAGAAGTGCTGCGAAGCACAGAAGCCGAGATCAAGCGCCAGTTGCGTAATCGGCATGTCGGTCTCGGCCAACAGGCGTTTGGCCTTCTCCAAGCGGCAGGCAAGCTGGAAGTGATAGGGAGGCAGTCCGGTAAGTTGTTTGAAACGGCTGATGAAAAGCGAGGGCGACATGCCGGCTTCGCGCGCCAGATCGTCGAGGCTAACCTTTCTTTCAGGCTTCTCGCGCAAGGATTCGATAACATGGTCAATCAGGCGCGAGTGCGTGATGGTGGCCTTGTGTGATGAGGCGTCGATTACGCCCATCAGCAACGATACACAGGCCGTGTTCAGCCCGACGGTGCGGTAAGGGCTGGCGGGCTGCTCGTGATATTTGAACAGGTGCGCGAAAGCCTGTTTGACCGCATCGGTTTTGGCGATCACATGGCAAGGCAGGTGATTCAGACGTGACCAGATGTCTTGCGCCTCGCGGCTTTTGAGACGCAGAAAGGGTTGGCCGCGCTGCGGTTCGCGGATCAGCAACCAGTAGACGATCGTGCCTTTCGGGCTGGCAGATATGCAATGAATATCAGACGGCTTGTTGAGGTAGAGGTCACCCGGCATGATCCGGTGCTCGCGGCTATTATTCAGGAGGGTAAGCGCACCGCGCAGGCAGAGGCCGATCTCCAGACATCCGGCGTGGCGGTGGGTGCCGACCGGGGTGACGGCGTGACGGTAACGGCTGAAGCCAAGCACCGGGACCTCGCACAGCCCAGCCTCGGTCAGATCAAGGGCACGGCGATCCGGCGTGTCAATGTAGGTGACAGCCAGCTTCCTGCCCTTCGCACACATGCGCTCGCTGTCCTTCTCCGTCCTCATGAGCGTATCCAAGTGTCCGGCGTCATAACACGGATCGTCCCAGCGGCTCGCTCAACCACATCGTTGTCATACGTCAACAGGACGGCGTCCGACAGGTGGGCAACGGAAACATAAACCGCATCCGCACCACGTAGAAAAAGGGTTGCTGCGAAGCATTCTGCGACTCCCGCAATTTCCTCAGAAAGCGGTTGCCAGAGATGTCCTCTGAAACCACGTACCCAACGAGAGGCCAGACGTCCATGTCGGGGATCACGCGTTTTACGCCCGATTGTCGCCGCCACTTCAATGGGCAAAAGAAGCAGCGGCGAATACAGGGTTGCGTGTTTCTCGGCTGCCTTCAACAAGCAAGCGCGACAGGTGGCAAAAAACGGATCATGCACATCCAGTGCTCCAACCCAGACATTCGCATCAATGGTCAGCCTTTCACCGCCTGTCGTCATTCAGCAAATCTCTGTTCAGTCGCGCATCAACACTCGTCTCGCTGATCTCGTCGGCCAGTACGTCAGCTTCACGTACCCACTCCTGAGCCCATTCGTCTTTCTCAGCAAAACGGACATTTTCAAAGTCATCCAGTGATACGCCTCCTGCCAGCCACAACTCATAAAGCTGTTGCGTTACCAACCGAACAGGGCGCCCGTCCACAGAGCACTTCGACTTGACTTGTCGGTAGAGCGTATCAGAGATTTCCAACGTCATTTTCATTTCGCATGTAGTTTCCCACATTCTCGTGTGTCCTGTCAATCTTCACAAACAATGCAACGATATTACAATTGCTATAAGCTTGTAGTACTTTTTTGCCCATTGCTTTATCATGAACACGTTACCGATGAGGAGGGATTATGCGCTTTAGTTTGTTTCTGGCAGTGGGAGTTGCGGCCTTGGCCGTAGGGCTGTACGGGTGCAGGAGCGGCGGGAAAGAGACCGGCGCGGTTTGGCGCGCGGAAGAGTTTCAGACCGTGATCCACCACCTGAGCGGCGGAGCCGCTGTAGCAACGGTCACCAACGGGATGCTCCATGTGAAGGACCATGGCACACAGTCCGGGGACATGGTGGTCCAAGACCAGCAATGGCGCGCGTGTCCCGAAACTGGCGCGATTGTGGAGGCGCGCGTCAAAGTAGTGTCATGCAAAGGCATGGCCGGGGTGATGCTAGGCCTCTCGGACGGTAAGCACGAGGACATCCTGACACTTTACACCGACAAGATTGAGCTACACCACGCTAAGCTGACGCACGCCATGGATACGACGGCTGACTTTCATGTGTACCGTGTGGAGATCAAGAGCAACGACGTGAGCGTGGCGGTGGACGGCGTCAAGGTCATCGACGGGGCCGGGGCTTTCACGAATCCGGCGCACGCGGGACGCAACCGCGTCAGCTACGGGGCGGGCAGCAGCGCGGCCACGGGCGAGGCGTTCTGGGACTGGGTGCGCTGGACCGAGACGCCGGTATCGCTCAAAGCGTGGGAACACCCGGTCAAAGACGCGACGCACCATGTGATTTACAAAGAACCGGGGAAGTATGCCTGTTTCCCCAGTTTGTTGACTGACCCAGACACCGGACACCTCTACACCAGTTTCGGAATCAAGGGCAGGGCCACACATTTCGATACCGCAGACACGCGCACCGGCAGGATGATGAGCGCCGACGGCGGAATGACTTGGCGCGAGATCGAGAAGCTTCCGGAATCTGTGCGCTCCGACATGCCCGGGCCGACCTACACAGCGGCAGACGGCGCACTCGTGCGGATCGGGCATTACTGGCGGCGCTGGTATCCGATGGAACGGCTGGACGAGTTCAAAGGGCGCTACGACATCACCTACAGCAGCCCCGCGCGGGGCCGACAAACCAACACGTTCTCGACGCTCAGCGGGGCGTACGTCGAACGTTCGGAGGACGGAGGTAAGACTTGGAAGCGACAGGACATCGCCGAGCTAGACACCTACGTTTCCGGCTCGTCCCCTTGGTCCATGACGCAGTTGCCGGACGGTACGGTCCTGCGGGCTTTCATGGTGCGAAAGGACAGCAAGTGCGCCGGTCGCGTGATGGTAGCCATCACTCGCGACGGACGCAAAGCTGATTTGGTCGACGTGATGGGCGATCCCGAGAACAAGTTGCAGTTCACAGAGGAGACGCTGGTGTACACCACCTCTAAGGGTGTGGTCTGGATGTTGACGCGCGTTCACGGAACCGGTGCGCCGATCTGGCAAGCGGTGTCCCAGGACGGCGGACGCACTTGGACGGCACGTCCGACCGAGATCGACGCGCGGAACACACCGCCCAGCGGTCTGGTCAAACTCAAGGACGGACGGCTGGTGATGGTGTACGGCTACCGTGACGCGCCCTCCGGCATCCGCGCTCTGGTTTCGGAAGACGAAGGGCTGACTTGGCGCACCGACCACGTGCTGGTGCTGCGTGATGACGGCGACGGCTTTGACTTGGGTTATCCGCGGGCGATCAAGTTGCCTGACGAGACCATTGTGGCCGTGTACTACTATGCCACAGACGACAAGGTGCGCCACATCGCCTGCACCCGTTTCAAGGTGCCTAAGTTGCCGCCGCGTAGCCGCGCAGTGCGCGGCACGCGGATTTAGGATTTAGGAGTTAGGAGTTGTCGGGATCGGGATCGCTATCGGGATCGGGATCGTTTTTTTAACGCAGAGACGCAGAGATTTTTGGGGGCAGGGCATACCGCAAGTCGCAAGTCGCGGGTCGCGGGTCAACCTCTCTGCCTTTGTGTGAGACTGAATTGTGTTGAGGGCCTCGCCCGCGTTGGTTGAATACAACGATTTTACATTTCTTTTTTCGTTGCTTTTTTCACGTCGCGAGTGTGGTATGCTGTTGTTACAAATGGTGGTAGGCGATCCGTGCAAGGGACATGGATGTGCGGGTGCTAGCTGGTTTCGCTTTCGGTCGGGCAAAAAGTTAAGGAGAGCAAACATGAACAAACGGACACTCGGAGTTGTGTTGATAGTGATCGGTCTCGCGGGGTCGATGCAGGCCGCGACGCGAGTCTGGCAGGGCAGTGTGGATTCAGCGTGGGCAAACAGCGCGAATTGGGAAGGCGGTGTCAAGCCGGGCCCTGACGATGTGGCCGAGCTGTCCGCAGCGGCGGGGGCGGTCGTGCTCTCCGAGAATGTGACGGTCGGTGACGTCCACTATGCGCCCGTGCCCGGTGAAGTGACGAATGTGTTGACGGTGTTGTCCGACACCGAGGCGCCCGCGTCAAAAAAGGTGATCCTGACCACGGCAGGGATGCGGCGGGTGCGCGTGGGCACGGGCGCGGAATTACGGATGGAGGCTGATCTCGCCCCTGACGGCGAGATGACCAAGGAGGGTTACGGGACGCTGGTGGTACGACGAGAGTTGAAGACGGTCGGCCGCTGCTATGTCGAGCAGGGACGGCTCGTGAACGAAGGCGCGATCGACGCCACGGACACGCATCTGCATGTGGGCACGGTGGAGCCCGATACAGGGGGGCCGGCCGAGTTCGTGATGCGCGACGGGGCGACCTATGCGTCATTCAGTCCTTGGCTGCACGCCGATCTGCTGTGGGGCGGAAACCGTCTGCTGGAGGCCGGCACGGGTTCGCGCGCCGTCGTGACGCACGAAGGCGGCCTGCTCGACATGACCACCGCCTTGACGCAGGGCATCTTTCTGAACGGTTACGCGATTGGCGGACACGCGGAATACAATCTGACGGGCGGCGAAGTGAATTTGAGCAACAAGACGATGTACGTCAGCTTCCGTGGGACGGGGGTTGTCAATCAGAGCGCCGGCGTGCTGCGCACCGCAACCATGAACCTTTCGGCGGATGCCCGCGGGCTCGGGACCTATCATCTGACGGGCGGCGAGCTGTGGCTCGGGGGAGGCGTCTCTCGCGGGGGAGGCGTTGGCAGCGCGCTCAATCTCGGAGGGGGCGCGATTCTGCGGCCGTTCAACGCCGGCTATACGATTAACGCCGACACCACGCCCCGGCTGACCGGCGGGCTGGTCCGCTTCTGTTCGGAAGGCAGCGGCTTCACGAACACAATCGGCTCGCTGGCCGGGCCAGGCGGGCTCGTGAAGGAGGGCGCGGACACGTTGGTCCTGGCTGGCGCGAGCTTCGCCGGTCCGCTCCTTGTCAGCAACGGCACGGTGACCGCGACAGGAACGCTGAATGGCTTGAACGCGGTGACGGTGGCCGGCGGGCTCCTCGATCTGGCACCCGGCGTGTTCGCGAAACTCAGCGCGCTGATGGTGACCGGCGGCGTGTTCCGATTGAACACCAACAGTGCGGTTGTGGTCACAGGGAACGACCCTTGGGCACGTGTCGCAGGGGAGGGTACGCTTGAACTGAATGACGGCGCGCGTCTGGTTTGCCTGGACGTTTCAGAACAAGGGACGGTTGCTTTAACGGGCGGCACGGCCACGGTGTTCCGGGCAAGGATCGGCGGCCTGGAGCTGGATGCCGGACTTTATCGGGCCGCCGACCTTGAGGCGCTCGCCGGGGCAGGCGCGTTGTCGGTTGAACTGCAACGGCCGGGGCGGCTGCTCGCGGACGGTTTCTCGCGCGATGACGCCGCGCCGACCTACGACAGTCTGGGCCGCACTGAGTCGGGCGCCGCCGACTGGGCCGAATACATGTCGTTTCAGCGTATCGGGGACATCGCTGCCGTGGTTGGCGGCGAGTTGCATCTGGGCAACGGGAGCAGCGATCCGGCCTTGGCCTTGGCAGCGGCGTCCTGGCCGAACGGCCTGTTCACGACGCGGCTGCGCTTCGTGCGGTCCGGCATATCGGGCGCGACGGTCAAGAACACATGCGGCTTCATGCTGCGGGCGACCCCGGGCCTGCGCACGAACACAGGAGCCGACTTTCTGGGCGCGGTCCATGTGCAGATGACGGCGGCCGGCGGGTTGTTTCTGCGCGAGAACTTCGACAGCAACAAGTATTTCAAGAACCCGTTCACCGGCGCCGATTACCTGACTTACGGCGCGGCGGGTTCACTGCCGGTGACGGTCAACGGTCTGCCCTTCGACGCGGATGGCGACGGCCGCCTCGGCGACAACGAACCGTTTATGTTTCAGGCGCTGCTCTCGGGCAACCGGCTGCAGGTGCTGGTCAACGGCGAGCCGGTCATGGCGCACAACGGGTTTGCCGCCGTCAGCGCGTCGCCCGAGAACACGCCGGGATTTTGGAAGAACCGGGCATCGAACGGAAATGTCGAGGCCCACGACGCCTGCTATGATGATTTTTCGGTGGTGACACTGCCGTATGTGATCCGCCATGTCGGTCGCTTCGATCCGAACATCGCGGCAGCGTCACCGCGCGAGAATTGGAACTTGGGCGGCAACACCAATCTGGTGCCGGTGAGTCCGGTCACCGAGACGGTCGGCGGTGAGACGGTCGACGCGTGGCGGGTCGACGACATCTCGACATCGACGTTGGCCTACTACACCACGACCCTGCTGGACCGGGAGATCGAGGGGGCGAACACGAACGGCTGGCGGCTGACCGCACGGCTGCGCGTGACAGGTGAAAACGACGCCTTGGACGGTTCCGTGGGCGTGCAGATTTCGACAGACAGCTATACCTACTCGCTGAGTTACGGCAGCGATGCGACCGGTAACGCGCGTGTCCGGGTGAACAGCGAGCCGATTATCCACACGGTGGCGGGCGGCAGCGTTTACCACACCTACGAGTTGGCGTACGACCCGGTGTCCGGAACGGCGAGTCTGTCGTGTGACGGCGCCCAACTCCAGGCGGGCATCGCGAAGGGCGGCGGCGCGTACAAGCGTGTCCTGTGGGGTGCGAACCAGTCGAGCAGCACCGGTTGCGCACATTACGCGCTGGTGCAGTTCAGTGTGCTGTGGCCGGATCCGCCGGAGCCGCCCGAACCGCCGCCGCCGCCCCCCCCGAAGGGGACCGTGCTGTTGTTGCTTTGATGTGTGAAGCCCGGTCCCGCAGGCAGTGTGAGAGTGACGGATGAAGATCGCGAAAAGGAATCATGTGAAAATGAGGTGCGTAGCCGTGCTGAGCGTGTGGGCTCTGGGAGCCTTGGTCGCGGCGGCGCAGCAGGACTGGCTGCACGTCTGCACCGATGCGGGCGCGGGTGGATACGAGGCTTTTCCCGATGTGTGCCGGCTGGCCGACGGGCGTCTGATGGCGGTCTTCTACGCCGGTTACGGGCACGTCTCGCTGCCGAACGAATCCCTGCCGAACGGCGGGCGCATCGCGCTCTGCACCTCGGCGGACGAGGGCCAGACCTGGACGGCCGCGCGGACGTTGTTCGACGGGCCGTACGATGACCGCGATCCGTCCGTCACCCAGCTTCGGGACGGCCGTCTGATCTGCACCTTCTTTATCTTGAAGCCGACCGGCGAAACCTCCTATACGGGGCTCGGCACGTTCGCGGTGACCAGTGCCGACAGAGGCGTGACGTGGGACACCGTGCCGCAACAAATCTCAGCCGATTACTACTGTTCGTCGCCGGTGCGCGAGCTGGCGGACGGTCGCCTGATTCTGGGACTCTACAAGCAGACATCGACAGACGCGTGGGGCGCGGTGACGATCAGTGAGAATGGCGGCATGACCTGGAGTGCGCCGGTGATCATTCCGAACGGCGGCTTGCGGTATGAGGCTGAGACCGATGTGATCGAGCTGAAGGACGGGGCGCTGTTCGCTGCGCTGCGCGGCCAGAACCACTCGGGCTGGTCGGTCAGCCGGGACCGGGGCCTGACCTGGTCGACCGCCGCGCTGTTCGGCTTTCCGGGCCACTGTCACTATCTGCACCGCACACCGGGCGATATCATCCTCATGGCGCACCGCCTGCCGGACACGAGTCTGCACGTCAGTCTGGACGAGGGGCAGACCTGGAGCACCAATATCGTGGTCGATACGGTCATCGGCGCCTATCCCAGCATGGTGACGCTGAAGGACGGCTCGACGCTGATCGTGTATTACGAAGAGGGGACAGGGTCGAGTATCCGCGCGAAGCGGTTCCAGGTGACACCCGCTGGCGTTCAGTGGCTTTCACCGGCACCCGGCTGGCCGGCGGTTCGCGCGTATTTGAACGCGGACGGGGGACGATGGACCAACACGGCCGATTGGGCAGACGGGATCCTGCCGGGCCCCGGCGAGATCGCGGATCTGTCACTGGCGACCGGCGAATTGATGTTGACGGGGGATGTGACGGTCGGCGAGATCCACTACAATCCCGTGTTCGCCGGCGAGACGAACAGGCTTACGATTGTGTCGGACACGGGTACGCAGCCGAGCGGTGCGGAGCGTGGAGAGTAGCTAGTGGCGATTAGCGAGTGGAGATTGGCAGTGTTCGGTTGGTTTTAACCATGAAAGACATGAAGATTCATGAAGGGGGAAAGAAAGGTATGACAAAGGAAAAGAGAATGGCGGGCGGTTTTGTGGTGGCGGGGGGCTTGGTTTGTTTGTGTCTGTTTGCGCGGGTAGGGCGCGGGGCTGAGGAGCGGCGTGTAGAGATCGATCTTCGTGACGCAAAAGCTTTTGAGCAATGGCATTCGGGAGACAACCGGGCGCGTGTGGCGGGAGGCGAGCTGGTTTTGGACGGGAGGCAGACGCCGTGCCGCGTTTTCCTGAAGGAGCCCGCTTTCGGCGATGTCACACTGTCGGCGGCGTACCGCGTGGAGAAAAGCGCGGGCGTGATGGCGGTCGGTTTTGTGCTGGGTTCGACCGATTCTGCGACGTCGACGTACGTCCATTTCGATTCCCGGTCGGCGATCCTGTGCCGCGGGGATGGCGAGACCCCCTGGCAAGAGGTCAAGCGGGCCGGCAAACCGCAGGCTCCCGACACCTGGCACACCGCGCGCGTCGAGCGCAGAGGAACGCACGTGCGTGTGTTCTTCAACGACGCGCTGCTGTTTGACGTGGCGTGCGCCGGCAAGCCCGGGCGGGTCGGGTTCTACGCGAGCCAGACCGTCGCGCGTCTGCGCGACATCACGGTGCAGGGGGAACCCGCCGAGTTGGCGGCTCCTTGGCGGAAGATCGTGGAGGTGAAGAACTGGATACATGTCTGTGCCGATGCGGGCGCGGGCGCCTACGAGGCTTTCCCGGATGTGTGCCGGCTTGCGGATGGACGGCTGCTGGCGGTTTTTTACGCCGGCTACGGCCATGTGGCCATGCCCAACGACGCTTTGCCGAAAGGCGGCAGGATTAGCGGCTGCTATTCCGCGGACGAGGGACGGACCTGGTCTGAACCGTTTATTCTGTTTGACGGCCCGTACGACGACCGCGATCCCTCGGTCACACCATTGAAAGACGGCCGGATCGCCTGTGTCTTCTTCACGTTGAAACCTAAGCCGGACGGGGCCAAGGGGTTTGACGGCTTGGGTTCCTTCATCGTGACCAGCTCGGACGGCGGCAGGACCTGGGAACGGGAGCCGCGTCAGATCGCGAAAGCGTATTACTGCTCCTCTCCGATTCGTGAACTGTCTGACGGGAGGCTCGCGCTGGGCCTCTACAAGCAGGATGCTTCAGGGGCGTGCGGCGCGGTGACGTTCAGCGGCGACGGCGGCGCATCGTGGTCGGTGCCGGCCGATATACCGACCGGCGGCCTGCGGTATGAGGCGGAGACCGATGTGATTGAACTGAAAGACGGGGCGCTGTTCGCGGCGCTGCGCGGCCAAAAGCATTCCGGCTGGTCGGTCAGTAAGGACGGCGGGAAAAGTTGGACGACGGCCGAGCTTTTCGGTTTCCCCGGGCATTGCCATTATCTGCACCGTGCGCCGGGCGATATCATCCTGATGGCGCACCGCCTGCCGGCCACGAGCCTGCACTACAGTCTGGACGAGTGCAAAACCTGGAGCGCCAATGTGCCGGTCGACTCGGTCGGCGGCGCGTACCCCAGCATGGTGACGCTCAAGGACGGCTCGATCTTGATCGTGTACTACGAAGAGGGGCACGGATCGAGCATCCGCGCCAAAC
>ERZ795030.6509-NODE-6509-length-10152-cov-23.365554_pt1 | contig 10152 bp, 10 predicted proteins | sample MGYA00375122_ERZ795030 | MGnify/ENA primary metagenome ERZ795030 (study PRJEB30165, sample SAMN05720146) | activated sludge metagenome | isolation source: anaerobic digester from wastewater treatment plant | place: Japan | collected 2015-04-20 ...
GTCCAACTCAATTGTGTCAGCAGTGTTGACACTTTTTCTCGATTCTTGTAAAGCCTTGTATTTTATGACTTTATTTATATAACAAGAAGACAGATTTGTGATAATGCATTGTATCGCTGCTACAGTTCTGATGATGCGAGACCTTCTCTTCTAAGAAAAAAGCTGTTCAAGATTATAGTCCAATACGGCATCCGATGCTTTCTTTGTTTTGGCCAGCCCATTCAATTCAAGCCTTTTTCTCCGAGATCTTTCCAAAAGTTCTTCAAGACCCTGAATAATGGAATCACGTTGCTCCACAAGAACATTATCCGATGAAAGCACTTCAAACAAAGAAGCATTCAGCGTTGCGACGTGCTGATGAACATGCAACCGAATCGTATCCTTGGGAGACCTGTCGGTTACTGCACTCACCATTTCGTACAATTGCTCAATCCGCTTCCTGTCCGCACCTGAAGGCTCCAACGTCCCATCCAGCCATTCGTAGATCGTGATCCGACTGGCTCCGAATATCCGAGCCCATTCAGCCTTGCTGAACTGAAAGAACCGATGAAGCGTGTTGAACTGTTCGTAGATATATGTGATGGCAGCCTCCCCTATAGGATGAATATAGTAACAGCCGGAGCCTGCAGCAAGTCAAAAACCGAAGATTATGACCGTTTAAGCAACCTTTTACAAAGTGACCGAGCAAAGGTTGTTGCACTTACCCTCTCCTTGGGCCCTTCTTGCCCATATGACAGGATGCCGTGATGAAACAGAGCCATGAAAACAAGGAGAGGGAAGCCTCGATTCTGGTGAATATCAAAGCCGCCGTGTTTGACGGGGAGATTGGTGGGACAACCTCAATGTCCTTCAAGCGCTTCGTGCTTCCTTTTTGGGAAGATCGATCCGATCTGCATTTCTGGCCTCACAGGAGAAGCCTGTCGGGTTTCAACCTTGGTTTGGAGAGAGATTTATTAGTCGCTTACTTTTGTTCTGAATAATGAGTAGTAATATGTACCCGGGCAGATTACCCGGGTACATGACAAGCAACACTTTTATCCTTCAAAGACCTATTGAGCCGGAGAGTTCTTGATGAAGGAGCTGATGGCTTCCACGGCTCGTTTGACCAGGATTTCTCCCTTTTCCGCAGTGGCATTATCCAATACGCCCCAGGAAGAGCCTTCACAGTAATCGGCAAAGGTCGTGTATGCGGCGAACGGGCTTGAAGTCCAGGATAGATGATCCCGGTAGTATCCGAATTGCTTTTTCGGCTCCCGGTTCGTTTCCTCTTCCATGCTCACCGCTTCGGGCGCCACATGGAGCAGCACGCTGGTGATCATCTCTCCCCCGTGTCCTGTACCCCATTCTTGGTCATCAAGCACATCGCCCGTTCCCATCCCGACCGAACGCCACCAGTCGATCAGGAACGGCTTATGCCCTTCGAAAGCGAGTTTTCGGCAAACATTGTCAGCCGCCCGGTTGTTCAGTGAGTGGAAGGTCAGGAAATAGATCGACAACGAAGGGAATTGGCGCAGAAACGATCGGGCGACGCCCATGTAGTAGCCGCTGAGGACATCGGTCGGAATCATCACGTTTCCCGCAATCTGCGGCAGCTCGAGCGTATCCCCATACGGAATGACGGGAAGATACACCGCCTGAGCTTTCTCGGCGATCAGGGGAGTGACGTGTCCGGCCACCAGAAAATCCGCACCTAAAGGTCCATGAGTCCCCAACGCCTCGAATGAGGCAAGGGGGATGATGAGCCGATTCGACTTGTTCAGAACCGCTTCCAACTGCCGGGAAGTCATGATTGCCGCATTGAACGTGTTCATGACAGCAGCACCGGTTTTTTGGTCGACACCGATTCGTTGATCGCATGAACGATATCCATCGACTTGCATGCGTCTTCCACGGTGCACAGGGCCTTTCCGTCATTGATGATCGCATCGATCAGGTCATTGAACTCTTCCTTGAACGGATGGTGGTCAACGGCGCCGGAGTTGGGCGTGATCGAAGCGAACTCCATCCAGTCGTCCTGATAAGGAAACAGATCCCTTGCATAAAAACGATTATCGCGGCACAGCCCTTTGGTTCCCAGCAGATCGATGTTGAACTGGTACGGGGAAGCCACCCCGTCGAGGGAAGCGGACAGTTTTCCAACGGATCCGTCGACGAATCGCACGGCGGCCACATAGGTGGTCAAATAATCAAAATCATCTCTGGCCTTGGTGGCGAATGCATGGACTTCGGCAACCTCTCCATGGAGATAGCGAATGATGTCCGTGGCATGACTGCCCCCGGTAATCATCGCCCCGCCGGCATACTGTCGCTGCCGGATCCATTGGTAGCTGCTGAAGCGGGGGGAAATCCCATGCCAGTAATCGGCCTGAGCGTAATAGACCTCTCCAAACGCGTTCCTGTTTAAAAGACTCTTTATGTTCTGAACCATCGGATGCCATCGAAGAACGAAGCTTACCACCGTCTTCTTATCCGAGCGCAACGCCGCATCTAAAAGCGCCTTGGTCTCTTCCGGTGTATTTCCCGCCGGTTTCTCCAGCATCAGGTGCTTCCCGGCATCGAGGGCAAGCACACCCTCCTTGGAGTGCAGATGGTTCGGCATGCACTCGGAAACGATATCGACCGATTGATCATCAAGCATCGCTTCGTATTCACCATATGCTTTCGCACCGGGGGTGTGCAGGGCTATGAACTCCTCGGCCTTTTCTTTTGAACGCCCGCAGACGGCAGCCACATATGAATGCGGATTCGCTTGAACGGCCAGGACATGCTGTACGGCTACCTGGCCGGTTCCTCTGATACCAACTCCAAATCTCTTCTTACTCACTACTATGTTATCTCCAACATCTTGTATAGCTTGACCGCATACTCACCAAACTGCGGGGTGGTACGCACCTCCAATTTCCTTGGCCTCGGGAAGTCGATGTCCACGGCTCCCACCATTCGGGACGGCCTGGCCGACATCACCACTACACGATCCGACAGGAATACCGCCTCGTTGATTTCATGAGTGATAAAGATAATCGTTTTCTTCGACTCCGACCAAATCCGTTGAAGCTCCAAGTTCATCTTCTCTCTGGTTATCGCATCCAAAGCACCGAAAGGCTCATCCATCAGAATGAGCTTCGGATCATGGATCAATGCCCGGGCAAGGGAGACCCGTTGCTGCATTCCACCGGAAAGCTCATTCGGATATGCATTCTCAAATCCCTTCAATCCTACCAGCTCAAGCATCTCCATCGCCTTGCTTCGGTATTTCTTCTTGTCGAGCTTCAGGATTTCAATCGGAAGCAACACATTGTCCAATACCCGCCTCCAGTTGAGGAGAAGTGCTTTTTGGAAAACAAAACCAACTTCGCGCGTTGGATCGAACATCGCTTCATCAACATGGATCTCGCCCTCGCTCTTGGGCAATAATCCCGCAATGATTTTCAGCAATGTGGTCTTTCCGCAACCCGATGGACCGACGATGGTCACAAACTCTCCGGGATACACATCGAAGCTGACGCTCCCCAGTGCAACAAGCTCCTCACCCTGAAGCGGAAACACTTTCTTCAGATTCTTAATCGACAGCAACGTCTTTTCACTCAAAGCAAACCTTCCTATCGATTTCCCAGCGCGAGGCTGGGAAATCATTCATGTTTTCCTAACAGGCGCGTTCTTAGAAGTTGTATTTGTACATCGGGCTCGGCAAGAAGCTCGCATCAAAACAATCTTCCACAGGGAACGAAAGCTTCTGCTGATATTGGTCAACCAAGCTGTACGTCTCTCTGATGCGCTGCGGGTCGATATACCCGATACCGTAGTTCTTGTACCGATCCGTCTTGAAGAACTCCATGCAGACCTTCAAGTTTCCGAGATAGTCCACTTTATTGATCGGGTGGTATTCGGAGAGAATCTCGATCGCTTCCTCAGGATTGTTCAAGGTGTATTCCCATGCCCTGTAGGCAACCTTCAAGAACTTCTTCAAAAGCTCCGGCCGCTCCTTGATGGTCTTGTCACTGGCGATATAGGAGTGCGCGTACGCATTGAAACCGTAGTCCGCCCAGACGAAATATCCCAATTGATCGGCAGGAATCGCCTTCTCCATGAACGGCTTTCCGGTGAAAAGCTCAAAGACCACATCGGCCTTTCTGCTGGCAAGCGCCGAAACTTTTGCCGCCGGGTCGATGTTGACGAATTTCACGCTGTTGGGATCCACGCCGATCTGTTTGGCGAATGCAGGCCACATGACCTTGTGCCCGTCAGTCGCAGGAACGGCTACCGTCTTGCCGGTCAAGTCCTGTGGAACCTTGATTCCGCTATCCTTCCAGAAGTAGCTGCAGTTCGGGTGTTTGTCGAAGATGATTCCGATGATTTTTACGTTTGCCCCCTTCTCGCGGCTGGTGATTGGCACCGGAGCATCTGAAATCGCGATATCCGCTTTTCCCGAATCAACAGCCTGTACTGAATATCCGGATCCCTGGCCCACGATGATATTCACGTCCAAGCCTTCCTCGGCGAACCATCCGAACTTCTGTGCGACATAATACGGAGAATGGTCGCCGGCAATCGTCCAGTTCAGCAGAAAATCCACCTTTTCCAGTTTTTTCGGCTCCGTACCACTCTCAGGTACCCCCGCTGCCCACATCATTGATGCAGCAAGTACGAGAACCATACCGATCATCAATACTTTCTTTCTCATACCAAGCCTCCTTTAGCTTTCCTCTAACCTTTTTGTTCCTTTTTGAATGCCCATGGCATTATAAGACGCTCTGCCAACGCTACCACCCAATACAGTCCCGCCCCAGCCAATGAAATAACGATCAATGAAGAGAAGATGGGAGGAGTGCTCATCGTGTATTGCGCACTGATGATGATGTAACCCAACCCTCGGTCGGAAGCGATGAATTCTCCGACGATCGCCCCCACGATGCTCATCGTGGAACATATCTTCAGTCCGGAAAAAATATACGGCAACGAGTTGGGAATTCTGATCTTTATGAACAACTGCAATTTGCTTGCATTCAAATATCGGATCAAATCAAGCAAATCATCCTCGATTGAATCCAACCCCGTCATCGTGTTGATCACGACGGGGAAGAAGCTCACGAGAAACGCTATGAGGATGTTCGTCTTGATCCCATATCCCATCCACAGCAAAATCAACGGTGCGATTGCAATAATGGGAAGACTGTTTATGAATGTGAATAACGGCAACACCATATCTTTAACTTTTTTCGACCAGACAAAGATGATTGCCAGCCCGATTCCAAGCACCGCTGTCACGCAAAATCCCAGAATGAACTCTTGGAGAGTCGTCCTGATATGAAGCGGCCAGTTGTAGTTCGCATCGGCTTGTTTTATGAACAGGTGCTTCAATGCCGCCGAGGGAGGAGGCAGAACAAACTCAGGAACCTTGAACCAGACGACACTGAATTCCCAAAGAAGGAAAAAGCCGAGGATTACCAGGACTGAACGATAGTTCTTTTGAATTGCTTCGACAGCCTTTTTGCACCATGCGCTTTTCGCTTTCTGCCCATTCTTTTTCATGCTTCACGTCTCCGGTTCCATGGCATCACCAGTCGTTCCAACTGTCCGATTGCAAAGAAAAGCGCCAACCCGATGATGGAGAGGAGAAACAGGCAGGCGAACATCGTAGGAGTATCGATAAATGCCTGGGCATCCCGCAGGAGATACCCCAATCCTTTATCCGCTGCGATGAACTCGCCTACGATCGATCCGACGACACACATGGTTGCACTGATTTTCAACCCGGCAAAAATGTAGGGAAGCGAGTTTGGAATGCGAATCTTGATAAAGATCTGGGCTTTTGTCGCATTCAAGTAGTTTACCAAATCCAACAAGTCTTCCTCGACCGCCATCAAGCCCGCAGCGGAGTTGATGACCACGGGAAAGAACGCAACCATGAACGCCACGAGAATGTTGGGAAGGAATCCATACCCGAACCAAACCAGAAACAATGGCGCCAATGCTATCTTCGGCAATGAGTTGAAGAGAATGATGATCGGAGAAAGCAACTGATTCATCACCGGGGACCAGCAGATCATCACCGCGATAAAAATTCCGGCTATCGCTGTTGCAACAAAGCTCACGATCACTTCCATGAATGTCGCCCCGACATGGAGCCACCAATTATACTTTGCGGCAATGGGAGGATAAAAAAGGTGTTGCAGAACTCGGATGGGAGAAGGCAGAATGAACACCTTTATCTTGAACACGACGACGATGAGTTGCCAGATGACGAGGAAGAGAAGGAAATTGAACGCTTTCGGAGCAGCATTTTTGATAAATGTCTTTATGCCTTTACCCATGGATCCTCACCCTTTGCCCGTATACGCGCGTCCTCAATCTCATCATATCGGTAGCCGAATCCATGCCTGCCCAATGTCGAGAAGTCAACCTTTCCCTCTCTGCGGACATACAGACCCGGGTGGATTCTCTCTTCATGAATCGATGCCATCGGATAAAACTGCATTGCATTCGCCTCAACGCCCATGATCGTCCCGGCATGTGCGGCAAGACTGACATGAGGTATCATCGCCAGCATCGGATTGGTCAAATCCTGAACCATCAACGTCATTCCATGAACCTTTGCCCAACAGAGGCTCAGCAAAGCGCCGGAAAGCGTTTTGCACGTCTTCAACGCCACTCCGCTCCAGCCCAGCTCACGACCGAGCACGACATGATGCCAGTCATGGGCGCTCTCATCCATGAACAGCGGTTTTCGGGCGCTCACGGCACGAACATCAATGGGATGAGCTATGATATCATATGGAAACGGTTGTTCCACATAGAGAAGCTTCGCATAGATTTCCGGTTGTTCAAGAAGCAATTGGTCTAAAATGTCACACACGTAGGCCGGATCTTCAACGGTGCAATTGAAGTCCGCAGTGAGCCATAAAACCCCGCTTTCATTGGCAATCCGCCCAACATCAATCAGTCGGGTATAATCCCAGTCCCGATCGTTTCCCGTCAGCTTCACCTTGAGACAGGTCAGTCCGTCCCGGGCGATCCAGTCGGTCAGGAAGAAGGGATACCCATCCTCGACAACAGGCCCGTCATACCCTTCGGGTTCAAGGATGTCCTTTGCACCGACAAGGTGCCAGGCGACCAGCGATGTGGCAGCATCGGCTCCTTCCGCAAAGAAGTCGGCGGGGTATTTGCCGACGAACGGCTTGCCATGTTCCTCTCCAAAGTACCGGGAGAGATCATGATTCATATAGTCCTTCGTAAAGGTTTTCCACGTATTTATTTTATGGACATTACCATATGCATCATGCAGAGCCAAATCAAAAAGCGAGTTGCAGACCAAGGCCGCCAACCAAGGCATCTTCTCATCTGCATTGCAGCGCGCATTTTCTTTGTTCCAAACATCCTTCAGCGGACCTTCAATGAACCGATGCCCTATTTCCATTGCGTGTCCGCTATCCGCATTCGTTCTCCACAGTTCGCAAAGAACCCTGCAAAAATCCTGCAGCCGATTCTGACGGTAGGAATAGGCAAGCGAGCTTGGCCAGACCCACGCTACACTCAACGGGGTTTCACCCCGTCCGACTGCTTCAGCACCACCTTTTGAGCGGACGTGAATCGCTGTGCGCGCTTCAATTACATGGGTTGTGGTCTCAGGACCGAACTTCAGAGGAACTCGTGTCTCTATCGGACAGAAATAGAGCTCACAATCGTCAATACGGATATCCAAATCACTCATTGGCGCTCCTTACAGTAAAAAGTCTACCACAGTTCCCTATTATGTCAATCTTCTGAACAAAATTGATATCTATCTTTCTAAGGATGAATTAAGATGGTTTTTCCAAATGACCAAGGTTCTGAAAATCATTGTTTTTCATGCATGAGCCGGCCATGGTTCCGAGACTGACGGCATCATCGCATGCCGATACTCCGCACCGCTCCCTCATGACTGTGACAGCAACAGACAGTCAATTGTAAAAAGGTTGAGCAGGGGATTGATTTTCAAGAATTCAAGCTAATGAGGTTTGGTTTCGGCAAGCAGCCGTTCGAGTCGTCTTCCATACTCGACAAAATTGGCTATTCGGCGATCTTTCGTGCTGACGGCTTTACTGTCATGAAACACGACCTCCATATGCGGTTCAATGCTGTAGTACCCTTTGTATCCGTCTTGCTGTAAGGCGGCAAGGATTTTTCTTACATCCCCTCGCCCTTCACCCGGAAACGTGTAATGTTCCACCTTTTCCAAATCCGAGCTCCAATAAGCATCCTTGACGTGGACATGAACGACATGCTCCTTGACAGCATTGTAGAACTCAAACGAGTTTTGGGCAGTATAGGGAAACGGAGAATCGGCATCAATGGTGATGGGGGGATTTCCCGTGTCAAACACGAGCTTCATTCCCGGACAGTGTTCGAGCATGCGCAAGGTATGACTGCTGCTTAACCCACCATAGGTGTGGCAATTCTCATGAACCGGAGTCATCCCCTGATCAAGGAAGGCTTGTGTAACCCAATTCAGGCGTCTGAAACGCTCTTCCTCCATTTGATCCTCCAGGATTCGCCCATCAGCGTCTTGGAGAACCTGATAGCTCATGATTCGAACCAGCTTGCTTCCCAATCGGTTCATTCGGGTGATTGAGCGCTTTACAGCGGATTTCGTTACATTGAAATCCTCGTGTACCGGCTTTGCCCAATTCGCAATTCCGCTTGCGAAGCAGGGTACGCTGATCTGTTGTTCTTCAAGGTAATCTGCGACTCGGGAAAACTCTTCATCTGTGAGCTCATGAGCGAGCTTGGAATCAACAGTTCTCAGCTCCATCGCACTCCAACCAAGCGTATGAAGAACTGCCACCTGATCTTCGATTCGATCAGCGGCTTCATCGGTAATTCCAGTCAATAGATACATATTTTGCTCCTATCCGATCATCAGTTATTATACACTTCTTTGACTCTACCATCATTTATTAATTTGTCAATCTTCTGTACAAAAGCTTCAGTTCACTTCCGGCTGTCAAACCAGCGTTGGGCTAAAGGTATTTTTCTCTTCAAAGCGAGACTCGCCGCACCAAGCGCACCGGACCAGCTGCCGAGGATGCTTTGTTCGATATTGACCGTTGAGAAGGGAGATTCCATCGCTCGTGATGATGCTTCACTTCTGATAAGCTCCGTAAGCAACGGCCCCGCATTGGAAAGACCGCCCCCGATAATGATTTTTTGCGGATTCAATATGTTGATCAGATTTGAACTGGCGATGCCGAGCTGAACAGCAATTTTTTTCATGCACGAAAGAGCTATTTCATTCCCTTTATGCGCTTCATGAGCAATGAAGACTCCGGTAAGCCTTCCCTCACTCAATACATCCCATAATATATTCGGTTCGACCCTCTCACCCAATGATTTCAAGGAGCGATATCGCTCTTCAACGAGACGCACCAGGGCTTGACTGGAGGAAAATGCCTGCAAGCATCCGTATCTGCCGCATCCGCAAAGGGGACCGTTCGGGTCAATCAGCATATGACCGATTTCTCCGGCACTATAGTCTGCACCTTCGAGAAGAATCCCATCATTGATGAACGCTGCACTGATGCCGGTCTCCACTCCGATGTAGATGAGATTTTTTACCCCTCGCCCCGAGCCGTATTGGGCTTCGGCCAAACCTGCAGCTCTATGTCTGTTCATTACTATGCATGGCAGCCCGGTGTGTTTAGTGACCGGTTCTCCCACTGCAACCTTTTTCCAACCCAGATCATCGGCACGAGAGATGACTCCGGTGGTGCTGTTGACCAATCCGGGGGTTCCGATGCCAATCAGAGGCAGAAGACGTCCCGGAACACGATCGAGCATAGAGTCGATTCCTTCCAAGAGGGTGGCAATGAAATGGGAAGGGTTAATTGGACCGGTAGGAACCTGGTGAGTTGCTACCGGTTTACCATACAAGTCACTGAGCAAAAAGTTCCATGTTTCACTATGGTAAGAAGCACCGAGAGCATACCAGATCGATTCCGTTAATCTGAGGGGAATGGCGGGCCTTCCTCGCCCATTGATTGAGGAATCAAGCTCCTTTACAAGCTCCAGTTGCATTAATTGTGAGATAATGCTGGAAGCCGTGGTTCTGCTCAGCACAAGTTGCTTGGCTATGAAAGCTCTCGTTGCCTTTGACTGTTCCTGTTCAATCAACGTAAG
>ERZ795030.6526-NODE-6526-length-10135-cov-3.625198_pt1 | contig 10135 bp, 8 predicted proteins | sample MGYA00375122_ERZ795030 | MGnify/ENA primary metagenome ERZ795030 (study PRJEB30165, sample SAMN05720146) | activated sludge metagenome | isolation source: anaerobic digester from wastewater treatment plant | place: Japan | collected 2015-04-20 ...
GCAAGCGAGCCGGTGGCTATGGTGTTCGTAGTGCCGGGCGCAAATTTGAGTTGAGTTCCCTGAGCGGGAATGGCAGTCGGCGCGGCAGTCGGCACGGAAGTGGGCGGGATAGGCGTCACTGCAGCGGTCGGAACCGTGGTTACAGTTGGAGGGACAGCCGTCGGGGCGGGCTGGGTAGGGGCTTCGGTGGGGACTTCAGTATTGGTCAGGTCGAAACTTATCTGCGTGGGAGTCTGCTGCGCCTGCGCTTCTACTGCTGCTTTGGTCAGGGTCGCGGCAGCGAAGAGTGCGATTTGGGTCTGTGAGTCAGAAGGGGATGCCTTCGGCTGCGGAAAACTGCAGGCGGTCAGCATGCCGAGTAATAAAACGGTGAATACAATTCTTTTCATAGTTCCTCGATTTCTAATCCATCACACACGGCGGAAAGCTCCCCGTGGTTAGTGGTTATATGAATAATACGCTATTTTACATGGAAAAGTTCCCTGATTTCGGTTTATTGGGGAATTTGGAGGTAGGCATTGTAATCTCTCCAATAAATTCCAGCCGCTGTCGCGGCAACGAAAGCGCCGTAGAGCAGCACAAAAAGCCAGGCGTGCGGTCTCTGCGCGGAAGCAATACGTTCAAAATACGCTTTGAGGGGTTTAATTTGACTGAGTACCAGAAAGACCAGGAAGCCAAGCCAGGCGCCAATGCTGTTCAGGATCAGGTCGTCCACGTCGAAAACGCGGATGAGAAAACCAAGTTGGAGGATTTCGATGGTCAGCGAAATTGTCAGCCCAAGCGTGAAACTTAACCAACCTTTATGACGCAGGGGAGTGAGCACGGATGCCAAAAATCCGATCGGGACGAAAATTAGGACATTGCCAAGGATATTGACAAGCACGATCATCCGCACAATGAGAGGCTGTTCGGCAATAAAAGCCCGCCGGACCATCAATACCAGCCCTTTCAAAGGGATCAGGTTCGGACGCCTCGCGAACCGGTTGATCACCAGTGAGTAAGGTTCCAGAGTTTGGTGTATCAGAAACCAGAGAAAAAGACACAGAATCAATAGCGTGAGCTCGCGCGCCCAGCTTCCTTGCTTGTAGATTGCGTAACGCAGCAGGCGGGCAATGACCCAGGCGATGCTTGTCGTCAGAAACAAAGTTTGAATACTGTAAGTAAGCGTAGTCATAAGCTTCTCCTTCCGGCATTGTAACTGAAATCTGAAACTCCGTTTTTTGAAAGGGCGGCGTTTTCGGAGGGACAAAAGTGAGAAACCCGCGCTTCAGAGAGCTAAAGAACTGACCCTATCCAAGGTAGAAGTGGATTCCTCTTAACGATTATTAACAACACGATTCTGATTCGTATGTTATGATTTCCTTGTTTAACAAATGTGATTTAACCCGGGAGATGTAACAATGACCAAAACCTTGTTGATACTGCGGCATGCCAAATCCAGTTGGAAAAATGAAAAGTTAAAAGACTTCGACCGACCCCTGAAGCATCGAGGGGAAGAAGACGCCCGTTTGATGGGCAAGGTTTTGAGGATGACCGAGTTGGTACCCCAGGTGATCCTTTCTTCCCCCGCGCTAAGAGCAAAGCAGACCGCTGAGCTGGTGGCGCGGGAGGCGGAGTTGGCTGGCGAGTTAAGATTCATCGATACTTTTTACCTGGGGGAGCCCGAGGATTACATCAACGGGCTCAAGCAACTGCCGGATGACATTGAACGCGTGATGATAGTCGGGCACAACCCCGGTTTGGAGGCGCTGCTGCAGTTATTGGACGGGAAGGTTGATTCTCTAACGACCGGCTCGCTGGCATATCTTGTGCTGGATATCAAACATTGGGCTGCTCTCACCAATGCCACAGCCGGTGAGCTGATTGGATTCTGGGAGCCCGATGATGTAGATCTTAAAGAGATAGAGGAAGCTATGGGAAAAGACAAGAAAGACAAAAAAGATAAAAAGGATAAGAAAAAGGATAAGAAAGACAAGAAGGACAAGAAGTAAGTTCTTGCTTTTGAGGGCGCTCCTCCCGCTCCGCGGATCGCTGCAGTTTTACCCACTGGAATAAGGGTGGGGCTTTAGCGCCGCGCTTGCTGAGCGGGCAGGCATGTTGGTTGGGGAACCGCTCCCTTTAGGGGAGTGGATGTTGTGTGGGAAAGAATCTAAACAACTTCCATCGAATTGGGGTGCCCGATCCCATAGCCCACAGCGGATGGCATTTCCTCGCTGACTTCCTCTTGACGATAGCGCCGAATCTTCTGATCATCAAAAATTATGCAAAAGAAACGTTGCCTGATCATTACCAGTGATGCCGGGTTTGGGCATCGCAGTGCGGCGCTTTCCGTTTCGAAAGCGCTTGAAGTCCTGTATCCAAATCAGGTGGAGATTCTGGTGACCAATCCGATCCAGGAAACTGATACCCCCACGGTAATGAAACCGATCGAAAAAGGGTACGACCGTAGTGTGCGCTTCAGCCCGGGACTTTACCGCCTGAGTTACGAGGTCAGCGACTCGCGCATGATCAGCGAGGTGGTGGAGGGCGCGTTAACGCTGATGCTCCAAAAAATAATTGCTAATGCCATCTGGGATTTCAGACCGGATGTGATTTTAAATACCAACGAGATGTTCAATACCCCCATCGGTAAAGCTCTGCATGATGTCAGCGTCAAAGTGCCGGCTTTCACCGTTGTGACCGACCTGGCGGACGTGCATGCCCTCTGGTTCCCGCCAGAGCCCGATCGTTTTTATATTGCCAACGAGTGGGTGAAGGTCAAGGCGCTTGAAAGTGGCGTGGCGGATGAAAAAATTGTGATTTCCGGCATTCCCGTCAGTCCGGATTTTGCCCTCAACCAGGTGGAAAAGCAGGCTTTGCGCGGCTCGCTGGGGCTTGATCCGCAGCGTCTGACCGTGCTTTTTGTCGGCAGCAACCGCGTCAGTAATCTCCAGGATTACCTGCAGACCCTCGAGTATTTTCCGACGCCTGTGCAGGCAGTAGTGATTGCCGGGGGTAATGATGAGCTGTACAAATCCTTGATTGGCAGGCACTATGACTTCCCGCTCGAAGTGCGCAATTTTGAGAAAAATGTGCCGCAGTGGATGATGGCTTCGGACGTGCTGGTGACCAAGGCTGGCGGTTTGATTATCTCTGAGGGGCTGGCGGCAGGCTTGCCGATCTTGCTGATCGACTATCTGCCCGGGCACGAAGAAGGCAATGTGCGCTACCTGCTCAGCCATCAGGCAGGCGCTCTGGTGCAGAATGAGGGAGAATTCCGGGCGATGCTGCGTTATTGGCTGGAGGGCGACGGCAGCCGACTCAGACAGGTCGCGCGCGCTTCCGCCCAAATTGGGCATCCCGAAGCAGCTCTCAAGGTTGCGAAAGACCTTTGGGACGCTATGCAGCAGCAGGCTGAGGTCAAACTGCTTCCTTCGAAAGCGGGCGGATATTTTGGCTTGATGGCAAAACCCTAATCCCACAAATTATCCATGTCCGGACGGACTAATCCCAGCGCGGCTGCTTTGGCGGAAAGCTCCGGCAAGGTATCGGACTTGAACTTCGCGCGCAAGTTGTTGAAGTGGCGGTGAACCGTGCGCTGGTGAATATGGAGCTGGTAGGCGATCTGCGGGGCGTTCTTGCCCGCGCAGAGCCCCTGCAGGGTCTGAAACTCACGCGGAGTGACCTTTATCTGGGGGTAATCGTCCTGAGTCGGGAGCGGGGTGACTACAACGACGCGCCCCACACGCAGCGCCTGCCATGCCTGGGTAGGGGTGGGTTCATAAGGCAGGAAGCGTTCCCAGTCGCCGCGGTTGATGGTCTGGACGATCGCCTCAGCCCGCTCAGGAACCTCCTGGACGTGTAATTCCCCCTTTCGATTGAAGACAAACATCTGTGTCAATTCAGCACCCGTAAAATAGAATATATGTTCTATTTTATCACGAGATATCCCCGTCTTGTCAAGCTGTGCTTCCAGTCTGCAGTGCAATCGCATCTAACTTATCATGGATACATTTTCACAAGATGGATCCGGAAAATTGACAGCAATTCCCTTTGGGATAGTAAGTTCATCAATTCGATCAGATAGCATATTCGCCTTCCCAGCGGGGGAAGGGGAACCGCTTGCGGTGGATGAGGGTTCCGGTTTTCCAACGCTGCCCGCGCTGTGCGGACGGGGTTGTACGGATAAGGTTGTACGGATGGGGTAAGTGCCCGCAGGGTATCACTCCATCCGCCTCCGCTTCAGCGTGGATGTAACATTAAGTTGGCGGGTTGAGGACGGTCATAAGGCTGCAAAATTATATTTCGGATTGTCCTCAACCGCGCCCTACCGCTGGTACAAGCCTGACTGTACCAATTGCCTGTTCGTGAGGATGAGGCGCCTGCCAGTGCTGTGCGGATGGGGCATGTGCCCGCAGGGTATTGCTCCATCCTTATCCATCGGCGGGTTGAGGAAATTGGAATCAGGTTGTCATCCTGATATCACTTGAAAGAAAGATCAGTCGGAATGGGAGCGGCTCATTCTGCGGTCCAGCAGCGCGTAAGCCGCGACCGCCAGCGCGCCGACAACCGCCCCCGCAAACCAGGGCGAGCGGATCCCATAGTTGTCCGTGAGGATGCCCGCCGTAAAAGGACCTATCGCCATGGCAACGTGCCAGGTGAGCCCGAAGAGTCCCAGATAGCGACCGCGCTGATCCTGCGGTGCCAGGTTCGCGACAAACGCGGTGGCAGTCGGCGCGGTGATCAGTTCGCCGAAGGTCATCACAACCATTGCCAACCAAAAACCCCAGAACTGGCTGCTGACCCCCACGATCAACATCGCTGCCACGTAAAAAAGCGCGCCAAACGGCATCACCTGTGTATCGCGGAAGGGCTTGAGCGCGCGCGTGATGAAAACCTGGAGGAATACGACCATCAGCGCGTTGGTCGTCGGAATCCAGGAGTAGCTCGATTCGGCGACGCCAAAGTTCTGTTTGACGTAGACCGCCAGCAGCACCCACATCAGAGCCGCGCATATTTCCATCAAAGTGAAAGCGCCTGTCAGATGCGCGAAAGGCTTGTTGCTGAGCGCCTGACGGTAAACGCGAATTTGTTCCCGGAGGTTTTCCGACTTTGTGCCTGGAGTGCGCAGAAGGGTTTCGCGCAGGAAGAAAAGTGTAATCAACCCATATAGCACCAACGCCAGCGCTGCGCCTCTGAAACCCAGACTGTAATTACTCGAGAGTACAATCCCGCCGATGATTGGACCGAGCGCTACCCCGATGTTGCGCCCCATGCGGAAAATGCTGTATCCCTGAATGCGGTCAGTCGGGGAAAGGATATCCGCAAGGATGGCATCCGAACCGAGCCGGTAGAGCGGACTGAAGAGCCCCGATGCAATCATGAGCGCCACGAAGTGCCAATAGAGATGCGCATGGATGTAGCCGAAGTACGCCAATGCCGCGCCGAATAAACCGACCGCCATCACGCTCTTTCGCCCGAAACGGTCCACCAGCGAGCCAGCCAAAATCGAAGCTGTAAGCCCCGCGAGAGAATTGAAACTCATCAGGCTTGTTACGGCTGCCATCGGCATGCTGAGTTTTTCGCTGGCGTAGATGGTCAGAAAGGGCCAGACCATGGTCGTTCCGGTGGATGAAATAATCAAACCGACCAGCATCAACCAAAATTGGGACGGATACTTACGGAGCATAAGGTCTTTTCGCTCAGGGAGCCGCGATGGGGAAGGCAGCCTCGCAGGTGAATCCCTGAGGCGCGAACAGCGGCTCGTAATTGTTCATGTCAAAGTAAAGCGTGAGCGCTTCGGGAATCTGCGCGTATTCGATGCGATACGGGTCCACAATCACACCCTGCTCATTAAACTCGGGCGCCAGGCGCGTGAAGAAGATCTCTTCGTTGTTGGGACCGCGCAGGGTGAGCAGGTAAGCCTCCTGCCGGGTGCGTCCATCATAGAGGTTGGTATTGCCTGTGCGGATTGGGTTCCCGGGAGTGAACCCGTAGCTGGCATCCTGCGAAATGTCGCAGTACATCAACTGCGAAGGGTCCAAAAAACGCACCGATTGCTGGAGGCGCGTGAGGATCGAAACGCCCGAAAGTTCCCAGAGGGAGGCGGAATCCTCCGCGGTGGCAAGCCCAAAGAGGCTGAAACAGCGTTGGCTCACCAAGATCACCTGTAAGGCGCCAATGGAGGTTTGGCGGAAGACTTTTGCCTCCAGCCGCACTTGCAGACCTGTGCCTGCGGAGGTTTCGGCGGGGGCGGGCTCGCTGTACTGCAGTTCTGAAAGATCAGCCGCCATCCGCTGCAGGAACGTGTCGAGGCAGACCTGCGAGGTGGATCCCGCGGGCGCTGGTTCGCTCGTCAGGCTGAAAAAGAGGGTTTCCTCAGCATTGCTCATCGTGACGCGGTTGTTTTTAATGTGCACCGCGAGCGGCACACCGCTTGCGTCCCAGGTGGTGACGGGTTCAAAGGAAAACAATCCCGCCGGTACTGGAATGGGATTACCGGTTTGGATGTAGTCCGGTATTTCGGGCGTGGGGGTGGGGGCTGGAGTGGATGTGATGCTCTGAGGGGGGGTGAAGATGGGCACCTCGCTTCGCCCGGGCAGGGTCGTGTGATAGCCGCAGGCGGAAAGCAGGCTGAGGAGCAGGATTAAGACGGTCAAACGGCTGATGGTACGCATGGCTAACTCTGAGGTGGGGTCTGGGTGTAGGCGCTGACCAGGTAAAAACTTTTCAGCATGGCGCGGAAGGTGGGCAGAAAGGCTTCCCAATCCGCCTGGATGCCCGTGCCGAGCAGCAGGACGACCATGCCTGGCATCGCAACCATCACGAGCTTACCGAGCATATAGGAATCCAGATGAGGCTTGGCAATGTCGAGCTGGAGCGCAGGGTAGCGGTCCACGCGGATCTCGCTTTGGTTGATGACCTCGTAATCCGCGTCAAGCTGGCTGCTCAGAAAAGCCTGGATGAGCGGCTCGGCGGTATCAAGATGTTGGTTGGCATTGAGCGTGTTGGTGGGGGAAAGGTAGAGCCGCACGCGCAGGGATTCTTCGCCGTTGTCAGAATTGGCGGGGGCGAAGGTGTATACCTCGCCCGCGAAGTTGCTCTGCCAACCTTCGGGGATGGAAATTTCAAAGCGTCCTAACGGATCCGGGGCGGAAACAAGCGGCAGCGCGCGTCCGCTCTCCACGCAGGCGGTCAGAGAAAGGACCAAAGCAACACATAATAACCAGCTCTTTTGGAGATGTTTCATATGCAAGGATTTTACCCGAAATCTGCCGACATCCCAAATCCCGCAATACCGCTAGGGGTCAAGTCCGCCTTGTGCTCTCGATCTGGTAAAACAGCCGGAGAACCTGGCACCCCTCGAATTTGCCATGGTAAACTAACAAGCGCGCAGTTCAAAAATTGTTGGCAAGGATTGAATTGTATGCTAAAATATTGGCTGCGTTGGGGCATGGTGCAATGGCAGCACACCGGACTTTGAATCCGTTGATCTTGGTTCGACTCCAAGTGCCCCGGCTGGTTTATCGTGGATACACAATCGGATGACCATAGTGTTAATGATAGCGAGGCGGACAGTCCTCTGCTGACTGCTGCCCGATTCTTTGATTCCCGGAGTTTCGTATGACAATCGCATCAGTCGTTTTAGCCGCTGGATTGGGCAAGCGTATGCATTCCGCCCAGCCCAAGACCCTTCACCCTGTGCTGGGAAAGCCCATCGTCTTCCATGCCCTGGATGCCGTTTTGCCGCACACGGACCTGGCTCCGGCGCTCGTGACCGGATACGGCAGCGAACTCGTGCGAGATGAGGTCGCCCGCGTCTACGGTGAAAGGGTTGCCTTCGTGTTGCAGACCGAGCAGCTCGGCACGGGGCACGCCGTGCGTTCGGCTGAGGCGCTGTTGCGCGGCAAGGCTGAGACGATCCTGGTGACTTTCGGAGATATGCCGATGCTGCGCCCCGAAACGATCGAACGGCTGATTCAAATCCAACACGGATCAGGCTGCGCCGTCACCATGACGAGCGTGATTGGTGATCTGCCCCGGGGATTTGGGCGGGTTGTTCGTTCGCCGGAGGGCAGGGTCCGCGCCATCGTCGAAGAAGCGGTCGCCACGCCTGAGCAATTAAAAATCCGCGAATACAACATTTCCGCTTACTGTTTTGACGCTGAGTGGATGTGGGAGAACCTCGCCGCGATAAAGCCCTCCCCAAAAGGTGAGTTTTACATCACAGATCTGGTGGAAATGGCAATTTCTCAAAACAAGGGCGTCGAGGCTCTCGTGCTCGAAGACCCTGCCGAAGGGCTCGGCATCAACAACCGCGTAGATCTGGCAGACTGCGAGCGGGCTATGCGCGCGCGCGTTAACCGACAATGGATGCTGGCAGGCGTAAGCTTTTTGGACCCCGATACGACCACGGTCGAGATGGACGTGCGCATCGGACAGGATACGATTCTCTACCCGAATACTCACTTACGCGGCAAGACCATGATCGGCGCGAACTGTGCGATCGGTCCCGATTCCACCCTGGTCAATACCAGCGTTGGCGACCATACCGTCATCCGATACTCGGTCGCAGAAAATGCGGTCGTTGGCAGCCATGTTTCCATGGGACCCTTTTGCCACCTGAGAAGCGGCGCGGTATTGAAAGACCACGTTCACCTCGGTAATTTTGGCGAGGTCAAAGATTCCACGCTCGGTGAAAACACCAGGATGGGGCATTTCTCCTACATCGGCGACGCGAAGATCGGGCGGGATGTGAACATCGGGGCAGGCACAATCACCTGCAATTATGACGGAAAAACCAAGCATCCGACCGAAATCGGGGATGAAACATTTATCGGGAGTGATACCATGCTGGTCGCTCCTCTCAAGATTGGCAAGCGCGCCAAAACATCCGCGGGGGCTGTCGTGATCCACGATGTGCCGGATGACACCCTAGTAATTGGAGTGCCTGCCAAACCCAAGCAAAGGAAGGATCATTGTGAATGATGAAATCGGGCTATGGTTAGCCCTGGCGGTTGCAGTCTTTTTCTGTTTATTGGCTTCAGCAGCGAAATCCGCCTTCACCCATGCCCGCTCGCCTTACCTGGTCGGTATGGCAGGCGGTCATAATATCAAGATTGACAAAACCATCAAGCTAATCAGCAAGACCGGACTTCGCACCGCCCTGCGAATGGGCTTGATCATCTGCCACTTCTTCGCTGCGGCAGTTGTCGTCCTCATCTGCGACCGGATTTTTGGGCTTCGAAACTATTGGCTGCTCGCTCTGATCGTTTTCGGGGTATTCCTGATCCTGAGCGTTCTGGAATTCCTGATCGAACGAAAAATTTTGGATGAACCCGACCAGGCTGCTATCACCTGGACGGGAGTCGCGTCTTTTATCGCTTTTGTGTTAACCCCGCTGACCCACCTGATGACTTCCGTCCTCGGGGAGCATGCCGAAAAAGTGACCCTGGCGGTGACGGATGAAACCCTGCGCGACTGGGTGGAAAACGAGCAGCCGGAAAGCACACTCGAAAAGGGCGAACGGGAGATGATCTATTCGATTTTCCGCTTCAGCGAGACCATGGCGAAAGAAATCATGGTGCCTCGCATGGACGTTCTTGCTCTTGATGTGAACACCACCATCAGCGAAGCCCGCCGCGAATTTATCAAGGCGGGGCACTCACGCGTCCCGGTCTACGAGGACACGATCGATAACGTGGTCGGTCTGCTCTATGCCAAGGATCTGCTGGCGGTGGTGGACGGCAGCGATACGATCGCTGCCCAGCGCAGGCTTCTGCGTCAGGCGTATTTTGTGCCCGAAGCCAAAAAAGTGGATGAACTGCTCGCGGAGATGCAGTCGCGCGGGGTCCACATGGTATTGGTGGTGGATGAATATGGCGGGGTGGCTGGCGTGGTCACGCTGGAAGATATCGTTGAGGAAATCATTGGCGAAATCCGGGATGAGTATGACCAAGGCGAAGAAAATCTCTACGAACAAATTGACGAAAACACATACCTCATCCTTGGACGGGCAACGATCGATGAGTTTAACCTCATCACCGGCGGAGCCCTTTCAGACGAATACGCTGATACCTTGGGCGGCTTTATTTACGGTCAACTCGGAAGAGTGCCCCAACCCGGGGAAGCTGTGACAACCGATGATTTTGAGTTT
>ERZ795030.6531-NODE-6531-length-10127-cov-9.645155_pt1 | contig 10127 bp, 4 predicted proteins | sample MGYA00375122_ERZ795030 | MGnify/ENA primary metagenome ERZ795030 (study PRJEB30165, sample SAMN05720146) | activated sludge metagenome | isolation source: anaerobic digester from wastewater treatment plant | place: Japan | collected 2015-04-20 ...
CAAAGGACATGGCCGTAAAGCCGACGCCTCGCGTGGCCGGTGCCCGGTCAAATAATGACGACTAAGGGACAAGTATTTGGGACGACTAACCGAACATCCGTCTTGACATGCATGCAGTGTATTCATATAGTGCATGCATGAAGAAACGCGGTATTCAATATACGTTACGCAACGTGCCGGAACGAACGGATGCCCGCTTGCGTGAAACGGCGAGCGCGTACGGGGTCAGTTTGAACGAAGCCGCGCTCACGGCGCTTCTGCGCGGTCTGGGTGCGGATGCGGATGCTGTGGAGCATCATGACCTTGATGACCTGATCGGAAGCTGGATTTCGGATCCCGCCTGTGACCAAGCGTTGGCGGACATGGAGAAGGTGGATCCGGAGTTGTGGACATGAGAATCGCGATCGACACGAATCGTTACCGCGACTTCTGTGAGGGGCGGGATGAAGCCGTCCTTTGTTTGCGGCGGGCATCTCAAATCTGCGTGCCCTTCTGCGTGCTCGCGGAATTGCGGGCGGGATTCGCCTGCGGTACACTAGCGCGCCGAAATGAGGGAGCACTGTCCATTTTCCTCAACAGCCCCCGCGTCAAGATGCTGTTTGCCGATGAACAGACCACTTTTCACTATGCGCGTATCTTCCGGCAATTACGTGAGCAGGGTACGCCCATACCGACCAATGACATCTGGATAGCCGCTTTGGTGCAGCAGCACAATCTCCTGCTTTTCTCCCGTGATGCGCGCTTCGATGCCCTGCCGCAACTGGGTCGAGCACAATGAAAGCAATCTGGATGGACGACCTCCGTGTCGTTGTACACCGCAGAACACGCACAGGGACAGGACGCCAGACTCATGCCACGTATCTTTGACAACATCAACGAGTCGTTGTTGCCGGCTTTGCAAGAAACGCTTGCCGTCTGCGACCGTGCGGACTTTTGTGTCGGTTATTTCAATCTTCGCGGATGGCGGGAACTCCATGATTACGTCGAGAGGTGGCCCGGCGGCGAAGGCAACTGCTGCCGATTGCTGGTCGGCATGCAGGCGCTTCCAGAAGAAGACTTCCGCGCCGCCATGAGCCTGGCCAAAGACCAGGCCCGCATGGACAACGCTACAGCGCTCCGGATGAAGAAAACATTGGCCGAGGAATTCCGCAATCAGCTCTGCATCGGCGCACCGACCGATGCGGATGAACGGGGCCTTCGGCGCTTGGCCGCCCAGATCAAGACCAAAAAGGTCGTCGTCAAGCTCTTCGTCAAGCACCGCCTGCATGCCAAACTCTACCTGCTTTTCCGTCCCGACGATCCTGCCAATCAAATCATCGGTTATCTCGGTAGCAGCAACCTCACCATGGCCGGGCTCTCCCAGCAGGGCGAATTGAATGTGGACGTGCTCGATCCTGACGCTACCGACAAACTGGCGCAGTGGTTCGAAGACCGCTGGACGGATCGCTGGTGCCTCGACATCTCGAAGGAACTGGTCGAGATCATCGAGAATAGCTGGGCACGCGAGACGCCCATCCCGCCGTATCACATCTATCTGAAGATCGCCTACTGCCTCTCCCAAGAAGCCCGCACCGGTCTCACCGAGTTCCGCATCCCCAAGGAGTTCGGCAACAAGCTCTTCGACTTCCAAACGGCGGCGGTCAAGATCGCTGCTCACCACCTGAACAAGGGGGTAGTGGGGTCGTAGTTTGACATTAGACATTGGACGACTAAGGGACAGGCGCAAACGCCATGCCATCGAGCGCGACCGAGAGCGCTGAACACGGACGACTGAGGGACAGGTATTTGCGGACGACTAACCGAACATCCGTCTTGACATGCATGCAGTGTATTCATATAGTGCATGCATGAAGAAACGCGGTATTCAATATACGTTACGCAACGTGCCGGAACGAACGGATGCCCGCTTGCGTGAAACGGCGAGCGCGTACGGGGTCAGTTTGAACGAAGCCGCGCTCACGGCGCTTCTGCGCGGTCTGGGTGCGGATGCGGATGCTGTGGAGCATCATGACCTTGATGACCTGATCGGAAGCTGGATTTCGGATCCCGCCTGTGACCAAGCGTTGGCGGACATGGAGAAGGTGGATCCGGAGTTGTGGACATGAGAATCGCGATCGACACGAATCGTTACCGCGACTTCTGTGAGGGGCGGGATGAAGCCGTCCTTTGTTTGCGGCGGGCATCTCAAATCTGCGTGCCCTTCTGCGTGCTCGCGGAATTGCGGGCGGGATTCGCCTGCGGTACACTAGCGCGCCGAAATGAGGGAGCACTGTCCATTTTCCTCAACAGCCCCCGCGTCAAGATGCTGTTTGCCGATGAACAGACCACTTTTCACTATGCGCGTATCTTCCGGCAATTACGTGAGCAGGGTACGCCCATACCGACCAATGACATCTGGATAGCCGCTTTGGTGCAGCAGCACAATCTCCTGCTTTTCTCCCGTGATGCGCGCTTCGATGCCCTGCCGCAACTGGGTCGAGCACAATGAAAGCAATCTGGATGGACGACCTCCGTGTCGTTGTACACCGCAGAACACGCACAGGGACAGGACGCCAGACTCATGCCACGTATCTTTGACAACATCAACGAGTCGTTGTTGCCGGCTTTGCAAGAAACGCTTGCCGTCTGCGACCGTGCGGACTTTTGTGTCGGTTATTTCAATCTTCGCGGATGGCGGGAACTCCATGATTACGTCGAGAGGTGGCCCGGCGGCGAAGGCAACTGCTGCCGATTGCTGGTCGGCATGCAGGCGCTTCCAGAAGAAGACTTCCGCGCCGCCATGAGCCTGGCCAAAGACCAGGCCCGCATGGACAACGCTACAGCGCTCCGGATGAAGAAAACATTGGCCGAGGAATTCCGCAATCAGCTCTGCATCGGCGCACCGACCGATGCGGATGAACGGGGCCTTCGGCGCTTGGCCGCCCAGATCAAGACCAAAAAGGTCGTCGTCAAGCTCTTCGTCAAGCACCGCCTGCATGCCAAACTCTACCTGCTTTTCCGTCCCGACGATCCTGCCAATCAAATCATCGGTTATCTCGGTAGCAGCAACCTCACCATGGCCGGGCTCTCCCAGCAGGGCGAATTGAATGTGGACGTGCTCGATCCTGACGCTACCGACAAACTGGCGCAGTGGTTCGAAGACCGCTGGACGGATCGCTGGTGCCTCGACATCTCGAAGGAACTGGTCGAGATCATCGAGAATAGCTGGGCACGCGAGACGCCCATCCCGCCGTATCACATCTATCTGAAGATCGCCTACTGCCTCTCCCAAGAAGCCCGCACCGGTCTCACCGAGTTCCGCATCCCCAAGGAGTTCGGCAACAAGCTCTTCGACTTCCAAACGGCGGCGGTCAAGATCGCTGCTCACCACCTGAACAAGCGTTACGGCGTCATGATCGGCGATGTGGTTGGACTGGGCAAGACCCTCATGGCGACCGCCGTGGCCCGTATCTTTGAGGATGACCATGGACTGGAGACGCTCATCATCTGTCCGAAGAACCTCGTTCGCATGTGGGAGGACTACAAAGAACGGTACCGTCTGCGCGCCAAGGTGCTCTCCATCACCCGGGCAATCACCGAATTGCCCGTATGCCGCCGCTACCGCCTCGTGATCGTGGACGAGAGCCACAACCTCCGCAACCGCGAAGGCAAGCGCTATCAGGCCATCCGCGACTACATTGAGAAGAACGAAAGCCGCGTCATCCTGCTGTCGGCCACCCCCTACAACAAGAGCTACCTTGATCTGGCCAACCAGCTCCGCCTCTTCGTCCCCGAGGATCGTGACCTCGGAATCCGCCCGGAGCGGCTGCTCCAGAATATCGGGGAGACCGAATTCCTCAGGCGGCACCAATGTGCCGTTCGCTCGCTCGCCGCCTTTGAGCGGAGTGAATACCCCGACGACTGGCGTGAACTCATGCGTCTTTTCCTTGTACGGCGCACACGCAGTTTCATCCAGGACAACTATGCCGAGTATGATCCCGAACGGAAACAGAAGTTCCTGACCTTCGAGGACGGACGCCGCTCCTACTTCCCGACGCGCGTCCCCAAGACCCTCAAGTTCCGCATCGATGAAGGCGATAAAAACGACCAGTACGGTCGCCTCTACTGCGAGGATGTCGTCAAGGCCATCAACAAGCTCGATCTCCCGCGCTACGGATTGGGAAATTATATCGCGCCTTCCCCGGCCGAGCCCCCGTCTCACATTGAGGCGAAGCAAATCGAAAACCTCTCCCGCGCCGGCAAGCGTCTCATGGGCTTCTGCCGGACCGGTCTCTTCAAGCGCCTGGAGAGCAGCGGCGCGGTGTTCCTCCAGTCCATCGAGCGCCATATTCTCCGCAACTACGTCTACATACACGCCATCGAGAACGGTCTTCCCGTTCCCATCGGCACGCAGGACGTGGAGATGCTCGACTCCCGCGTGTACGATGAGGATGCCGACGCCATCAACGCGCGTCTCGACTTCGAGGAAGATGCTGACGAGAACAGCCCCAAAGACCATCAGCAGACGCTCCATACCCTGGAAGAGTTCCGCCGCAAGGCTGAGGAGGTCTACGCATTCTACAACGAACAGGCCCACCGCCGCTTCAAGTGGTTGCGCTCCGACCTGTTCATCCCTGAACTGCGCAACGACCTTGAAAGCGACGCCAAGAGCCTGTTGAAAATCCTGAAGAACGCCGGACAGTGGGAACCGGCGGCTGATGAGAAGCTCCAGACGCTGGCCGCCACCCTCATGAAAGACCATCCCGATGACAAGGTCATCATCTTCACCCAGTTCGCCGATACGGCGCGCTACCTGAAACGCCAACTCTCCGCGATGGGTGTGGAACGCATCGAGGGCGTAACCGGCGACTCCAGCGACCCGACTCTCAGCGCCTGGCGCTTCAGCCCCGTCAGCAACGGCAAACGCGACGAGGTGGCGCTGCACGATGAACTCCGCGTTATCATTGCGACCGACGTGCTGAGTGAAGGCCAGAACCTCCAAGACTGCCATATCGTCGTCAATTACGACCTGCCTTGGGCCATCATCCGGCTCATCCAGCGGGCCGGCCGCGTGGACCGTATCGGTCAAGAGGCCGACACCATTCTCTGTTACTCCTTCTTACCGGCCGAAGGCGTCGAGAAGATCATCCATCTCCGCAGCCGGGTACGCAACCGGCTCAAAGAGAACCAAGAGGTGGTCGGGGCCGACGAACTCTTCTTCGAAGACCAGCGCGATGAAGTCATGGCACTGGACGATCTCTACAACGAAAAGGCCGGCATCCTCGACGGCGAGGAAGACAACGAGGTCGACCTTTCCTCGTATGCCTACCAGATATGGAAGAACGCCGTCGACGCCGACCCCGCGCTGGAAAAGATCATTCCCGGCCTGCCGTCCGTCGCCTACTCTTCGCGTCCATGGGCCGCCACCCCCGACAAGCCCGAGGGCGTCCTGGTTTATCTCAAGACCGCCGACGGCAACGACGCTCTGGCCTGGATGAACACAGCAGGAGAGAGCGTAACAGAATCCCAGTATGCCATCCTGCGGGCGGCTGAATGCGCACCCGACACGCCCTGTGCACCCCGCCTTGCCAACCACCACCAACTGGTGCAGGAAGGCGCCGAACTGATTGTAAGGGAAGAGCGCTCCATCGGCGGCCAGCTCGGTCGGCCGTCGGGCGCGCGTTTCCGCACATACGAGCGCCTGAAGGCCCATGCAGAGGAAAACAGGGGCACGCTCTTCGAATCGCCGCTCCTGAGCAGAGCCATCGAGCAGATTTACCGCTACCCGTTGCGCCAGACCGCCGTTGACACGCTGAACCGTCAGCTCCGCTCAGGCATCACCAACCACGCGCTCGCCGAACTCGTGATCGCCCTCTACGAAGAGGACCGGCTCTGCATCGTTCACGAAAAAGAAGAAAGCCGCGAGCCCCTCATCATCTGCTCGATGGGACTGGTCGCCGTAGACAAGGACACCTGATATGCTCCTAGACCTCAACCATGCACGTACGTGCCTTCAGAATTTCGAGTTTAGCCGTCTCTTTGTCGAAGAACTCGGCTGGTCGCATCCCTCTTCTACTGCGACACTCCCCATATCGGCCAAAGGCGTTGCCGCCCGCGGCCGCGCCGTGGCTGAGCTTTCCGGCGTCGCGGTAGTCGAAATCGAGGCCGATGACGGCGCGATCCCGAACGCCGCCAACCGCGCAGCCATTCACAAGGAAGTCTCCAAACTTCACCACGAGAACGTTCTCATCTTCGTGGATGCGCAGCGCTCGCAGAGCCTCTGGTATTGGGCGAAACGTGAAGACTGGAGAATTGTTCCCCGGACGCACATATACGTCCGCGGCCAGTCTGGCGACCTCATCCTGAGCAAGTTGGCGGCGCTCGCAGTCGATTTTGAGGACTTCGACGAAAGCGGCGACGTCCCGCTTCTGGAGGTGACCGGCCGGCTCAAACAGGCCCTTGATATCGAACGGGTCACGAAGAAATTCTACGGCGAGTTCCAAGAGCAGCACCTCGCGTTCCTTGACCTGATCGAGGGCATTGACGACGAACGCGACCGGCGCTGGTATGCCTCGGTCATGCTCAATCGCCTGATGTTCATCTACTTCCTTCAGAAGAAGTTCCTTCTCAATAACGGTGACGAGCACTACCTCCAGAACAAACTTGCCGAGAGCCGAAAACACGGGGCGGATCTCTACTACAGTCAATTTCTGCAAGCGCTCTTCTTCGAGGGATTTGCCAAGCCGGAAGACAAACGCTCCGCACGGACCAACGCCATGCTGGGCAAGGTTCGCTATCTCAACGGCGGTCTCTTTCTGGAACACCCCATCGAGCAGCGATGGCACGGCAAGATTGCCGTCCCCGACAAGGCGTTCGATAATCTCTTCGACCTCTTCGGACGGTACTCATGGAACCTCAACGACACGCCCGGCGGCAAGGACGATGAAATCAACCCCGACGTCTTGGGTTACATCTTCGAGAAGTACATCAACCAGAAGGCGTTCGGTGCCTACTATACCCGCCCGGAAATTACGGAATACCTCTGCGAAAGCACTATCCATCGTCTGATTCTGGACGGCGTGGCCGAGGGCGAAGGCCGGTCCGCCCGCACATTCGACTCCGTCGGCGACCTGTTGCTTGCCCTTGACGCGCCGCTCTGCCGCAAGCTGCTGTCCGATGTCCTGCCCAATCTCCGCCTTCTCGACCCGGCCTGCGGATCAGCCGCATTCTTGGTCTCGGCCATGAAGACACTCATCAACGTCTATGCGGCCGTCATCGGCAAGATCGAATTCCTGGGCAACCGCGAGTTGCAGGAGTGGCTCAAGAAGACCCAGGCGGAACACAAGAGCGTCGCCTACTACATCAAGCGCAGCATTATCACCAACAACCTCTTCGGCGTGGACATCATGGAAGAGGCCGTCGAAATCGCCAAGCTACGCCTCTTCCTCGCTCTCGTCTCATCCGCGCATACCGCCGATGATCTGGAGCCCTTGCCGAACATCGAGTTTAACATCATGGCCGGCAACTCGCTCTTCGGCCTGATGCGTGTTGACGATGCCGAGTTCGACGGGCGTTACGCTCGGGATCTTTTCCGCAAGAGCTATCAGGAGTTGCTGGAGGAAAAGAACGAACTCATCGAGGTCTATCGCCGCGCCGTCGGGCGCCAAGCCGACGAACTCCAGGAATTGCGCGACAACATTCAGGAACGCAAGAATGCCGCCATCCCCACCCTGAACGACATCCTGCTCTCCGAATGCCACCTGCTCGGCATCAGGTACGAGGAGGCGACATGGGACGACAAGAAAAATGCCGCTGGCAGACCGAAAAAGCGCACCCTGCAACTCGAAGACATCGAGGCCCTCAAGCCGTTCCACTGGGGTTACGAGTTTGACCAGATCCTCGCCAAAGGCGGCTTTGACGCGATCATCACCAACCCGCCGTGGGAAATCTTCAAGCCCAACGCCAAGGAGTTCTTCGAAGATTACTCCGATCAGGTCAGCAAGAAGAAGATGACGATCAAGGAGTTCGAGAAAGAGCAGGCCAAACTCCTCAAAGATCCCGATATCCGCGCCGCTTGGCTGAAATACCTCAGCGGGTATCCGCATGTCAGCGCTTTCTTCCGCTCTGCCGCGCAATACAAGAATCAGATCAGTATCGTTGACGGCAAGAAGGCAGGATCGGACATCAACCTCTACAAGCTCTTCACCGAGCAGTGCTTCAACCTGCTGCGCTCCGGCGGCTACTGCGGCATCGTCATCCCCAGCGGCATCTACACCGATCTCGGCACAAAGCAACTGCGCGAGATGCTGTTCGGACAGACTACCGTCACCGGACTCTTCTGCATTGAGAACCGAAGGTTTGTGTTTGAGGGAGTTGACTGCCGCTTTAAGTTCGTGGTTATGTCCTTCAGGAAGAGCGGCTCGATCGAGAGCTTCCCCGCCGCCTTCATGCGGCATGACGTGGCCGAACTCGAACGCTTCCCGCACGAAGGCGCCATTGAGATTTCCGTTCCGCTCGTGCGCCGTCTCGCACCGGAGTCCCTCTCCGTGATGGAGTTCAAGAGCCAGGTGGACATCCGGATTGCCGAAAAGATGGCGCGGTTCCCGCGGCTCGGTGAACGCATCGAAGACACGTGGAATGTCTCGTTTACGCGCGAGTTTGACATGACCAACCACAGCTACCTGTTCAAGACGGCACCGGGCAAGGGGCGTTTGCCGCTATACGAAGGGAAGATGTTTCATCAGTTTTGTTCCAACTGGGGAGAACCCAAGTACTGGCTGGATGAAGAGGAAGCTAGAAAGTCTCTCTTGGGAAAACAGTCTGATGAAGGGCAGTTCTTGGACTATCAACAGTACCGTCTTGCTTTCCGCGATGTTGCTGCTTCTACCAATGAACGTGCGATGATCATGACGATTCTACCTCGCAATGTCTTTTGTCCGCATACTGTGAGTCTTGAGAATGTCGTCGCAACTTGCTTGGGGCAGCAGACTCGCTTTTACGTTCTCGCAGCTATGAATAGTTTCGTGGTGGATTATCTTTTGAGAATGCGAGTAACGAACCATCTCTCATTCTTCTTCGTCTACGGCGTTCCCGTCCCCCGCCTGACCGAGAAGGACGCGGCATTCCGACCGATTGTGGAGCGGGCGGCGCGGCTGATCTGCACGACGCCGGAGTTCGACGATCTGGCGCAGGAAATCTTCAGCGGGCAGGCGAACGCCGCAAGCGTCGGGGCGACCGTCCCCGCCGAGCGCGCGAAGCTCCGCGCCGAACTCGACGGCCTTGTCGCGCATCTTTACGGCCTGACCGAAGAGGAGTTCGCCCACATTCTCACCACCTTCCCGCTGGTTTCCGATGAGGTGAAGATCGCGGCTCACAACGCCTTCCGCAACGTCGAGAAAGGACTGGTCAAATGAACGCTACGCATGGCTTACCGGATCATCAGATGAGAGGGCGCAGGAAACTGCGGCCGGGCGGCGGCTACCGCAAGACAGCGAGTTTCCAAGCGGCTACGGTCATCTACGACGCCACCTATTGGTTCTGCGAAAAGTTCCTTGATCCGCGGTCGCGCATGGTGGATCAGATGGTGCAGGCGGCGCGGTCGGGCCGCCAGAACATCGCCGAGGGTAGTCGTGCGTCGGCCACCTCGTCGCAAACGGAGCTGCGCCTGCTCAATGTCGCTCGCGCGAGCCTGGAGGAACTGCTGCTCGACTTCGAGGATTTCCTGCGACACCGGCACCTGCCGCAGTGGAAACGGGACAGCGCAGAGGCGCACGCAGTACGCGCGGTCCCGCGACGCTTCAGAGAAGATCAGACTGATCAGTCCGATCTGACTGATCTGACCGATCAAGAGCGCTGGGCGCTGTATGCGCCGTGGCTGGAACACGCCGACCCCGCCGTGCGCGCGAATACGCTGATCTGCCTGATCAACCAGGCGAACTACCTGCTCGACCAGCAAATCGCAGCCGTGGAAGAGCAGTTCGTCGAAGGCGGCGGCTATAGCGAACGGCTTGCTACCGCACGCTTGGCCGAGCGGGAGCGGCGCAGACACGATCCGTCCGATCCGTCTGATCCGTCCGATCGCATCCCCGCCTGCCCGCAATGCGGCAAGCCCATGGTGCTGCGGACAGCCAAGAGCGGCAGGAACACCG
>ERZ795030.6536-NODE-6536-length-10121-cov-17.053149_pt1 | contig 10121 bp, 9 predicted proteins | sample MGYA00375122_ERZ795030 | MGnify/ENA primary metagenome ERZ795030 (study PRJEB30165, sample SAMN05720146) | activated sludge metagenome | isolation source: anaerobic digester from wastewater treatment plant | place: Japan | collected 2015-04-20 ...
AAGAAGAAACAACCAATTTAATCGTTAATAACAGCATTCCGAAGAGGGGTGCTTTTATTATACCTGGTAAGCCGAAACCATAGCAGGCAAAAATTTAAATCAAAAATCCTAGTTGGCGCTAACCAACAGAAAAAAGCAATAGGAGGAAAACAAATGGATTTCTTAAAAAACATCTTATCTGAAAAAACCTATAAAACCCTAGTTGAAAAGCTAGGTGATGATTTGGTTAAGCAAATTAACGAAAAGACGACGGACTTTACAGTTGACGTAGCTGAGGAAAAGTTCATTCCAAAAGCGAAGTTCGACGAAGAGCGCAAAACCGTTAAAGACTTAACCGATCAAATTAAAGCGAGAGATACACAGCTTGCGGAACTCAAAAAAACAGCAACAGGTAACGAGGAATTAACAGCAAAGATCAAAGAACTTGAAGAAGCGAATCAAAAGGTCCGTGAAGAACACGCAAAACAATTACTCGAGCGCGAAAGAGATTATGCAATCGAAACAGCTTTGATGAAAAGCGGCGCCAAAAACACAAAAGCAGTTCGTGCAATCCTAGATGCGACGAAAATCGAGTATAAAGACGGGAAACTCAATGGGCTTGACGATCAAATAGAAACTCTTAAAAAATCTGACGCTTATTTATTTAATTTCTCAACCGCAAACGATGAAGCTGGTCGCGATCCAAAAGGCAACAAGCAAACCAATACCGATGAATTCGCAGACTTCCGCAAACTTCGCTAAACTCTCTAAAAACCTAAAAAATTTAAAAAAGGAGTAAAAAAACATGTCTCAATCACTAGCTAAGGCGATTAAATATATTACATCGCCAAAGGAATTGCAAGCAACTTTAAGACTTGGAACCGTAACTTCTGATTTAGTTGTTCCATCAATCTTTACCGGCACAAATACGGTCAAATACCAACACATTGAATTCGACGATTATAGCCTCGCTGATTATAACCAATCAACCGGCTATGCTGTAACAGGCATCGTGGCAACATGGAAAGATTTAATCTTAACTCAAGATAAAGGCAACGCACTCGTCATTGACAAATTCGAAGATGAAGAAGCAATGGCAAATGGTCTCGTCACTTATGTTAATAAGTATATCCTAGAAGTCCAAGCACCGGCTGTCGATGCATATCGTTTCGGCGCCATCACCAGCAAAACTGGCATCTTCAAACGTAAAGTCACTCTAGCTTCTAACACCGTTTTACAAGAAGTTTTAAAAGCATTCGCAATTATGGAGGATGCCAATATCAATACTGATTTTGGTATGATTCTCTATGTTAACCCAACGATTGATGCGCTTCTAACTGAAGCAGCAATTGGCAAAGGTTATATCTCTATCGGCAATTGGAACGGTATCATGGACGCAAGCGTTCGTATGTTTAAGACCGCAAAAATCGTTGTCGCACCTCAAAAATTGCTAGGTACAGGAGTAAACTTCATTTTACTTCATAAAAACGCAGTAGCAGCTTTCGAAAAATACAAAGAAACTGTTTATTTCGACCAAATTCCAGGGCATGGTGGCAGAAAAGCCGAAGCCGATATTGGTATCTATCACGACTGTTTCGTTTATGATGAACTAGTTAAAGCGATCTATGTATGCACAGTTGCAACACACTCTATCGCATTCGACGCCGGTACGAAAGCAGCAACAGCCACTGGCACAATGGCAACTCTAACGAACCTAAACGAAGGTTCATTCGTTAAATTGCCTCTTAACGCATTTAAAGTTACCGGATACACATTCAAAGGCTGGGATACAACAGCTTGGAACGGGCAAACCCACCCAACTCCAACTGTCGTGTATGAAGACGGCGCAATCGTCCAAATCGGTCAAACTAATATCACACTTTACGCAGTTTGGGAACAAAACGCTTAACTTAAAAACCCTTTTTATTCGTGGGGAGGATAAATACTTCCTCCCCTTATTTTTTTACTTAATGGAGGTTATATATGACCAAATCAAAAATAGAACAATTTGCTAAAGATTTTAAATTTATAACGGGCATGGATTTAGAGCGACGATTGCCCGATAATGACTTTGATACTAATAAGGTTGCATCGTTCGTTAATAGATGCGAAATGCTCGTTGAAGAAGAAATCATGGCAAGAAATCCTAATTATGCAATTTGGAAAGCAAGAGGTTTAAGCGAGCCACAACTTGATGCGATTTATCGCGCAACTATCGAGCAAGCAATTTATATATTTTCGGTAGGTGATTTTAATTTAATGAGCGGGTATGATCCAATTACCGGAGTTATGACACCACTTGAAGAATTGCGCAAAAGAGCATTTAGCCCAATGGCGAAAAAGATATTAACTAATGCGGGAATGTTTTATGCGGGCATTGGTTATTCGACAAATGTTGGGCCTGATAGAACGGGGTGGCGTTAGTTATGTTTATGAATTATCGATTCCCAGACAAAGCCATATGGCATAAACAAGTATTAGATCCGGACCATGAAATTTTAAGGCATCACGTTAATTCTCACACTTTCAATTGCGTGGATTTATCAAGCACGCTCAAAGCGGCCCCTCAACAAATCGATCAATTAACAGGAACAATACGTGCGAAGGGATTAGGGAAAAGCCTTCTTTTAAGAACTGACGATCCAAAAGCCGCGGATTTTAAAATTGAAGATACTATCTTTTTCAAAGGGCATGAGTATCATATAACCCAAGTTTATGAAGTGCGTTCAAACGCTTTTTTAGGTGCGATGGAATATGAAATCTATTGCTCATAGGCTTAAGCTTGCTTGTGATGCGCTTTGTACGATTTTAAAAGCTGAAGCACCTTACGATACCGGAAATCTTGCATTAGATGGCATTCGGGTTGTTGAAGGTGAGCCGGGATATTTTTATGTAGCAGTCGGTGGCGAAATTGCGCCTTATGCGAAATATACGCAAGAGTCTTGGGACAATTTCGAAGCGCCTTTAAAAGGAAAAAAAAACCCTAATGAAGGCTGGATTAACAGAGGAATCGAAAAAGCATTGCCGCTTATTAAGCAAATTATGGAAGGTGCAATAACGGAAGATGAAGCTAATGAATATTTAGAATCTCGAGGATACACAAGAGAACTTAAAGAAAAACAAATCAAGCGCGCTGAATACTTAGAAGCAAAAGCTAGAAAGCTTGTATCATAGGAGGAAACTATGACATTTGAACGTAATTACAAAGAGATTTTAAGAGCGCAGTTAGAAGCTGTAACTAAACGCAAAGTATATGTCAGTAACGACATTCACTACCAGCCACTCGACGATGATCCAGAAGCAATAGTTATGGTAATTAATACAGGTGGAACAAGTCGTTCATCGGTTGATGGATTCGATATGAATACATTGCCGATTAGCATTAATTTTATCTGCCAAGCAAATTATTTGCAAGAAATATTTGGCATCTTAAACCAAATCGCCAAAGAGAACAACGCAAAATATTATCAAACAGAGATTGATGGAACAACTTATTTTTACCAAGTGATTTACTCAGATGCTTTTCAAATCGGTGGCGCCTATAAAGTACATTTAGAACGTAGGACCGTCAACTGCATTACCGGAAACTGGTTATTAAATATCACCTATTCCGAAAACGCAATTATTGAGCCTTCGACATGTAAACTTAAAGTTGGATCCACAGAATATGATATTAAATATATTAATCGTTATGATATGTCTGCTACTCCAGTAACCGAATCTGCGCAATATATCGGTGAAGATGGGCAAGAGGAATTATTTATCGATACAGTTCTAAGTTATTCTTTCGTTCTTCTTAAAGTTAATAATGATGCATTGCAAACCGAATTAAGAAAGCAAATTGCTGGAAAAATTGACTTGAATCAATCTGTTTTAACGCTTAAAATTGATGGTGATGAAATATCAATAAATAAATTAGTCGTTACCGAGATTTACGAAAACAAAGCTTCAGTATATAATCTTGTATTAACCAAATCGTAGGTGATTCTATGGACACAGAATATAGAATTCCGATAAATATTGAATTAATTGCAACCGAATCTAAAGGCACACCATCACCGACTTCAAAAGCGACTCCTGATCAAACGCAAAAAAAGATTGCCAAAGAAGCTAGTAATGAAGCAAGTGGATCTGTCAGCAAAGTTGTAGCAATTCAAGTAGGTAAACGAGCATTGCAATATGGTATTCAAAATTACGGCAATTTAACGGGTGATTACGTGGGTCAAGCAAATATAAGCGCAGGTCTTCAAGTTGCCGGACTAGTCGCAATGGCATTGCAAGGACCGGTCGGAATTGCGGCTGCTGCTGTATCTCTTGGCACTCAAGCATTAAGTTATGGTATTGATATGAACAAACGAAATCGTGAAGCGCAATTTTTGAGAGAACGCACTGGCATGATTGGAATTAGTGGGGGCAGATAACAAATGCGTAAATATTACAAATTGATAAATGGTGTTTGGGAAGAAATACAAAAAGTTCTTGCAGGCCAAGTCGAAACAGAAACAATCGATGATACGCTTGATAATGGCGTTTTAATTTACGATAACAATACAAGCGATTTAATTCCGGTCTTTACTCCGATTAAAATCGACAATCAACAGCCTATTAAAATTACAGTTACTGATGAGGTCTATTTATCCAGTGATGGTAATTTATTTTATGTTAGCGAAAGCTATGGATGGAGTAACCAATTAAATACAGCAAGTGCAGACGATTTGATCGAACTCACAAACCAAACGGATGATGCCGAAAATCAGGTATATAAAGTCATCAGCTATTCGAGTGGCATTTTAACGATGGCAAGATATTCAAATAAAGAGCGATTCTTTCTAGCAGCTGAGGAAAGAATGGAGCAACACACAAAAATATTTCCTTATGTTTTTAGGCATACACTTATCTACATCGAACCTACAAAATACTTAGAAAAAATTTTTGTATATAATCTTTGCTTGACTAACAAAACGGATACACTTAAAGCACAAATTGAAAAAGCACTTGTGAATGCAGAACTAATCGAAGTGGGACAAAACCCACGATTTAGTTTATCGAGCGATTTAATAACCTTCTTAGGCGATACACCAGGCGAGGATTTTTTCTTTGATAAAGCAACACTTCGCGAAATACTTGATGCCATGCTTGCTGTAAAAAACGCAAGAGTTTATATTGAAAAGATTGATGACTTCAACGACATAAAAATCTCGTACGTTGATATGAACGAGGTTAAGGAAACGATTGAGTTTGCTAAAATTGCTAGTACGGAAAGAAGTAATAATGTTGAAACGTTTGCCGGAGTTATTGAAGCCAGTGGTTCGAACAGCATTATTCCTAATACCATTTTTCAAGATTGGACCGGTTTCAAAACAACAGAATCCGTATTGACAAGTGACAATATGTCTATTTCAACCGTGTTTCCAATTGAAAGGATTTTAAATTTTAAGGTTTTATGTAATATTTCTGCTGAAGATTACGATACTCGCACACTACTAGAAAACAATAATTATGTGTCTGCAATAGATATTACTGATGCAGTTTTTGATGAAGAAGCTTATAAACTATTAGATGACCGCGAACCCGATAATTGCTATGATTTTACGAAACGCAATACAATTTATTACCAAAGAAACACATCGACTATCGATGCGAACCGAGCAAAGAGCTTTCTAGGGTTAATATCTTACTCAACGTTTAAGCAAGCAATTAGACACGCTTATGAAAGGCAGTTAAGACCAATACATGGAGATCGGCGGTATTACATTATTATTAGCAATAATGAGGTGGACACTTTAACAAAAATTGAATATGTCCCATATATCGATACTCACACAAGAATTACAAAGCCGGGAATGTATGACAATGAAAAAGCTAAATTATCGGCTATCGATAATCAATCCGAAAAAGTGATATCATCATTAAGACATGGTTTTAATCTGCTTGGGAAAATCATTCGCTTGGGCAATGATGAGTATATTATTGATACGGTCGTTAAAGACCATGATGAAATTAAAGAGATTGGCCAAAAAACTATTGACAATTATATTATTTACAAAAAAGAAGTTGCATATCACAATAATTACGCAAAAGTCAGATATTACCTATCAAAAAACTATAACAACTTGAATGAACGAATAGCCTTAAATCGAGAAAAGCGAGTATATGACATCCCGCTTACAAGCTACCTAAACGAAATTTTGATTAAGAATTATATCTTGGTCGATTTTTTGCCAGTTAATAATAGCGGGATTGTAAAGAATTATGCTTTGAGGGCATTAATTGGCAGAACGAATAACACAGTTTCTAAGTTCGTATTTGAAACAAAAAGCGGTAGTGAAACATTTGGACCATTCGAACTTGCGACTGCAAACTACACAATGGGTAACGTGATGCACTTTGTAGCCCAATGCATGGATAATTATTCTGTAGGCTATTCTATTGGTGGCCGAATAATTGGTGGTAATAAGGTAGTTTATAATCCGTATGTAGATGATAACACAGGAGAATTTGAAAGCTTTAATTTCTTATTGACTGATTTTAGGGCAGAGGCTTATAACTTCATCGAACAAAATAAGATGCTTCCTAAAACTAATTATGACTATTACATTTCATCTTCACGCTCAGCTGAAGGCGAATATCGGTATTTGAAAGATGCATATCAAAATATTAAGTTTAATGTCGCTTTAGAACTATTGCCAGCAAAGAATCAATTTGGTACAATCATCATCGGGAATCGTTTAGTAGAACACAATGGATTGATCAAGCGAGGTATAACAACTTTTGATGATGCAGTAATTTATGTTAGCGAGCAAGCCTATAACACGACCGAAATATTTAAAGCTAAAGGTTCTGTATTAAGTGGTGCGAGTTTAACACGAAGCGCAGTGAATAATGCTGTTAGAGTTGATTACGCACCAGCGATTCCATCAAACAAAGCAGCCTTTGCTATAGCTGATGCAAGTGGCAATTTATATTTGGCAGTGAATGATATCAGCAAGCTTAAGGACTGGATTTATTTCTACGGAAGCAACGAACTAAAATAAAAAAGGCCTATTCGTTAGGCCTTTTGATTTTCTTCCAATTTTTTGAGTCTTTTATGCAATTCAAAGTGTTCGGATGCAATAAAGAAACTGGTTAGACCAAAAATTGTGTTAGTAATCAAACCAATAATACAAACCGCAATTATTCCTTGATTAGACGAAATAAATGCTTCTGATCCTCTTGTTCCCACAATAGGTTTAACAAATTTAATTGTTTGAATAGCATCAATCCCAAACCAAATATATCCAGCAGAACTAATAATCAATACAATTAATGCAATTAAGATAAAATTATTTTTTTTCATTCCCATATCACCTCACTAATAATATACTTCAATTTTTATAATTATGCAAACAATATCCCTTAAAAAATTAAGGAGGAAACAAAATGAAAATAATTTTTGACAAATACGGTGGCATTAAAGACATTCAAGATCGCAAATTACTCGTGCAGACATCTATCGGCTCAAATTTTGTCGATATTTATTATCAGGATGAAGAAGGCAATTTCGCAGATCCGGATATCAATTTAGCCACCATTGCATTTAAGCGTGCAGACACTTTCGAAATATCAGAAAGAACTTGCGCGCTCGTTAAAGAAGAATTAACCAACAATCCACTTTATTTTAGATACATACTTAAAGAGGATGAGCTTGCCATCAACGGCGAATTACAAATGACCGTTCGTTTAAAGCAAGTCGTATTTGATCCAGAGGATGATTCGAAAGTCTTGCTTATCAAACAGCGCGCTATGGGGAAAATTACGGCCCATATTTACGAAGCAGTTGGTGAAAACTATGAAAATTTTGATGTAGTCGATGGTCGGATTTTACAGCTTGAACTTTGGCAAGCGAATTTCGAAAGCGATTATTACAATGCCGACCAAATCGATGCTAAATTAGTTTTAGAAAGACAAGCGACACAAGAACAAATTGACACAATAAATGGCACACTTTCTGAACAAGACTTTAGAATTGATGAATTAGAAGATTTTGCTAGTAATCTAGAAATTGATATTACTGAAGAAATAGAAAATGCTGTTGCTGACAAAGCCGATCTAGTCGATGGTAAAGTTCCTTTAGAACAATTACCAGATGTTGAAGCAGTTTTAACAGGCGATATTACTAGTCATAATCACGCAACTGAAATAAGCAATCACAACACAAGCGAAACAGCACACAGCGATATTAGAACAGCAATAAACAATCTACAATCAGCAATGACCACTTTACAAAACATTATCGGAACAGTTGGCGAAGATGACGAAAACGAAGTCATCGATAAATTACAAGAAGTTTTTAAAGTCTTAGAGGACTTTGAAGAAGACAGCAACCTCGTTAGTATTTTAGCAAACAAGGTCGACATTGATGACTTACCAATCGTTATCGGTTATTTTTCAAGTGGAGTATTTTACAAAGATAGTGGGCTTACACAAGCAATCACTGGTAGCACAAGCAAAATTTATATCGATATTAAAGAAAATAACAAAAAGATTTATTGGTTTAATGGAACGGTTTATGAAGAAATTAGCAAACCATTATCATTAGGCACAGGCTCAAATCAAGCCTATTATGGTGATTTAGGTAATACTGCCTACTTACACAGTCAGTCGGCTCATGCACCTAGTAACGCTCAAAAGAACGTTCAAAGCGATTGGAACCAAACCGACAACACAAAAGATGATTACATTAAAAATAAACCCGTTAGTGTTATATTCGAAATAACAAGTTTTACCGAGTTGACACCACTACAAAAAACAACAATCACAAATCAATTAATGCCTCTTTTGAACGATAATTCAACCGATTTAGACACAAAAAAATATAGCGACTTAATACTAAGATATTTAGATGAACGATACCATTATTCCAGCGTGGCGGTTATTGATGGTGAAGTTGTAAGAATATTATTTGATTATAAAAATGAAGATACAAAAATTAAACTAGACATTAATTTTGCTGGTGATGATAGCCAAACCGTTATTGAATTAGTAACTATTAATTATGAGCCAGAGGGTACAGTATCAACACACAACACAAGCGAAACAGCACACAGCGATATTAGAACAGCAATAAACAATCTACAATCAGCAATGACCACTTTACAAAACATTATCGGAACAGTTGGCGAAGATGACGAAAACGAAGTCATCGATAAATTACAAGAAGTTTTTAAAGTCTTAGAGGACTTTGAAGAAGACAGCAACCTCGTTAGTATTTTAGCAAACAAGGTCGACATTGATGACTTACCAATCGTTATCGGTTATTTTTCAAGTGGAGTATTTTACAAAGATAGTGGGCTTACACAAGCAATCACTGGTAGCACAAGCAAAATTTATATCGATATTAAAGAAAATAACAAAAAGATTTATTGGTTTAATGGAACGGTTTATGAAGAAATTAGCAAACCATTATCATTAGGCACAGGCTCAAATCAAGCCTATTATGGTGATTTAGGTAATACTGCCTACTTACACAGTCAGTCGGCTCATGCACCTAGTAACGCTCAAAAGAACGTTCAAAGCGATTGGAACCAAACCGACAACACAAAAGATGATTACATTAAAAATAAACCCGTTAGTGTTATATTCGAAATAACAAGTTTTACCGAGTTGACACCACTACAAAAAACAACAATCACAAATCAATTAATGCCTCTTTTGAACGATAATTCAACCGATTTAGACACAAAAAAATATAGCGACTTAATACTAAGATATTTAGATGAACGATACCATTATTCCAGCGTGGCGGTTATTGATGGTGAAGTTGTAAGAATATTATTTGATTATAAAAATGAAGATACAAAAATTAAACTAGACATTAATTTTGCTGGTGATGATAGCCAAACCGTTATTGAATTAGTAACTATTAATTATGAGCCAGAGGGTACAGTATCAACACACAACACAAGCGAAACAGCACACAGCGACATTAGACAAAAAGTAGATGAAGCAAAAGCAATAGCAGAAGGCAAATCAAGAGCTAGAGTATTTGCAACCGAAAGTGCATTAAATACATGGTTGAGTAATCCTGAAAATGTTGCATTACTACAAATAGGCGATAACTTCTATATTGAAGAAATCGACAAACCCGACTATTGGTGGAATGG
>ERZ795030.6546-NODE-6546-length-10106-cov-7.909163_pt1 | contig 10106 bp, 9 predicted proteins | sample MGYA00375122_ERZ795030 | MGnify/ENA primary metagenome ERZ795030 (study PRJEB30165, sample SAMN05720146) | activated sludge metagenome | isolation source: anaerobic digester from wastewater treatment plant | place: Japan | collected 2015-04-20 ...
GCTGTGAACTGACCGCTTGGTCTGCAAAACGCAGACCTTTTTAAATTAAATGTGTTATTATTTAGTCGAAAATGGTTAATTATACAATCAAACAATTAATGCAGCTTTCGGCTGATATTTATGCTATCCCAAATGATCAGCTCTACGACCTAGATGATCTCTTTTATTATCACCAAAAGTGGCTTCTTCGCTACATCGACTCACGAAAAAAAGAACGCGAAGAAAAAATGATGAAAGATCTATTGGCATCAGTTGCTTGGTTTTCAGCAGTCGTCAACAGATTTCATATCGACTTAGAAAAAATTTTACCCAAGCGCTATCCCTATAAATGCCCGTTTTGTTTAGAGCTTCCGTGTAGTTGCGAGAAATTTGTTGTGAAAAAATCGAAGAAAACTGGTCGGCCGACATCAAGGATGCCGAGAAATTTATCTGAATGGCAAAAATTGATTGAAAAGATTTATCCGAGTGAAAATTTACTATTTAAAAATCTAGAAATTTTATCTCACCAGGACAGGTTGCATCAAAGTTTCCGGCTTTTTCGGCGACAGTCCGGCAAAAGACACATTAAAGATATCGAGAATGCTGTGGCTGATTATTTTGTTGAATTGCTGAAAATTTTTAATTTTTTAAAAAAAGATTTAGGTGTTGAATATTTTCAAGTTTTCAAAAACGGTTGCTATGTTTGTGGGAAAAAGCCATGTGAATGTTTCTATGTTGAATAGTAGTCAATAAGTAATCAAATCTTTTTACTTTTTGATCACTCGGCCCTTTGGGTCTATTTTTAAATTATGGGGAAAATCATTCGTATAATTATCGAGGGGCCAGATTGTTCAGGAAAGTCGACTTTGGTCGAAAGGGTTAAAAACACTCTAAGGTGGGATTCTCGTTATTTGAGGCACAAAGAAGCTGATCAATTCGAACGTTATCTTTTGGAATATGCTTCAGCTAATCAAGTGGTTTTTGATCGCGGGCATTTTTCGGAATCCGTATATTCTAAATTATGGAGAGGTGGCTCACCGTTCAGTAAAAAACAAAAGGAGATCCTCAATAAAATTTGTTGTGAAAAAACCTTGCTAATATTTGCTTGTCCTTCCGTAAAAAATATTAAAAGTCGCTATCTTTCTCGAAATTATGGTCAACAGATCAAAGTTGAAGAATTGGAATTGTCTAGAAAATTATTTATTGAAGAATTTAGATCATTAACAAAAATTATTTATAAGTCAGAAGATTATGACGAACTTGAGAATTTATTAGTAAAAGTTAAACAAATTGTGGATGAAGAATGAAGGTGTATTTAATCCCGGTAGCGAAAAAATGTAACGCAAAGTGTGAATTTTGTATAACAAAGTTCAGAAAAACTACTGGAAACTTAATTGATGAAAAACAAATAGGATCACAATTGCTGAAATTAAAAAATATTGAATATATAGAAATTACTGGTGGAGGAGAACCACTTCTTCACCCGATGATTGAAAAAATTATCTCTGTTTGCAGAGATGTTGCTCCAACTAGACTTTATACAAATGGGGCGAATGTTTTTAGAAATACTAATTTTGTTTCTCTAAATCAACTTTGTATTTCCAGGGCTCATTATTCTGAGACAGAGAATCATCGTATTATGGGTGTACATTGTGATGACTGGGTTTTTGGTCTTGGGGTTGAAATAAAATTAAGTTTAATGTTGCTGAAAAGTGGTATTAGTGATTTTGACCAAATTAAAAAATATTTGTGTTGGGCGAGCAAGAGAAAAGTAAAAAAAGTTGTTATTCGTCAGCTTGGAGAAAACAAGAATATCAAGTACAAAAGAGTTTATAAAAATAATTTTGTCTCGACATCAAAAATTATATCAAAGTTTGAAAGGTGCAAAAGAATAAAAAACAACTCACCAAATCCGATTTTTGTTTTTAATAAGGTGGAGGTCGAAATTGAGCTTGTGGGTTGTCCTGAATTAGGTAGCAACGTAATATTGCGCGCTGATAATAAATTTTATCCGAGCTGGTAAAAATGATTTTGACTGGAGATGAAATTAAAAGAGAAGTACTAAATGGCAAAATTCACATCAGACCGTTTATTTCGGAGAACATTAATCCGAATAGCTATAACTTTCGTCTTGGTTCCACTTTAAAAATTTACAATGAAAACGTGTTGGATCCGAGGAAAAATAATAATTTTCGAATTTTGAAAATTCCCAGAGACGGATTTATTTTAGCGCCCAATCAATTGTATTTGGGTCATACGATAGAGGAAATGGGATCAGATTATTACGTACCGACAATGCAGGCACGAAGTTCTGTTGGCCGGCTTGGTTTATATATTTATCTGAATTCTGGCCTCGGTGATATTGGTTTTAAAAAACAGTGGACATTGGAACTGCATTCAATACATCGGCTGAAAATATTTGCCGGTATGAAGGTGGGACAAATGCTTTTTTGGCAGCCTCAGGGCAAAATATCTCTATACAAAGGGAAGTATAAAAATTCTTCTGGACCGGAGACCAGCCAGATATGGCGCGATTTTGTCCACAAGTAGCTTTTTAATATGCTATATTTAGTTTGCTATGGATGAAGTCAGTGAAGTTAAAGATAAAATCAATATCGTCGATTTGATCGGTGGTTATTTGACGTTGAAAAAAGCCGGAGTCAATTACAAAGGTTCGTGCCCTTTTCATAATGAGAAAACCCCGTCGTTTATGGTTTCTCCGGAGCGACAATCTTTTAAATGTTTTGGTTGTGGCAAGGGCGGTGACATTTTCACCTTTATTGAAGAAATTGAGGGAATGGACTTTTATGATTCGCTAAAATTGCTTGCTGGTCGCGCCGGTGTCGAATTAAAGCCGAAAGGGAACTTCCGTTATGGCGACAAAGAGTTTGCGCCGACAGAAAAATCAAAAGTTTTTGAAATTAATGATTTAGCGGCAAAACTTTATCACAAGATTTTGATTGATCATCCGAAAGCCGAACACGCGAGAAAATATTTAAAAAATCGAGGGATAAACAAAGAATCGATTAAAAATTTTAATCTTGGTTATGCGCCGAAGTCTTGGGATCTTTTAATTAAATTTCTAGCCAAACATAATTATAATGAGAAAGAGGCATTTAAAGCTGGACTTCTAGTTTTGGGAGAAAAGGGCCGATACTGGGACCGATTTCGTGGCCGGATAATGTTTCCGATTAATAATATCTCTGGTCAAGTCGTTGCTTTTACCGGACGGATTTTGGAAGACGATGACAAATCGGCGAAATATGTTAATTCTGCTGAATCGCCGATTTATACCAAGGGAAAAACAATTTATGGCCTTGATAAGGCTAGAATCGATATTCGCGCCCAAGATTGTGCAGTTTTAGTCGAGGGTAATATGGATGTTATTGCTTGCCATCAGGCTGGTTTTCGCAATGTTGTCGCTGTTTCTGGCACTGCACTTACGGCAGAGCAATTAAAAATTATCTCTAGATATAGTCAGAATATTGTTTTTTCTTTTGATAGTGATTCTGCCGGCAAGATTGCTTTAAAAAGAGCAATTACCCTCGCTCTTTCGGAAGATATTAACGTTAAAGTTTTGAATCTCCCCGGTTTTAAGGACCCAGATGAAGCAATAAAATCTGACCCGAAAAATTGGGAAAGAGCGATTAAATCTGCAAAACCGGCGCTAGAAAATTGGATCGATGAATTAGTTTTAGAAAACGATATCAACGATGTTAATCAGAAGAAAGCAATTTCCAAGGAAATTTTGCCGGTAATAAAATCTATCGCCAATGATCTAGAAAAAGAACATTACGTTAGATATCTGGCTAATAAATTAGCCGTTTCCGAATCATCAGTAATTTCACAATTGTCAAAAACTAAGGAGATGTCTTCGGCAAGCGAAGAAGATAGCTCAAAAATAGTTGGTAGCCTTGATTTTGAAAAGCGACTCGCCGGTTTGGTCTGGCAAGAAAAAAAACTGGCAGAAAAAGTTCCCGCAGTAATCTTCGAACATAATTTTTCTGACCAAGTTGCCAATGTACTGTTTGTTGCGATAAAGAGTAATAAGGATATAGAAAAGCTATCCGCTGCCGACAGAAGTAAGCTCGATCTTTATGCGATGGAAGCAACGGCCGATTTTGATCTAAACCAGGACGGGATAGTCGAGGAAGAGTTCAATGACCTGATTAAAAATTTTATTAGCAGAAAAAAAGATCAAATAAAGAAAGAATTTGCTGAAAAAATTGCTGTCGCGGAGTCAGGCGGAGATATTCCCAGAATAAAAGAATTGATGAGTGAGCTACAATCTGCTATATTAGATGAGAAGTAATTTTGGTAAATAAATATGGCAAAAAAAGTTCCCAAACTCGTTATTGAGGAGCCTTTAACGTTTGCTCCGGAAGTCAATCAGCTTTTGGAAAAAGGCAAAGCACATGGTTTTGTTAATGTGCGTGAAATGCTTCAGGTTTTTCCTGATGCCGAAGAAGATATCAGCATGCTGGATGAGGTGTTTGATTATCTTTTGTCTCATGGAGTCGAGATTAAAGAAGAAGATGAATCGGTTTCTATCCTTGGCAACATAATTGATGATCCACACGAAGACGATATTATGGATGGTCTGGATCAGATATCTGATGATTCAGTTAGAATGTATCTGCGTGAAATCGGGCGGATTCCACTTCTAAAGACAGAGGATGAAATCCGATTGGCAAAGCGAATTGAAAAGGGTGACCAATTGGCCAAAAGACAGTTGGCAGAGGCTAATTTGCGGCTTGTGGTTTCGATTGCTAAAAAATATATCGGTCGAGGTTTGTCACTGCTCGATGCTATCCAGGAAGGGAACACCGGTTTGATGAGAGCAGTCGAAAAATTTGATTATAAAAAAGGCTACAAATTTTCTACTTATGCCACTTGGTGGATTCGTCAGGCGATAACTCGAGCAATCGCTGACCAAGCGAGAACAATCCGAATACCAGTTCATATGATTGAGACAATTAACAAGCTTATTCGTGTCCAGCGTCAGTTGGTCCAGGATTTAGGTCGTGAACCGACTCCAGAGGAGATCGCTCAAGAGATGGGTATCGAGGTTGAAAAGGTTGAACATATAATAAAAATTTCTCAAGAGACGGTTTCTTTGGAATCACCGGTTGGTGAAGAATCTGACTCAAAACTGGGAGATTTTATCGAGGATGACAAAAATTTATCACCTGAAGAAAATGCCATTTACCAACTTCTGAAAGAGGATGTTGATAGATTTTTGCAGGTTTTAGCCCCAAGAGAACAGAAAGTTTTGAAGATGCGTTTTGGCCTTGAAACCGGCCGAACTCACACCTTGGAAGAGGTTGGTAAAGAGTTTGGCGTTACCCGAGAAAGAATCCGCCAGATTGAGGCTAAAGCGCTACAAAAATTGAAAAAAAGTGAACAGTCAGATAATATCCATAATTATCTAAAATAGAACTATTTTATCCCGCGCTCGAAGCCGGTCACAAGGGCTTGATGGAAGCGAATTAGTCGAGTAACGACATCAACAGAGGTCTCATTCCAGGTGTAATCAACAACATCAACAAAATCTTGGTCTCCGGTTGCCTGGGCTTTGCTTCTGAATATCGCGTATTCTTGATCAGTCCAGCCGGTGTAGCCACCATGGGTCTCCAGTACAGAATAATAATATTTTAATGATTCCTTGTAAGCAATTATTTTTGCCATTCCCTCCCTGAAACTATCTATTTGGTCTTCTTTGGCTGATTTGTCGGCTTCACAATCAGTTTTTTCTTTTCTCAGTGTTTCTGTATCAGTTTGCAGTTTTGTTTCTAGCTCAGCAGTTTTTTCTTGGACCTGCTCCTCGATAGATGCTTCCAGCTTGCTTTTGTCATCAGCTAAACTTTTGTAAGACTTGTTTTTTTGCCAATAAAAATACCCCAAAACTCCAGAGCCTAAAAAGAAAATTATTGTCAAAATCAACACTGCCAAGAAAGCTTTCCTGGCTTTTTTCGGGTCACTTACAAATTCCATTTTCCTCCTTGAGAACTTTATATTATTTGCTTCAATTTTATCAGATTTGTAGTTTTTGCAAAGTTACTTGTGTTTGTCAAAATATTTCAAAATTTCTACCAGGAGGAGCGATAACGTGCTTATCGCTAAAACAATTGCCCAGTGCCCAAGTGATAAGGGGGAGGTAGACAATACCTGGTTAAAAAAGGGTAGATAGATTGCTAGAATAATTAAAATGAAGCCAGAGGCAACTCCGAGGAATAGATATTTGTTGGCAAAAAAATTCTTGATTTCGATCAAGGGTCTTTTAAGGTCTTTAAAGGTGAAAACATAAACCAAACTAGCAAAAGCAATCGAAGCAAAAACAGCAGTTCTCGCTAGTTCGACACTTCCCCCGATTTTTTGGATATACCAAAAGAAGGCCAGGGAAGCCAGCCCAACCGTAGCACTGATTACAACAGTAACCGAAAGCATTAACTGATCAAAAATAGTTATCTTTTGTATCTCTTTTGGTTTAATACTCATGATTCCTTCTTCTTTGCCCTCAAATCCGAGTAAAATATCATTTGGGCCATCACAAATCAGATTAATCCACAAAATCATTACAACTGTGATAGGAACGGGAAAATTTAAAATTACCGCGGTCAGGATAACGATCATTTCAACAAAAGAATCGGATAGTGCATAACCGATGGCCTTTTTTATATTTGAAAGAATAACCCTTCCTTCTTCGCAGGCGGCGTAAATGGTTTTGAAATTATTGTCGATCAAAATCAAATCGGAGACCTCTTTCGCAACATCGGTAGCATTTGAAACCGCGATGGCAATATCAGCTTTTTTGAGGGCTAGGGCATCATTAACTCCATCTCCAGTCATCGCTACGACCTCTTTTTTGTTCTGTAGCGCTTCAATAATTTTTAGTTTTTGGTGAGGTGTCACTCGAGCAAATATTTGGATGTCTTCAATCTTTTTCTCTAGCTCCTTGGCGGAAATATTTTCCAGCTCCTTATTATCCATCACATTTTCGCTTGAAAATTCAAACCCAAGTTTTCTTGCCACTTCTTCAGCAGTTTCCCGGTAATCGCCGGTGACGATTTTAATTTTTATGCCGGCATTTTGGCAAGCGATAATTGTTTCTTTTACTTCAGGTCGAATCGGATCGTCAATCCCAACAAGCCCTAGCCATTGCCAATCTTTCATCGATCTCGGGTCACCTTTTATTTTGTATGCGGCACCGACAACTTTCAGCCCTTCTCTTGCCCAGCTGTTAACGCTTTTCAAAATAATTTCTTTGTTCTTCTCTGAACAAAAATCCAGCACAATTTCTGGGGCGCCTAGAATATATCCTGCTTCTTTGTTATTGTTTTTAATTACTGTTAATGAATATTTTTTCTCACTGTCAAATGGTTCCTCAAAAATTTTTTCTGATTCAGAAACCAGCTCTTCTGCGCTTGTAACGCTATTGTCGTTGACATATTTCCAGATGCTTACTTCCAGACTGTCCTTCTGCTGATTGGCTAGGACCATCGCTAAATTGGAGTTCTTAATATCTTTAAAATCAGTTTTTACCACTTGCATTATTCCCTGTGTTAGCGTTCCTGTCTTATCGGTACAGATTACCGAGGTCGATCCTAGCGTTTCCACTGACAATAGATTTTTTACTAAACCCTTCCTTTTTAAAATTCTTCTCATCCCGAGAGCCATAATTACGGTTGAGGCGATAGGGATTCCTTCTGGAATCGCAGCAACGGCCAGAACTAATGAGAGCTCGAGCATCGTCCAGGTCTCTTTTTGTTGGGTAATTCCCAATATGAAAATTACTATCGCGATAATTATTACCACAAATATTAAATTTCTTGAGAAAAGATTCAATCTCTGTTGTAGGGGAGTCGCCTCATCTTTAATCTCAGCAAGACCTTTACTAATTTTGCCGATCTCAGTTTTTTGACCAATGTCAGTGACCTCCATAACCCCTATCCCTGCAGCGACGGTTGTTCCCATAAAAAGATTTGTTTTTTCGCTTTTTTCTTTTTCAACCGGTTCTTCTTCGCCGGTTAATATTGCCTCGCTAACTATTAAATTATTTGCCTGAATTGCTTTTCCGTCGGCGGGTATTTGGTCTCCGGCGGCAAGTATAACAATATCGCCAGGAACTAGTTCCGAGGCCTCAATTTCAATTCTTTTGTTGTCGCGAATCACTAGAGCTTTTGGCTTCAAAAATTTTTTTAAAGTTGCCAAGGTATGTTCAGCGCTATACTCCTGGTACGCTCCCATAATAGAGTTGATAACTATCACTGTAAGAATGACCCAAAATTCAGAGAAATGGCGGAAAATAAGAGAGATTATACAGGCGAACAAAAGAACAAAAATCAAAGGACTTTTGAATTGTCGAAGGAAAACGATGAAAACAGATGCTCCCTTCTTTTCCTTTAGCGTGTTTTTGCCGAATTGTTTTTTTCTCTCCTCGACCTCTTTTGTCGATAATCCATCGAACTGATTGCTATTCATTTTTCAGATCACCCTCGCTAATGTAACTACTAAAAATATTCCGATTGCGTTTAATAAAAATGTGATTAACAAAAATTGCCAGTTTTTTACCCTGGAGAGACCAAGCATTGTAATTCCGACTTCGTCAGGAAGGGGCGAGGCGATAATTGTCGCCCCCATAATTGGTATCAACCAAGTAAAGAACGGGCTGATAAATAATTTTTTGAGCAGTGATCCGCGAATCTTTTGGAAGACCGGCGCCCATTCATCAAAGATTGTATCTTTGAGTAGGCGCAGTATCAGATAATCGCCAATAACTGCGCCGAAACCAGCCGTTAGGGCGATAATAATTGGGTTGAAGCTATCAGCCAAGAAATAAAGAACGATCGATGCTGGTGCAACAGTGAAAATTGAAACAAAAAATATTCCGGCGATAAAACTACCCAAATATCCATATGAGCCGATGCCGTTGATTGTATTTCTGACAATATTGGTGTCAGCTAGATAATAAAAAATTACCAAACTAATAATTAAAAAGGCGGTATTTTTGTACTGCCAATTTTTCCATGGCCAATCAATCATATATTTATTTTACCACATCTAAATATGGTACTGCCTGGCTTGATGAAAATGGCTTTTTGTTGTATATTATTGGTTGCATCGATTCTGCTGAAAAAGGGCTGATTCCCTTGAAAGAGATTAATCCACCAGATTTGAGAGAAGTAAACCCCTGGGCGAGAGCGATCGCCGATGCAGCAATGGCGTTTTTCAGTGCCAGACAAGGTCTCTTGGCGGCTAAGCCAAGAGGTATCCACCGTCTGGTCCGCCGTTTTCTGGTTGACTCAGAAGCCATCGAACATCTTGGTCAGCTTCGGGAACTGAGGGAAGCTGGTAATACTGAAGTGGTTGCTTTTCGAGAGAATGATGACCGTCGTCATCTCTACCGGCTCTATCCCGAGCGGATCGATGAGATCCGTCGCTGGGCGCTCATGAACGCACCACCGATCATCGTTCGCTTCCGAAAAGGAATCGGGCTTCGCCTTGAGCCAGAGAGCTGGAATGCCCAACCGCAGCCAGATTGGCCGTGGTACCCGGAGTAAGCCTCTGCCTCGACATCTAGTCGGGGTTTTTTAAATTAAAAATCACTATCTCTAGTGATAAATTGGCTCCCCGGGTCCGACTCGAACGGACAACATCTTCGTTAACAGCGAAGCGCTCTGCCATTGAGCTACCGGGGAACGACATTGAAATATTAGCAAAAAAAATCCCTTTAGTAAAGATTGAATTACGGGAAAATGGTAATTTTATTTAAACTTAAAGCTTTTTTTCACTGAATCCCATTCTTCATCTGTAATTCCGATTTTCTGATCTTTTGAATTCATTGTGATCCTGCCAAATTCGATATAAGTGCCATCTGTTTTTGGTACCGCAAAATATTCAAAAGCACTTTGGTCAAAAGTTGAAGGCTTCATGTCAAAAAGCAAGATTGTGATTTGGGAAACATCTGTTAACTGATCGCCAACGGTTTGATTTTTCAAGCCGAAAGTTTGTGTTTCCGGATAGTCTTTTCCACAGCCCATATTTTCCGTCACAAGTTGCCATTCCTCCTTACCAAGAAACTGGAATTTTATTTCTTTGCCATCTTTCTCTACACAACCCTCCATCGT
>ERZ795030.6550-NODE-6550-length-10102-cov-6.223251_pt1 | contig 10102 bp, 7 predicted proteins | sample MGYA00375122_ERZ795030 | MGnify/ENA primary metagenome ERZ795030 (study PRJEB30165, sample SAMN05720146) | activated sludge metagenome | isolation source: anaerobic digester from wastewater treatment plant | place: Japan | collected 2015-04-20 ...
GCCGTCGAGCACGGCGGCATACCGACCTGGCTGGGCGGCATCCCCGGCTTTTGCGATACGCACGCGTTTGCCTTTGCCCGCGTCGTGATACCACGTTGTCTGTAGCGCGAAATCACCCATCACAAGTTGGACGAGATTGGGGTTCTCCCACCCAATCTTCGGGAAGGGACCAGGGGAAAGCACAAAACCGCCTTGCTCCGGAACCAGCCGCGTTTTCTGGAACTGGCGCAGGTCCTCTATCCCGTTCTCGGTGGTCGTCTTCTTGGCGCGCCCGGCTTCGTCGAGGATCGCGAACGTGAATTCCCAGTAACGGCCGCCGGCGTCTTCGACCTTCACGAGTATGGCGTTATGTCCGGCGCGCAGGTTGACGGGGATTAGTTCCTGCCCATCGGCGAGGGCGCGGCCTTTCGAATTGTAGAAGGCGAACACCTGTTCTCCGTTCACAAAGAGCTTGGCGCCGTCGTTGAACGCGAAGTAGCAGTAGGCCGGTTGGTCCTTTTCCGAATGCACCTGCGCAAACGCGTACGCCACCCCTTTGCCTTGCGGATAATGCGCCTTGAAGTCGATCTTGTGCGCGGCGTCGATGTGCGCTTTGCATGCGGAGACGGACTGCGTGGCGCCGGTCGCGTCCTGGTAGGTCGCCACGGAGTCCGGCGCGATGGCGGCCGCGGACTCGCCCCCGAGCGCGCTTAGATAATCGGCGTGGTGCCCCGCGCGATAGTCCGCGCCGGGCTGGGGGTTGACGGGATCGGGGTTCGGGAACGGCCCCAACAGAAGCCACTCCTGCACCGGGGCGGCGGCGCTCAACGGATGCACGGGCGCGTTTGACGCGAGTTCGTCCGCGACGACCGGCGCCGCGAAGCAGATTGCGAGAGCGATGTGGAAGGCAAATCGTTTCACGAAAGACACTCCTCTTGCGCGCGGTCTGCGCGGTGGATCGTAGCGGCTCAGGAACTCCGCCACGCGGGGTAGACCCGGACATAATACACGCCCGCCGCCAACGCCGCCAACAACGCGAGCGATGCGTAGATAGCGGGGGTTCCCGTATCCGCATAATCCAGACGGCTCTGGGAGGGATTTACGGGATTGTACAACACGACAAGCGGGAATCCGGGGTCTTGGAGACGATCGAGCGAGTCTTTGGGGAGGGCGTTGGGGCTGCCCGTCTGCGGCCACGTTCCCATCCACGAACCGACGCGGGAAACGCCCGCCACGGCATACTCATATTGGATGAGAACCTTCGTGATATCCTGCGTCGCGCTGAAACGGGTGTCTTTGAACTCGCAACGAAGGATGCGGCCCGGCGCGCGCTGCCAGGGAACGGCGAAATAAGACCCCCACCATTTCATCAACGGAAACGCGACAAGCAACGCCATCAGCAATGCCACCGCTTCAGGCAAGCCCGGCTTTTTGAAGTGTTTCCGCTTTGGCAGAGGCATCTTGTCCCTCGCGCGTCGCCCCAGCTTGTGTAGGGCACTATACAGGCAAGCCCGGCGGCGTGGCAAGTGAACTTCCAAGGCGATGCAGCAAAAAACGCGGGGCCGACTGGGCCTTTCCTGGGGCGGCGCGGTCATGCGTCTTGTCGTGGGGCGCAGCGTTTTTCCTTGGCGGGCGGCGCAGGTCGTTTCCGGGTCTTTTGCGGCGCGAACCGTCAAATGGCGCCGCTTCCTCAAAATATGTATACTCCGCGGTTTAGCCAACGTCCCGCGCATGTTGCGGGGCGTTTCCCTGTTTTTTCAGACGCGGGCTTTCGCCGTCGTTCGGCGGGGCCTTCGCGCGCGGCCGTGGCGGTCTTGCGAACAAGCCGGACGGAGCGAGGACATACGTGCGGTACTGCGGCATAGATTTCGGGACGAGCAACTCGAGCGCGGCGTTGGTCGAGAACGATTCCGCGAGGGTGCTCGATCTCGATCCCCGCAACGACGCCCCCACGTCGTTGCCCTCGCTGCTGTATATCACGAAAGAGCGCAAATACATCGTGGGGCGCGCGGCGGCGAATGCATTCATCGAGCGCAACGTGGACCGCGAGGTGCTGCTCAAGCGCATCGATCTCGAGACGGCCATCGAGGCGTACGTCGCTTCCGAGCCGGACAAGAGCGACGCGTACCGCCCGCGCGAAGATATGGGCGAAGTGCGCGACGCCGTCCGGGCAAGCGCCGTGGTCGAGGTGAATTCTCCGGGCCGGTTGTTTCAGTCGCTCAAAAGCTCGCTCCGGTTCGCCAATTTCCGCGGCACGGAGGTGTTCGGGCGGCGCTATCAGATCACGGAGCTTATCTCGCTCGTGCTGCGCCGCATCAAACGATCGGTCGACGAAGCCGCCGGCGAGTCCGTCGAGGGCGCCGTGATGGGCCGCCCCGTGCGCTTTTCCGCCAGCGACGAGGAAAACGCCTTGGCCGAGAAACGCCTGCGCGCCGCCGCTGAAATGGCGGGATTCAAGGACGTCGCGTTTTTTTATGAGCCCGTGGCCGCATGCATCGAATATGCGGCGGGCACGGTGCGGCGGCAACGTTTGATGGTTGTGGACATTGGCGGCGGCACGTGCGACGTGTGCGTGATGGAGTTTGGCGGTTCCCAGGGCGTCCGGGCGCGCTTGGCGGAAAGCGTGATACTTTCCGTGGCGGGCGTTCCCGTGGCGGGCGACGCGATCGACCGAGAAATCATCCGCGCCCGCATTTTTCCGCGTCTGGGCAGCCGCTCGCGCTACGGCCCGTCCAACCTCCCCATGCCGCAGTACGTCTACAACGCGATTGCGGACTGGCAAAACCTCTACCGCATGAACACGGAAGAAGTGATCCATTGGCTCATCGCGACCGAAGCGAGCTCCACGGACCCGGCGGGCATCCGCGCGCTGCGCACGCTCATCCAGCGCAACTACGGGTACCCCGTCGCCCGCGAAGTCGAGGCGGCAAAGAAACGGCTGTCGTCCGTCGAAACGACGAACATCGAAATCCGCAACGCTTTCCTTGAAATCGAGGACCGTCTCGAACGCACGGAATTTGCGCACATCATCGAGGGGGAACTCGCGAAAATGCAGGAAAGCATCCTCGATGCGGAAAAACTGGCGGGCGTAAGACCCGACCAGATCGACTGTGTGCTGACGACCGGCGGGACAAGCCTCATTCCCGCCGTGCGTCAAATGCTCGAAGACCGCTATGGCCGCGATCGCCTGCTCCAACGCGACACCTTCACCAGCGTCGCGACGGGCCTCGCCATCGTCGCGCAGTATGCCGAGTGAACCGCCTCGCGGTCCCGGAGCCATGGAAACAGAGCGATAGCCGTCTTTTTTTGTAGCGTTTTGGAATGGGCGATTTGCGGACGGAATGCGACGCCGCCTTGTTCGAAAACGCGATGCAACTCCGGTTGCGACGGAGCGTCGTTTGCCCATGCGCGCATGGCTATGGTACCCTGCGGCGCCGGGGGAGGGGTCTGTGATCGACGGAAAACCGCGCATTCTAATCGTCCGCCTGAGCGCCATCGGAGACGTTGTCCGGGTGCTGCCGGCGTTGCATGTCTTGCGCGAGGCGCATCCCGACGCACGCATCGACTGGGCGGTCGAGCGCAAGTCCTCCGATATCGTTTTGGGGCATCCCGCCCTCGATGAAACCCTGATTTTTGACCGGCCCAGAGGGCTTGCCCAATCTTTCCGTTCCTTTGCGGCGTTCTGCCGGACCGTGCGCAAGAACCGCTACGATGTCGTGATCGATTTTCACGGCCTTTTCAAAACGGGGCTGATTGCGGCGAGTTCGGGGGCTTCGCAGCGCTACGGGTTCGCGCGGCCGCGCGCGCAAGAGGGCAGCTTTCTGTTCACGAACCGCAAGGTCCGGCTGGTCAACCCGCGCATGAACCGCGTCGAGGAAAACCTCGCTCTCATCGAAGGACGCGCCCCCAATTACCGCTGGCCGAACATCACGTTGTACGTGCCGTCGTCCGTCCAGGAGGAAGTGGACGCGTTTTTCGACAGCGCCTTCGAGAGCGGAAAGCTGGTCGTGGCCATGCACGTTCCCGTCGACCGCGCCGAAAAACGCTGGCCTGACGCTCATTTCGCGGCGTTGGCGGACATGCTCCTGGCCGATGGGCGTTTCGAGGTCATGCTGACCTGGGGGCCGGGCCAGTTCGAAGCGCTGGAAAGCGTGCTTCGGCATGCGCATCGTCATCCTGTCATCGCCCCCGAAACCCCCACCCTGAAGCACTATGCCTGGCTGGCGCACCGGTCCGCGGCGTATGTCGGCGGCGACACGGGCCCCATGCACATCGCCGCGGCGATGGGAACGCCCGTCGTCGCGATTTTCGGCGACACCGACCCGGCCAAACACGCGCCTTGCCGCCTGCCGCATATCGTCCTGCACAACGCCACGCCCGGCATCAGCGCCGCGGAACGTCTCGCCAGCATCACCCCGGAAATGGCCTACGACGCCTGCCTCGATCTGCTGTTCGGCGTCAAGCCCGACGGCCCTCGGTGATGGGCGCTTGCGGCTCCTTCCCGCAGCGCGTTACAACGTCTTGTGCGAGCCGTCGCAGAAAGGAGCCTTGGCGGTGCGTTTGCATTGACACAGAGCCACGGTGCGTTTTTCGGAAATTGTCAGTTCCGCGGGGCTGAACGCGCCCCCCTTGTGACTGCCATCGCACCAAGGCTGATTGCCGGACCTGCCGCATTGGCACCACCAATACGTTCCGGGCTCGAGTTCCAGCACGGCGGGGACTTTCGCGGCGATTTCAGGTTCAGACATGACATCCTCCTTTCATACAGTCAACAAAGCTTTCCCAGGATGCATTGCGCGGCGGCGCCTTCGAAAACGTCGGTTTCGCGCTTCCCCGCGGCAAAACCTCGGCAACGGACCGCTTATCGCACGGGAATTCCTTCGGCGTCGCGCCGGCGGAGCTCGGCAAGGAACGATCCGAAATCATAGCGCGGCGCAAAGCCGAGCATACGCTTGGTTTTTTCCAAATCGGCCATCACGGGGCGATCGGGAAACCGGAGGCCGTATTTGTCGATGAGATCGCCATGCCCCGGCCAATGTCTCTCGATGATCGCCCGAGGATCGCTCTGGAATGCGTCGCATTCTTCCGGCGTGAAAGGATGATCGCTGCCTATTTCAAAAACATCGCAGCCCGCCGCGCCGTCCATCACCTTCTCCATCACGCGGACGGCGCACTCGATCACGTCGTGCCGATCCACCCCCCCCGTCAGCAATCGCTCGCCGTACCGGATGAAATCCGTTCCGAAAGGCGTGAAATCCCACGGACGGATGATCCCGATCCGAAACCCGTGCACGCGATGATAATAGCCGCACAGATGTTCGCCAATGAACTTGCTAAAGCCGTACTTGTCGCGTTCCCACCCGGAAATGGCCACGCTCGACGCCCACGCCATGCGGCGGACATTGTGCTGCAGCGCGGATTGGAAGACATGAAAGGATCCGTCGACATTGAGCTGCCAATAATCGACTTCGCTTTTCTGCCCCCCGTGCATGCCGTGCCAAGCGGGCGTGTGAAAAATAAAGTCGCAGCCGCGCGCAATCGGGAGCGTTTGATCGAGCGCGCGCAGATCCGCTTGCCGGTATTCGTGGCGCGTGGTCATCGGGAAGCAGTCGGACAGAACAAGATCGCACTTTCCCGTCAGGGCTTCCGCAAGCCCCGAGCCCAGGCTGCCGCCCGCGCCCGTGATGAGGACTCGCATGCGCGTTTCTCCTTTCCGTTGCGGCTGGACGCGGCCTATTCGTCTCTTGGGAAAAGCGTCAACGCCCGCATGATGGTGGCAGTCGCCTGCGACTTGTTGAGGACGTAAAAGTGGATGCCGGGGCATCCGGCTTCCACCAGCCCTTCGACCTGTCGCGTGGCGAAGTATACGCCGACATCGAACTGGCCTTTCGGATCGCCCGCTTGAAATTCGAGCCGCGTCAAAAACTCATCCGGAAGCGTCGCCCCGCACATCGCCGAGATTCGCTTGATCTGCTTCAAGCTCGTGACCGGCAAAATGCCCGGCACGATCGGAACGCGAATGCCCGTCGCGGCGCATCGGTCGCGGAAACGGAAAAAATCATCGTTGCGGTAGAACAATTGGCTGATGACGAAATCGGCCCCCGCGTCGACCTTGCGCTTCAAGTGGTCGAGATCGGTCTCGAAATCCGGAGCCTCGAGATGTTTCTCGGGATAGTCCGCAACGACCACGCTGAAACCGGGATGCTCCGACCGGATGAACCGGACCAATTCGTCCGCGTGGCGGAACCCGCCGTCGGTTGCCCGAAACGCCGCTTCGCCTTTCGGCGGATCGCCGCGCAGCGCGACGATGCCCTCGATGCCGCGTGCAGCGGCATCGTCGAGATACGCGCGCAGATCGGACGGCGTCGCGCCCACGCATGTCAGGTGCGCCGCGACCGGAAGTCCGAATTCGCGCCGGACCCGCGCCGCGATGTCGAGCGTCTTGTCGCGCGTCGATCCGCCCGCTCCGTACGTGCACGTGACGAACGACGGGCGGAACTGGATCAGTTCGGTCAGGTTGGCGAAGAGATCGTCCATGCCCGCCGCGTCTCGCGGCGGGTATAGCTCGAACGAAAGCCCCAATTTCCCGGGGCTGTAGGCGCTTACCAATGGCACGTCGCATTCCTCTGCTTGATCGTTGCTCAGCCGCTTGCTTTCGCGATGCTACCCGCCTTCCGCGCCGCGGTCAAGCAACGTCCGGTTGATCGCGCGCCAACCCCGAACGGGACCATGCCCGTTCAACGGCTTGTTGGGCGCCGAATCGTCTCGGCCTCGTTTCGAACCAGGTCTTCTCGGATGCGGTTGTCTATGCGCCGGGCCGCTTCGTCCCAGGTATAGTTTCGGCGCGCATGATCGTGAGCGGCCCGCCCCATCGCCTCCAGCCGCGCGGGGTCGCGAAGAAGCCCCGTCAGCGTCTGGGCAAGCGCCGCCGCGTCGTATTCAGGAACGAGGCATCCGGTCTCGCCGTCGACGATGGTCTCTCGAAACGCGAAACGCGCCGGGGCCACGCAGGGCACGTAGCTGTTCTGCGCCTCCACGACGACCACGCCGAACGGTTCGAAGTGGCTCATGATGCAGAACACCGAGGCCTGGCTGTAATAGTGCAACAGCCGATCGATCCCTCCAGGCTCGTCCTTGCCGATGCGTCCGACCGCCTCGACGCCAGGCTCATCGATGGGGGGGCGGCATCCTATGATGACCAGCCGCGCTTGGGGCAAGGCTTGGCGGACGCGGCGGAACGCTTCGACGATGAGCGGCCCTCCCTTGCGCGCGAATTCCGTGCCGATGAAAAGAATCGTTTGGCGATCGTAGGGGCCGTGGGGCAGGGGGCGGGCTTCGTGGTTCGAGCCTGCCCCGGCCACGCAGACTTTCTCCGGAGGCAGGCCGTAATCCTCGTAGCATGACTGCGCGGCCCATTGGGTTCGCGGAAACACGCAGGCGCATTCGTCGAAGACGCGCTGTTGGTACGCGCGGACGCGGGCGATGACGCGTTCCGGCAGCAGCCCGAAATCCCATTCACGGGCCGCCGCCACCTGCGCCACGGTCGCATCGAAATAACAGTACTTGGGCGCGTTCACCTGGGGATTGTAGGTCGTGCCGTACAGAAAACACGCATTGAAGCCGGGGCGTCCGGCGGCAACGGCGTGGGCGCGGCGCGTATTGCGCGCGAAGGACATATCCGACCAGCGGTATCGCATCCATAGCCCGAATCGATCGAGCCGGCGCGACAGGCGAATCGCAGCATTGCCCTTGGAAAAGATATTCGAGACGCCCGAAACGTTGGCGGGCGCGCCGTGGAGCATCCCCCGGCGCTCCATTGCGCGGAAAAGGCTCCGCGCCGACCCGCTGAACGTTCGCGCGGCCTCGGGATCGCCCGCGCACAATGCGAGAAGCCGCACTTCCGGTTCGTTGCCGGCGGCAAGACGGTCCTGCTCCATGGATCGCTCCTGTTGACGCCGTTACGGCTTGCCGGCGATAGCCTCGGCCTCGTCGCGCCGGTCAAAATTGATTCCCAGTTGATCGGCGTAGACCAGCGCCAAATGGACGTAGCTCTTGCCCTCCTCCGATCGGCCTTCGGTCATGAGCAGTTTGCCGAAGTCCAACAGCATGGACGGATCCCCGGGGCGCTGTTCCAACGCGACGATCAGGTTTTTCCGTCCCTCCTCCAGATTGCCGTTGCGGATCTGCGCCAAGCCCAGCGTATGCAGCACGCGGGGGTTCATGCCGAATTGTTGGGCCGCGGCCTGGGCCAGTTCGAGGGCGCGCTTCGCATCGCCGTTTGTGCGCAGCAACGTGTACGCAAGGTTGTTCTTGGCGCTGGCGTCGTCCGGACGCAGCGCGAGCAGGCGCGCATACACGCTTTCGGCCTCCTTCATGTCGTTCCGGCGCTCGCAGAAATCCGCTTTCCGCAACAGCGTCATCGCGTTATCGGGGGCAAGTTCCAAGGCCCGTTTCATGGCATCGGCTTCTTTATCGGCGTCCCCCTGCGTTTTATACAAATCCGCGAGCGCCAGATACGGCACAGGGTCTTTGGGATATCGATCCGCCAGCGCACCGAGGCGCTTCGCCGCGTTGCCGTCCGTTTGGTCTTTGCCGATGATGTCGGCCGTCAGCAACAGCAGCGGGGAAGCCCCATCGACCTCCGCCGTCAGCGGTTCCAGCGTGGCGGCGGCCAGCGCGAACAACCGCTGTTCGCGATAGGCCAGCCCTAGCAGGTATTGCGGAAGCCGTTCCGGCTTGGCTGCCAGTTTTTGGGCCAACGCCGCTTCCTCGTCGTTGCACGGCGCGTCCTTTCCCAACGCCTTCAACGGGATGCGGAACAAGACGCCCTGCGATTGCGCAGCCCCCTCTGGCAGCGTCAGGGGAACCGCTGCTTCCTGAATGTTGCCTTGATGCAGCAACGCCGCCGCCAGAAGCAGCCGGTTGACCGTGCGGCGATCCGGCTCGGAAACCCGTTCGCACCACGACGTCACTTCCGCCCAATCGTTCTTTGTCGCGGCAAGGGTCGCGCCGACGGCGGCGACAGGCCCGGCAAGTTCAGGGGGGGGCTTGATGCCGGCCAAAATCTCGTGCGCCTCGTCGTACGCGCCGGACTGCACCAGGGCGGATGCCTTCGCCAGCAGCAGGGTGGGGTCGCCGGGCAACGCTTCCAGTCCTCGGCGCAAAACCTGCAGGGCCAGGTCTGTCTGGGCGCTGTCCAAATACGCCTGCGCCAGATTCAACATCGCGTCCCGATCCTCCGGGTAGAGGCTGTACGTGGATTCCGCGAGTTCTCGGGCCTCGTCGAGTTTGTTGTCGCGCACAAGCACGCTGAACAGGAGGCGGCGGGCCTCCGTGTTTGCGGGGTGCGTGGCGACCAGACGCCGCAAGCTTCCCGCCGCAAACTCCGGCATGCCGGCCGCGATGTAATACGTCGCGAGGTTGTAGAGCGGCACGGCGTTTTGAGGAAAATCATGCAGACACTGCGAATAGGCGCCCAACGCTTGCATGCCCGCGCCGTGCAGCGCCAGGCGGAATCCCCGGGCAATCTCGCGCATGAGCCGCCGATCGGCGTCGGTTTCCTTCCATGCCTCCAGCGCGTCCCGCACTTTCGCGAAATCGCGTTCCTCCAAAAGCGCCATGTACCCCCGCAGCGGCGAATCCGCGGGAAGACCCTCGACCAGTTGCTGCGCGAGCGCTTTCTCGCCCGTGAACAACGCCGACAAGACAAGCGTCTCCCTAAGGTTTGCCCCGCCCTCGGCCAGGAACTTCTCTCGCCCGTTCACCAAACGTCCAAGGCTGCCCATCTGCCACAGTTCGCGCCACGACGTCGCGGCGCTGGACGAAACCTCCGGAACGGCATTTTCGGAGGCGCCCGGTCTTGCGGCGGTCTGTCTGCCGCCCGATTGCGCCGTGGCCAACGCTTCCATGATGGCGCTGTTTTGGGGAATGGCGCGCGCCGCCGTGAGCAAATACGGCAACGCTTCGGCGTAGGAAGCCTTTTGGAGCAGATACACGCCCTGCACATAATTGGCCCAACCGGAATCGGGCCGCGCCGCCAAAATCGGCTTGGCGATGTGTTGCCCCTCTTCCCCCCGTCCGCTTTCGACGAGGGCGCGGGCCAGGGCCAGTTTATGGTTGTCAA
>ERZ795030.6552-NODE-6552-length-10102-cov-3.666866_pt1 | contig 10102 bp, 7 predicted proteins | sample MGYA00375122_ERZ795030 | MGnify/ENA primary metagenome ERZ795030 (study PRJEB30165, sample SAMN05720146) | activated sludge metagenome | isolation source: anaerobic digester from wastewater treatment plant | place: Japan | collected 2015-04-20 ...
AACCTGTTCCAACAGCGACTGTCAGGAAATTTACAATATCAAAAGCAATCCGCCGAATCCGGACGGCACCTGCAAGAAATGCGGCAGTCCCACAATCCAGCGGGACGACGAAACGGAAGAGGCGATCCTCAACCGCCTGGAGGTTTACAACCAGAAGACGGCGCCGCTGATCGGCTTCTACGAAAAGGAAGGGCTTCTGAAGAATTTCCTGTCCATCAGCAGCAAGGACACCGTCGAGGCCATCAAGGCGACTCTTAAAGGCTAAATGACCGTTTCAAAAGAACTAACATCGAGAAAGGGACACCGCACAAGCGATGTCCCTTTTGATTATCTTAAATTATGGTCGATTACCATCGGGAATTAAATGAGGAACAGTACGGTGTCGTGATGGAGGCGGGAGGACCGCTTTTGGTCATTGCCGGCGCCGGGAGCGGCAAAACCCGCACCCTGACCTACCGGGTGACCCGTCTGATCGACGAAGGTGCGGATCCCGGCCGGATCCTGCTGGCAACCTTCACGAACAAGGCGGCCCGCTCAATGCTCGGTCGTGTGCAGACCCTTCTTCAGCAGGATGTACTGCATCTGTGGGGGGGTACTTTCCATCATATCGCCCACCGGATTCTGCGGGCCAGCGCCGAACGCGTCGGCTACGACCGCCAGTTTTCCATCATTGACGCCGAAGACGCCCGGCAGTTGATGAATACCTGTCTGGCGGAGAAGAACCTTTCGGCACAGGGCAGCGATTTTCCCAAGGGAAATGTCCTGTCGGATATCCTGAGTCTTTCCGTCAATACCGAGCTGTCCCTGGAGGACACCGTCATGAGCCGTTACCCATTTTTCATCTACCGCCTGGCGGAGATCGAAGATGTGCTGCAATACTACCGGGAACGGAAAAAGACCTTGAACATCATGGACTTCGACGACCTGCTTCTTTTGTGCCGTGATGTCCTGCGGGACCATCCCGACGTGCGGGAGCGTTACAGTGAGCGTTTTCTTCATGTCCTGGTGGATGAGTACCAGGATACCAATAAAATCCAGGCCGAAATGGTCGATCTCCTGGCGTCGCGGCACCGGAATCTCATGGTGGTCGGCGACGACTCCCAGAGTATCTATTCCTTCCGAGGGGCGAACTTCGAGAACATCCTGCAATTTCCGGAAAAGTACCCTGAGTGCCGTTTGTTCAAACTCGAAACAAACTATCGGAGCACGCCGGAAATCCTCCACCTGGCCAATCTATGCATCATACAGAACGAGCGGCAATTTCGCAAAGAGTTGCGATCCATCCGCGATGGCGGCATCAAGCCGGTGGTTGTTCCCCTGCGCAATGTTTACCAGCAGGCCGAATTCGTTGCCCAGCGCATCCTTGAGTTAAGTAACGAAGGGGTGCCGTTGAACGAAATCGCGGTTCTCTACCGTGCCCATTACCATTCCATGGAGTTGCAAATGGAATTGACTCGGCGGCGCATTCCTTTTGAAATCCGTTCCGGCATCCGTTTCTTCGAACAGGCCCATGTGAAAGATGTCGTTTCTTATTTGCGCATTGACGAAAATCCGAGAGACGAATTGGCCTGGCGGCGGGTCCTGGGACTTTACCCCAAGATCGGGAAGGTAACCATCGACAAAATCTGGAATCTTCTGGCAAAACAGGCAGATCCGCTTCAGACGCTCATGGAAGATTCTTTCCTGAAACAGATTCCCAAGGGGGCGCTGACTGGTGTGGAAAAATGCCGGGAAACTATCCGGGCAATACGCAATTTGCCGAAGCCGCTCAGCCCGACAGAGGCGGTCGAGTCCGTGATGAAGCGCGGATATGCCGATTACATCAGGAGTAAATACACGGATTGGTCATCCCGGGAAGACGATCTGGTGCAACTGGCCGTCTACGCATCGAAATTTGCTGATCTGGAAGCCATGCTCAGCGAACTGGCCCTCATGACCAACACGGAAGAGCAGGGAGAAGGCGAGATCGCGGATATGCCGCGTGACCGGATTATTCTCACCTCCATTCACCAGGCCAAAGGTCTGGAATGGTCCGTGGTGTTCATGATCTGGTGCTGCGAGGGGATGATTCCCCTGGCGCGGGCCTTGAAGGAGCCGGGGGGAGAAGAGGAGGAACGGCGCCTGTTTTATGTGGCCGTTACACGCGCCAAGGATCAGCTTTACCTGTGCTATCCGCTCTACGATCCCAACCGGAGCATGGGCTATCTGCCGCTCAGCCCCTCCCGTTTCATCTGGGAACTGACGTCACAATCCCAGCGACGAGAGAAACCCTTCGATCAGTGGCTGATCGATGAGGCGTACCGGTAAGGTTTAATCGTCCGCAACCGACAGACACATCCCTTCCATTTCAAACAAAAGCGCGGAATCTTCATCGCGAAGTGATGCATCAAGGTTCGTGGTCACAGCCAGGCATGTAAATTTTCAGTAAAACATCTTCCGTTTATGGTCCGTAAACGCATTGCCAGGTTTGACCCTGTCCCCCGCCCACAGTCGTTGCCCAATGCCCGAAATCGACGTCCACGACATATGGATTTCTAAGACCTTGCCAGGTTGCAGGGATGCCGCGAAACTCAAAAGTCAGTTTTCCGTCAGATTCTTTATCTAACTGGACACGAATAAGTGCACATTCACCGGGATTGACCATCCTGGTACTTCTGGAAGGACCTGCGACACCAATGGTACCACAATTAGGCAGGGTATAAAGAAATTGCCAGTGGGCAGGTTGACTGGCTTCGACCCATTCCGTGACGAGGTAGCCTCCGCTGCCGCTCCCTGAACGCTCGGCGGGTGCCATGTAGGTCTGCGAGACGCTCATGGAAAAATTTGCTATCGGGAGGAGTTCGGCAGTACAGTTTCTGAGAACAGCATGTACAACGCCACCATGGCGATTACGGGAGTATCCTTGTGTACCGGGCCTGGGGTTGCAAGGGACAGTTACTGCGCCGCCGAATGCATTATGCACCCGTATCTCACCACCGTATTGCGAATCTATTGGGACGAATTTTCTGAGGGAATTGTTGCTTTCGTTGGCATCGGGGGCATTGGGATGGATGCTGACCTCCCAGTAAAAGCCGCAGGAGGGATGATTTTGTTCAGGGCTAAGGGTCGCGACGACGACCTCCGTGATCTGCGAGGGTCTGATCAGTTCACGTCGCGTACCCCAGCCTAAAGTGGTGATGTCAAGATAATCGGCGGCGTTTCCACCCGTTGCCTGAATCCTGGCCTTGATCTCGTTGTGCCGTTTGACGATGTCCACAATGGCATAGTCACTGGGGAAGACCGCTGCCCGCTCCCAGGCAATGTCAAAATTGATGCTCTGGCCACGCGCTTCCGGGTGCGTGATCAAGACGAAGTAGCGCCCAACCGCCAGGTCCGACGGCAGTGTCCACCGCAATTGACGAATGGGTTCAGGGTTCCCGGCAGGTCCCGGACGATAGGGCTGCGTGGTGGATAAAACAGCTCTGCCGTGGCGGCCGTCTGCATCCAGCTTGAAAAGTTCAAAAACGGTGGTTCCGGCGCCGACGCTGCGGGTGAACTGATAGTCCACATTCAAAGGGGCACCCGGTGTGGCCATGTAACTTCCTCGCGGGTTAAGTATCCGGATGAATCCTTCACCCGCGGAAACGATGGAGAAATTATCGCTCATGCCCCACGCGCCGCTGTCATGGGAGGCGAAGATGTAATAATCGGAACCGGAGGGCAGCCCGGTCGACGGCAGAGGCCATGTGCCTGAAAAGGACATTCTGTCCGGACGCGGGTCAAAGGACGGTACCGCGACCGCCCCAAGCGGCGAAGTGGCATTCATTCGCTTCAGCTCCAGTTTTAGGCTTCCCGCGGCCGCGTCATTCAGGAAAAGTGCGTTGTAATTGATACGTTCACCCGGGGCAAAACTGGCACCGCGCACAGGAGGGGTGACGCGTATCCCGCCTGTTTCATCAAGAAAGGGCGTAATTTTGCGCTGGAGGCTTAACGCAGGCCTTGCAGTTTGCGCTTTCATCATTGTCGGTTCAGTCTTTTTCAAAACAACCTCTTTGTTGCCGATCTCAGTAGGTGAAGAGGATGCCGCCGTATTTTGTTTGATGATTTCCGTCTTGGTTGTCGACCATGACTTGCAGGACAGCATCGCCTTCACCATGGACTGCCTGTCCAGTGTCATGCCGGTAGAAAATTCCACACGCCCTCCCGGCTTTAAAAGGGCTCGCATTCGATCCACTTCGGTCAGGCTCCATTGCCCCGGTGGTTTACCCAATCCGGTATCCACTTTTAACTTGATGCTTGGATACAGGTGAGGATCAAGCTGACCCCCGGGATTACGTAAGATCGTGACAAAAATTTTGTCTGCTTTGAGGTAGATCTTTTCTATAATCAAGTTCAACGATGGAACGCCGCTGCTTTTTTCTGTTGCTGCGACGGCACTGTCCGGCAGGCACTGAACCGCCAGGCACGCCATAACCGCCGACAGAAAAGCAAGGACCATTGCAATTTGCATAAGTCGTCGTTTCATAATTGCCTCCCGTGAAATATCATTGCGTGACCTGTAATATGTTTTTTCAATAAGAGCTGTGGATGCCGGTTAGTGGATTGATTTGACTGATTTTTTAATGTGATGATTATAGGAGGAATGACTGACAGCGTCAAGGTTTTTGAGGCTCACAAGCTTCGTATTGACTCCCAAGTATTTTACAGTGTAAATTGACGTGAAATTGGAGGCTCCGCCGTAAAACCACCGGATGTTCATACAAAAGCATATGTGAACAAACCGTTTATTGAACAGGCGAAAGACCGCAGGGACCACAGATCAAACTGTCACACATTCTTATTCAACATTCAATCACAGGAGGTATTATGAAATCAGTCAGGTTTGAAGTTAAAAATTACCAAATTACGATGGGAGCGGATTTGGCGTCTATCGAAAGTGGCAAAGATGTGAAGGTCTGCGCAATCATCGGTTGCTACGGAGACAATTATAAGCTGATGATCAATTTTGTCGCGGAGAATGAAAGGCAGCCGAAATCTGTTTATGATGCGGAGAAAAAAACGGGAGCAATCTATATTCCCATATCACGGTTGTCCGGTTATGTTGATCTCCTGAGAAATGAGAAACCTATCTTTGCGCACTTAAACGATAAAGTGGAGTGGATCACGATTGGCACCGGACATGAACCCACAGGAGAGGGCGAGAGAAAATGACAGCAGCATAAACTCAGGTGTAGGTTGAAGATTCTGTTAAAGATCCTTTGCATTGGACATGCCCATGACCGTACGACTAACCCCTGTATCCATGGCAGACCGGAAAGAGATTATCGATATTTTTAATCACTACATCGAAACGAGCTTCGCCGCCTTTCCGGATCAACCGCTTCCTTACGACTCATTCGAACTAATCCTGAACAGATGTAAAGGATTCCCCACTGTCACGGCAAAAAACGGACAGGGAATCCTGCTCGGTTTCGGACTCCTCCATGCTTACAATCCTTTCCCCGTTTTTTCGGGAACTACGGAAATCACCTGTTTCATCAAACCCGAATGGACCGGGAAAGGAATAGGAACCATGATGCTTGACTACCTTTGTCAAAAGGCAAGAGAAAAGGGGATTGTCACGATTTTGGCGAGTATCTCTTCGCTTAACGAGCAAAGTCTTCACTTTCACCAAAGCAGGGGATTCATTGAATGCGGCTGTTTCAGAAATGTTGGCCGGAAAAACAACATCCCATTCAATATCGTTTATATGCAGAAGTTTTTATAGAAAAGAGTCCTTACCTGGCATGATCTTTTCATGCAGGATTATATAATAATGAAGTCCTTGGCGGTGCAACTGCACGGGTTTTGCCTGATGCGGTTTTTTTCACAATCCATGGTGCATCAGGCATTTGACATGATTGCTTTTTTTTTCTATAGTTTTGACGTTAAGGACAACATATTTTGCAAAACCAACGCGCTTAACATGAATTTGATATTTCAGGGACGGACATCTTCTCACACTCTTCTTAAAAGAACGGAATCATTATGCTGACTAAGGGAATAACGGCGGAAAACAGATATCAGATACGCTTGGCTCAACCTGATTATCAGGGAAAGGGAACGTTCACCTGGCCGAATGGAAGTCGTTATGAAGGGGACTTTTCAGACGGCAGGATTGAAGGTTACGGCGCCTTTTACTGGCCTGACGGCAGCAGCTTCAGGGGAGAATGGCGTGAAGATCTGCCTCATGGCAAAGGCGTCTACACGTCGCCTGACGGCACACTATATGAACTGGAATGGGAGCAGGGGAAGGTCCGCAAGGAAAGCCTGTCCCTCCCCTCCGGTGCCTTTTCTTCACAGCAGGCCGCTGCACCATCTCCTCTTCTGCCGACCACCGAGGAAGATAAAGCATTAATCGATGAGTTAAGAGCCAATCTTGCCTCTGAGGAAGCAAAACGCAAGGCGGAAGCAGAAGCCCGGCAGAAGGCCGAGGAGGAAGCCAGAGAAGCAACAGAATTATCAAAGCGTTATTTGGCGGAGCAGGAACAGGGTTTAAAAGAACTCGAAGCCGTCAAACAAACGGTTGAAGATTTATCCAAGCGCTTAGCCGAAGAGGAAGCCCGACAGAAAGTTGAGCTGGAAACAAGAAGCAAAGCGGAGGAAGATACAAAAAGGTTGGTCGAAGACCTAAAGCAGCATCTGGCCCACGAGGAGGAAAAACGCAGAGCGCTAGAAAATGTACAGCAAGTTTCCTTGCAAGATACCCAAAAAGTCATCGCGGACCTGAAAGAGCGTTTGGCCGCAGAAGAAGAAAACCGCCGTAAAGCGGAGGAAGCTTGGCGATCTTCTGATGAAAATGCCAAAAAAACCGCGGAAGAGCTAACCCTGAAATTAACCGAGGAAGCGGAAAAGCGGCAAGAAGAGGCAGAAGCCCGACTTCGAGTCGAAGAAGACAAGCAAAGAACAAATGAGGAATGGGCACTTCGACTCCGGCAGGAAGAAGAAAGGCGTAAAAGTGCTGAAGAAGAGAAACAGAAAGCTGAGGAAGAACTTCACCGGCGCTTGGTGGAAGAGGTTGAAAGGCGAAAAGCCGAGGAAGCGTTAAGAACAGCATCCGGCGAGGAAGCCAGGAAGCGAATTGAGGAGTTACTGACCAGACTCGATGAGGAAGAAAAGGGAAGGCATGAGGAAGAACAGGCAAGGCTCAGATCGGAAAGCGAATCTTCCCGCATAGCGGAGGAATTGAGGGAACGTCTGGCCGAGGAGGAGGACCGACGTAAACTTGAAGAGCATGCTCGGCAAAGAGCGGAAGAAGAAATGAAGCACGTTGCCGAAGATCTTAAGAAGCGAATCGCTGAAGAAGAAGCCCGAAACAAAGCGGGAGAAGAAGCCAGACAAAAATCGGAAGAACAGGCGAAGGTTAAGATTGACGAGCTGCTTGAGCAACTGGCGGAGGCGGAAGAAAAACGCAAGGCGGAAGAAATTGCGCGCCGGCGGGCGGAAGAAGAAGCCAGACAAAAATCGGAAGAACTCTACCGTCAGCTTGCTGACATGCAGGAGGAGATGGAAACCACCGACGCCAATCGGAGACAGTCTCTGGAGGATGAAGCAAGAAGAAAAGCCGAGGAGTATTTAAAGGAAAGACTGGAAGAAATTAATCGTCAACTGGTCGAAGAACAGGAAAAACGACGTAACGAGGAAACCGCACGGGAAAAAATCGAAAAAGACGCTCGAAAAAAGATTGAGGAACTAACGACGGTTCTGGAACAAGAACGGAACAGAAAATACGGCGAAGAGGAGCACCGAAGGAAGGCGGAAGAGGAAGCAAGAAACCTCACCAGAGAATTAAGCGGACGGCTTGCCGATGAGGAAGCGCGGAGAAAGCTCGCGGAGGAAGCCTCTCTGCGCATGGAAAAAGAGATGCGGCAAAAACTGGAGGAGTTGAACCAGAGAGTTGCCGAAGAGGGGGCCAAGAGAATCGCAGAACGGGAAGCGCGGCAGAATGCGGAAGAAGCATTGAAGCGCCTAACCATTGATCTTAATCAGCGTCTTGAGGCGGAACAAACCAAGCGAAAGGCGGAAGAAGACGCCCGCTTACAGGCGGAAGCCGCCTTGATCCATCAGGGTGATCAATATAATCAGTATTTGGCAGGCAAAGAACGGGAAGAGCAGAGCCGCCATTTGCTGGAGGCTGAGAATAAAAAGATCATCGAGGATTTAAATAACAGGATCGCCAAAGAAGAAGAGAAAAGAAGTCGCGCGGAAGAGGCGCGCCGTAATGCTGAAAATGACGCCAAGCGTGTGCAGCAGAATTATATGCAGCGTCTTTCGGAAATAGAAGAACTGCTCGCGTTACAAGAAGAAGCCCGGAAACAAGCGGAGGAAGATTCGCGCAGAAAGACCGAAGAACTGGCTCAGTTTCTTGTTGAAGCGGAAATCAATCAAAAACGCGCGGAAGAGAACAGGGAACAGGTCGTCGAAGAGAGCAGCCGTAACGTTGCCGATTTGACACGGCGGATGGAACAGGAGAAAACGACGCTTCTGATAGAAATCGAAGCCGCCCGCAAACACGCCGAAGAAGAAAAACAAAAAAGCCTTAATCTTGAAAAGCGGCTCCTGGAAGCGGAACAAAAACGTCTCACCATCGAGGCGGAAGCAGAACGAAAACGGGATGAACTGACGCGACGTCTCAATGAGGAAGTCGAAAAGCGAAAGACCGAGGAAGAGGCCCGGCAAAAAGCCGAGGAAAGAGCAAAGAACATCCTCGATAACAGGGCGTTCTTTTCTCCACAACCGGATCGTCTCGTCATGGCGGAATTTGCAAACCAGGCGAGCGTTGGCGAATTGTCCGAACGGTCGGTAGACACCGAGGCCGTAAAGAAGGCGGGAGAAGAATCACGCAGAAAGTCGGAAGAAGACGCGAAACGCCTGGCGGAAGAGGAAGCCAAGCTGCATATCGAAGAGGAGATCCAGCGCCGCATCGAAGAACAACTCAAGAAAAAAGCCGAGGAAGCCCGTCTCAGCATCGAACCGGATGGCATGTCCGACCGCAAGGGAAAAGCGGCCATCAATAAAGGCAAAACCAAGGCCGTCCAAGGTCATATCAAAAAGGTCTATCCGAATGGTGATATCTATGTCGGTGAGATGGTTAATGATTTACCGAACGGCCAGGGAATCATGAACTTCGGTGACGGATCAAAATACGTCGGACAATGGCTGAACGGAAAGCGTAACGGCCATGGCATACTGAACTATGCAGACGGGGCGAGTTATGTCGGTCAATGGAAGGCGGACAAAAAAGAAGGCAACGGCACAATGACCATGGCCAACGGCAGGAAATATATCGGCGACTGGCGTAATGATCAGGCGGACGGACAGGGCACAGAATCTTTTCCGGACGGAATGCGCTACAACGGTCGTTATCGTGACGGTAAATTCAACGGACAGGGATTCCTTATTCTGGCGGATGGTAAAAAATATACCGGGGAATTCCAAAACGGCTTATCAAACGGTAAAGGCACCATGGAATATCCAAACGGCGATCGCTATGAAGGAGAATTCCATAACAATAAATTCCACGGTCTGGGCACGTTGACCCTGACCGACGGCAGGAAATACACCGGCCAATTGGAAAACGGTCTGCCTCACGGCAACGGCGTCATGGTTTTGGCCGACGGCAAAAGGCTGGCCGGTGAATTCAGAAACGGTAAATATATTGAAATGTAGTTTGGGGGGACGGTCATGCTCAATAAAAACGTTGTCTTAAGCAAGTCACAACAGGATTTTCAGGGACAAGGTCCCGTCAATTTTCAGTGGGTGGAAAGTTTTATTAACGGCGAGGCAACTTGCACCTTTCCGGACGGCTCTTCTTATAACGGATCCCTGAAGGAGGGACGGTTTCATGGCACGGGCACTTTCATCTGGACAGATGGAAGTCGCTACGAAGGGCAATGGGCAAATGACCTTCCGGAAGGATCCGGAACATTGCTGCTTTCGGACGGTTATCGTTATGAAGGGCAGTGGCGCGCCGGACAACCGGAAGGTGAAGGGATCGAAAGCCTTCCCAACGGCGGACGCTACCAGGGACAATGGGTTAACGGCGTGAAGTCCGGATTGGGTGAATTTAACTATTCCAACGGCC
>ERZ795030.6574-NODE-6574-length-10077-cov-4.879266_pt1 | contig 10077 bp, 12 predicted proteins | sample MGYA00375122_ERZ795030 | MGnify/ENA primary metagenome ERZ795030 (study PRJEB30165, sample SAMN05720146) | activated sludge metagenome | isolation source: anaerobic digester from wastewater treatment plant | place: Japan | collected 2015-04-20 ...
CGAAAAACAAGCTCTCTCTATAGACTCCCAGATAAAAGAGATGCTTCAGATAGCGGAGCGAGATCGGTTGCAAATTATAGATATTCGCCGGGAGGCGCACTCGGCTAAGGATTCTGGCCAGAGACCAGTCTTTAATGAGATTTTGGCTGATATACGAGGTAGTCGGTATACAGGCATTCTTACTTGGGCACCGGATAGACTAAGTAGGAATGCGGGAGATTTAGGATCGCTAGTAGACTTAATGGATCAGAAACTTCTACTTGAAATCAGAACATACGGACAGAGGTTTACTAATAACCCAAACGAAAAATTTCTCCTCATGATTCTTTGCTCGCAAGCAAAGTTAGAGAACGATAACAAGAGTCTAAATGTTAAACGCGGCCTTCGGACAAGAATAGAAATGGGGCTTTGGCCCGGGCAAGCGCCAACCGGCTATCTAAATGAAAAGCGAGTAGATCGAAAATGCCATGTTCTTTTAGATACAAAAAGAGCTCCGGTAATCAAGCAAATATTTGAGAAGTATGTTTATGAAAATTGGAGTGGGCGGCGGCTGTTTCATTGGCTTAAGTTAGATTTAAAATTCCAAACGATTAACGAGCGTCACCTTTCGCTTTCTAATATTTACTTAATTCTTCAAAATCACTTTTATTACGGAATGCTTGAATACCCAAAGGGAAGCGGAACTTTGTATCCGGGGAAGCATGATCCAATAATTTCGCGAGAGTTATTTATCGCAGCACAAAATCAGATGAAGCGAGATCAGATAAAGCGTGAGAGTAAGGAATTCGCATTTACGAAACTGATGGTTTGTGGGCTGTGTGGTTCTGGTATTACCGCCGAGGAAAAGTTCAAACAACTCAAAAACGGAACTACGGCTAGGTATGTTTATTACGGATGTACGGATAACAAGACGAAACAGTGTAAGAATCCGTATATCCGAGAGGAAGAACTGACAAATCAGTTAATTCAGATTATTGATAAAATCGATGTAAATGAAATTGGAATGCGGCATAAATTTGAAGAGGAGGTAAGACGGTATAATCGATTTCGGAAAAATGTTTTAGGAGTAGCGGAGGAACTATGTATAGAGAAACAAGCTGATATTAGAACGTATGCAAAGTATGTTCTGCGAGAGAGAAGTAACGAGGAAAAACGGGAATTACTGGGATTATTAAAAAACAAAATTATAATCACAAATAAAAATGTGGAATTGCTAAGTGATTAAAATGGTTGTAATTTTATACTAAGTATGGAATCAGAGAGTAATAAGTTTTCAGTCTTGTTAGATAGCGCGCGTCATAGATTTGATATTATAAGAGACGCTGACGACGTTATTGACCAAAAGTCAGGAACTCTCGTAGGCTTTACTACAACTATTATTATTGGGTATTTAACCATTATCTCGCCACAGTTAACGGGGATTAAATTAATAGAAGGTATTATTGGGGTTGCCTTTTTTATAGTATCAACGATATTACTAATTATAGTTAACTGGCCCAGTAATTATTCCTTCGCGTCTATTAAAATATCATCTAATCAGGAATATTTAAATAAAGAAGAAAAGGAACTATTATTACAATTAATTAGTGATAATGAGTCAGCTGCTGATAAAAATTATAAGAAACTTCAGAAAAAGGCTATTCTTTATAAGTTGGCTATTTACTTATTAGCATTTGGGTCGATATTACTAGTCTTGTCTAAATTACCTAATTTTTATGTCTAAGGAAAATAGTAATCAACCTACTCAACCACCGACGTTGACTCAGTCACCGTTACCGGAGGCAACTACGATAAATAATGAGCCTATTGTTTTACCAACACCTAATGACACGGGAACTTTCTCAAAGGGAGTTAAACCCTCAAGCTTGGATTGACTTACGAACTCATTTCAACTCCAACAAAATCTAAATCAGGCGCTAAGTTTTGGTCGTTTTGTGTGTAATCTTTCCATAAATTAAATATTTCTCTATTAAATTCATCATCAGATTTTCTAGATTTCTTTAATTCTCTAAGATAGATAGATTCAGATGCGTTCTCGAGTAGCTTGAATAATTTTTCGTAGTATTCCCTTTTCGGCTTATATTTAAGGAATTCGTGGGCTACTTTATGTCTCTCTTTTGGAGTTTTTTCGTTTAAGCAATTTAATAGCTGTGAGAAAGCTAATATACCAGCAGCATAATATCCTTGGTTTGCGCATAGTAAGCTCTCTTCTGTGGCAAAATAAAGAAAAGGATTTTTTCTAAGGATATTAATTAGTTGACTAGACAGACTAATAAACAAACATGATTTTTCTGTTCCTATGTTTACGAATGGCCTTCCAATCGATGTTTTTTTCATTCATTAGCTAGATATAAACCGATTAGGTCTTCGGATACTAAATATTGTCTGCTGCCGGACCTGGATTCGAACCAAGATACCATGCTCCAGAGGCATGTGTCCTACCATTAGACGATCCGGCAATACGGATAGATTATAGGCCGAAAACCTATAAAAATAAAGAGGTTTGCTTTTGTATAAGGACTGTTTTATAAGTAGATTATTCGTTCTTTTTGGAGGGGATACGAAGTGAAAGAAGTCCAAACAACGGACATTATGAGAGGCTGTCCGCAAGACCCCATTACCGTGCGTTTTGATAGTAAAGACGTGATTGAGCTCGAATGCCATCATCGCTACGGAAACGCGGATAAGGGTCGAGTGATCATCGCGAGAAAGATCGAAATCAAGAATCCCGATGGCTCTTGGAGCCCGTATCCGAGCGTTACTTGGCTTGACGGAGTCGAGTTCGACGATCAGCTTCAAACCAAGGCGGTGATTCTGGCGCCCTGCAGACAAGGTTTTGACGTCGTAGTGGGTATGCAAGGCGTTCCGGACGGGACTTTGATGTCGGCCGCTAAAGAAGCGGGAATTCACACTGAATTCATCGAATAGTAAGGTTCGGTTAGGCCTATTCTACGGAATAGGCCTTTTTGACATTTTGTCCAAAATATGGTGTAATAATATAGTTCTTTAGAAAACGAATAGAAAAGAGGAGGAGAAAAACAGTGTCGAACAGAATCTATACGATATCTGGCGTTCTTGTACCGCCCAAGTTAGTGTCGGAGTTCCTCCGACGTTTCTTGGAGGTGAAAGCCGCCAAGCTATCGGCGCATAAGGAATCTTGGTTTTCATCGTTGATTCGGAAATACCTCCAGTGGCGCGATATTTCTAATATTCAAGAGATGTTGTGCCAAGAAAATAAATGCGACGCCAGCCCGATTTCTACCGGACTTGACTGGCTAGCACTGGAGTGGGCCGATCATCTGATCTTAGTGTCCGCGCCTAGGCATTGCACCCCGCTTATTAGGGAAATAGCCGGGGAAATGGGCCTTGTTTTGACCATGACCGCCATGTCCCGGAAAATTCCAGACGAGATGTCTTTGGAGAAGCTGTACCAACGCGCCGATTGCACGCTCGGCGCCTCGGTAGACAGTTCCGGGGCGTGTGTTTGCAGGAATCTTGTCGGACTCGACGGGAAACCGTGGAGTTTCAGGATCGAGGGCGACAGCGTTTTCCTTTCCGGCTCCCCGATAGCGGAAACCTACCTAAAGAATGTCTGCCTCGGTCTTTTCTCCGGTATTGCTGTTTTGTAACATTAAAGACTCCGCTTCGGCGGAGTCTTTCCTTATCCGTCGATATCCGAAGTCGCCGATGTGTTAAAATATTTCAAATGGCAAGAACCATCAATAAAGCTTGGCACGAAAAACACCGCATGCCGAAAAACGCCTCGCTCGAAGAAAAGATAGAATGGCATACCGATCACGCGAAGCATTGCAACTGCCGCGATTCCAAATCCCACCTTCTGAAACTAAAAGCGTTATTAAGAAACAAAGAGACACGCCAAAACGGATAAAGGTATCAGGAAATGTCCGTTGCTTTGGGCCTTTCTCCTTCGATCTGGATGATTTCCAGTTTTAATTTCCCAGCTTCGTCGATTTTCGACTTTAAAAGTTTTATTCGTTTTCCGTGAGATAATGTCCAAGCTCCGGGTTCCGGGTAAAAAGCCCGGATTTTATCGTGGAGTTTTTTCGTGAGTTCCGCGTCCCCGGCTTTGGCCGAGATCAAGTCTTTTTCTTCGATAGAAGCCGTTTCTGTTTTGAACTTTTCCGTGAAAGTTGCTTTGGTTTCATCCTGGCTCTCGGGAACGATCTTTCCGGCAACGAAATTCGGCAATATTTTAACGAGCATTTCTGAAGAAAGTTCGGCGAGTTTCTTGGTTAAAGTTTCACTGTTATCGTCCGGATCGATCGCGAGTTTTTCCTGGTAAAGAACCGGGCCGTGATCCATCAAGGCGTCGATCATAAAAAGCGATACGCCGGTTTCCGTTTTGCTTTCCAGAATCGCACTTTGGATGGGAGAGGCGCCGCGAAGCTCCGGAAGCAAAGACGGGTGGACGCCGATAACGCCCAAGTGGGGGATATCGATAAGTCCCTGGGGCAGGATTTTGGCGTAGGCGGCGACAAGGTAAAAATCCGCCGGAATAGACTTCAGCGTCTCCAAAAACTCAGGGGTGATTTTTTCTGGTTGCAGAATCTCGATGTCTTTTTTGGAATCGAGAACGACTTTTTTGGTCGGCGGGGAAGTGACAATTCGTTTCCGGCCGACTGGCTTGTCGGGATTCGCCACTATTGCTTTCGGAAAAAAACCGGATTTGATCAGGTTCTTCAAAATGATGGCGGCGAATTCCGGCGTGCCGAAGAAAACAAAATTGTTCATTTAATCTTTGTGATCGGCGATCAATGTGCCGTTTAGATGATCGGTTTCGTGCTGGAAGATCCGCGCGAGCAAACCCCAGGCTTTGATCTTTAGCTTTTTGCCGTTTTTGTCTTGTCCGACGAGCGTCACCTGGTAAGGCCGCTTGATGTTCTTTTCCATTTCGGGAACGCTCAAACATCCTTCTTCGCATTCGTCCATCTGCTTCGAGGCGCTCGTGATCTCCGGATTGAAAATGACGTAAAATTTGCCTTCGTTCTGGGCGACGAACATCCGCCAGTCCAATCCTATCTGGTTTGCCGAAAGCCCGACGCCTTTGTTCTCCTGCATCAGCTTCCGCATCCTTTTGGCGACCTCGGAGATCTTTTTCTTGTCGGCTTTTTTAAAATCGAAATCCGGCACCCTTCCGTGAAGGATCTTGGCTTCGGATTTCTTATCTTTTACGGTGACTATCTTCATCGTCTTTTTCTTTTTGCCAGATGGCCATGAAATAGGCCCCTTTGTTCTTGATGTCCTTTTTCTCGGCGATCGATTTGGCGAGGCTCAAAAGCCGGTCTTCGTTAAAATCCTTCGCCAATTTGATATATAAGGATTTGTGGGCTCTATCGTCAAGAAGCTCGGCAATCTCGAGCCCGGTGAGCTGATGCCGGGTGTAAACCCGGGATTCCTTGGCCCTTTCCTTCATTTTTCGGAAATAATCCGCGAAATCCCGCTTTTTTTCCGCTTTCCGGACAGGTTTCATCGATTCCATTATATAATACTCCTGATGGATAAAAGAGTCTTCGCGGCTATCAATCTTCCTTCGGAAATAAGAGCGGAAATCGAAGCGGTTTTGTTCGAAGCCGAACCTTCATGGAGGGGGATTATCACCCCGAGGATTTTGGACCGGGAAAACTGGCATATCACCATGGGATTTTTCGGGAACAGGAGCGAGGCGGAGATCGGGCTTATCAAGGAGGCGATCGAAGAAACCGCGTCTGCTTTTGCCGAACCGGAAATAAAACTCCGGAAAATGATCTTCGGGCCGATTCACGGAAAAGAAGCGAGAATGATCTGGCTTGAAGTCGAATCAAAAGACCTCGAGAACGTCAAAAAGTCTTTCGACCAAAATCTAGAAAAGCGCGGCCTAAATTTAGAAAATAAAGGATTTTCCCCGCATATCACCTTGGCGAGATTTCAACCCGTGAATTTCGATCGGCTGCCGGCCCTCGAAAACAAGATCGACCTTGTTTTCCGGGCCAAATCCCTGGATCTCATGGAGTCGATATTGTCTAGCAAAGGATCGGTTTACGGCTTGATTTCAGAAATAGACTTTGGAGGAGTAAAATAGTAGAATCCTGATGATGAATCAGCTGCCGAAAAAGAAAATATTGATCGTCGCCGTTATCGCTTTTTCGCTTGCGGTTTCGACCGCCGGCTCTTTTTACGTCGGCTATCGCAAGGGCCTCGAGGAGACGAAAATCATCGAAATCAAAGGCGTGGCCGACATCAATCCGAACGAGGAGGTTTCGGCCGATTTCGGGGTTTTCTGGCAGGCCTGGGACAAGATAAAATCCAAATACGTCAAAGCCAAAGACATCAAGGACCAGGATCTGGTTTACGGGGCGATCAGCGGCATGCTCGAAAGCCTCGGCGATCCTTACACCGTTTTCATGAATCCGGAAGACGCCAAGAAATTCACCGAGGACGTCAACGGCAATTTCGGCGGCATCGGAGCCGAACTGGAAAATCAGGGAGATTACGTCGTGGTCGTGGCGCCGCTCAAAGGGACTCCGGCCGAACGGGCCGGAATCAAGCCTGGAGACATCGTCTTGAAGGCTGGTGACACGGAATTGACCGACGTGGACGTCATGGAGGCGGTGAAGGTTATCCGGGGAGATCCGGGCACGAAAATAATTCTTTCCATAATGCGCGAAGGGTTCACCGCACCCAAGGATTTCGAGATCACGAGGGAAATAATCGAGGTGCCGACGCTCGAATGGTCCTGGCTCGACGACAAAATCGTCCACGTCGAGCTTTACGGATTCAATCAGAACGCGCCCATCGCTTTTTACCGGGCCATCCTCGAAACCGTGCCCCAGGATGCCCAGGGAATCGTTCTCGACTTGAGGAATAATCCGGGCGGATACCTTGACGTGGCCGTGAACATCGCCGGTTGGTTCTTGAAGCCGGGACAAACCGTCGTCTCCGAGAAATTCGCGAACGGCGACATGGACGTATGGCGGGCTTCGGGGAACGCCGCCCTTCAAGACATGCCGACGGTCGTTCTCGTGAACAGCGGCTCGGCTTCGGCCTCGGAGATCTTAGCGGGCGCGCTCCGCGACAACCGCAGCGTCAAGATCGTCGGCGAAAAGACCTTCGGCAAGGGATCGGTGCAGACGATCGAAGACTTGAAAGACGGATCGGTTCTAAAAATCACCATCGCCAGCTGGGTGACACCCAATGGATTGATCTTGAACGGCAACGGCATCGAACCGGACTACGAAGTCGAAATCACCGACGAAGACTTGGAAAACGACCGCGATCCGCAGCTCGATAAAGCGATCGAGGTTCTAAAATCAGAGATCGCGGCGCCGGTAAATTAAATTTTGAAAATGAAAGTCATTCTTCTAGAAGACATCAAGAATGTCGGCCGCAGGCACGAAGTGAAGAACGTTTCCGACGGCTATGCCCGGAACATGCTTTTCCCGAAGAAAATGGCGGTTTTGGCCACCCCCGAGGAGCTTAGGAAAATAGAAAAAGAAAGGCAGGCGATCACAACCGAAGAAAACGAACTGGTCGCCAGATTGAAATCCGTGACCGACGGCGAACCGATCAAATTCTACCTGAAAACCGGAGACAAAGGGGAAATCTACACCTCGATCAAACCCGAAGACATCGAGCAGGAGCTCCGAAGAAGGGGACTCGTCGGCGTCAAGGTGAAGCTTCCGAAGCCGATAAAAAATCTCGGCCTTTTCGAGGTCGAGATAAGTTTGCATAAAGGCGTTTCCGGAAAGGTTAGGATTTCGGCAGAACCTTCACCCAGGTAGCGTATCTTACTTTGGAATTGAAACGGGTTTTTTTGCCTTTGGAATACTGGACCACGCCCTCGATTTTGGAATAGAGGGTGTCGTCTTTGGCTCTCGAGACGTTCACTCCCGGAATATAACGGGTTCCCCTTTGGCGGAGCAAAATCTGGCCGGGCTTGACCGGTTGTCCGTGGTTCTTCTTTATTCCCAATCTTTTAGCCTCGGAATCCCGTCCTAACTTCGTGGATCCGAGGGCCTTTGTATGAGCCATAACGGAATAATGATAATATAGGATTTATGGACCTGTCAAACGGAAAAACAAGGATTTTCCTCGCTCTGGTCGGGGTTTTGATCTTGAGTTTGGTTTTCGGGTTAGGGTATTTTTCGGGACAGAGTTTTTGCCGGAATCCGATCGTCATACAAATGGCAAATTAGAGGTAACCGATTTGTTTCAGCCAGTATTCGTTTTCCCATTCCCAGAGTTTTTTAGCCCCGAGGAATGCCTGATAATCGTCGATAAAATAGGGGAATTCTTGAAGTTCAACCTCTCCTCGTATTTCGGACCATTCGTGCTCGCACAAAGCCGGATTCCGGCCGTTCAGGCCTTTTATTTTTTCCCGGCCGCCTTTGACGCGACGCGTGGCACCGCACTTCAAACATTTCTGATTCTGATCGATCCTCAAAATCCACCTCGTCGAAAGATCGCGCATTTCCTTTTGGAGTGGAACGAGATAGGCCGAGGTTTGGAGATTGTAGTCGCGGTAAATGGCCTGGGAAGTTTTGATGTCGAGAACTCCGAATTTTCCGTCGATCGTCGCCAAGGCGTCGACGGTTCCGGCGTAACGGTCATCGCGGTTGATGACCTTGTGTTCGACCCAGTCGGGGTTAGCCACGATGCGGCGGGCTTCGTTGAATTTCAGAAAAGCGTCGACCGCGGGCTTTACCCGCGGATCCGAAGAAGGGGAATGCCCCAGGAGGATGTCTTCGATGGCTTCGTGGACCAGGGTGCCTTCGTCGGCCGATTGCTTCTTGATGGCTTCGCCTTCGTTGAAATTGGCGAGCTCGGCGTAATACCGATAAAGCGCTGGTTTGGCTTTGATGTTCACGATGCTCGTCACTCGGGGATACCAGACGTCTTCGAGTCCGTAGCCGTTGGCTTCCTTGAACTGGTCGATGTTCGAGTAGTACATTCGGTTATTTTAATAGTTTGTCCGTCAAAGTAAAAATATCCCCGGCGCCCATCATCACGACCACGTTGTCTTTCTTGGCTTCCTTGATTTCTTCGAGGGTGATTTTGAGGATATCGGCTCTTTCGGGAGAATCGGGGAGATAGCTCGTATCCTTGATCTTGTTGTTGTTCGCGACCGCCATGGCCAGATCTTCCGAAGTAACATTTTGCGATGTTTCTTCCCGACCCACGACCTGGTAGACGTCGAGAAGGATCAAATGGTCCGCCTGATTGAAAGCTTTGGCGAAATCCTTGAAAAGCGCTTCCAGGCGTTTTGCCTGGTGCGGCTGGAAAACGCAGACCAGATTGGAATCGGGAAACTTTTCCTTGAGCGCCTGGAGCGAAGCTTTGATTTCGGTCGGATGGTGGGCGTAATCGTCGAATACCTTAAATCCTGATTTGGTTTCGCCGCGGTATTCGAGCCGGCGCCAGATGCCTTTGAATTCGGAAAGCGCCTTGAAAATCGTTTTTTCGTCGATGCCGAGATTCAAAGCCAAGGTCGTTGCTCCCAAGGCGTTCGAGAGGTTGTGTTTCCCCGGAACCTTTAAAAGATCCTTTATTGTTTTACGACGCTTGTCTTTAAGCGAATACCAGGCGACGTGGGTATTCTTGAGCGACGGTAAAATGGAAACCAGGTTTTCGTTGTCTTTGTTCAAGACGATGAATCCGTCTTTGTCGACTTGATTCAAGAATTTGATGAAGGATTTTTTGATGGCTCCGAGGTCTTTGTAAAAATCCAAATGTTCGAGATCGATGTTGGTGACGAGAGCCGCCCAGGGATGGTAGTTCCAAAACGAGCCGTCGTATTCGTCGGCTTCGACTATAAGGTAATCGCTCTTGCCGAACCTGAAATTCGAACCGTCGATTTTGCTTCCCAAGATCAGAGTCGGATCAAATCCGGCTTCGATGAGGATCTTGGCGACCATGGCCGTGGTCGTGCTCTTGCCGTGGGCTCCGGCGATAGCGATTGTCTTGTAATCGTTAACGACCCGGCCCAAAGCTTGAGCGTAAGTCAAAATTTCCATGTTTCTCGCCTTGGCTTCCTTTATTTCCGGGTTTTGATTCAAAATAGCCGCCGAATGGATTAAAAGG
>ERZ795030.6581-NODE-6581-length-10073-cov-3.833799_pt1 | contig 10073 bp, 10 predicted proteins | sample MGYA00375122_ERZ795030 | MGnify/ENA primary metagenome ERZ795030 (study PRJEB30165, sample SAMN05720146) | activated sludge metagenome | isolation source: anaerobic digester from wastewater treatment plant | place: Japan | collected 2015-04-20 ...
GACAGCTGGTTTATCAGCATGGGCAGGGTATCATCAAGAATCCCTTTTTTGATACCAAACTTTTAATACCACAACCGTTCAGCAATATAAGAGTGCTGAACAGGACAAAAACAAGAACAGCTTTTTCATCCCGGATAGAATTAAGTATGACTGGTATTATTGAATTGTTATTCAAACAAATACCTTAAAATCATTTATATAATTCTAAAATTATATAACGATTAATCAATCAGACTTTTTGGTTATTGTATGGTGTATACTGAACGGTTTGTTAATAGTGTAGAAAAATTCAGGATCAAGTCACTTATATAAAATTTGCATCAAAAATAAAGGGAAGTCAAATTTTTTTTCAGGGGCTGTCTGTCATTTCCCGGCCTCCTGTTTTCAGTGTCGTTCCAATCATCCGGTCTCCGGCCCGCTCCCATTAATTTACAAGGGGAATAACCTCGCGCAGAAGGCTGAGGACATTATGGACATTTGCATTAAAAACTTTCAGGACTTCTTCCCATGTGACCGGCTGTTCATCTTTTTTCCAGGAGTCATAGTCGGTGCTCATTGCTATTGTGGCATAGGGTATTTTGATTTCGTTTGCCAGAATGGCTTCCGGGGCAACCGACATGTTGATGATATCGGCACCCCACATCCTGAAAAGGTGAGACTCGGCCCTTGTTGAGAACCTGGGGCCTTCAATGGTGATCATTACACCCTTGTCATGGACAGGAAGCCGCAGCTTCCGGGCTGCGGATATCAGTAATGACCTCAGATGCCTGTCGAAGGGATCAGCCATTGGGGTATGACCCATATTACCGGGTTCAAACTCGTCGAAGAATGTTATATAGCGATGTCTTGTAAAATCTATGAACTGATCGGGAATGATAATATCTCCGCGCTGTATTTCCTCCCTGAGGCTTCCGCATGCTGTTGTACTGATGATATGCGTGCAGCCGGCATCAGCCAGGGCTGAAATATTGGCCCTGTTATTGACGGCTGACGGAGGTATGGTATGATCCTTTCCGTGACGCGACAGGATAACTGTTTCAGTGTTGCCTATTTTTCCGCATACAAGAGGGGAAGCCGGGCTGCCGTATTTATTGCTGATATTGATTATTTCGGGTGAATCCAGTATTTCAGGATCTTCCAGCCCTGAACCTCCTATAATGCCTATTTTTACCATTATTCCTTCCCCAGGTATCGCATGAGAATATTAACTGCCTCATCCATGTCCTGGCCGAATGTAAGTATTCCTGCACGATCACCTGCCATGACAATTATTCTTTTTTCAAATACATCCGAATCGCTGAAGAGCCTGAAAATATCCTTTGCCAGTCCTGTTGTCCCGTATTCCATAGCCGGATTGGTCGTCGGCACCTTATATATGATTTCGTTCCACAGTGCTATACTGTGAACGTGGACTATGGCATTGACGTCGGGATCGGCAAGGTAAATTGCCGCATGGGTAAGTGATTCCGATGAGGCCTTGAGAGGACCGGCGCACTGTACTGCATTATCATCAATATTGAATGAAATTACTTTCACGTAATGACCCGGTTCAAGATCGGGAATTTCTCCCGTTGCCGAGCCTGTTATGACAAACTGGTTTCCGCCCCTGATCCTCATGCTCATGTTTCCGAATCCCACACCGTTTTCATAGGCTCCAATCAGATCCATATTATACAGTATTTCCCTCCAGTAATTGATTATTTCATACTGATCATCTGATATTACGGGTCCGCACTGGGTCCAGTGGCAATTGAATTTTACAACACCTTCCATTTGTTTATTTGATTTTATCTGAGAACATATTTCTGATTTCCTTTTCTGATGGCCTGCAGATGCCCCTTTCGGTTATCAGTCCCGCAATAAGTCTTGCAGGAGTAATATCAAAACCATAATTGGCACCGCGGACATTATCCGGACATATTTTTATTTTTTCTATTGTTTCACCGTTAAATCCCTCAATAAAAACCAGCTCTTCCTCATCACGTTCTTCAACAGGTATTTCCTTCAGTCCGTCATTGAGCCTGAAGTCAAGGGTAGTTGACGGGAATGCTGAATAGAAGGGGATATTATTGTCATATGCAGCCAGTGCCTTCAGGTATGTCCCTATTTTGTTGGCCACATCCCCCTGTATTGTTGTACGGTCACTTCCGACAATAACCAGGTCGACCATCCCGTGCTGCATCAGATGTCCTCCCGTATTGTCAGCTATCAGGGTACAGGGAACACCCGCCTGGTCCAGTTCCCAGGCTGTCAGCCTCGATCCCTGGTTGCGGGGCCTGGTTTCGTCTACCCATACGTGAACCGGAATACCGGATTCATGAGCCAGGTAAACCGGTGCCAGGGCGGTGCCGTAATCAATTGATGCCAGCCAGCCCGCATTGCAGTGAGTGAGGATATTGACGGGATTCCCGTTTTTCCTTTTGCCTGCATCCTCAATAAGGGGCAGGCCGTTTATCCCGATAAGCCTGCAATTCTCCTTCTCCTGCTCACAGAGGTCTAGTGCTGCCTTCAGTGCAGTTTCCCGGAGTGATGAATCAGCAGGATTATTTCTTATCCTGTCCATTACAAAATTCAGGGCAGCGGAAAGATTCACTGCCGTCGGGCGGCAGGAAACAAGATATCTGGCTGCATTTTCAAGTTGATGAACGTGGTCAGCATTGCGCGACAACTCAAATGTGGCCAGATAAATGCCGAAAGCTGCCGCGGCTCCGATAAGAGGTGCACCGCGGACCGTCATTGTGCTGATGGCGGTGTATACATCTTCCACAGACCTGAGTTCCCTTGTCTCAAAGAAAAAGGGAAGACGGTTCTGATCTATCACCCTTACGACAGAAGGATCAGATTCATCAAGCCAGATACCCTGATAATTTTTAGTGCCTGCGAGCATTATGATTAAATAATGAAAACAAGTCGCGTTCAGAAACCAAATTTATAAAAATAAAAAAGATATTCGAAAATGATTTTGACCGATTTACTTGAGCTTTCCACCGGATATCCCAATAAAAGCGGATTCAAAACTTCGACCGGATTGGTCGAAATATTTGAATGTTGAAGTTTTATATTGTAATTTTACAGAAAGAACCGGTCAGTCTCCAGTCAAGAGTTATATGGTTAATAAAGAGGAATATAGAAAGCGGATCATTAAGATCTCCGGCAGCATTTTCAGCAGGTACGGATTTAAGAAAACCTCGATGGATGAGATTGCCAGGGCTCTTAAGATGGGTAAGAGTTCCATTTATTACTATTTCAACGGTAAGGAAGAAATATTCAAGGCAGTGGTGATGAATGAGGCCAATATTCTTAGAAATGAGCTGACTAAGACTATCAAGGCAGTTGATTCACCTACTGAAAAACTGCGGAACTATGTTTTTGTCAGAATGAAATCGTTCGAAAAACTATCAAATTATTACAATGCCATCTTTGACAAGAACCTTGACCATTTTGATTTCATAGAGAGTGTCAGAACCAAATACGACCGTGAAGAGCTTGCAATTCTGAGACTTATTCTCTATGATGGTGCCAGGAAGAAGGTCTTCAATGTACCCAACAGTGAATATACTGCCCTTGCTGTCCAGACCGCCCTCAAGGGTCTGGAAGTGCCTCTTTTCTGGAAAAGGAAGGAGATAGACATTGAAAACAGGCTGAATGGCATCCTGGATATACTGTTCCACGGAATACTTGCAAAATAGCAGCTTCCTCCCCGGACACTGTTTTGACACTGATCCGGGCACATTCTGTATTATTTTCCTTTTCCCTGCAGGGATGACGTAAAAGCAGTTCAGCCCTTTCTTTTTATTGTGGCGGTCTTTTTGTTTTTCAGGCTGTGCCAGAGCCAGATACAGCCGGCAACGACAAAGGGAATGCTGAGTAACTGACCCATGTTCAATGCCATTCCCTGTTCAAAATCAACCTGGTCTTCCTTCAGGAATTCAAGAAAGAACCTTGCAGTGAAAATCAGTATCATAGCCAGACTGATAAGCGTGCCCTGGTAGTGTTCTCCCTTTTTCCTCCAGTACAGGCGGTAAAGGAGAATGAATATCATAAGGTATGCGAGGGCTTCATAGATCTGGGTTGGATGCTTCGGGGCATTCTCTCCGTTTCTCAGGAAAACGAAACCCCAGGGAAGAGTGGTTTCCACACCGTATATTTCGGAATTCATCAGGTTGCCTATCCTGATAAAAAAGCCTGCAAGTGCAACAACAATGGCAATACGGTCAAGAGCCCAGGCATAATCCTTCCTTTCCTTCCTTACAAACAGCCAGATCGCGATCAGTATGCCAATGGCAGCACCATGGCTTGCCAGTCCCCCGTGCCATATCTTCAGTATTTCACCGGGATGGGAGAGATAATAACCCGGTTCGTAGAACAGGCAGTGCCCGAGCCTTGCCCCGGCAATAACACCGACTGCCATATATATTGTCAGTCTGTCAAGGGAGGCTTCCGGAAGATTTTCATTTCTGAAAATCCTGTTCATAATTATATATCCGAATAAAAAACCGGAGGCAAACAGCAATCCGTACCATCTTATTGCAAAAGATCCTACCCTGAAAATCTCAGGATTAACATCCCATGGGATAACAAGAAAATGCATTTTTCAGATATTAGTTAAAAGCCAAAGGTATAAATTATGCAAATAAAGAAAACCCTAATCAGGATAAAGTTGGAAATCCGGGAACAAAAGAGAAGAGAAACAGCTGTTCCGGGTGATACGTATGTTGTCGGCCAGGACCGGACCGGATAAGATTACCGGATGGAATAAGAAACCTGCTGCTGATTAAAGTTACTGAGCTGATTACATTGATAAAAAAATTGATGTAAGTTTGTAAACCCTTAAAAAACCCGGATCGGATGGAGAAAACAGGCATATTAAGGTATATCGCGTATGTTGTCAGCGGATTTATGCTGGCAGCCGGATGTGCCAAGATCAGCTCTCCATCGGGCGGACCCCGGGATACAGAGCCCCCGGTTGTTCTGAAAAGTGTTCCGGAGAATGGTGCAAGGAATTTCAGGGGCAGCAGGATAGTCATTTCCTTCGATGAATACGTGGTGCTTGACAAGATAAATGAGAAATTCATGGTGTCGCCGCCCATGAAAAGGATGCCTGAGATCCGGATAAGGGGAAAGGATATTGTTATCAGGTATGAAGAAGAACTGAGGGACAGTACAACATATACCTTCTATTTTCAGGATGCGGTACGGGATCTGAATGAGGGAAATCCCATAAACAATTTTCAGTTTGTGTTTTCAACCGGACCGTTTATTGATTCCCTCTCCGTTACCGGAAATGTCCTTAAAGCCGATGACCTCAATCCTCCTGAAGCAACACTCGTTGTCCTGTATATCCAGAAGGAGGATTCTGCTTTCATAAGGGAAATCCCGTCGTATATAGCAGTGGCAGACAAGAACGGGTATTTCAGGATAGATAATGTGGCTGCCCGGGAATACAGGCTGTATGCCCTGAAGGATGCAGATAACAGCAAGAATTTCAATCTGCCCGATGAGGAAATAGCTTTTCTGGATTCCACTATATCTGTTACCCCTGAAAAAAACTGGATTCCGCCAGGCCGGGATACCCTCAGCCTGCTCAGGCAGCTGCCGGGGAAAACGAAATCAGCTGATACAATTGTTCTGCAGGGAGACTACAAACTCTATCTCTTTCAGCATGAAAAGAAGATACGTTATCTCACTTCCTCATCAAGGGGAGCAGCTTACAGGCTCAATTACACTCTTTCCCTTCCGCCGGACAGCCTGGGATTTCATTTTTCCATACCCGGAGCCGCCCCGGGTTCATATTTTACCGAGGGCAACAAAGGGGGAGACTCCATCAGGGTGTGGATTGCCGACACTGCACAATACAACCGGCCGCTAATCACTTCGGTCATTAAATATCCCTTTACAGACAGTTCAGGTGTAAATGTCCTCAGGGAGGATACGGTAATGATGAGATACATATTTCCCCGTACACCGGCCAGGGGCAGGATAAAACCGGCGCCTTTCAGGTTTACCACAAACATCAGTACTGCCTCCCTAAAACCGGGAGAGGCTCTTGTTTTTACTTCACAGACTCCGTTCCGGAAACCGGACACATCAAGAATAAGGCTGTATGAACTGGAAGGAGGCGACCGGAAAAAAATACCTTTCAGCCTGGATATTGACAGTACAAATTCTTGCAGGATAAGCATGAAAGGTAAGCTTGGTATGAATAAAAACTATATTTTTATAGCCGATTCCGAATCCTTCGGGAATATTTATGGCGAACATTCCGATTCATCAGCCTATAAATTCACGGTAAAAGGTGAGGAGTCGTACGGAAAGCTTGTGCTAGATATAAACAACCATGAAGGAAGCAGGATAATCCAGCTTCTGACCGAAGAGGGAAAAATTGTCAGGGAAGTGTTTATGAACAAGGACGGCAGGCTTGAATTTCCCCTGCTTGACAAAGGAGTTTACCAGGTACGTGTGATTTATGATCTTAACAATGATGGCAAATGGACTCCGGGAGATTTTCATGCCGGGCGTCAGCCGGAACCGGTTTCGTATATGCCGCAGATTATTGAAATAAAGGAAAACTGGGTTCTGGAATATGTGTGGGACATAAGCGAAAAGAATGTAAAATCCGTCAGAAAGACTCCTCCAGGGACAAAAACCAGGGGTAGAATGTAGAATATTAAATTTTAGTTGTATGAAAGAAATTGTAGCCGGTGTGGATATTGGAGGAACCAATACCGTATACGGTCTTGTTGACAGGGAAGGCGGGGTTGTGGCTGAAGGAAGCCTGAATACCGTCAGTTATCCCGAGATTAATGATTTTGTTTCTGCACTGGTTACAGCGATCAATGAATTGTTGTTAACGGGTGATTTCAAATTGCTGGGAATAGGGATAGGAGCTCCCAATGCCAATTATTACAAGGGTACTATTGAACTTGCCCCGAATCTTGCCTGGAAGGGCATAGTACCCCTGGGCGATCTGATCAGGGCAAAGATAGATGTTCCCGTCATTGTCACCAATGATGCCAATGCCGCTGCAATGGGGGAAATGATTTTCGGAGGAGCAAAGGACATGAAGGATTTTATTGTTCTGACTCTTGGCACAGGACTTGGCAGCGGTATAATGATAAACGGGCAGATGGTTTACGGTCATACGGGTTTTGCAGGAGAACTCGGACACGTTACAATTGTTCCGGGAGGAAGGGAATGCGGCTGCGGCAGGAAAGGCTGCTATGAAACCTATGCCTCGGCATCCGGACTGGTAAGGACCGTTCTTCTCCTTCTGAGCGAGATGAAGGAGAAAAGCATCCTCAGGGATATAAAACCATCAGAACTCACTTCTAAAAAAATAGCCGAAGCAGCTGCCGCAAATGATCCGGTTGCAGTAAAGGCTTTGGATTTCACGGCTGAAAAACTGGCTTTCGGAATCCATAACGCCATTGGATTTTCCAGTCCCGAAGCCGTGTTCCTGTTCGGAGGGCTGGCAAAGGCAGGGGAAATGCTTTTTGAGCCCGTAAGGAAATATGTCGAGAAAAATGTTCAGCCTATTTTCAGGGGAACAGTGAAAATACTGCCTTCGGGAATACCCGAAAAAAATGCCGCTGTCCTGGGGGCAGCAGCTCTTGTATGGAATGAAATGCTTGCATAACTTTTAAAAATACGGAGGAAATATGTATCAATCTTTGTTGTATATTGTGTTCTTTGTGATTTTGAACTTAAACCCGATGCAAATGAAAGTAATTGAAGTTGAGAAACTGAAGTTTTCCACTGCCCGTCCCGATCTGGATGAAATATCCCTCAGCCTTGACAGGAATGTGAAGAAGGAAGCCGTTGATGTGCTGAACTGGAGTGATTTCAGTTACAAACCGGATGTCAGCTTTGCAATAGCCTACACCGATAACGAGATACTTCTGAAATATTACGTCACCGAAGAATATTTCAAGGCGGAAAAAACCCGGTCAAACCAGGGTGTTTATGAGGATTCCTGCGTTGAATTCTTTGTATCACCATCAGATGACGGGATATACTATAATTTTGAAGTAAACGGCATAGGTACAATATTGCTGGGAACCGGTACCGAAAGGGCAAACAGTAGAACCGTCGACCCGGAAATAATATCAAAGATCAGGAGGAAATCCTCGGTCGGAGACCAGCCGGTAAGCGAAAGGACCGGCAATTTTTCATGGAATATCACCATAGCCATACCCTTTGAGGTATTCTTCCGTCATGAGGTCAGGGATCTTAAAGGGAAGACTTTCAGGGCAAATTTCTACAAATGCGGCGATAAGCTGACTGTTCCGCATTATGTGACATGGAATCCGATAAATACTCCCAATCCCGATTATCACCGGCCGGAATTTTTCGGGCTGCTGAAGTTCAAGTAAAACATAAAGTAAAATATAACGAATATGCTTAAAGGAAATGCAATTATCGGACAGTCAGGCGGTCCGACTTCAGTTATCAATTCCAGCCTGGCAGGAGTCATTGAAGCCGGCTCCCTTTCAACAAACATCCGCGAAATCTATGGCATGCATTATGGCATCGAGGGCTTCATGCAGGAAATGATGTTTGACCTGGGCAAACAGTCTCCCGCGGTGATCAAGGGATTGCGGGGCACTCCTTCCTCCGCCCTGGGATCTTCAAGGCACAAGGTGAAGGATGAGGATCTGCCCAGGATACTCTCGGTGCTTAAAAAGTATAATATCCGTTATTTCTTCCTGATCGGGGGCAATGACACCATGGATACCATCAACAGGGTGGAGGCCTATTGCCGCGATCAGAACTATGAACTCAGGGGAATAGGGATTCCGAAAACCGTTGACAACGATCTGTTCGGAACGGACCATACACCAGGGTATGCTTCAGCTGCCCGGACAAACATCCTGAATGTGATGCAGGCAGGAATCCTTGCAAGGGACATGCAGAGAGTCGATAAATTCGTGATATATCAGACCATCGGCAGGGATGCGGGATGGCTTGCCGCGGCAACTGCACTGGCACGCAAAGAAGAGGATGATGCACCCCATCTGATCTATACTCCGGAATTTGATTTCGACCGTGATAAATTCCTGACTGATGTTGAGAAATGCATCAAAAACTATGGATGGGTATCGGTAGTCTGCGGGGAGGGTCTGAAATATGCTGACGGAACCCCTGTAAGTGCTTCGGCAACAAAGGATAAGTTCAATAATATAGAGTTCGGTGCCATGGGAGGTACCAGTGTGGGAATCAACCTTCACAGGATGATAAGCGAAAAATTCGGATACCGCGGGGAATTCCAGATTACTGAATCACTGATAATGAGTGATTTTGTAAGAGCCTCTCAGACTGATCTTGAGGAAGCCTATCTTTGCGGCGTGGAAGCAGTCAAACTGGCCAACAGGGGAGAAACCGGATTCATGGTGAGCATTGACAGAATGTCTGATGAACCATATATGATTCGCTTCGGGAAGGCACCGCTTAAGGAGGTCGCCATTGCTGCCAAACCGATGCCGGAAGACTATTTCAATGAAGAAAGAAATAATGTGTCGGAGGAATTCCTGGAATATGTTAAGCCCCTGGTGGGTGATCTTCCGGAATTCACAAGACTGGAAAAGAAAATGGTAAAAATCAAATAAATAATATATTATGGCAAATAAATTTAACAAAGTAGTGCTTTCCATCAATGCACATCCGGATGATGCTGAAGCATGGAATGCCGGAGTATTAAAACTTCTGAAAGACAAGGGATATAAAATTGTAATAGCAACCATGACCGGTGGTGATCTCGGAGGATGCAACACCAGCATGGAGGAAACAGCCAGGATACGGTTTGAGGAAGCCAGAAAGGCTGCAGCGGTCCTTGATGCGGAATACTACACCCTCGGGGGAGTTGACGGTTTCCTTTTCGATACAAGGGAAATGAGACTGAAAACAATTTCCCTGATGCGCAAGGTGAGAGCCGGAATCGTGTTTACTCATCTTCCCAATGATTATCACACTGATCACAGGACAACGGCCAATATAGTTGAATCAGCAGCCATGGTGGCTTCCCTTGATCCCGTTCCGGTAGAGGAAAAACCGCTTGACGTCACACCCCTGCTGTA
>ERZ795030.6588-NODE-6588-length-10064-cov-4.747128_pt1 | contig 10064 bp, 7 predicted proteins | sample MGYA00375122_ERZ795030 | MGnify/ENA primary metagenome ERZ795030 (study PRJEB30165, sample SAMN05720146) | activated sludge metagenome | isolation source: anaerobic digester from wastewater treatment plant | place: Japan | collected 2015-04-20 ...
CTTAACTTTTCTTTGCTGCAAACTCTCGTGGAAATTCTGACCACGCTGGCCTTTGCGCTTTCCGGCATGATGGAGGCAGCGCGAAAGCGGCTCGATATGGTGGGCGTTTGTGTGGTGGTAGGCTTGAGGGACTCGCCCAAACCAAGGGAAAGTCATATTTCAGGCGGCTCTAGCGTAGACGGGATCATTCGTTGCAAAGCCTGGATGCCAGCGTTTGAAATGCTGCGCGAGCTCATCGTTGAGCACAGCGGTTCGCACTTGAAGCAGATGGTGGGCTCCCTGGGGTGACCAACGCATTTGCTGCTTCTTCACAAAGCGTCGGCTGATGACTTGGTTGACCACAGACTCGGCCATGGCCGACGATATGCGTTGCCCATTGCGGTGTCGCCGTGCGTAGTTCACCAGATAGTCTATGTTGTCCTGGGCGTAATGAAGCAGATCGAATAGCCGCTCTGTCAGTTTCACTTTGACCTTGACCTTGGTGTTTGCCTTTGAGCCAATCCAAGTGGCAAGCAGTTGCAGCCGGTGACATGCCGCCTCTGCCTGACCATGCCAGAACCTCCACTTGATACGTTCAATTTCTTCGAAGATGGTTCGCACCGCGTTGTATTGCCAGCGTTTGAATGGTGTGGCCGTTTGGAGTGCAATTTGAAAGTACATCGCAAAGTGAAACCAATCCAAAATCCGCTGGCTGCCTTTGCCCACAAGCGGCGTGGCCGCCTTGATATCGTTACCGGCATCAGTGAAGAACGTTACGTTGGTCAGCGGGGCGTCGCTTCCTTGCTCGAAAAATTTGATAATACGCTTGTCTCCATCAGCGACCTCCGTCTGAACGTAGGCATGGCTGCGGCTCTTGGTCTCAACCGTTTTCACCGCGATCGCGCCGAATTTGCGAGTGTCCTCGCCCTTGGCTGCGTTGGAGCGGATGTAGCCTGCGTCAACACCCACGTCCAGTGCGGTGGGGGTTTGTTCCTCGCCAGCCGCCGCGGCTATTTGCGCAATCTCAGGTGGCGCTACCAATTCGGACTGCTTGGTGCGATCAGCTTCAATGCGTTGCCCGACATGTGCCGTTTTGAGCTTCATGTTGGTCAAACTGATCGCTCCTTCAATGGGCAGCACGTCTTCGAGCAGTCGCAGCGACTGCCCGAATGGCAGTAGAGCAGCCCAGCGTGTCTGCATATAGATAAGCTCAGGGTGCGTATGCGTGATCAGCAGATCAGACAGTGGGCTGAACGACTTCTTGCCTTGAACGCCACAAGAGACGCAGAAGAGAAAACGCTCATTGGGCAAAGTGAACTTACCAAACAGTGTGCGGTAAACGATGGTCTGCACATCCTTGCGCTTCACCGCTTCGCTACATGTTGGGCAACATTTATCTCCGAACGAGAACCCATGTACTTGAGTTTCGAGCCGCTGCTTTTGAACGTCTGCGACAAGGGTTTTGCTATCCGCAAGACTCAGCCCAAGCCCGCCTATTGCGTCATCAAAAGAAACACAAAGCCTCTCAAAAATTACAGATCGCTGCATCACCTGGCCCGACTCATCTTTGATAACCACTTCGACTTGGAATTTCATTTGCCGCCTTCAGACTGAACATGTCTGGATTTGACAACAATCAGGATTCAGCACCAGATTTACTGGGTTTCCCTTGGTTTGGGCCAGTCCCAGCAAAACGGTGGGGGTGGAACCACGAATTGGGATGATGTTGATGTGCATGTCTACATTATACAAAATATTATCGATTAAATTAAGCTCAATACATGTCTACATATTTGCACTCAATATACCACTAACGTGTTGATTTCAAAAGGAATTCAACCAAATCCGGATGGAACTTCAGTCGAGGGGGAGCATTGCGGCGTGAATCTTGCTTTTTGGATCCATGAACAAAGCACTGCGCATCGTTGTTGTCGCGCCCGATCTTGATAGCCTCGATCCGGGTGATGACTACAACCAAAATCAAGCTGAGCGTTCGCGCAGTCTGCGTATCGGCTTGCTGGAAAACGGTTTCAACCTGATCGCCAGCCTGCCTGCCGATGTGTTTCTGACCGAACGGATTGCCCAGTTGCAACCCGACATGATCATTGTCGATGCCGAGAGCGACGCGCGTGATGCGCTTGAACACGTGGTGATGGCCACCCGCGATGCGCGCCGCCCGATCATCATGTTCACCAACGACGAAGACACCACGCATGTCCGCGCGGCCGTGGCGGCTGGCGTGTCGGCCTATGTGGTGGCCGGTTTGTCAACTGCACGCATCCGCCCAATTCTGGATGTGGCCTTGGCCCGCTTTGAGCACGAACAGGCCCTGCTAGCTGAGCTGGCGGATGTGAAAAGCGAACTCAAAAGCCGCAAAATCATTGATCGGGCCAAAGGTCTGCTGATGCAGCGCCTGCAGCTTGACGAAGCAGCGGCCTACGCCAAACTGCGCAAAACTGCGATGGACAAAAACCTGAAACTGGTGGAGGTGGCGCAGCGCATGCTCGACATGGTGGATTTGCTCGGCTAGCACAAAAATGGTGAAAAAACCAGACCGTGCCAGCATCAGCCTGACCTACCGTGGCCCGGCCTGCATGCCCGAATTGGTGCAACGCACAACAATGGGGTTGACCTGTCAATCCAACAAAAAAGTGTACTGAATATACCTCTAGCCCTTACTGCATAAGCGTAAGCGGCTATATTTAGTGTAGCAATATGCGGGTTGATTCATACTGGCGCGTTTATTGCTTGTATGTTAGCAAGACCCGCAAGGGTTGCACGAAAGTTCCAGTCCAACGGCGGGCTGCGAACATCGTCACCGGACAAAGGCGTCCCCATTTGGCAAACAGCTTCTTTGGAACTGTTTTGTTACGTGAGGTCGCCTTTTTTTTCGTTCTGAAACTTCGCTGGACTGTCCTGGGTGCTGTGCGCCGGGGTCAGGTTCGCGTCACCTGGGGAAATTGTCATGACTGATTTTCTGAAACCTAGCCTGAGTCGCCGCGCTGTTCTGCAAACCGCTGCCGTCGGTGCCATCGGCATCAGTCCGGCACTGCGCACTGCGGTCTATGCCGCAGGCTCTGATGCGCCGGAAAAAACCGAGGTCAAAATCGGCTTTATCCCGCTGACCGACTGCGCCAGCGTGGTGATGGCGGCAGAACTCGGGCTGGACAAAAAATACGGGGTCAAGATCACCCCGACCAAGGAAGCCAGTTGGGCCGGGGTGCGCGACAAGCTGGTTACCGGCGAACTGGACTTTGCCCATGTGCTGTACGGCCTGATTTACGGCGTGCATCTGGGGGTGAGTGGCCCGAAAAAAGACATGGCGGTGCTGATGACGCTCAACAACAATGGCCAGGCCATCACGTTGAGCAAAAAGCTGGCCGACAAAGGCGCAGTCGATGGCCCGAGCCTGGCCCGGCTGATGGCTTCTGAGAAGCGCGAATACACCTTTGCCCAGACCTTCCCGACCGGCACCCACGCCATGTGGCTGTATTACTGGATGGCCGCCAACGGCATCAACCCGATGAAAGATGCCAAGGTCATCACCGTGCCGCCACCGCAAATGGTGGCCAATATGCGGGTGGGCAATATGGACGGCTACAGCGTCGGCGAACCCTGGAACCACCGCGCCATCATTGACGGCATTGGCATCACCGCCAGCACCTCGCAAGATGTCTGGAAAGACCACCCGGAAAAAGTGCTTGGCACCACCGGCGACTTTGTCAAGAAATACCCCAACACGGCGCGTGCTGTCACCGCCGCGATTCTGGAAGCTGGCAAGTGGATTGACGCGAGCTTGCAAAACAAAAACAAGATGGCTGAAACCATTGCCGCCAAAAGCTATGTCAACACCAGCGTGGATGCCATCAATCAGCGCATTTTGGGCCGCTACCAAAATGGCCTGGGCAAAACCTGGGACGACCCCAATTACATGAAGTTTTTCAACGACGGCGCGGTCAACTTCCCCTATCTTTCTGACGGGATGTGGTTTTTGACCCAACACAAGCGCTGGGGTCTGTTAAAGGAGCACCCCGATTACCTGGCGGTGGCCAAACAGATCAACCAGATCGAGATTTACAAGCAAGCCGCTGCTGCCAGCAAAACGTCGCTGCCGAAGGACCTGATGCGCAGCAGCAAACTGATGGACGGCGTGGTGTGGGACGGCAAAGACCCAAACAAATACGCTGACGGTTTCAAGATCAAGGTCTGAAACATGGCATCGCTGGCCGCCGTCACACGCCAGCGTACCAGCTCTGCTTGCAACGCATCAAAAAGGAAACACCATGGTCAGCGCCGTTTTTCACTCGCCACTTGAAACCTCAATCCCCTCGCCTGTGGCTTCGTCAGCCGCAAAAATTGCAATGAAAAAAGTAGCTGTCAGCACAGACACAGCAAGGGCTACAGGTCAAAAAGATGCAAAACAAAATAGCCACAAACCAGCTTATGACTGGCGCGGTCTGTGGCTGGCAGTGCTGCCGCCGCTGTTTGGTCTGGGGCTGCTGATCGGGGTCTGGGCGCTGGTGTCTCTCGGCACTTCCAGCAGCATCCCGTCGCCGCTGGCCACCTTCAAGCAGGCAGTGGTCATTTTCAGCGACCCGTTTTACCGCAATGGCCCTAACGATCAGGGTGTCGGCTGGAACATTTTGATGAGCCTGGAACGGGTGGCGGTCGGCTTTGGGCTGGCGGCGGCGGTCGGCATTCCGGCCGGATTTGCGATTGGCCGGTTTGAATTTTTAAGCCGCATGTTCAACCCGCTGATCAGCCTGCTGCGCCCGGTGTCGCCCTTGGCCTGGCTGCCGATTGGCCTGCTGGTGTTCAAGGGGGCCAACCCGGCAGCGATCTGGACGATTTTCATCTGCTCGATCTGGCCGATGATCATCAACACCGCTGTCGGCGTGCAGCGGGTGCCGCAGGATTACATGAACGTGGCCCGCGTGCTGAATTTGAGCGAGTGGAAGATCGTCACCAAAATTTTGTTTCCCTCGGTGCTGCCTTACATGCTGACTGGTGTGCGGCTGGCCGTGGGCACCGCCTGGCTGGTGATTGTGGCGGCCGAGATGCTGACCGGCGGTGTCGGCATCGGTTTCTGGGTCTGGGACGAGTGGAATAACCTGAATGTCAAAAACATCATCATCGCCATCTTCGTGATCGGCATCGTTGGCCTGATTCTGGAATATGTCCTGATCAAAATTGCCACCGCCTTCACCTTTGAAGAGGTGAAGTCGTGAACGAAAACCAAACCACCAAGTTCATCGACATCAGTGGTGTCGAGCAAGTTTTCAAAACCAAAAATGGCCCGTTTTGCGCCTTGCAAGACATTCACCTGACAGTTGCCAAGGGTGAATTTGTCGCCCTGATCGGTCACTCGGGTTGCGGCAAATCGACTCTGCTGAACCTGATCGCCGGGCTGACCATGCCGACCCAGGGCCACCTGCTGTGCGACAACCGTGAAATCGCCGGCCCCGGCCCGGATCGTGCCGTGGTGTTTCAAAACCACTCGCTGCTGCCCTGGCTGACCTGCTTCGAGAATGTTTACCTTGGTGTCGAACGGGTGTTTGGTGCGGCCAGCAAATCTACCGGTACCGCGTCCGAGAACAAGGCGCAACTGACCCAGCGTACCCACGCCGCGCTGGCGCTGGTGGGTTTGACCCCGGCGACACAAAAACGCCCCGGCGAGATTTCGGGCGGCATGAAGCAGCGTGTCGGCATTGCCCGTGCCTTGGCGATGCAGCCCAAGGTGCTACTGATGGACGAGCCGTTTGGCGCGCTTGACGCACTGACCCGTGCCAAGCTGCAAGACGAGTTGCTCGACATTGTGAGCAAAACCCGGGCCACGGTGGTGATGGTGACCCACGATGTGGATGAAGCCGTACTGCTCAGCGACAAAATTGTGATGATGACCAACGGCCCGTCAGCCACCATCGGCGAAGTGCTGTCGGTCAAGCTGGCGCGACCGCGCAACCGGGTCGAATTGGCCGAAGACCGCCACTATGTGCAGTACCGCAAGGCGGTGATTGACTTTTTGTACACCCGACAAAGTCATGTCGAAAAGGCCGCCTGAGCCACATGACCAGCCAAGGACACCCCATGACCAATAAAACCTTTATCCGCTGCATTGAATACTGGGTGCCCGGCGACGATGGCACCGTGCTGGAGTTTGGCGGTGGCCTGTTTGGCCCGGCCAAACGCTTTGAGGCCGCCACCCGCAAGCTGTGCTTTGGTCGTGGCGAGGGTCTGCCCGGCCAGGCCTGGGAATGCGGTCACCCGCTGATGCTCAAAACCCTTCAAGCCCCAAGTTTTCGCCGTGCTGCGGCAGCGCAGGCGGACGGCCTGAGTTGTGCCATTGCGCTGCCGCTGTTTGCGGATAAGCGCCTGTGCACTGTGGTGGTGCTGTTTTGCAGCGATGCGGTTGACCTGGCCGGAGCCATTGAGCTTTGGCACAACCAGCCCGAAGAGTCGACCGACATGACGCTGCTCAGCGGCTACTACGGCAACACCGGCGACACCTTTGAATTCCTCTCCAGCCACACCAGTTTTCGGCGCGGCACCGGCCTGCCGGGTCGCACCTGGGCCGGGCAGGCCCCGGTGTTCATGCCCGACCTGGGCCGTGGTTCGGGCTTTTTGCGTGCTGACAGCGCCCTAAAAGTGGGCATCAACCGGGGTTTTGCGGTGCCTTGCGGTTCGACCGACGGCAATATCTATGTGCTGGCATTTTTGAGTGCACTGGCCACCCCAATTGCCAGCCAGGTCGATGTCTGGCAGCCCGATGCCCTGCAGTCGCACCTGGTTCACAGCTTCAGTTTCGCCGAAGCACAGCCGACTGCGGTAGCCGCCGATGACGACAAACTAGCGCTTGACGACAACATCATCGCGCAAGTATTTGCCACCGGCGTGCCGAGCCTGCTGGGCCAGAGCCTGGTGATTCCGGTGGCGATGCAAGACCGCATCACCGCCGTGCTGGCCATATCTTTGTGATGTCCTTGTAATGGTGTTGTGCGCTGCAATTGAGTTTGGAGAATCCGATGAAAAAAATGAAACTTGTGATGGTCGGCAACGGCATGGCAGGTGTGCGCACCCTTGAAGAGTTGCTCAAAATTGCGCCCGAGTTGTATGACATCACGGTGTTTGGGGCCGAGCCGTATCCCAACTACAACCGCATTTTGCTGTCGCCGGTGCTGGCTGGCGAGCAAACCCTGGACCAAATCGTTCTCAACGACTGGGCCTGGTACACCGACAACCACATCACCCTGCATGCTGGCTGGCGCGTGACTTCGGTTGACCGAGCCCGGCGGCTGGTGCATGCCCACAATGCGGCCGGCGAGACGCTTAGCGCTGACTATGACCGCCTGCTGCTGTGTACCGGCTCCAACCCGTTCATGCTGCCGGTGCCCGGCATTGACCTCAAAGGTGTGATCGCATACCGCGACATTGCCGACACCAACGCGATGATCGATGCTGCCACCACCTACCAGCACGCGGTGGTCATTGGTGGCGGCCTGCTCGGCCTGGAAGCCGCCAACGGCCTGATGCTGCGTGGCATGAAAGTCAGCGTGGTGCATGTGATGCCGACGCTGATGGAGCGCCAATTGGACGCAGTGGCAGGCAAGCTGCTGCAAAAATCGCTAGCAGAACGTGGCCTGAATTTTTTGATGGGAGCGCAAACCCAGGCGCTGCTCAGCCCGGCCGACCTAGCCGGTGCCAGTGCCGATGCAGAGTTCCAGGCGGCTGCCGCTTGTGTGCCGGATTTGCAAGCAAAATTGGCCTCTAGTCCAGACCGGGTCTGCGCAGTGAGCTTCAAAGATGGTAGCGTTGTAGCAGCCGATCTGGTGGTCATGGCAGTCGGTATTCGGCCCAACGTCGAACTGGCGCAAAGCATGCGGCTGCATTGCGATAAGGGCATTGTGGTCAACGACACGCTGCAAACCACCACCGATGCGCGGATTTACTCAGTCGGTGAATGCGCCGCCCACCGGGGTACCGCTTATGGTCTGGTGGCCCCATTGTTTGAGCAGGCCAAGGTGGCGGCCAACCATCTGGCGCAGTTTGGCATTGGCCGCTATGTTGGGTCACTGACCTCAACCAAGCTCAAGGTCACCGGCATCGACCTGTTTTCTGCTGGCAACTTTGTTGGCGGCGAAGGCTTTGAGGAAATCATCCTGAGCGACCCCAAGGGCGGGGTTTACAAAAAAATTGTTCTCAAGGACGACAAGCTGGTTGGTGCCTGCCTGTATGGCGACACGGTCGATGGCAGTTGGTATTTCAAACTGCTGCGTGATGGGCGACCCGTTGCCGACATCCGCGATCGGCTGATGTTTGGCGAAAGCAACATCGGCGATGCCGGTCACCAGGGCCAGAACAAGGCCGCAGCCATGCAAGACAGCGACGAGGTGTGCGGCTGCAATGGTGTCACCAAGGGCACCATCTGCAAGGTGATCAAGGAAAAAGGCCTGTTCACCCTGGACGAAGTGCGCAAACACACCAAGGCCAGCGCGTCCTGCGGCTCCTGCACCGGGCTGGTCGAGCAACTGCTGATTTTTACCGCCGGTGCCGACTACTCGGCCACGCCCAAAACCAAGGCCATGTGCGCCTGTACCGAGCACGGTCACCAGGCGGTGCGCGAGGCCATCAAAGGCAACAAGCTGCTCAGCATTGCTGATGTGTTTGCCTTTATGGAGTGGAAAACCCCCAACGGTTGCGCCAGTTGCCGCCCGGCGGTCAACTATTACCTGATCAGCACCTGGCCGAAAGAGGCCAAAGACGACCCGCAAAGCCGCTTTATCAACGAACGCAGCCATGCCAATATCCAGAAAGACGGCACTTACAGCGTGATTCCGCGCATGTGGGGCGGCGAAACCAACGCCAGCGAGCTGCGCCGCATTGCCGACGTGGTGGATAAATACAAAATTCCGACGGTCAAGGTCACTGGTGGCCAGCGGATTGACCTGCTGGGGGTCAAAAAAGAAGACCTGCAAGCGGTCTGGCAAGAGATTGGCATGCCCAGCGGCCACGCCTACGCCAAAGCGCTGCGCACGGTCAAAACCTGCGTCGGCAGCGAATGGTGCCGCATGGGCACGCAAGACAGCACCCAGATGGGCAAGGATCTTGAGCGCGCCATGTGGCGAATGTACGCGCCGCACAAGGTCAAGTTTGCCGTATCGGGATGCCCGCGCAACTGTGCCGAGGCTGGCATCAAGGATGTCGGCATCATCGGGGTCGATAGCGGCTGGGAAATGTATGTGGCCGGCAACGGCGGCATCAAGACCGAAGTGGCGCACTTTCTGGTCAAGCTCAAAACCGCCGCCGAAGTGCTGGAATACACCGGCGCATTTTGCGAGCTGTACCGCAGCGAGGGCTGGTATCTGGAGCGCACCGTGCACTATGTGAACCGGGTCGGCCTCGATTACGTCAAAAAGCGCATTCTCGAAGACCATGCGGGTCGCTTGGCGCTTTGGGCGCAGTTGCAGTTTGCACTTGATGGCGAGCCTGACCCGTGGTTTGACTTTGACAAGGCGGCGGTCGATACACGCCAGTTTGCAGCCCTGACGGTTTAACTGCATTCAATCCGGCATTGAATGCTTTTTATGGCTCTAGCCCATGTCAGATAAGCGCAAGCAGCTATTAAAAACATAGTCTTCAATCCGCTGCTGGCCAAGTTAACCTGATTTATGAGACTTTTTGGCCTTCAGCCCATACACAGCCTGCGCAAGCAGCTATACAAGGAATAGCAAGATGACCGATTGGACGCTGATTTGCCAGCTTGAAGACATCCCCGTTCTGGGCGCACGGCGCGTCAAGCGCAGCGCTGGCATGGATGTCGCGGTGTTTCGCAACGACAAGGACGAGCTGTTTGCCCTGCTCGACCGCTGCCCGCACAAGGGTGGCCCGTTAAGCCAGGGTATCGTGTTTGGCAGCAGCGTCGCCTGTCCGCTGCACAACTGGACGATTGGCCTGTGCAGCGGCCAGGCGGTGGCACCGGATGAAGGCTGCACACCAAAATTCAGCGTCAAGCTCGAACGTGGCCAAGTGTTCCTGATGACTGCAGAACTGGCCAGTCACGCCACCGAACAAATCCGTCCGGTCGCGGG
>ERZ795030.6600-NODE-6600-length-10039-cov-5.261318_pt1 | contig 10039 bp, 10 predicted proteins | sample MGYA00375122_ERZ795030 | MGnify/ENA primary metagenome ERZ795030 (study PRJEB30165, sample SAMN05720146) | activated sludge metagenome | isolation source: anaerobic digester from wastewater treatment plant | place: Japan | collected 2015-04-20 ...
AAGTGGCTCAATATTGGACCGGAATGGTGGATCAGTTTGTCTCCGGAATCAACACTCTATCGAATTTGCTACCCGCGTGGCCCACAGCGCACACGAGGCCCTGGGTGACATGTTCATCGAAGGCGATGAGGTGGCCTTTCGTCGCCACATCCAAGGGCTGTTGGCCCAGGGCGATGTGCCGGTGCAAAAACGCATCGCCACCTTGTTTGCCTTCTGGTCGAACATAGACAGCCTGGGAGACCAGTTCCAAGTTGGCCCCGAGCACATGGCGCTGGGGATTAATTTGCGTGATCGCAAGTTCTCCATCCTTAACGAGCTGATGGCGCTGTGTCCTTGGGTGATCCACCGAGTCATCGGCGTGAAGCCGGAGATCAAGGGCAGCGGTGAGATTGAGATGTTCAAGGCCATCCTGGGCTTTGTCGATCAGCAGTGCCGCGAGCAGCGCCTGAACGATCGCGATTCGGTGGAGTTGCTGTTCAAGATGCTAGGTGCTTGGGCGCAAAAGGAGCAAGCCGGGCAGGTATCGCGGTCGAGTTGACGCCTGTACTCGGCCGAGAATCTTGCGTCGCACTGGTGTGTCCGTGTGACTAGTCCACATTGGCGCAATACCAAATCAAGAGTTCGCCCTGGCTGGCGCGACGCAGTTGCGAGTCAGTTCCGCTCCACACTCGATACCAGTCACCCGAACCAGTGCTTCGGGATTGCGGTGATTGACTGCAACCGCTGCAAACCGGAAAGTAAATATTCCGGGAGACATTGTGGGCCTCAGGCGTTCCGTCAAAGCGACTGCAGCGACGCCAGTCCCAACGGCCATTCGCCAAAACCGGCTTCCACGTTGATGTGGCCGGCGTTCTGCAGGCGCACAAATTCACTGCCCCACGCGCGGGCGTAGGCACCGGCGGTGCGCACTGGGCAGTACGGGTCGTTGCTGCTGGCCACCAGGATGCTGCGGTAGGGCAGCGGCTGGTAGGGCACCGGTGCAAAGTCGGCCAGCACGCCGCGGCGCTCGGGGTCGGCCGGTGCCACCAGCAGGGCGCCCTTGATGTGGTTGGCAGCCTCTGCGGGCAGGTGGGTGGTGGCGATGCTGCCCAGGCTGTGTGCGGCGATCACCACAGGCTCAGGCTGTTCAAGGATGGTGCGCGCTATGGACGCAACCCATGCGTTGCGGGACGGCGTGATCCAGTCATCCTGCTGCACGCGCACGGCTCCTGGCAGCCGTTCAGCCCAGAGGCTTGGCCAGTGGCCAGGACCGGAATCGCGCCACCCGGGAATGATGACAAGGGTGGACATGCGAGTATCGTGATGCGCCTGAAGAAAGGGACTGCATTGTGTAAATGCATCCCCTCCATCTCCAACTACATATTTCCCATTTAGTTATTGCAAAGTCGTACGAGCTGGTGGCTAGACGGCGGCCAGTGCCTGCTCCAGATCGGCCAGCAGGTCGTCAATGTGCTCGATGCCCACGGACAGGCGCACTGCATCTTCCGGGACACCGGCCTTGGCCAGCTCCTCGGGCGAGAGTTGCCGGTGGGTGGTGGACGCAGGGTGGGTTGCCAGTGATTTGGCATCGCCAATGTTGACCAGCCGTGTGAACACCTGCAGGCCATCGAGGAAACGTGCGCCCGCTTCGCGGCCCTGGCCTGCGGCGGCTTTCACGCCGAAGGTCAGCAGGCCCGAAGCCTTGCCGCCGAGGTACTTCTTCGCCAGGGCGTGGTCCGGGTGGCTGGGCAGGGCCGCGTAGCTGACCCAGACCACCTTGGCGTGGCTCTGCAGGAACTGCGCTACGCGCAGGGTGTTGTCGTTGATGCGGTCCATGCGCAAGGCCAGGGTCTCGATGCCTTGCAGGATCAGGAAGGCGTTGAAGGGCGAGAGCGCTGCACCGGTGTTGCGCAGCGGAACCACGCGCGCGCGGCCGATGTAGGCGGCCGGCCCTAATGCTTCGGTGTAGACCACACCGTGGTAGCTGGGATCGGGCTCGTTCAGGCGTTTGAATTTGGCTTTGTGCTCTGCCCAGGGGAACTTGCCGCTGTCTACAATCGCACCGCCAATAGTGGTGCCGTGGCCGCCCAGGTATTTGGTGAGCGAGTGCACCACGATGTCTGCGCCGTGCTCGATGGGGCGCAGCAGGTAGGGTGAGGCCACGGTGTTGTCCACAATCAGTGGCACGCCGTGGCGATGGGCTATGGCCGCAATGGCGGCAATGTCAGTCACTGCGCCCTGTGGGTTGCTCACAGACTCGATGAACACGGCCTTCGTTTTATCGTCAAACAGACCTTCAAAGCTGGCCAGGTTGCGCGGATCGGCAAAGCGGGTGGTGATGCCGAACTGCGGCAGCGTGTGGGCAAACAGGTTGTAGGTGCCGCCATACAGCGCGGTGCTGGCGATGATGTTGTCACCCGCCTCGGCAATCGTCTGGATGGCGTAGGTCACCGCGGCCTGGCCGGAAGCCAGCGCCAGTGCGCCAATGCCGCCTTCCAAAGCAGCCACGCGCTTTTCCAGCACGTCGTTGGTCGGGTTCATGATGCGGGTGTAGATGTTGCCGGCAACTTTCAGGTCGAACAGATCGGCACCGTGCTGGGCGCTGTCAAAGGCATAGGCGGCCGTCTGGTAGATGGGCACTGCTACCGCTTTGGTGGTGGGGTCGGGCGAGTAGCCGGCGTGAACGAGCTTGGTTTCAAATTTCCAGTGGGCGGACATGGCGAGTCTCTCTTTCAAAGTGGGATGAATGGGTCTGCGCTACCAATCCAGTAGCTGGTTGCGGAGTATGCACGGGGGCTGGAAGCCGATTTACTTCCTGGCGTAGATCTGGTCGAAGCTGGCGCCGTCGGCAAAGTGGTCTTTGGCTGCCTTGTCCCAGCCGCCAAAGGCTTCGTCAATGGTGAACAGGTTGACCTTGGGTAACTGCTTGGCGTACTTGGCCTGCGCCTTGGCACTGGTGGGGCGGTAGAAGTTCTTGCCAATGATGTCTTGTGCTTCTTCGGTGTACAGGAATTTCAGGTACTCCTCTGCCACGGCACGGGTGCCTTTGCGGTCCACGTTCTTGTCCACCACGGTCACGGCAGGTTGGGCCAGGATGCTCAGGGAGGGGTAGACAAAGTCCACCTTGTTGCCGAACTCCTTTTCCAGCAGGTAGGCCTCGTTTTCCCAGGAGATGAAGACATCGCCCTGGTTGCGCTGGGCGAAGGTGATGGAGGAGCCGCGGGCGCCGGTGTCCAGCACGGGCACGTTGGCGTACAGCCTGGTGATGAATTCCTTGGCTTTGGCATCACCGCCGTACTTGCGCTTGGCGAATTCCCACGCAGCCAGGTAGTTCCATCGTGCGCCGCCGGAGGTTTTGGGATTGGGCGTGATCACGCTGACTCCGGGCTTGATCAGGTCATCCCAGTCCTTGATGCCCTTGGGGTTGCCCTGACGCACCACCAGGACGATGGTGGAGGTGTAGGGAGAGGACGCCAGAGGCAGGCGTTTTTGCCAGTCTTTGGGAATGTAGCCACCGTTGTTGTGCAGCGCGTCGGTATCGCCAGCCAGGGCCAGGGTGGCGACATCGGCTTCCAGGCCGTCAATGATGCCGCGCGCCTGTTTGCCCGAACCGCCGTGGCTTTGCTTGATGGTCACGTCCTGGCCGGTCTTGGCTTTCCAGTGCTTGATGAAGAGCGGGTTGTATTCAGCGTACAACTCGCGCGTGGGGTCGTAAGACACATTGAGCAAGGTGATGGATTGCTGGGCGAAGGCGCCCAGCGCGGTGCTGGCCAGGGCAGCGGTGGCAACGATGCTCAGAAGATGGCGACGGATGGTCATGAAATACTCCAGAAAAATGCGACGCAAAATTGCGATGGATTGGATTCTGGAAGTGAGTCGTTAAAACTGGAACTACTGATGTTTTGGTTTTAAATAACCAAAACATCTAAATAAGTCATTTCTCAGACCACAGGGCGAAAAAAAAGCCACCCGGAGGTGGCTTTGTAAAGTCCCCGAAGGGACGTCGTTGGAACCTGTGAAGCCAGCCTATTGGGTGGTTGATCTTCGATCCTTGTGTACTGTGACAGCAGCTGGATGCAACTGTAGACCGCGCCGCAGATGGGCGGTATCCCCCATTCGGGTGAGTTTGTGAGTTTTTTTGCAAAAACTCAGCTGTTTTGCGGCAATCGGACCTCAAAACAGGCACCGCCACCATCGCGGTTGCTGCATTGGACCGTTCCGCCGTGGCGTTGGGTAATGGATTTGACTAGTGCCAGGCCCAGGCCGACACCCCCTTCGCGTTCGGATGCGCCGGGCAGGCGGTAAAACGGCTCAAAAATGCGCGCCTGCAACGCTTCGGGCACGCCAGGTCCACGGTCGCTGACCTGGATGACGGCAAAGTTGCCGTCCTGCAGCAGCGTGAGCGTGACTTCGCCGGTGCCGTAGCGGCGGGCGTTCTCCAGCAGGTTGCGCACCACGCGGCGCAACAGCTTGGCTACGCCGGGCACGACCAGCGAGGCTTGTGTTGTCTCCAATACAGCCTGGTGGCGGGCGCACTCTTCGGCAGACAGTCCGACCAGGTCGACCGGTTCCACGGTGCCCAGATCCGCCTCTTTCGCGTCGAGCCGGCTGGCCAGCAGAATCTCTTCGATCAACTGGTCGAGTTCAGCGATGTTGCGGGCAATTTCGTCGCGGGCGCTGGAGCTGGCTGGGCCCATGAGCTCCAGGCCCATGCGGATGCGAGTCAGCGGTGAGCGGAGTTCGTGGGACGCATTGGCCAGCAGGGACTTTTGCGAGGCCAGCAGGGCGTCGCGCGACTTGAGCAGGGTTTCCACCCGCTGCGCAGCATGGTTGAAGCGGGTGGCCAGGAAGCCCACCTCGTCGTCGCCACCTTCGGGAACGCGGGCACTCAGGTTGCCATCGCCCCATTGCTCCACGCCGCGCTGCAGGGCTTCGAGCCTGCGCGTGAGCCGTCGCACGATGGGGTAGGTGGCCAGCGCCACCGCTATGGCGACCAGGCCCAGCGTCCAGAAGAAGCCAAACGGTGCGCGCCAGGTGGAGGTCGGTGGACGGGGCAGGTGCATATGCACGGTCTGGCCGTCCTGCATCTGCACCAGAAATTCCGGGCCCCGGCCAAAGCGGCTCGGGGGTTCGTCCGCATCGTCGTCTGCAGGCGAAGATGCTGCGCGGGACGGCGGGGCCGTGCGGGGTGCCTCTGCGTCCGGACGGCGGCCCAGGCGCATGCGGCCTGCGCCAATCACGTCTCCTTGCGCATTGCGCACCACCACTTCGCGCAAAGGCGGCTCGGTGGTGGCGCGCCAGGCCCAGCCCACCAGCAGGGTGAGCACGGCCACGGCCAGCACGACGGCCAGCCAGATGCGCACATAGAGTTTTTGCAGGATCGCAGACATGGCGGCGCGCGCTCAGTCCTGCTGGCGCGCAAACACATAGCCCACGCCGCGCACCGTCAGAATGCGCTTGGGGTCTTTGGCGTCTGCCTCAATCGCCGCACGGATGCGGCCCATGTGCACGTCGATCGAGCGGTCAAAGGCTTCCAGTTCGCGCCCGCGCACGGCTTCCATGATCTGGTCCCGTGTCAGGACGCGGCCGGCCCGCTCGGCCAGTGCCACCAGCAGATCAAACTGGTAGGAGGTGAGTTCACACAGCGCACCCTGGACGCTCACCGTGCGCGCATCGCGGTCGATCTCCAGCGAGCCGAACCGCAGGGTCTGGGTGGTGGCTGCGGGAGCCTCCACTTTGCGACGCAAAACCGCGCGGATGCGGGCCAGCAGTTCACGCGGCTCGAAGGGCTTGGGCAGGTAGTCGTCAGCGCCCATTTCCAGGCCAATGATGCGGTCCATGGGGTCGCCCTTGGCGGTCAGCATGAGGATGGGCGTCTGCGCCATGGCCGTGGGCAGCGAGCGGATGCGTCGGCACACTTCCAGGCCGTCGATATCGGGCAGCATCAGGTCCAGCACCACCAGGTCCGGTGGCTGTCCATGGCCTGGCTGCGCAAGTTGGTCCAGGCCACTCAGGCCGTCGGCGGCATGGCTGACGGTGAATCCGTTTTGCGTCAGGTACTCCGCCACCATGGCAGCCAGCCGGGCGTCGTCCTCGATCATGAGCAGATGTTGGTGCATGGCCGCAGTCTAGCGCCGGGCCAGTCCGCGCCTATGGAGGCTGGTTGAAGCTGCGGTAAAGTTTGGTAAATATTGCTATAAAAACAATAGCTAGTTGCGCAATATCTACGGGGGCTAGAGGCCTATTTGATGCGTGAAGTCAGCCAGACCAGCAGCAGCACCGGCGCACCCAGCAGGGCCGTGGAGGTAAAGAAGCTGCCGTAGCCGAAGGCATCCACATACATGCCGGAATAGCCGGCGACAAACTTGGGCAGCAGCAGCATCATCGAGCTGAACAGTGCGTACTGTGTGGCCGAATAATTCACATTGGTCAGGCTCGACAGGTAGGCAATGAACGCCGCCGAGGCGATGCCGCTGGCCAGGTTGTCCGCAGAGATCACGAAGATCAGCGCATGCAGGTCGTGGCCCTGGCCGGATAGCCAGGCGAACAGCAGGTTGGTGCCCGCGCTCAGGATGGCGCCCAGCATCATGACCCGCATCACCCCCATGCGCAAAGCCAGTGCGCCGCCCAGAAAGGCGCCCACCAGCGTCATGACCACGCCATAGATTTTGGTGACGGCGGCGACTTCGTCCTTGGTGAAGCCCATGTCCACATAAAACGGATTGGCCATGATGCCCATGACCACATCGCTGATGCGGTAGGTGGCAATCAGGGCCAGGATCAGCACCGCGTGCCAGCGGTAGCGCGTGATGAACTCGGCAAAAGGCTCGACCAGGGCGCCGCGCAGCCATTCCATGGCGTTGCGGGCCTGGGGCAGCGCGCGCGCCACCGGTTCGCGCGAGAACAGCACCGTCAGCACACCGGGCAGCATGCTCGCCGCCATCACCAGATACGCGGTTTGCCAGGCACCCTGCTGGTACAGCGCAGAATTGGGCACCTCGGAGCGCGCGGCAATCCACAAGGCGCCGGCGCCGGACCAGATCATGGCCAGCCGGTAACCCGTCTGGTAGGTGGCGGCCAGCGCAGCCTGGTGCTGGGTGTCGGCAGATTCAATGCGAAAGGCGTCCAGCGCAATGTCCTGCGTGGCGGAGCCAAAGGCCACCAGAACGGCGCACCACACGACCGGAGCAAGCGCCAGCTTGGGGTCGGTCGTGGCCATCACCACCAGCGCGGCCATGATGACCGCCTGCGATGCCAGCAGCCAGCTGCGCCGGCGGCCCAGCAGGCGGGTGAGTACCGGAATGGGCATGCGGTCCACCAGCGGCGACCACACCCATTTGAAGCCGTAGGCGAGCCCCACCCAGCTCAGAAATCCGATGGTGGTGCGGTCAATGCCCGCCTCGCGCAACCAGAAGCTCAGCGTGCCAAACACCAGCAGCAACGGCAGACCAGCCGAAAACCCCAGCGAAAGCATGCGCAGCGAGGCTGGCTCGGCATACACCTTCAAGGTCTGCGCCCAGGTTATTGGTGTGGTTGTGGGGGCGGGACTGGGCGTGGGGGCAGACATCGGGGAATAATACCGTGGCATGAACACCCTCCCCCTGAAGTTATCGCTCGCACTGGCCCTGGCCTTCCCCTGGAATCTGGCGGCGGTGCACGCGCGCAATGGCGTGGAAGTTGGCGGCAACTCGGCCTTTACCAACCTGGTGCCGGCCGAGAGTGTGGAGCGCTCCGCAGCCCAGGAATATGGGCAAATGCTGCAGCAGGCCGCCAGCAAGAATGCGCTGGGCGGCAAGGACCATCCGCAGGTCAAACGCCTGCGGGCCATCGCGCAGCGCATCATTCCCCATGCGATGGAGTGGAACCCGCGTGCGCGCGAGTGGAAGTGGGAAGTCAACCTGATGGGTTCCAGCCAGATCAATGCGTTCTGCATGCCTGGCGGCAAGATTGCGTTCTACAGCGGCATTCTCGACAAGCTCAAGCTCACCGACGATGAAGTGGCCATGGTGATGGGCCATGAAATTGCCCACGCGCTGCGCGAGCATGCGCGCGAACGCATGGGCAAGAATGCGGCGACCGGCATTGGCGCCAATGTATTGAGCCAGCTGCTGGGCCTGGGGCAGGTAGGGCAGACGGTGACGCAGTACGGCGCCCAATTGCTGACGCTGCAGTTCAGCCGGGAAGACGAGTCCGAAGCGGACCTGGTGGGGATGGAGCTGGGCGCGCGCGCCGGGTTTGACCCGCGCGCTGGTATCACTCTGTGGCAGAAGATGAGTGCTGCAGCCAAGGGCGCGCCACCGCAGTGGCTGTCCACCCACCCGTCGGGCAGTACGCGCATTGCTGAAATGGAAGCGAACTTGCCGCGCGTGATGCCGCTGTACCAGAAGGCCAGGGCCGCACGCTGATACTGCGCTGGCCGACGAAGGTCAGTGGGCGCCGCTGGCCTTTTTGAGAATGGCGTACAGCTGGTCCTTGAGGTGCAGCTTTTCTTTTTTCAGATTTTCGATCTCGTCCGGCGTGCCGGGTTCGACGTGGTTTTCCTTGTTCTTGATCTTCTGGTCCAGCGCGTTGTGCTGGTCGAACAGGCGCGTGAAATGGTGGTCAGTGGTCTTGAGCTGGGTGATCAGTTCACGGTATTCAGGAAACATGCAAACTCCTCTGTAGGGGGTAGAGTGAAAATCAGTGCGCCTTGACGCACAGTACGGGACAGTCGACCGACATCAAAATCTCCTGGGCGACGCTGCCCAGGATCAGCTTGCCGACGGCGGAGCGCTTGCGCAAACCGATGACGAGCACATAGGGCTGCAGTGCAGTCACCAGGACCTCAATCTCCTCGATGGCACTCTTGCCGCGACCGAACTGCTTGAACTCCGACTGCACGCCGGCCGCCTTGAGCTGGGCCTCAATGCGTTCAACGTCCTGCACGCTGGCCATTGCCCCTTCGTCTTTGGCGCCACCCGTGGTCGCGTTGACCACCAGCAGGCGCTCATTGCGGCGCTTGGCTATTTCAATGCCCTTGTCCAGGGCGGCCTGGCCTTCGGGGCGGGGAACATAGGCTACAAGAATCGTCATGGGGTGTGTCGCTTGCGCGAGTGGGTGTTGATGTTTCTGGAATCTTAGCGGCGAAACTGCCGTGCATTGCGCTCAGGCGTTGAAATCGTAGGCGATGGTAATGGGCGCATGGTCCGAGAACTTCTCACCCTTGTAGATGTCCGCTGTCTTGGCGCCGGCCGCCAGTGCGGGCGTGGCCAAGTGGTAGTCCAGCCGCCACCCCACGTTGTTGGCGTAGGCCTGGCCACGGTTGCTCCACCATGTATAGCAGGTGTCGGTGGTGTCGGGTTCCAGCTGGCGGTACACGTCGACGATGCCCCCTTCGCTGGTCAGGCGTGTCATCCATGCGCGCTCTTCTGGCAGGAAGCCGCTGTTTTTCTGGTTGCTGCGCCAGTTCTTCAAGTCTGCTTCCCGGTGGGCGATGTTGACGTCGCCGCACAGGATGAAGTCACGTTCTGCTTTGAGTGCCTGCAGATGCGGGTACATCTTGTCGAGGAAGCGGAATTTGGCCTGTTGCCGGTCTTCGCCCGATGACCCGCTGGGAAAGTAGCAACTGATGAGGGAGTGCTTGCGCTTTGGCGTGTCAAAGCGCAGTTCCACCCAGCGACCTTCGGCATCGAACTCGTCGCCGTCGAAGCCAACGATGACGTCGCTGGGTTCCAGTCGGGTGTAGGCGCCCACGCCGGAGTAGCCCTTCTTCTGCGCAAAGTGGAAGTAGCCTTTCAAACCCGCCAGCTCTTCGAATTTGCCCTCCACATCCGGTGCCTGGGCTTTGACTTCCTGCACACAAATACAATCGGGCTGTGCCTTTTCGAGCCAGGCGACGAGCCCCTTGCTGGTGGCGGAGCGGATGCCATTGAGGTTCAGGCTGGTTAATTTAAACAAGGAATTCCCCATGTCAGTTCAAGACCCCGTACAGGACCCACAACACGATGTTCTGGCCCAGGAGTTTGTGGAGTTTGCGGTGCAATGCGGGGTGCTGCGCTTTGGCGAGTTCAAGACCAAGGCG
>ERZ795030.6602-NODE-6602-length-10037-cov-3.383490_pt1 | contig 10037 bp, 9 predicted proteins | sample MGYA00375122_ERZ795030 | MGnify/ENA primary metagenome ERZ795030 (study PRJEB30165, sample SAMN05720146) | activated sludge metagenome | isolation source: anaerobic digester from wastewater treatment plant | place: Japan | collected 2015-04-20 ...
GATTTGTTGAAAAAGGAGACAACGCCTTTTTTCCCGGGAGCGGGATCTGTTTCCGGACTGTTATGCCTTATTGTGAGTTCTATGCTCTGAGCATCCACTTCTGTTTTTTTGCCGGGGTCAGGGGGTGTTGATGAAATGATTCCGAATTCATCAACATATGCGATCATGTCATTAAAGCTGGCTTTTTTCCCTTCACTTCTTTTTTGGGCGCGTTTCTGTTCCTTTTCCTTTCTCTTTTTCTCTTTCCTGTTTCTTACTTCCTTTTTCCCGAATGTCTCCTGCGATCTTGCCATGAAATTTCAATGAAGGTTAATAATAAAAATAAATTGCCGGCTTTATAAATGATGGAATGGGTGATGAATCAATCCTGGAAAATGATCAGATTAATGCACAAGATTGAAAAACCAGGCAGATATCAAAGGTACATTAAAAAACCGGATTAGTCAGTTCCGGGCTTAAATTACTTCAGTCCGGCTGATCATTTTGCTGTTTTCCCTTTCGCCGGTCTGCTGTCTCCACATGGCATGGTACATTCCCTGTTTTTCAAGCAGGCTGCTGTGATCTCCCTCCTCGATTATTCTTCCGTTTTCCAGAACGCAGATATGGTCGGCATGCATGATGGTAGACAGGCGGTGTGCGATAACGAGGGAAGTTCTTCCCCTCAGCAGCAGGTCGAGTGCTTCCTGTACCAGTCTTTCGGATTCTGAATCGAGTGAAGAAGTAGCTTCATCAAGAAGAAGGATTATGGGATCTTTGAGCACTGCGCGGGCAATTGAGATACGTTGTCTCTGTCCTCCGGAAAGCTGTACCCCGCGTTCTCCCACAACAGTGTCGAGCTTTCCGGGGAATGATTTGATGAAGTCCCATGCATTTGCCTTTACCGCCGCTTGAATTATTTCCTCATCGGATGCCCCGGGTTTGCCGTATGCAATATTCTCCCGTATTGTGCCCCCGAAAAGAAAAACATCCTGCATCACCACGGCCATCTGTGAGCGGAGGGCTGTTACGGGGAATTCCCTGCTGTCGCGGCCGTCGAAAAGTATCCTTCCCCTGTCGGGCTCATAGAATTTTAAAAGGAGGGATGCTATCGTGGATTTTCCTGCACCGCTTGGTCCCACGATGGCAATTTCCTGTCCGGGTTTTATGCTGAAGCTCACATCCTCCAGGACTGTCATCTCATCCCTTGAAGGATAGCGGAAATGGACATGATCGAAATCGATTTGTCCGTGAATCATATAGTCAGGATCGGGGATATACTGCTCGTCAATTCTTTCCGTTGCTTCGTCCATCAGGAGCAGGAGGTTTTCGGCCGCACCGATCGTCCTCTGCAGTCTTGTGTAAACACCAGCCATTCCGGCTATGTTTCCTGCAATGAACCCTGAATAGATTACAAAGGAGAAAAGCTGTCCGGCTTCCATTTCACCTTTTGCTATCAGAAGGGCTCCCCTCCAGATGACAAGTCCCATGGCAATGAAGAATCCCAGTATTATGAACGAGACAGCTGCCTGGTATTTTCCCCCTTTTATCCCTGTGCGGGCCACTTCATCGGTTTTGTCGCGGTATCTGTTTATTTCAAAGAGTTCATTGGTGAATGCCTTCACATTCTGTATGCCCTGCAAGGTCTCCTCAACTATGGTATTCGATTCTGCAACATGCGACTGGGCTTTTTTTGAATATCTGCGTATTGCCCTTCCCGAGAAAAATGCAAAAAGGGCCATGGGAGGCACGATGGCAAGCATGAAGAGGGTTAATTTAAAGGAGGTCACCATCATGAGGGATATGCCGCCGGTGATTATCAGCAGCTGTGACATGAAATCCGCAAGGGTTTCTGTGAGTGAATGCTGTAGGATAGCCACATCGGAGGAAATACGGCTGTTAAGCTCACCAACCCTGCGTTCGGCAAAAAAGGCCATCGGCATTTTTATCAGGTGATTGTAAATATGCTGCCGGATGGATGCCAGTGTTTTTTCCGTGACGTAAACGAATATCCTTGTCCGGGAATAGGAAAATATTGCCTGGGTGATCACTATTGCAAGCAGTATGAGTCCTGTTCTGCTTATTTCGCCTGCCAGATTTCCCCTGTTTGCAATATCCACCATGTTCCCCAGATATTTCGGGAACATAAGGCTCGCCGCACTTGAAATGAGCAGGAAAAACAATCCAAGGATGAAAATCCAGCGGTAGGGCTTCAGAAACCTGTATAGTTTCATTAATTCCCGCAATCCCGATACCGTACTTTTGTCCTTGTTTTCCTCGTTGCCCTTTATTTTGTCATCTTCGTTGCCTTTCATTGCCTTTCTTTGCCTTTTTTGTTTTTCGTCAGCTTCTGTTGCTTTTGCCGCCTTTACTCCGCGTTTTTTCCCTCTTTTCATTCCCTTCTCTCCGGTTTCTGTTTTTTATTTCCTTCTTTTGTTCCCCTTAACTGCTGTCCCCATATCCTCCCGACCGGATTAACATCGCTGTACCTCTCAGCTCATCCGCAATTATTTAAACAGGTAATATTCTTATACGGTTTGAACATTTCTGAAAAGATTTTGTGCAAAGATACAAATCCGCAGGGTATCAATGCCGGATGCATTGAATATTGCAGCAGGTAACAGGCAGGGTCAGTCAATTTTAACAAATTTTTAAGAATATGATTTATACAGATATTTCTTTTCAAATGTTAAATTTGTCTGCCGTATTAACTGCCTAAAACTTGGAGGATTTCTTATGTTAAAGTATTCTAAATCTTTTAGCCTTGCAGCGCTTATTATTTTCGGAAGTTTTTTATCCGGCATTACAGCCGGTGCATCAGCTGACAGTGTAACCTTATTCACTCCGAATACCAGGATATCCGTTCCTCCGGGTGAATCGATCACATACAGTATTGATGTCATAAACAAAAGCAAGGGAGTCCGGAACATGGATATTTCGGTACCGGGAATTCCGCGCACCTGGGTCTATTCTCTCACATCAGGCTCATACAAGGTTGGCAGGATAGCGGTGCTGCCTGAGCAGAAACAGACACTCACCCTGAAGGTGGATGTTCCCATGAAGGTTAACAAGGGCAGCTACGGATTTTCAGTCGTTGCAGGCGGCGGTGCGAGTCTGCCTCTGGTTATTGTGGTGACCGAGCAGGGTACATATGAAACTGAATTCACAACAAAACAGTCGAATATGCAGGGTCATTCCACTTCAACCTCACTTTTTCTACGGAGCTCAGGAACAGAACAGGGGAGACTCAGTCCTATGCCTTCAGAACCAATGCCCCGAGAGGGTGGAATGTCATATTCAAACCGAATTACAATCAGGCCACATCGGTGGAGATTGAACCGAACAGTACTTCCAATGTAACAATTGAGATTAAACCTCCTGTGAATATCCAGGCGGGAACATATCAGATACCTGTTGTTGCAGCTACAAATGTCACTTCTGCAAATCTGGATCTGGAAGTTGTAATAACCGGATCGTTCAATATTGAACTCACAACACCCAGCGGATTGCTCAGCACCGGAATAACGGCGGGCGATTCCCGAAGGATTGAGCTTCTGGTCAGAAATACCGGTTCATCTGGTCTTGATGATGTGGAGATGTCCTTTTCTGCACCTGTTAACTGGGATGTGGTTTTTGACCCTCCGAAGATTGACAGGATAGAAGCCGGCAGCAACAGCAAGGTTTTTGCCACGATCAAAGCAGACAAAAAGGCGATTGCAGGGGATTATGTGGCAAATCTTGAGGCGAAGACACCCGAAGCGTCTTCCAGGGCTACAATCAGAATATCGGTAAAGACACCCATGTTGCTGGGATGGATAGGTGTGGCTGTTATTGCCGTGGCACTGGGCAGCGTTTATTTTCTGTTCCGTAAATACGGAAGGAGGTAAAGGGTGGCGGAAAATATTATTGAACTCAGGGACCTGACGAAGAAATACGGATCTTTCACTGCGGTTGACCAGCTGAACCTGACAATACGTGAAGGTGAGATATTTGGTCTTCTCGGGCTCAACGGTGCAGGAAAGACAACCACCATCCTGATGATGCTCGGGCTGACTGATCCCACTTCGGGAAGCGTGAGGGTATGCGGGATTGATTCAACAAGCAGCCCGACTGAAGTCAAGAAAAAGGTTGGATATCTTCCTGAGAATGTAGGGTTCTATGAGGATATGACAGGACTCCAGAACCTTGTTTTTACAGGCCGTCTGAACGCTGTTACGGGAAACGAGGCAATGGAAAAGGCGGAGGAGCTTCTGGAAAAGGTCGGTCTGACGGAACATTCCGGCAAGAAGACTCTGAAGTATTCACGGGGAATGCTGCAGAGGCTGGGGCTTGCCGATGTGCTTATCAAGAATCCGGAAATAATCATACTTGACGAACCCACTCTTGGTATTGACCCGGCCGGTGTAAGGGAGTTCCTGGATCTGATTGTGCGTCTCAGCAGGGAACAGGGAATAACAGTACTGTTTTGTTCGCATCATCTTCACCAGGTACAGCAGGTTTGTGACCGTGTCGGGATATTTGTGGAAGGCAGGCTTCTGGCTTCAGGAGACATACAGACCCTGTCGGAGAATCTTTTTTCCGGCAGTCCGTACACGGTGGAAGTCGGACTGAGAAACCCTCCGCAGGGCTATCATGATCAGAACAGTGCAAGGTGGCTTCGGGACCTTCTCGGAAATATTGAAGGTGTGGGGAAGGTGAGTCTGAATTATGGAAAATACATTGTAGAATGCAGGCGTGATGTGGCTGAGGAGATAGCGGCAAGGGTTGTGGAAGCCGGCGCCGGTCTCAATTACCTGAACAAAAAGGAGTACGGGCTGGATGATATTTATCACCGTTATTTTGAAGGAAGGGGGAATAATGAATAATATGACAGCAACAGTGAAGAAAAGGAAAAAACTGTGGAAGGCTGACGAGGTTGTTCATCCTTTCAGGGTGATTGTCCACAAGGAGATTTCCGACCAGGTGAACAGCTGGCGCTTTATAATACTGCTTTTCATTATCGGTCTTACCTGCTTCGGGTCGATGTACACGGCCCTGACAAACATAGGAAGTGCGGTACAGGCCAATGATCAGGAAGGAAATTTTCTGTTCCTGAAGCTTTACACCATTTCTGACGGTACTCTTCCGTCGTTTTTCGTGTTTATAAGCTTTCTGGGGCCGTTGCTCGGAATCAGTCTGGGATTTGACACCGTCAACTCGGAGCAGACAAAGGGAACGCTAAGCCGGCTGATGTCACAGCCTATTCACCGTGATTATCTCATTAACGCGAAATTCGTGTCGGCGCTCACAGTGATCAGCGTACTGTTCTTTGCTCTCGGATTTCTGTTTATGGGACTGGGAATTATCATTACGGGGCTTCCCCCGACGCCGGAGGAATTCTGGAGAGTTGTATTCTTCATATTAGTAAGCATTTTATATGTTGCCTTCTGGCTTAATCTGGCGATTCTGTTCTCGGTAATCTTTCGTCAGCCTGCCACATCCGCCCTGGCATGTATCGCCGTGTGGCTCTTTCTCACGGTTTTTTACAATCTTATCGTCAATCTGATAGCCAAGGCTATAGCACCTTCGGCAATGGCAAGCACACATCAGGTATTCCGCTACCAGGAAATAATTATGACACTGATGAAGATATTGCCGGGGGAGCTTTACAGTGATGCAACAACAACTATTCTGATGCCTTCGGTAAGGAGCCTGGGGCCCCTTACCATGGAACAGATTGTGGGAGCAGTTCCGGGTCCGCTGCCTCTCGGACAGAGCCTTCTGCTGGTATGGCCTCAGCTGACTGGACTTATAGCAGCTACCGTTTTCTGCTTTGTATTATCCTATGTAACTTTTATGAGAAGGGAGATCCGTTCGAGATAAGTCATGACGGTTCCACGTGTATGTTCACCGTCAGGTTCTCGTAATTCCTCGACAACTCATCCTCGATCATGTCGCAGAACCTGTGTGCATCAGCAACCGAGTGTTCTGCCGGAATCACGACATTGATGTCGATGAACCTGTAGTTTCCGGCAATACGGGTTCTGAGACCGTGATAATTAACCTTCATCATTTCGAGTTTTTTCTTGAGGAGCCTGATTTCCTCATCGGTCCAGGCAGTGTCAATAAGCGGCCAGAATGCCTTCCTGAGCAGGTTGAACGCCTCATAGATAATGAGTCCGGCAACCATTATTGCCACCAGTGGATCCAGCCATTTGATTCCTGTCAGCATTATCAGCCCCAGTCCGGCTGCAACACCCAGGGATGTGTAAACATCGGTTTTCAGATGCAGGGCATCCGCCTCAAGTGCAATGGAACCCGTTTCGGAAGCCACCCTGTATAGTCTCCGGGATACAATGAAGTTGACAATTGAGGATATGATCATTACGATGATACCTGCCCAGATGAATTCCAGATCGAATGGCTTTCCCGTGAGTTTCTTCACGGCTTCAATGATGATGAACCCGGCAGCAGCCAGTATCAGGAGAGCTTCAATAACCCCGGAAACATTCTCCACTTTCCCGTGTCCGTAAGGATGTCTGGCATCGGGAGGATTATCCGAGATCTTCACTGAGAAAAATGCAATAACAGCTGCCAGCAGATCCATGAAAGAGTGAATCGCTTCTGAGATGATGCTTACGGAACCGCTTGCCAGGCCTGCCCCCAGCTTAAGAACTATAAGCAGGGTATTCGAAATAATGGAGAGCCGTGCTGTTTTAACTTTCAGATTCATTCTGGCCGGAATCAGCTTTGGTTTTTCTGAGGTATTATCCTGGCTTTTAATAATATTATACGTGTATCAGTTCATAATCCGCATTCCCCAGGCCTATCTTCACGGCATGTTCAATACCTGACTGCCAGTGGGTGTCGGGATGGGTCATCCTGAACTTGTCCATTCCGCTTAGATCGCCGTCACTGCGCTTTCCGAGTATTTTACTTCCCCGGAGGCCGGGTGAGGAGGTAACCATGTCGGCAGAGGCCTTGTCCAGTGCCACCGGGTCAAATGAAGCTGCCATGCCTATGTCGGGGACTATGGGAACATCATTTGCATCCCAGCAGTCGCAATCGGGAGAAACATCCAGAATGAAGTTTATATGGAACGAGGGTTTGTCCCTTACAACAGCCAGGGCATATTCGGATATTCTCCGGCAGGCAAGTTCGGAGGAATGGTTAAGTACGAAGCCTGCGGCGTTGTACTGGCAGACTGCAACACACTGTCCGCAGCCCACGCATTTTTCATAGTCGATACGTGCTATCTTGTCACTCTCCACTTTAATTGCATCATGGGCACAGTATCTTTCACACATTTTGCATCCGGTACAGTTCTCCTCCGTTATTACCGGTGAAGTGCCGGAATGAAGATAGAGCTTGCCACCCACCGATGCACAGCCCATTCCCAGGTTCTTGAGGGCTCCCCCGAATCCGGTAAGCTCATGTCCCTTGAAGTGATTCATTGAGATAATGATGTCGGAGTCTGCTATTGCCGAACCTATTTTAGCTGAGCGGGTAAGTTCCAGGTTCAGTTCCACCTCGCGGTATTCACCCCCTCTTATTCCATCGGCAATTATTACCGGGCATCCCGTTACCAGCGGATTGTATCCGTGTTCAAATGCCGCCTCAAGATGTTCAGGCGCATTTGCACGTTTTCCATGATACAATGTGTTGCAGTCGGTCAGGAAGGGAAGTGCTTTTTCTGCTTTGAGGAATTTCACAATGTGTGCTGCAAAGTTGGGCCTCAGATAGGCAAGATTACCGGGTTCGCCGAAATGTATCTTGACTGCCACTATTTTCTTTTCAAACTCTATTTGTTTTATTCCGGCTTTAATAATCAGATTGTTAAGTTTTTTCAGCAGATTCAGGCCGGGTTTTATTCTCAGGTCAGTAAAATAAACCTTTGATTTTTCCATGGAATTATTTTAATACCGCAAAAATAGTCAGAAAATATTAATATCAGAATATGGTACAACGGAGCTGTCAGAAACTGATTATAAGATTGCGTATTTCCTCGATAAGCCATTTTGGTGTGGAGGTGGCCCCGCAAATTCCTGCGGATTTTTTCCCTTCAAACCATGATCGTTCTATTTCCCCGGGGGAAGACACAAACCAGCTGTCGGGGTTGGCAGATTTGCAGACGGAATAGAGAAGTTTGCCGTTGGAACTGTCTTTCCCGCTTACAAAAATTATAATGTCATGCTTCTGTGCAAAGGATCTCAGCTGTGATTCCCTTCCCGATACCTGGGCACATATGGTATTATGAACCTTCAGGTGACTGTCCGTATCAGTGATTCCGCTTTGTGCCATACTCTCCCGTATAAGCTCTGCTATCCTGTTGTATTCCTTAACACTCATGGTGGTCTGGGAGAAGAGCATGACCGGTCTGCTGAAATCTATTCCGGAGAGATCCCCGGGGCCGGAAACAATAATGCCGTCATTGTTTATATGTCCGAGCAATCCGATTACCTCGGCATGGCCGGGCTTGCCGTATATCACAATCTGCCCCCCGTTCTCCCGTGACTTCAGCCATGTTTCCCTTATCCTTGCCTGAAGTTTTTTTACAATGGGACAGGTGGCATCAATTACCGTAATATTGTTTTTTTCTGCTGTGCGGTATGTTTCAGGAGGTTCACCATGGGCCCTTATAAGCAGTTTGCTGTTTTTCAGGCTGTCCAGTTCTTTGTGGCTGATCATTTTTAGTCCGAGGGCAACAAGCCTGTTGATTTCCGCTTCATTATGAACAATCAGTCCGAGAGAATAAATCTCCTCACCGGCCCTGAGAGCCTTTTCTGCTATTTCAACAGCGTTGCGGACTCCGAAACAGAATCCCGAAAAATTGTCAGTTTCAACGATCATGCAGCTTTTCTTCAATTAGTTTCCGAACCCATTCCATCTGTCCGGCGATACTCATTCTGCTGTTGTCGAGAATGACCGCGTCGCCGGCCCTGCGCAGCGGACTGATATCCCTGTTCTCGTCGGTGATATCCCTGGCAACGATATTGTTTCTTATTTCTTCGAAGCTGGCATCTATACCCTTGTTCTTAAGTTCTTCATATCTTCTTTTTGCCCTGATGTCGACCGGGGCAGTCATGAATATCTTCAGATCGGCATCCGGAAACACCGTGGTGCCTATATCCCTTCCATCCATAACAATGCCCCTGTTTGCACCCATCTGTTTCTGAAGCTCCACCAGCCGTGTGCGGACCTCGCTTATTTTGCTAATTGCACTTACATGGGCCGAAACATCAAGTCCCCTGATCTCCTTTTCCACATTCTCCGAATTGAGATAAGTTTCACTCTCACCTGAATCGGGGTTATAGACGAATTCAATCCGGATCTCCTTCATCGCTTCCGCGATACCCTGAATATCGATCACATCCCTGCCGGCAAGGCCCTTTCTGATGCAGTACAGGGTTGCGGCCCTGTACATGGCTCCGCTGTCAATATATATATAACCCAGTTCTTTCGCTATTTCCCTGGCAAATGTGCTTTTGCCGCTGGAAGAGTAACCGTCGATGGCTATTGTGATTCTTTTGTCCATAGTTTTTTATAAATCCTGTCTGTTTTGAGGATCAGTGAAACATGATTTGAAGATCCGGCAAGATGGTATGTTGCCCTTCCGAATTCAATGTTCATGGCGGAAGTTTTAATTCCGAAGCCCCATGAAAATCCTGCTGCCGAACTTCCTGATCCGGTTTTCAGTTCCCGTCTTCTCTGATAATTGTAGCCCGCAGCCAGGTAAAAATTCCTGTGGGGAATCATTTCCACCCCGAAAATTGCATGTCTCATCAGGTTTTCAAAAAAACCGGAATCCTGTGAGCTTTCCTCAGGATCATCATAGAGATGTGTGAGTTTGAATTTCTGAAGATGTCTGAGGGTCAGGGAGAATCTGAAAGGAGAGTGGGCCAGCTTCCGGCTAACTCCTGCCTGAATCTCAAAGGGGGGACTGAGGCGTTTTTCCCCTGCATACGTGGTAATCTGGACTCCCAGATTCCTGATGGCAAGACCTGCCGAGAAATGACCCGACTCACTGTGGTAGCTGCCCCCGATATCCATTGCCAGTCCGAAGGAACTGTACCTTTCAAGAT
>ERZ795030.6608-NODE-6608-length-10029-cov-4.790555_pt1 | contig 10029 bp, 10 predicted proteins | sample MGYA00375122_ERZ795030 | MGnify/ENA primary metagenome ERZ795030 (study PRJEB30165, sample SAMN05720146) | activated sludge metagenome | isolation source: anaerobic digester from wastewater treatment plant | place: Japan | collected 2015-04-20 ...
AGAATACTTGCTGGTTCAGACCCGGCAGGCTTGGGAAGGTGTCGCACAGACAGGCCCCGAGCGAGAGGCTGCGCACCTGGACCATGCCAACCATCTGGATCGCCTCGTCAATTGAGCCGACACCGCGCCGCAAACCAAACTGTGCGCTGTTTGCCAGGCGCAGCAGCTTGGCAACCAGCGCCGGGTCCTGGGCGATGATGTTGCTGATGTCCTGAATGCCAGCGTTCTCGTCATTGAGCGTCTTGATCAGCGCCTGAGTGACTTTTGAGATGGAAGGCAGTTTGACTGTGGCGAAAAAAACATCAAGTCCGCGCATTGCTTTTCCTATGGGGTAGGTTGGGTTGATCAGTGACAGCTAACCACATTTCAGACCACTCATGTTAGGGCAACCAGTCGGCCAACCCGATAACCATTGACGAATAATGCCTGAACCCATCGACCATGTCTTGCTATCGTGATGCCAATGATCGCAGCGAAGGCACGACTGAAACGTACTCCATGGGGCGGAGATGCTGGTGCCATATTCGCGCTATTTGAGTGTTGACCCGCCCTGTCGATCAAATGCCAAAACTTGAGCCAGGACGGGTAGCTGCTTTGTGAATTGGCAAGTAAGTCGTTGCGCAGAAACTTCATTTGTCAATGGTAAGGCCTGCTCCTGCGATACCATCTGAAATGACCTGGCTATTTTTTTGGCTTGTCGGCTCATGGCACATCGGCATCAGGCAGCCAAGCGTTTGGCATGCCAGCACGACCCAATTCTCTACCCCACCTTGGTGAATGAATGGCGGTTTGCCAGAACTTGCGGGTTGTGCCCTTTGAAAACGGCTTTTTCGGACCGGCCCGAGCGATTTCTTCAACACAGTGCGGCCATGCATCTGTCCGCTGACCTGGCGGCTTGGGCACACCACCTACTCTCGCTAAAATAGTCGGTTAAACCGTTTCGAGTCCACAACATGACATTTCCGACGAGCCCCATCACCGGCAGCATTGTTGCCATGGTCACCCCAATGCTGCCTGACGGCAGTGTGGACTACCCTTCGCTGCGAAAGCTGATTGACTGGCATATTGCCGAAGGCACCGACTGCATCGGGGTCGTTGGCACCACAGGCGAATCGCCCACTGTGAGCATGCAGGAAAACTGCGAAGTGATCCGGGTCTCGGTCGAGCAAGCTGCCGGGCGTGTGCCGATCATGGCAGGCTGTGGCTCCAATTGCACAGCCGAAGCCATTGAGCTGGCCACATTTGCAAAGAAAGTCGGAGCCAACTGCCAGTTGCAAGTGGTGCCCTACTACAACAAGCCAACCCAGGAAGGTCAATTCCAGCACTTCAAGGCAATCGCCCAGGCGGTTGACCTGCCAGTCATCCTGTACAACGTGCCGGGGCGCTCGGTGGCGGACATGAGCCTGGAAACCGCCTTGCGGCTAGCGCAAGTGCCGGGCATCATTGGCATCAAGGAAGCCACCGGCAACATTGACCGGGCGCAGTGGCTGATCCGTGAAGCGCCCAAAGGCTTTGCAATCTATTCAGGCGATGATCCAAGCGCCGTGGCACTGATGCTATGCGGCGGACATGGCAATATCAGCGTGACGGCAAATGTCGCACCCCGGCTGATGCATGAGCTTTGCATTGCGGCCATTGCCGGTGATGTCAAACGCGCCATGGAAATTCAGTTCAAGCTGATGCCCTTGCACAAGAACCTGTTTGTCGAAGCCAACCCGATTCCAGTCAAATGGGCCATGGCCCGCCTGGCAAAGTGTGGCGGTACGCTGCGCTTGCCGATGACAACGTTGTCAACCTCAAACGAAGCGGTTGTTGAAAATGCACTGCGCGCGGTTGGTTTGCTGTAAGCGCCCTGGTTTCAGACCCCAATTTTCACCCAAAGGAAACTTTGTGAACCAATCCTCCAGACTTGTACTTCTTGGCCTGACGCTGGCCCTGGCAGCATGCTCATCGTTTGAGACCGATAAAGTCGATTACAAGAGCGCAGGCAAGGCACCGACACTTGAAGTGCCACCCGATCTGACCCAGCTCTCGCGCGAAAACCGCTATGCGGTGCCAGGCGCACCAGTTACAGCATCGACCTTTCAGTTGGGACAAGCGACCAGCCAAGCCTTGCCAACCGGCATGAGCGCCGTGGGTGACGTGCGCATTGAGCGGGCTGGGAACCAGCGCTGGCTGGTGATCGACCGATCTGCTGACAAACTGTGGGAACCGGTCAAGGATTTCTGGCAGGAAAGCGGATTCCTCCTGGCCATGGACCAGGCTAACCTTGGCATCATGGAGACCGACTGGGCCGAGAACCGGGCCAAGCTACCTCAGGATGTGATTCGTCAAACACTGGGCAAACTGATCGACTCGCTGTATTCCACTGGCGAGCGAGACAAGTTTCGCACCCGGCTGGAACGCAACCCCAATGGCGGCACCGACATCTTTATCAGCCATCGTGGCATGGTCGAGGTTTATAGCACCAGCCAGAAAGACCAGACCGTGTGGCAGCCCCGCGCCGCAGATCCCGAGCTTGAGACCGAGTTTTTGCGCCGCTTGATGGTCAAGCTGGGCGTGTCGCAGGCGCAGTCCCAATCGCTGGTAGCTGCCAGCGCACCAAGAACCGGTTCCCGCGTGACCAACATTGATGGCCGACCCTCGGTGCAAGTAGATGACGGATTCGACCGCGCCTGGCGTCGGGTTGGCTTGTCGCTGGACCGCACCAATTTCACCGTGGAGGATCGTGATCGCAGCAAAGGCATTTACTTTGTGCGTTATGTGACACCCTCTGCCGACAAATCCGAGCCCGGCTTCTTCGGCAAGCTGTTCGGTTCTGCCAAGGCAGACAGTGCGCTGCAGAAGTTCCGGGTGTCCGTGGTCAGCGTGGGTAGTTTGACGACGGTGTCGGTTCAAAATGCCGATGGCTCGAATGCCACCATGGCAGATGCTCAGCGCATCGTTACCGTGCTTGCCGAAGACCTGAAGTAGCTCAATGCGTGCTTATCCGGTTAACGCCCGAGGTCACTACCGGTGGCGATGAATACTGCGCATCGGCACTACCTGTTGTGGTCGAACCGAACGTTTGGGTGACAACCGGATAAGAACGGCTAAATGGTTTGAGACTGAGTCAGGTGCTGATGGCAAAACGGGTGCCGGCTTCCTTGATGCCCCACAACAGTTCCACCAGCGCCGGACTGTTGAGCAGGGGCTCACCAACGATGACCAGCCAATAGCCCGCATCGTCCACCCAGAACGGCACAAAAGAATAGCTGGGCAGCAAAAACTCGGGATCGGCGTGGAACGAGATGTATCTCGAGGCACCGTGCCAGCCACGGCGCGCCTGGCGTGCGGCAAATTCGCCAAAATCTGCGGCTGCAGCACTTACAACGTCAGCTTCGTCCTGCTCAAAACCAGCCCGACCCAGGCAGAAACCACCGTCCGAGGCCAACACCACGCGCCGCTCGCCGGACAGTGAGGCAATCACATGCTGTAAGAAATCATCCAGTTTGGCATCCGGTCCCTGCAGCGGCCGCTGTAGACGCTGCACCCAACCCTGAGCCTCAAGGTTGGCGATGGCCGGGCCGTCAAGACCAGCTTTGGCAGTCCAGGTGGCCGCGTCAAAAGTGTGATCGCCAGTCAGCAGCACTTGCAAATGCTGTCCAACGTCATCTACCTGGCGCTGCCCAAAAGCGCGCAAAGCCCCGACCGGCGTCAAGGTAAACCATTCTGATGATGCATTGGTCATGATGAAACATGGGGTAGGAATTGCGCTGCAGGAAAACTTGCTGCGGCCAGCTCACGCATAAAATCGCCGAGGTCGTGCGCGGTCATGCCAAGCTGGTGCACCCGATCTTCCGCCTGCGTCAGACCAAGCTCCCGCAGCGACACCGGCGCGGCCAGCGCGTCGCTGCGGCACACGCGCATGACCACCTGCATCGGCGTGTTATTGGCGACCCAGCCGTCCGCCGGATGAACAATCAGACAATGCTGCATCGTGAAGCGGACTTCAAATGGCAAGTGTTTCTGAAGTCCTGAACTGAGTTTGCGAAGCAACACAAAGCGGTCTGCTGGCAGCCGCGCCAAACAATCGATCAGTTCATCCACACCGAAATCGTGCCCGGCTGATGCCCAAGTTGCATCGTGATCAGGGACCGCCTGTTTCGGCAGTTCAGCAGCGCGAGCAGAGTCTGCCACAGTTGTCGACGGACCTACCGAAACGGGGGAGCCTGGCGCGATAGAGGCCGCCGGTTTGGGCGCAATGGTTGCACCAGCCGGCACCGCCACGGCACGCGGCGCTGCCGGCGCAGCACGTTTCTTTTGCGCCTTGACAAGTGACACAGCCTCAGTGAGCGCGCCGCGCATCAGGTCCGCGTTATAGGGCTTGCGAAGCCACACCCATTTTTGATCTGTGTAAGCTGCTTTGGCACCGGCCCAGCTTGTATCGTTGGCCGACACCAGCAGTATCGCAACAGCGGCAACCGCCGCATGCGTCAATTGCCCAAGCGACCGTTCTGAATGCTGGGCCCAGCCATAGGCGGCAAGATCAATCACCAAAACATCGGCTGACGGCAACTTTTCACCCTGCTTGGCAGGCAAACCCTGCCAGCGCCAATCAACCATGAATCGCTTTAAAAACAAATCAAATACCGTCTCATCTCTTGGCGACAAGCCGACCAAAACAATTTTCATAGGGCTTCCATCGCGTGCTCAAGCTGGCGACTGGCCACTGACCAGCCCGACGGCAGCGCTGCGTCCATTTTCAACAACTGATGCCTGGCCAACATAAAGGCCAGGTTGTCATGACAAGTTAGGCAGTGATGCAAGAATAACTGCTCACCCTGCAAATCTCCCTTCTCGACCGCCTTAACGGCCTGTGCGGCCATGGCGCGCGAATCGTCTGCACTGCATCGGCGCGCCCGGGTAGAAATGTCAGCAGATGGGATCGACAGCACGCTCCAGCGCGTTGCCAGGGGGGAAATTCTGGGTAAGGGCGGTGCATCAACCTGCGACTCAAACCAGCTTGCCACATGGGTGCTGAGGCGGCCCCGCACCAGCGCCAGTGCCGCACGTTTGAGTTCTGCCTGGTCTGACCCAAGCGAGGTGAAGATATCTGCCAGCACGCCCTGCACCGGTTCGGCACCTGGCAGACTGATGGCCAACCGGATGCGCGCGATGTGGGTTTCAACATTCGAGGCATCGCGCAAGAGTTGCCGCGAACAGCGCCGCACTGATTGACGCGCCAGATCATGGCCAGGTAAAAAGCTCATACGCAGTGGCCTTAACTTGAAATGACTTTCATGTCCGGGGATGAATGGAGACCTTCAAAGTCAGTCAAGCAAGGTATCCATCAGGTCAATCATGAATTCAGCCTGCTCTTGGGTCATCGCCTCAAAACCCTTTGGCAACCCCAGGGAATCCAGCAAATCCTGATCACCGGCACTCTGACCGATACTGGAAAAAGCATTTTTGATAGCAGCCAAATCAATGTCGGTCTGCGGTTTGACCAATAAAACATGGGAGATATCACTGATGGCACTTTCCACCAACACACGCAACTGGCTGCGCGTCAGGCGGGTCAGGGACGCAAACGCATCAGCCAAAAAAAACGCTGCATCCACCTCCGCCTTGATGGTTTTGCGTGCTGCTGCCTGATAGCTGTCCACCTTGACCCATTCAATCAGCGATTCATTCAGATCGGCAGGCTCAAGCAGGCGCAGACCGATGAGCTTGACATCGCGGTTTTCGGTCACCGCAATGCGACAGCCCGGCTTAAGGTCTTCGAGTAAGCTGAAGGCGGACTCGGCACTGGTAGCGATCACCATTTCGTCGAAACGCTGCGCCGGCCGCGCGAAAGGAACATAGCCCAGATTGCGGATCATATCCGTGGCATCGAACGGATTGGCGTAGACGATGTCTGCCTTGCCGCTGGTCAGCATCTGTGCCTGCTCTTGCGCGCTGGCAGGGGTCACCAGATGCAGATGAATGCCGGAACGCCTTTGCAACACAGTATTCAACAAGTGCCAACCGGCGAAATGCTCTGGCGAAAAATCCGGCGCTATTAAAAAATTAAGCATCATCCTGAATTCCTCAATGGGACGCACCCGATGGAACCACTGGCATCCCGATTGGGTAGGGCGAAAGCTGCGGCTCCAAACGAATCTCCGCACAATTGGACGGCTTCAAGCAGGCCAACCTTGTGGCATGGCTGCGCCCAGCATGAAGCAGCAAGCTGCGCGGAGCGTCGACGACGCCCGCTATTGATCGCATGTGGTCCTGGCGGACGAGGCAGGAGCGGCGACCCCAGGCGCGCTGCCAGTGGTTCAATCGAGTGCGAAACCCTGTCACCCAATGGGTGAACCCCGATGAAGCTAAAAAGCAAATGCGCATGAGGACTTTCAGATGAAAACAAGCGATCAACTCACAAGGCGCAAATAATGTTCACAATCAAAACAGTAGCTAGAAACGCATAATTCACAAGGGATAGAACCCGATTTGGCAGATAAAAGCCGGGCGGCATTGACCGCCTTCGCCGTCGGCCTCAATCCCATGTTCCTTTGAGGACATCTGGCCCGCGTGCGGGGTTGGGATGCTGAGGAATCCAGGATCATACGGTCGCCTTTTCCTGATCCAGCCATTGTTTGTAGACTGGAATCAATTCGTTGACCCGCGTGCGCGATGGCTTGCGTCGCACCGAGGTATAGCCGACGATGGCCCCGGCCCGAATATTGGGCACGGCAGTGGCATAGACCCAATAGTACGCGCCATCTTTTCGCAAGTTTTTCACATATCCGTGCCACTTCTTGCCGACCGCTATGTCATCCCAAAGGCTCTTGAAGGCGAGCTTGGGCATGTCCGGGTGACGAAGAATATGGTGTGGCGCGCCAATCAATTCCTCACGGGTGTAACCACTCATCTCAACAAAGGCATCATTGGCATGGGTGATGATGCCCGCGAGGTCAGTGCGGGAGACGATCAACCGTCCCAGCGGGAACATGACCTCGCTGCTGGTTGCAAATACCTTGCGAGAACTGCCATCGGTATAAGTCAGCATGCTGCCCACCGATGGCTCGGCGGGTAAGGACATGTCAGTGAGGCTCATGACGCACTCCATCAAATCAACTTGGACAGTGTCTCGGCAGCCCGTTTGATATCCAGAAAGATCAGACCCAGTTTGGCATTGGACTTGGCCAGCACGGTCAGAACCGCCTCTGGGCCAGCAGCACTCATGATCACATAACCGCGCTCACCCTGGATCAGCACGCGCTCAAGCTTGCCACGCGCAAGTTCACGTGCGGTGCGCTCACCGAGAGACAGCAAGGCCGCCGACATGGCACCGATGCGGTCTTCGTCCATTCCCTGCGGCAGTGCCGATGCAATCATCAATCCGTCTGTCGAAATCAGGGCCGAGGCCTCAATGTCTGCAGTTGACCCATTCAGGTCTTCCAGCGACTGCTGAAACATATCTGTGCGCATTTTCTAGCTCCTGGACAACCAACGGGTAAATTCATTCACGGGTATCCGTGGCGTTATGAATGAATTCACAACATCATTTTCATCAGCATACCCCAGTGCCATCGCGCACACCAGCATTTCATCAACACCTGCGCCGATATGCGGCAAAATGATGCTGGAAAATCCGTTCCAGGCGGCCTGAGGGCAAGTGTGCAGCCCATGCGCCCGGGCTGCAATCATCAGGCTTTGCACAAACATGCCATAGTCCAGCAGCGAACCTCTTCCCATGACGCGGTCAATCGTGAACATCAACCCAACCGGCGCATCAAAAAACCGGTAGTTGCGCTGCTGCTGCAGATGCATCTTGTCCTTGTCGCCCTTGCCAATGCCCAGCAACCCATACAGACCCCAGCCATTCTCACGACGACGGTCGATGTAGGGACTGACCCATTTCTCGGGGTAATAGTCATACTCTTCGCGATACTGGGAGGCAAGCGCCGGGTCGGCTCGCAGGGCATCGTGGGCAGCGCAAACCTTATTGACCAGGGCATCGCGACTGTCCCCCTGCAACACATAGACTTTCCAGGGCTGGGTATTGGTGCCAGAGGGAGCCCGACTGGCAAGCTCCAACAAATGTTCGATGGTTCCTCGCGGTACATCTTGCGCTGTAAAGGCGCGCGCCGAAATGCGAGAGGTAATCGCCGCGTCCACAGCAGCAGACTGACAGGTCAGGTTGGCGGGGGAGGTTGTCATAAAAGCTTCTCCAGAATTTGTTTGAAGTTGACGGGCATTGCTCTGATTCCATTTCCATACCAATCCGACATGTTTTTGCTTCGCCCTACCGCACTTTAGAACTGTCTGCGGCATTGCGCCTAATGTCGAATTGATCTGGAAACGGGATGAGGCGACGCGTTGCGCGTCCACCAAGAAAGCGCCTGAACCAACCCAGTGCCGCAACGGATGGCCGGGCCGTCGCAACCTGATCAACCAAGCGGTTGCTGTTGGCATTAAAAAACCGGAGTTGATCACGCATGGGTCGATTCTGCCAGTGCAAACTGGCAAAGACATGCACAGAATTTACTTCTGCCGTTCTTTCATCAAATCGCGCAGTCGTTTGGGTGCAGGTACCAGTGGTGTACGGCTGCGTGTCCAGGCACCCTGCTCTGAAGGCGACAACGCCCGGCCCCGGCTCATGAACCAGGAAGCCATCTTGTACAAGCCCAGTTTGCTGTACACCTGTGCCCAGACGCTCCATACCACTGACACGGCCATGCTGCGCCCGGCACCGCTTCCGCGCAAGGTGGCATCGTCGCTGTCGGGCTGGGCCTGCGCTTCGTTGCGCAAACGCACCAGAATATCGGTGATTGGAATCTTGACCGGACAAACCTCGGCACATGCCCCACACAGGGTGGAGGCAAAAGCCAGCGGGTAAGTGACATCCAGGCCCAGCATGTGCGGTGAAATGATGGCTCCAATTGGCCCTGGGTAAGTGGTGCCGTAGGCATGACCACCGATACGGGCGTAGACCGGGCAATGGTTCATGCAGGCACCACATCGAATGCACTGCAGAGTGGCACGCAACTCGTCATCAGCATAGGCCTGGGTGCGCCCGTTGTCCAGCAGGATCAGATGCACCTCTTGGGGACCGTCTTTTTCGCCTGGCTTGCGCGGCCCACTTATCATGTTCACGTAGGTTGTCACCGGCTGGCCGGTCGCCGAGCGCGTCAGCAGGCTGATCAATGGCGGCAGGTGTTCGAGCTTCTCCACCACCTTCTCGATGCCGGTAATGGCAATGTGAACCCTCGGCACGGTGGTGCACATGCGCCCGTTGCCCTCGTTTTCGACGAGACAAAGCGTGCCGGTTTCCGCCACACAGAAGTTCACACCAGACAAACCAATATCTGCATCAGCAAATTTGCGTCGCAGCACCCGTCGACCAATCTGGATCAACGCGTCCACATCTTCTGTGTAGGTTACGCCAGGCACTTCATCGGCAAACAGTTGCGCGATTTCCTGCTTGGTTTTGTGAATGGCTGGCATGATGATGTGCGACGGTGCCTCGCCAGCCAACTGCACGATGTACTCGCCCATGTCGGACTCAAAGGCTTCAATGCCTGCCGCCTCCATGGCATGGTTGAAGCCGATTTCTTCACTGACCATCGACTTGCCCTTGATGATGTGCCTGGCCCCGACACGCCGGGCAATACCCAGCGCAATGGCATTGGCTTCTTCGGGTGTTTGGGCCCAATGCACCTGAACACCCTGTGCCACCAGCTTGGCTTCGAGTTGCTCCAGCAAGCGTGGCAGATGGGCCAGGCTATACCGGCGAATTTGGGCACCAAGTTCCCTCAGCCCTTGCAACTCGTCCTGATCGGCAAACTGGGCACGCCGTTTGGCCTGCAAAAAGTCCATGGCCCCACGAAAATTACGGCGTTGCCCCGCATCATTGAGCACCTGCCGACTGCGCTCCTTGAAGTCCTGCGTAGGATTGATGGCGATGACTTTGCTCATGTTGCTGCTCCTGCTGACTGGCGCAACAGCAGATCGGAAGAGCGTCGTGTAGGGAAAGAGTGTTCCGAGTTGTGTAGATCT
>ERZ795030.6615-NODE-6615-length-10011-cov-4.867417_pt1 | contig 10011 bp, 11 predicted proteins | sample MGYA00375122_ERZ795030 | MGnify/ENA primary metagenome ERZ795030 (study PRJEB30165, sample SAMN05720146) | activated sludge metagenome | isolation source: anaerobic digester from wastewater treatment plant | place: Japan | collected 2015-04-20 ...
GGCGGTGCGCCGGTCGGCCGCGGCGATGATTCTGCTGCACAACCATCCCAGCGGCGACCCGACGCCCAGCCCGGAGGATCGCGCCGTCACGGCGCGGCTGCGCCAGGCGGGCGAGATCCTCGGCATCCGGGTGCTGGATCATATCATCCTGGGCGCCGAGCAGTACTACAGCTTCCGGGACCGGGAAGACTAGACGATGCCCATGGCGACACCGATCACGATCCCGATGCCGATCCCGAAAGCCTGGCTATTCTGCGTTGCTTACCCGTCGCCGCGGACTTCGTAGACGCTCTGGACGCCGTACCAGTCGGGGTTCAGGTCGTTGAGGTTGGTCGTCTCGACGAGGCGGAGACCCAGGTCGAGCGCGGGGTGGTGCTTCATCTCGAGATACGGCTTTTTCTTCGGATGCGGGATGCGCGGCAACCCCAGCGGCTTGCGCAGCCGGTTAAGCCAGCGCGTCCACTTCAGCCCCTGACGTTGCGTTCTGCGGCGTTTCATCGTCGGGAAGCGCTTGATGTAGTCCCAGAACGGGATTTCGCGGTCCCCCTCGCGGATGATGATGACGTAATCATAGGGCTTGGGGAATCGCTTGCGGCGGACCCAGACGTCGATCCGGGCGATGCCGTCGGGCCGCAGCACCCGGCTGATTTCCTCCAGCAGGCGGATCTTGTCGGGCACCATGAACACGCTGGCCTGGCTATAGACCAGATCAAAATAGCCGGTCTCGTGGCGCAGACCCTCGCCGGCGTCATAGAACGCGACCGCGGGGGGCGTCACGGCGCGCGATTCTTCGTCGCTGAACAGGCCCATGCGGACCGCCGTGCGGCGGATCCGCCGCCAGTTGCCGTGGTGTTCGTAACGGTTGATGCCGTGCAGTTCGACCTGATCGCCGTAAAGCTTGCGCAAATCCATCAGCGCGGCGCCGAAGCCGCATCCCACCTCGAGGATCCGGACGGGCCGCCCCTGGCCGAGCCGGGCGTCGATCAGCGGCCGCAGATCGCCGATGCGGCGGCGCACCTCGATCAGGCCGCGGGTGCGCGAGGGTTTCTTGCGCCGCACCAGTCGCCGGGTTTCAGCAGGCGCGAACCAGCGCGAGATGAGCGTCAGGAAGGGCAAGGTCGGTCGATCATCACCAAGACGGTTCGGCTCCAACGGCCGGGAATGCACCGCGGGGAACCTCCGGCGCCGCAGGACGCGGCGCGAAGGGGAGTCTCACCCTAGCATAGAGCAACGCAAGGCACAAGCCGGCCGCGGCGCGCTCGGCTCAGTGGTTGTTCTTGCGCCGGCTTGCGATTAGGCTTGGGCGGTAGGCGCCATGTCCACCGCGACCCCCCCGATTCCCGCGTGGTTGTTTCGAGCCCTCGAGCGGCTGGGGGAGCCGTCGCGCGGCGGGCCGCGGCGGGCCGGGCTGGGGGGGCAGGTCACCGCGGCGGCGATGCTGCTGCTGTTCGCGCTGCCGGGCTCGCTCGTCGGCATCGCGATGATCCGGTTCTGGAATCGCGACGCGGCGCCCCGGTGCTTCCATGCGCTCTACGACAGCGGCCTGATGCTGCCGCTGGGGCTGGCGGCGGTGCACCTGCCGCTGGCGTGGCTGCTGCTGCACGGCCGGCTGCGCGCCACGCCGGCGGTGCTGGGCGAAGTGGAGCGGCTCCAACCGCTGGCGCCGGGGCGGCGCTGGCTGGAGCTGAGCGCGCCGCGGCTGGCCGTGGCCGGCGCGCTCGCCGCCGGGCTGGTCTTCGTGCTCGCCCTGAGCGAGGTGCATGCCTCGATCCTGCTGGCGGCGCCCGGCCAGGAGACCCTTGCGATCCGCTCGTTGACGCTGCTGCACTACGCCCCCGACCGTCTGGTGGCGGCGTTCTGCCTGGTGCAGCTTGCGACGACGGCGGCCGGGCTCGCCCTGCTGGCGGCGGCGAGCGTTGCCGGCCTGAAACTGTGGAGGCGACTGGCCCCGCATCATGCCGTTGATTGAGTGCCGCAACCTGCAGCGCCGGTTCGGGCGCCCGCCCCACGAGGTTGAGGCGCTGGCGGGCGTGTCGCTGGCGGTCGACGCCGGCCAGTGGGTCTGGGTGGTGGGGCCGTCGGCCAGCGGCAAGACGACGCTGCTGCGCGCGCTGGCGGGACGGATTGAACCATGACGCTGCTGGCCGATTTCGCCGCGTCCGACCGGCTGCTGCACCGCATTTCCGGGCCCGAGCAGGCGCCGGTGCTGGTTTACGTGCCGGGAATCCATGGCGACTGGACGCCGATGGTCAACTGCCGGGGGTACCTGGCACGCCGCCTGCGGCTGGTCGAGCTGGCCTACCCCTGGCGCGCGCGCTGGCTGCTGGATGATTTCGCCGACGCGCTGGCGGCGAAGCTGGACGAGCTGGGGATCGAATCCGCCCATCTGCTCGCCGAGTCGTTCGGTTCGATCGTCGGCTGGCAGTTCGCGCTGACCCGGCCGCGGCGTGTCCGCTCGCTGCTGCTGGCCGGCGGATTCTGCCGGCCGCCGTGGAGTTCGTTCCTGCCGGCCGCGCTGGCGACGATGGCCGCGATCCCCCCGCGCTGGGTCGACTCCGTCATCGGGGCCTACATCCGGCTGCATGCGGGGCGGCGCGACTATGATGCCGACGCGGGGTTTCCGCCGTTCAGCGCCAGCCGCGGCCGCGAGGGGTGGCGCGCCTGCCGCAACCGGCTGCGCGTGATCCGCGCCACCGACCTGCGGCGGCGCCTGGGCGAGATCCGGTGCCCGGTGGCATATGTCGGCGGCGGGCGCGATCTGGTCGTCCCCGTGCGCCGCGAGATCCGCTGCCTGCGCGAGTCGCTCCATCCCGACTGCCGGTTCACGCAGTGGATCGTGGAGGGGGCGCCCCATCCGATCCTCCCCGCGCGGCCCCAGAGCGTGGCGAACTGGATCGCCGACCGCGTCGAGGAAGCGGAGCGGATGCGCTCCGGCGCGGCGGAGGAGCGGGAGTTGGGGGTATCCAAAAAGGACAAGTAAAAACCCCCGGAGCGAGCGCTCGCGGGGGCGTGCCGGTCAGAAAATGACGTGGGCCCGGCGGCTGAAACCAGCAAGGGAAGAGACGTTTCCCACCGGTTGCCGCCCAGGCCCGTGCGGGCGGCTGCAATCAAGAGTCATGCGCTGATTCGTTTCAGCGGCCGATCAGTGCAGGCGCGCGACGCACCACTGCTCGGGCCGGTCCTGGCTGCGGTCGGCCAGTTGGGTGATCTGGCGGGAGCCGAAGCTCTCCAGGCTCGCACGGGTCACCGTGCCTTCCTTTTCGTTCCACACGAGATGATAGAGGTTACGCTCGGGAAGGTAACGGAGTGCGATCCGATTCATGAGGTCCTTCTCCTTGCAATCGCTCCGCCGGCCGAACGGCCAGCCTGGTGTGTCTCGACAAGTTAATTTTACAGGAACCCCCGGGCCGAACCAACCAAAATCCGGCTCGGCCGGCGCAAGCCGGGGCGTTGTCTCTCCCTAGTGCCCCTGGTTTTTTGTTGGGCGCCGATGGCGCCTGATCCTTGTAACGGCCAACCCCACCGGTTTAAGAACCGGAGTTCGGTTTCTGATACAACCTTCCGCGAGGGGAAACCGGGAGGATCACGGGAGGCGGGGGAGGGCAAGCCCTTGCAAACTCAGTATGATTGATGCTTGCGGCTAGGAAGCAGAGCGGCGTCGATGATCGCCGCGCGGTCTCAGCCCCCGCATTCCGGGGAGGAAGCGCCGGCGAATCGATCTCGATTTTGATCCCGATACCGATCCCGAATCCGGCGGGTCGTCTCCGATAGGCCTTATTTATGGAGAGTTCTTGAGGAATTGAGCTGGAGCTGATGGTCGGACTCGAACCGACGACCTGCGCATTACGAGTGCGCTGCTCTACCAGCTGAGCTACATCAGCCCACGCGAACCCCCTATACTTATCAATCCGGCCGGGGGCTTGTCAAGCTGACGGCCGCAGGGCCACGGGCGGCAATAGCGATCCGAAATCCGCCGCGAACGCGATCCGCATCAGGGGGCGGGCGCGCCGGGCTCGGGGAGGACGCCGGCTTCGATCGCGCCGCGCGCTTCGGCCGGGATCGCCTGTTCCACCCGGTTCAGGCCGCGGTCGAAATCGAGGAAGTGGATGCGCGGCGGCCGCCGGCTGAACGCCTCGGCCTCGGCCTCGGGCAGATACTGGCCGATCAGGACCCACAGCGTCGTGAAATCGCGCGTGAGCTGGGGGCCATACCAGTCCAGCAGCGGCGAGACGTAGATCTCCGTGTCGAGCGGGGCATAGCGCACGTAGCGCGGGTCGTTGATGAACGCCCGCGTCTGCCGGTCGAGCAGGTCGCGCAGATTCAGTTCGGTGACGGGGAAGATCGGCAGCGGGGCGCATCCCCGCTCGCCCCAGTTGAGCAGGAAGATGGCGCGCGACTCCATGAACTCGTCGCTCATAATGCGCTCCTCCAGCTCGCGCAGCGACCACCGGCGGCCCAGCAGGACGGCATCGCGCGCGTCGCGCGCGGGGAGCGCCAGGCGCGTGCGCCGGAGCGACTTGACCGGCCAGTGGTCGACGATCCGCTTGAGCGCATAGGCGTTGTGGGCATTGATCAGGCACGCCAGGCGCGCGGCGCGCGACCAGGTCCCGAACTGGTGCGGGGTGATGTCGCGCAGCTCGGCGATCGTCCGCCAGAGCGGGTCGGGATCGGCGGCGAGCGCGGCATAGTCGACGCCGTCGGGGGTCGCGTATTTGACCAGCGTCTCATTCCAGCTCTGATAGGCGGGGTCGAACGGCCGGGGGGCAAGGGAGGCGCCGCCGCGCGCGCAGCCGGCCGCCGCAAGGCAGGCCAGCAGTGCCAGCAGGGGGAGGATCGGGCGGCGCGGGGCCGTGGTGAGTGGGGAGCGGGGGCGGAACGTGCGCATCAGGCGCCTCATCAATCATCTGGGGGGGCGGCGGGGGGCCGTCGGGTTGACATCTTCCCCCGCGGCCGGCGCTTTGGCCAGTCCTTTTGAAACGAGCGACCAGAGGGCGACGCCCAGGCCCGCGCCGAGCAGGTTGGCCAGCGCATCGAAGGGGTCGAAGGTGCGCCACGAGGTCAATCCCTGGAGGCCTTCCAGCGCCAGGCCATACAGGCCGGCCAGCACGACGGCGACCGCCAGCGCCCCGGCGCGGGGGGCGCGCCGGCGCACGATCGCGCGGACGATCAGCGCCCCCAGCAGCGTATACATCAGCGCATGGCCGAGTTTGTCCAGGTTGGGCACGTCGATGCGCCTGATCCGCGGCGAGGGCGGGGCGAGGCTGAGCGCCAGGACGACGACGCACCACACCACCGGCGGGCCGAGATAATATAGCGTCGCGCGGCGTGCGCCCCATGCCTGCAGGGCATTCAGACGCGAGCGGAGGCGGGCGAAGGGAGCGAGAGCCGGTGACATGGAGGAGCACAGCCGCAGCGGGAGTTGGACCGGCCGACAGTATGTCAGAGCGACCCCCGGAAATCACCGCTCCATTCCAATACGCCCCCAGAATTGACTTGCCCCCGAAAGGACGGCAGAATGTGAGGATTCCGGTGGTCCGACCAGGTCGCCGGCGACCCGCCAGGGAGGATTCAGGGATGAGCAGCCAAGTAATTTTCGCCGAGCGCGGCGACAAGCGGCAGGTCGAGCAGGGCGACCGGCTGGCGCCGAAATTCAACGCCGACGGGCTGTTGCCGGTGGTGACGACCGATTACGCGACCGGGGAAGTGCTGATGCAGGCTTGGATGAACGCCGAGGCGCTCGCCCGCACGATCGAGCTGGGCGAGGCGGTCTACTGGAGCCGCAGCCGGCAGGAGCTGTGGCACAAGGGCGCCACCAGCGGCCTGGTCCAGAAGGTCCGCGAGCTGCGGGTCGATTGCGACCAGGACGCCGTCTGGCTGCGCGTCGACGTCGTCGGCGAGGGCTGCTGCCACGTCGGCTACCGTTCGTGCTTCTATCGGCGTGTGCCGCTGGGCGAACCGGCCGCCGCCGGCGCGCCCGTGCGGCTGGAGCTGACCGAGGATGAGAAGGCCTTCGATCCGGAGAAGGTGTACGGGAAGAAGTAGGCGGGGGTGAGGACGAAGGACGAGGACGATTTCAGGATAGGGATGAGGGGGCGCAGGTGATCATTGTCATGAAACCCCACAGCCCGGCGCGGCAGATCGACGATGTGATCCACCGCATCGAAGAGCTGGGCTACCGCGCGCACCCGATCTACGGCGTCGAGCGCACGGTGATCGGCTGCGTCGGCCGCGAGGACAAGAGCCCGCTGAGCCAGCTCGAAAGCATGCCGGGGGTCGAGGCGGCGATTCCGATTCTCAAGCCGTACAAGCTGGCCAGCCGCGAGTTCCGCCCCGAGCCGTCGGTGCTGGATGTCGCGGGCGTGGCGGTCGGCGGCGAGCGGCTGGCGATCGTCGCGGGGCCGTGCTCGGTCGAGTCGCGCGCCCAGACGCTCGAGATCGCGCATGCCGTCCGCGAGGCGGGCGCCCAGTTCCTGCGTGGCGGCGCGTTCAAGCCGCGCACGTCGCCCTACGCCTTTCAGGGCCTGGGCGCCGAGGGCCTGGAGATCCTCGCCGAAGCGCGCGAACAGACGGGCCTGAAGCTCGTCACCGAAGTCGTCGGGGTCGAGGACCTGCCGGCGATGGTCGATGTCGTCGACGTCTTCCAGATCGGCGCGCGCAACTGCCAGAACTATCCGCTGCTCAATGCCGTCGGCCAGACGCGGAAGCCCGTCGTCCTCAAGCGCGGCATGGCGACGCTGATCCGCGAATGGCTGATGGCCGCGGAATACATCCTCGCCCACGGCAACTACAACGTGATTCTATGCGAACGGGGGATCCGGACGTTCGAGACCGCGACGCGTTTCACGCTCGACCTGAATGCGGTCCCCGTGCTGAAGGAGACGACGCACCTGCCGGTGCTGGTCGACCCGAGCCACGGGACGGGCCAATGGCAGTTTGTCGAGCCGATGGCGCGGGCGGCGATCGCCGCGGGGGCCGACGGCCTGATGATCGAGGTGCACCAGGACCCGCCCAATGCGGCCAGCGACGGGGCGCAGTCGCTCAAGCCGGAGAAATTCGCCCGGCTGATCGCCGAGACGCGCAAGATCGCGCTGGCGATGGGCCGACAGATCTGATTCGAGGCCTCCGCGGCGGATAGATTCGCCAAATAGCTGACGCCTGGCGGCAGTTTCTGCTGGCCGAGCGTCAAAGAACCGGGATCTTTTTGCCGATCAGTTTTCGCCGAGCGGCTCCCGGCGGCTCCATCGTGTGCGGTTCTGTGCCATTTTCGAGCAACGCGCCTGATTTTTCCTAACCCCTGTTTTTTCAAGTTTACGTAGATCCGATCAGATGCCTTCGACTTGATTTGCAGCGGTCCCGGCGCGCGGTTTGCCGAGGCGGCGGGCGGCGCTTGGCTTGGCGTTTGCTCCCCTGATCCGCCCGAATCGGATTGCAGGCCCGCCTGCCCCCGCCGATTCGGACAATGTCATCCCCCCGGAACGCCGAGCGGCGGCCGGGCAGCCGGCTGGCAGCGACACGGACGACGCGGCCCTGGCCAGGATAACCACAGGAGAGATGACGGATCATGGCTCTTCCGGTCAACACGAACGTTTCGAGCATCAATGCCCAGCGCAACCTGCAGCGATCGACGCTGGCGCTCGGCAAATCCCTCGAGCGGCTGTCGTCGGGTTTGCGCATCAACCGCGCCGGGGATGACGCCGCCGGCCTGGCGATTTCCGAAGGCCTGCGCTCGCAGATCCGCGGCCTGACGCAGGCCGTGCGCAACGCCAACGACGGATTGAGCCTGATCGGCACGGCCGAGAGCGCCATCGGCACCTATACCGATATTCTCCAGCGCGTGCGCGAGCTGGCGATCCAGTCGGCCAACGACACCAACTCGCACAACAACCGCCAGGCGCTCAACGAGGAAAGCCAGCAACTGCTGGAAGAGCTGCAGCGGATCGCGACGACGGTCGAATTCAACGGCTCGCGCCTGCTGGACGGCACGTTCCAGGCCAAACAGCTTCAGGTGGGCGCCCAGGCCAACCAGACGATCTCGATCGATACGGGCAACCTGTTGACCCACAACCTGGGCAAGGTCGCGCGCGCCACCGGGTCGGCGGTTCCGGCCGGCGCCGCCCTGGGAACCGGCGAGCTGCTGATCAACGGCGTCGACATCGAGTCGTCGCAGCCCGACGGCGTTTCCACGGTCGGCTCGTCGGGATCGGCCATCGCCATCGCCAACGCGATCAACGCCAAGACGAACCTGCACAATGTCAAAGCGGAGGCGCTCGCAGCGGTGTTCAGCGGCGGCCAGGCGATCGCCGCCGGTTCGGTCAACGGCACGACGGAACAGCTGACGATCAACGGGATCAAGATTTTCGACACGGCCACCACGATCCTGGCCGACGATAGCTCGGGCGCGCTGCGCGACGCGATCAACGCCAAGTCGAACCAGACCGGCGTCGTCGCCTCGCTCGATACGAGCAACCAACTGGTGCTGACCGCCGCCGACGGGCGCAACATCCATGTCGTTTCGACCGGCAGCGTCGGCGACCACCTGGGTCTGACCGCCGGCGCCGCCGACCACACCAGCACGACCGGCGGCACCGTGCGCATCACCTCGGTCAACAACATCACCGTCAGCGGTTCGGCGCCCAACAAGGCCGGCCTGACCGCCACGACCTATACGGAATTGGCCAGCACGTCGGTCAATTACATCGATCTTTCCTCGGTGGACGGGGCCAACCTGGCCATCGACATCGTCGACAAGGCGCTGGAGGAGATCAACTCGATCCGCGCCGGACTGGGCGCCATCACCAACCGCCTGGAACTGACGGTCCAGAACTTGCAGTCGATTTCGGAGAATCTCTCGGCGTCGGAGTCGCGCATCCGCGACGCCGACTTCGCCGTCGAGACCGCCACCCTGACGCGCAACCAGATCCTGCAGCAGGCAGGCATCGCCATCCTGTCGCAGTCCAACACCACGACGCAATCGGCGCTGCAGCTCCTGCAGCGTTAAGCGGCGCCAACGTTTTGGCACGGGAAGACCGCTCGTTTCCCCCGCGAGCGGTTCACAGCGAAAACAGCCGGAACCACCCCCACGGTTCCGGCTGTTTCGCTTTGACTTGCCGCCCGCTCGGCCGGCCGTGGCCGGGAGTCGCCAAGCCTGCGTCAAGCCGTGCGCAAGGCCGCGGCAAGGGATCGGTGGGCCGGCAGGGCGCTATCCTCGCCGCATCATTCAGCGGCGCCGGGCCCCCCGGGGGGCGCCCGGGCGTCGCGGAAAGGATGCGAGCCATGCCAAAGGAAGCCATCGCAATGACGGACAGCCGGCGCGCCGGCCGGCCCGCCGCGGAGGCCGGCCGCGAGTACTGGCGCGTCGACCGCGTCGCGCGCTATCTCGACATCAGCCGCAAGCGGGTATACCAGCTGGTTCAGGAAGGGCATCTGCGCAAGATCCGGATCGGGGCGCGCCAGATGCGGATCGACCGCCAGTCGCTGGAGGACTACATCGCGCGCAAGGCGGCCGACGCCGCGGCGGAGGCGCCGTGACCTCCGCTGCTCCCCGCGCGCGGCGCGCCGGTCAGGGTTCGCTCCGGCCGGCCGACCAGCCGATGCGGGGATCGATCAGGGCATAGGTCAGATCCACCAGGAAGTTGATGGCCAGGAAGAGGACGCCCGTCAGAATCAGATAGGTCACGACGACCGGCCGGTCGACCTGCACCGAGTCGATCAGCAGCTTGCCCAGGCCGGGCCACTGAAAGATGTGCTCGGTGACGACGGAAAAGGCGAGCAGGCCGCCGAACTGCAGGCCGACCACGGTGACGGTCGGGATGAGCGTGTTGCGCAGGGCGTGGCGGGCGATCACGCTGCGCTCGCTCAACCCGCGCGCGCGGCAGACGCGGATGAACGGCTGGCGCAGCGTCTCGGCCATTTCCGAGCGGACGAGCCGGATCAGCATCGCGGTGTGATACGAGGCCAGCGTCAGTGCCGGCAGGATGATGTGGCGCCAGCCGTCGGCCGTCAGCAGGCTCC
>ERZ795030.6616-NODE-6616-length-10011-cov-4.225291_pt1 | contig 10011 bp, 9 predicted proteins | sample MGYA00375122_ERZ795030 | MGnify/ENA primary metagenome ERZ795030 (study PRJEB30165, sample SAMN05720146) | activated sludge metagenome | isolation source: anaerobic digester from wastewater treatment plant | place: Japan | collected 2015-04-20 ...
CCAACGTATCACAGAAGGGTGAATATGTAAAATTTTAATTGGCTTAGAAAGCACTTCAGATATGATTAAAATTATTTCGGTGGTTGACAATGCCTCATCATCTGATACATGATAGACGCCACTTTGAACATTTTTTTCCATCAAAGAAGAAACAATGAAAATTAAATTAGCCACAGATGTAAATGATCTTTTATTTTCAAATGCCCCCAAGGGCCACGCAAAGCCCCTGCGAGCAAATGTATATAACAAATTTAAATTTCCTTTATTTCCTTTTCCATGGATCATGGACGGACGAAGGATATAAACAAATTTGTTAACTTCATCAGGATGCTTATTCACATCAAACCGTGACAAAATATATTCTTCAGCTTTTCTTTTACTTTCTCCGTACGGACCAACAGGTTGAGGTATAGCATCTTCTGCAAGCATAATGTCAGGAACTGAGTCTGCAACAGCTTTTACCGAACTAAAAAATATAAACTTCTTAGCCTTTGTTGTCAGGAACCAATCGAATATTTGTTGTGTCAATTTAGTATTTACCTGAAAATATTCCTCTGCCAAAGCTCTATTATTCACGTCATGAGCTTTGCCTGCCAGATGAATCACAACATCAACTTCGGGTAAACTTGATAGGCGACTCCATTCATAAATATCTTTTACACCATTGATAGGCGACAAATCTATGTCTAAACCATACAGTTCGTGCTGTCCTTTTAACGCATTCACTAAATTGGAACCAACAAAACCCTGAATTCCGGTAATGAGAATAGTCATTTATTTCAATAAGATCAGTTCGAAAATTTTTATAAAATATTTGAAACCTAAGATGAACATATTGGTATATATCCCGTTTTCTTTACAAGCAGTTACAATTTCTTTATTTAATATATAATTGCTTTTCAACGAAGCTGTGCTCTTTCCGCCCATCCTCATTCTGACTATTTCAACAGGTAAATATTTACTTTTTAAATTATTTTTGTACAAAAAACGACACAGCAATTCATAATCTGCAGCTATCTGATAATTTAAACGAAACATTCCTAATTCATCATAATACTTTCTATATGTAAAAAAAGAAGGATGTGGAGGCATAAATCCAAAGCGAAATCTTATGGGACGAAATTTTTTTGCTCGGATATAACGTACAATTTTATCCGGATTGTTAACTGACATGAATTTTACATCACCATAAACAGCTTGTACATCAATATTATCTTTAAAACACTCAACTATTCCGGTTATGATATGAGGAAAAGGATATATATCATCCGAATTTAAAAACCCGACAATATCCCCGGTTGACATCTGAATACCCTTATTCATGGCATCATAAAGCCCTTTATCCGGTTCACTAATCCAGCGCATCCGACCATCAAATTTCGGTTCATATGCTTTGATGATATTAAGTGTGTTGTCAGTAGAGGCACCATCCACAACAATATACTCAATATTAGGGAATGTTTGGGACAACACGGAATCAAACGTATCTCGAATAGTTGATGCGCTGTTGAAGGCAACGGTAATAATAGAAATCTTTATTGTTTGTTCAGGCTCAATCATGTGTAAATACAATATAATTCTATCTTTTAACCAAACAATTCCTCGGCATATTTCAAATCTTTCTCATCATCAATTTCGTACCATTTCAAATCCTTCAACTTCAACACCTGAAGCGGATATAGAGTAACGGCAATATGCAACAAAGCAAATTCATACCCCAATTTCGGATACTGATGCTTGATGGGTTCGTAGTAATCACATAAAGCCGTATAGAAACGACTGCTGATCTTATGGATGCCCACAAACTCACCACAAACAGTTAATTCGCTGCGATTTGTAGAACATTTTGTAAGATGTCTCTGCCCATCAAATTCAACAAAGTATTGATCCTGAAATTTGGTTTCAGGAGCAGCCAGTAAAACATCTGTATATTTGCTCTCCAATAAAGCAGTGATAGCACGCCTTTCATATATCAAATCCGATTCAAGCAGTAAAAAGTCATCCCCACCGATTTGTTTAGCACAATTTGCTAAGGTCCACATGCTGTTGGTATCAGCAAAATGCTCACTGAAGCAACACTCCACCTGCGGATAAATCTGTTTAAGCGCTTCGTATTGTTCTTTGTGATAACCTGTTCCGATAACAATGCGCTTGATGCCACTTTCAATGAGTTGATGGATGGAACGAATCACCATGGGCGTACCGTTAACGGGAATAAATCCCTTGGGACGTAAAATGGTCATTTCTCCGAAACGAGTCCCTTTGCCTGCCGCTAAAATCACTGCCGTCTCTATCATCTACTCCTACGACTAATATGCTATTTTTTGAATACCCGATACATCTAAATAGTTTTTCATCTGCAACAAAAACAACCGAATATCTTCAGCATATAAATCACCCAATACAGACAATCGGAAGGTAGCTTCTTTAGCTCCCTTACCCGGATAAATTGTAAAACCACGTTCGTAAAAATAGTCGTGCATGGCTGTAAAATTATATTCCGGATTACTTGGTTCCTTTACTGCCAGTAATATACCCGATTGATGCTCATCAGGCAATAAAAACTCAAAGCCCAAATTTTCTAATCCTTTGCACAAAATCTCGTAATTATTACGATAACGTTTGATACGCCCTTCCATGGTTTCTTCAAAAAACAAATCCAGCGCCTTTCTCAAGGCATACACTACCTGGACAGGTGGGGTAAACTGCATCTGACCGGTTTGATGAAATCCTTCATGCTGTGCATACAAGTCAAAATAAAACGAACGAGCATTATTTTTAATTTTTCCCAACAAGTTTTTCTTGAAAATCACAAATGACAAACCAGCCATGCCTTGTATGCATTTATTAGAAGAGGAAATAATATATTCAGCTTGCCAGGCGCGTAAATCTACGAGCAAGCCTGCATATGAGCTCATGCAATCGACAATAACCTCAATTTGTTTGCTTTGAGCTAACTTACAGACCTCCGCTACGGGATTGCGCATACCTGTAGTTGTTTCGTGGTCAACGATAGCAATATGAGTTATACCAATATTTTCCTCAAGCATTCTCTTTATCTGATTTACGTCAGGAAAATCACCATAAGGCAAAGTGTAAGCGGTGAACGGAATTTGGTAACGTACAGCAATTTGTTTCATGCGTGTTCCATACGCACCGTTTTCTACTATCAATAATTTACCGTTTTTTGGCACTGCTGATGTAATGGCTGCTTCCACTCCTCCTGTTCCTGAAGAAGCAAACAATACGGCGGTATAATCATCTCCACCGTTAACTACCCGGGGTAAATCCTGCTTGATGCCATCCATCAGATCACAAAACTCTTTTTCGCGTGGACAAATATCCGGAACTACCAATGCCCACTTGACCTCATCGGAAGTGCTACCCGGCCCGGGATTAAGCAATATATTACGTTTAATGGTTTTCATATGATCTTCGTTTTTTATTTCGCTTTTAAAAACTCGATAAATACTTCTTTGTTCTCCTTGGGAGATGTCTTAGGACGTCCCAAATCCGGACGAGCACCTTTACATACTTTGAACTCAATAAAGGTAGGACCTATATGCCGGCATTGTTGCCAAACTTCCTGCAATTCATCTTCATTGGTCACACTAAACACTTGGGAATAACCACAGCTTTTTGCGATTTGAGGAAAATCAACATCAAATCCAACGGTTGATTGTCCGCCTACCGAATCATGTGCTCCATTATTCAGCACCATGTGAATCAGATTTTTAACCTTAGTCGAGCCTACGATGGCTAATGACCCCATATGCATCAGGATAGCACCATCACCATCCAAACAACACACCCGGCGATCTTTCTTTTCCAGGGCAATACCCAAGGCTATCTGTGCGGCATGCCCCATCGAACCGACGGTCAGAAAATCCGCCTGATGTCCTGCATCAATACGCTCACGATATTCATACAGCTCGCGGGATATCATACCGGTAGTTGAAACAACAATATCGTTTTTTTCAAGTCTCTTAGCTATAGCAACAATAGCTTCTTCCCGTGAAAGGGGATAGGGATTGGTTGTTTTACCGTCCAACTTATAGGGCTCAAATGTGTCTTTTTTAACAACCAAAGCAAAAGGTGCGGAATTTTGGGTTGCGGTTGCAACAGCTTCTCGTAACTGCACGATAGCATCAACTTCTTTATCAGATAGTATCACATAGGGTATTTGCATCACCTCAAGCAGGCTCAATGTAATTGCACCCTGTTTGATATGCTGCGGCTCATCCTTTATACCCGGCTCTCCCCTCCAGCCTATCATCAGCAACATCGGGATAGCATACACTTTCGAATCTGCTAAGGAAAGTAAGGGATTGACTGCGTTTCCGATGCCGGAATTTTGCATATAAACCAAAGGAATTTTTCCGCTTGCCAGGTGATAACCTGCAGCTAAACCAATAGCTCCTCCTTCATTGGCAGTAATAATATGTTTATTGTCTTCGGTATGATCTGTGATGTACGCACAAATGCTTTTCAACAATGAATCAGGTACTCCGCAAAAGAACTCAATGCCATTGTTAATCAAATTTTCAAAAAATATTTGAGGGGCGATCATATAAATAATTTTGATAGATATTATTTCGTTCCGGGAATTAATTCCAGAATTTGTTTGATAGGCATACACCATTGGTCAGCTTCCAAGGAGCGTTCATGTTCAAGAATGGAAGTAGCCACCCGATGCATGGCAGGATAAGCAGCCCGTAACATATGGTTGGCATAAATAACGATGTTAATGCCCCATTCTCGTAATTCATCTTCTGTAAATTGATTGTAGCTTGTAGGTACAGCTACAATCGGTACAAAAGGAAAACGTTGCTTGAATGCTATACAAAATGATTTCACATCTTCACCCGATTTCTCCTTGCTATGGATCATAATACCATCAGCACCGGCATTCACATAAGCATTTGCCCTGGCAAGCGCATCTTCCAAATTCTTTCCGCATATAAAGCTTTCGATACGCGCAATAATCATAAAATCTTGTGTGACCTGTGCTTTCTTTCCCGCACTGATTTTATAACAAAACTCTTCGATTGAGGCTTGTGTTTGCTCAACCTCTGTCCCAAACAAAGAATTCTTTTTTAGCCCTACTTTATCTTCTATAATCACTGCCGAAACGCCGTTTCTTTCTAAGGTTCTGACTGTAAAGATAAAATGTTCTGTTTTGCCTCCGGTATCACCATCGAAAATAATGGGTTTGGTCGTACATTCTAAAATATTGTTCAAATCCTGCAACCGGGTTGTTAAATCAACTGCTTCGATGTCGGGTTTACCCTTGCTGGTGGAGTCAGTCAGACTACTCGACCACATGCCGTCAAATTCATGCAATTTATCTCCTTTAGTAATCGACAGATGCTCAATGATCAACCCGGAAAGTCCGTTGTGAGCCTCCAAAACTCGGACAATGGGTTTGGCGTTAATTAGCCTTTTGAGGGTTCGAATGCGAATTTCAGGAGTAGTGCCAATGGCTTTTACATCTTGATTCAGTGATGTAGAGTTGATTCCTTTGGTATAGGGAATCTCTATGACCTCACCACCTATCTCTTTCATCGCTGCAAAAACCTGTTCTCTCTCCTGTTGCAGAGGACCAGTCTTCCAATCATCACCATGCACAATATAATCCGGTTTGTATTTAAGCAGATTAGGTACATAACTCCATGTCTCCTGAGGAATTACACGTGCCACTCCCTTGATGTTCTCAACAATCACCTTTCGCTGTTCATATGTCAGATAAGGGATGCGTTTGTGAGAAGCAATCGCTGAATCAACCAACAACCCCACCGTTAATTCGCCATAACCTGAAGCTACGTTAATGATATTAATTAAACCCGGGTGCATAATATCGGCAGTCATGCCTATGTAAACTGTTTTCATTGTATATACTGAAATATGTGATACATTTAAAACAAGCACGAAGTTACCAAAATTTTGGCATCATTTTAATAATTTTTACAACTTTCTGCGTTTAGTTGGTTAGATTTTATAAACACATTCATCTTTGCATCAAATTTATCTATCAACTTTTTCTCTAATCTTTGTACATATTTATAAAATAACACATCCGGCAATCTGTATTTAATTTTTTCTTTGATAAACATCATAATGGTCGCCATCTTGCTCACTTTAAAATCGGTATAATATACAGGAGTTCGCCAATCCGGACCGTATTCAAACAGCAAATACTCTTCATAATCTGCCGGTATCAGCACATTTTCTGATAAAAAAGCATATATGACAGTATTTAACAAATATTTCTCCAGCACGCATTCTCCACAGCAACTTCTTATACCCTCTTTCAACGGTCCAAAAATATACAAATCTATGTATTCATTATTTTTCATGATAGATATCAGTCCGCGCCTATCGTACCTAACCACTTCAAAACCATTTTCCCTAAGTTCAAACAACATTTGAAGCAATAAATCCCGTTGCTCGGAAAGCACGAACAAATCAATATCTTCATCGTGCTCAATAAAATCATGTTCCCGGATTGCCCCTAATAATGTTCCGTATAATAATCCAAAATAAAGTTTGTTTTTTTGAGCAATCCGGTTAAAATCAGACAAATTTTGTCGCGCAATCTGTCTGTTTATTTTCTTGCGCCCTAAATATAGTATTTTAGGAGAAAAATAATAAGCACCAAGAGGTGTAATGATTTTTTCCATATTATCGAATCAATTTTTTAACTAAATTTTTAATGGAATACGGGACATACCTCATCAAGGTATAATACAACGAATTGTTAGCCCGATAAAATGACTTATCAAACTCATCATGAGGCAAGACATAAGTAGGATGTACCAAAGGAAAAGTCATTTCTTCGGATGCAACATATTCTTTAGGTTGATTTTGATTGGTTGTATGCGTGGCTCCCTCTCCAAATCCGATATTGGTTACTAAATTCACTTTTGGAAAAATAGACAATTGATTTTGCGAGGCTAAAGAAAAGTACCACTGCCAATCCCAAGCACTCACACGATTTTTTGCTATCAATTTCAGTCTGTATTTCCAGTATTTAATATCTTTACTTCTGTATCCCATGTTGTTGATAATAGATTTAGCAGATGGCGAGTCTAACCACTTCATTGATAAATCCATGTTTTTCCATGCCCGCTTCCAAGTAGCCCAACCCCAACAAGCTTTATATTTAGAAAAAACGTAAGAATCATTTATTTCTAATTGAATTGGGTTGGTTCCACAAATCATTCCCACCCTGAAATCATCTTTATATTTCTTGAGTAATTCCTTTGTAAACAAGAAAAAAGACGGATTTAAAATACAATCATCTTCAACAATAACTCCTGTATCTTCTTTAGAAAACATCCAGTCAATGGCTTTATAAACAGCAGCAGAGCAACCCTGATTGGTTTCGTGAAACAAAGTCTTTACCCGGCAATCCCAATCAATCATGCTTTGAATAGTTTTTTTAGTTTCCTCAACCAACTCATTTTCCCCTTGCACATGCGGTCTTGCTGCATCGCAAGCTAAATACAATGTAGTCGGTTTAATTTTTCTGATTTGTTCAAAAGCAATAGCAGCAATTTGCGGCCTTTTAAACATGACAAACAATATCGGTATTTCAAACTCCATATTTTTAGTATTTTAATCAATAAGACTCGGGACACAATCAACTTAATTAATATTTTTTAATCTTTCGTTCAATGCTAATAACAGTTGATTATAAAACAAAACATATTTCTTGTCTCTTTTTAATGTTCTAATAAATTTGAGAAATTTAGCTCTTTTAATCTGATAGTTAATTTGATTTCGTGTCGCAGTATCTCTGTCCATTCCTTGATGTACAACATAAAATCTTATCACTGAATCCATGGTTTGCATAATAGAATTTACTGTAGGCATACGCCTATCAACCAAATGCATGTATTTTATATTTTTATCAAAAACAAATAAACTATCCGGTTTTTGCATCAATAAGCGATTATGAATATCATTTTCTTCCCCATACATAAAAATTTTTTCATCAAAAAATCCAATTTCTTCAAATGTACTTTTTCTGATAAAAAAACACGCTCCTGAAAAAAACATCCTTCTGTAGTTGTAACACAAGAGCTTGTTACTAATAATTGTTTCCAATATCTCCCAAATCGGATATTTACTAAATTTTGAGATAAACGACAATCCTCTTTTGTCCGGAGACACCATTTGAATCATTCCCAACATCACAACTTTAGTTTTCTCAAAATGTGCAAGAGCTTTGGCAAATATGGGTTGGACTAACCGAACATCAGGGTTCATGATTAAAATAACTGAACCGGATGCTTTTCTAATTCCTATGTTATTTCCCTGTCCGTATCCTCCGTTTATTTTGTTACTAATCAATATTATTTCCTTACCAAATTGTTTTTCAATGACTGAAAACATATCGTCAACATGATTACTGTTATTATCGACAACAATCAGCTCTAAAGCGTCACCAATATCATTGTATCTATAAATAGAAGCTATACAATCAAAGATATGATGCTCTGAATTATAAGTTACGATTATTATGGATATTTTTTTTAATTGCATAACAATTTCTTATTTAATCCTCACATTTCATTACACAAAATCACATCTCCTCCAACTTACTTAATAATTTTTTATTTTGCACTACCATTTGACTGTAAATCAATTCTGATACTCCTGATAAAGTTAAAGCCAAAGGAACTACCCATATGCTCTTACTTACCAATACTCCTGTTATTGCAAAGACAAAAAAGGTTATAAATGCAACTAACTGATTTTTTGCAATATACACACTATTTCCAGAAGGTATAAAAATAAAATATCCAATTGCACCCACTGTTAATTGACCAAAGATGCCAAAACTAAGAATAACCAACAATGGAAAAGCTTCTGACATATCCGGTCCACCCATCAGTTTAATTATAAAATTGCCTGTCACAATTAAAAATAAAACAATGGCCACTCCGATAATATTCTCAATTTTTATGATTTTCTTAACTGTAGCTGCAATATTCTTTTTTAATCCAACTATTTTAGGAAACAAAGCACCATTAATACTAGCAACCAATACTGTTGGAACAGTAAAAATTTTATTTGCCAAGTCGTATAAGGCCACATCTTTCATAGAGAAAAAACCACCTAAAATAACAACGGCACTTTGTTGTTTAACGACATTCAAACCATTAGTAGCAAAAAAAGGTAATGCTTCTCTGACATATTTTTTTACTTTAGCAAATGGCACCAGGCTGATTATTAAATTTTCCTTATATCTGATTATCAAAAAAGCTGTTAATGCTCCTAGAATTGAGAAAAAAGATATGATAGTCGCATACAACAATAAATCATCACGCTGCTTTACAAATAAAAAGATAAATGGTAAAGACAACAGTTTAAATCCCAATTGTATATATGTAACCACACGCATGCGTTGGATACCCTGAAAATACCATCGAGGAAATAAAATATTGGTTAATGTCTGGGTAAAGCAGATAAAAAACAAAAGCCAATTCGAGCGCATAGATGGTACAGCAAAAACAATGGAAGAAAAAATTATAAAAGAAATGATTTCCATATATATTTTTGCAGTAAAAATACCAGATAACACATCTTTCTTTACATTCGAATCTTGGAGATTCTGTGCGATTTTTTTTACGCCGGGCAAATCAAAACCAAAATCAATAAAGGTAATAAAATATGTAACTATTGAAAAAGCAAAGACATATAAACCATAATTTTCAGCACCTAACACACGAATAAGATAAGGATATATCAATAAATAAAACAAAGAATTAAGTATTTGCAAGATGGTCATAAAAAAATAGTTTTCCAATACTTTTTTATTATTGAAAAACAATGATTTTATTCTTTGTTTAGCATCACTCATCAGCATAAACCTAATTTAGTACATAACTCAGCTTAAATCTCTGTTAGTTATGCGAAGCACAAATATCAGTTGCACCAATACCATCCCAATGTAATATATCCAAAATTTAAAACTATTTTGCCGAATCAAGTATAAATAAAACA
>ERZ795030.6617-NODE-6617-length-10005-cov-13.288945_pt1 | contig 10005 bp, 9 predicted proteins | sample MGYA00375122_ERZ795030 | MGnify/ENA primary metagenome ERZ795030 (study PRJEB30165, sample SAMN05720146) | activated sludge metagenome | isolation source: anaerobic digester from wastewater treatment plant | place: Japan | collected 2015-04-20 ...
TGGTTCTTCGAGCAGTTCTGCGCTACGTCCAATGTGCTGTACGCCAACAACGGCAACGGCCGAGACAGTATCGCCACGGCGTCGGCGTTTGCAGTGCCGGACGGCGCGGCCATTCTGGACTGGTGGTACAGCATGGTCAAGGAAGGCATTTCGCTGAACCTGGGAAAGGGAACGGCCAATACGCAGAAGGCATTCATTGCGGGTCAGGTGGCAATGACTCTGGATTCAACCGCCGTGCTCAACACCATCCTCACCGGTGTTGCGGGCCAATTCGATGTGGGTACCGGATACTTGCCTCGTCCTAAGAACGCCAAGGGCGGGGTGATTCCGGGTGGAGGAACGCTATGGCTTATGGGCGGCCATCCATCTGAAGAGGAGGTTGCTGCCTGGGAATTCATCAAGTGGGCATCCGAGCCGAAGCAGCAGGCGTTCTGGCACATGAACACCGGCTACTTCCCAGTGACCAAGCTCGCCTACGATCTGCCTGAGCTGAAGGAGCACCACAAGAAGTACCCGCAGTTCGCCACGGCTGTTCAGCAACTGCGCGACACCCCGCGCAACCGCGCGACTCAGGGGGCGTTGCTCGGCGTGTTCTCACAGGCTCGCCAGACCATAGAGGACTCCATCGAGCAGGTTCTGCTGGGCAAGGCCAAATCGCTGGATGCGCTGAAGTCGGCTGCGTCAGTCATCGACGCGGCGATCGTTCGGTACAACGAGTCAGTGGGCAAGTAGGCTGTGCGGCCCAAGTAGGCCCCGGCAGCCTACGTAGACTCCGAAATCCAGGTATGGGCGATACAGCGGCGGCACGGAGCAGGTCGCGTGGACCACTCTGTGCCGCCATGTCGTCGCCCCGGCTTCAGTCTGTGACGAAACGTGCGGCGCGTGCCAGGCGTTCCGGGAAATCCTTAGGGAACGTGTGCGCCATTCCTTCCACCACCTCGATGCGGCAGGAGACCCCGTTGCTGTCCAGAAAACGCTGAAGCTTCTCTGTTCCGGCGAGGAAATAGTCCTTCTCGCCGGCGATTATGTATCCTTTCACACCGCGCTCGGCCGCCGACTCCACGTGCGCGGCGAATTCCTCGACACCCCGAACCGCCGGGACCACGGCAATGAACCCGCAGAGCGGGAGCGCCAGCGACATGGCGATTGCCAGTCTACCGCCTTGCGACGCGCCGGCAAGTATCACGCGGTCGGCATCGAAGCGATGCGAGGCACGCAGGCTGGCAAGGGCTCCAGAGACTTCGGCTTCGCCCTCCGCCTGGTCGTCCCAGCAGTACTGATCCTTGGCGCACATCTGCGACGACTGAGCCGAGGCGAGCAGAAACCCCAGGTCGTCGGCTGCGGAGCGGAAGCGTTCGATGAACTCTGGGCCGGTCCCGGTGTACCAATGGAGAGCGAGCATCAGAGGCGGGAGTGCGCCGTCATGTCCGGTTGGAGCGGCGGTTCTGTCTCGCGGATCGAGGATGAATGTCTGCGGCTTGGAGTGGACCTGTGCGGCTCGCCAGCGTCGGTCGGTTTCAGCCAGCACCTCGGCCATCTGCGGCAAGGTTCGAGCTGCCTCGAGGTCCGGGTCCCTGTTCAGCATGATCGGACTCCACCACGCGCCTTCGGCCAATCCCTGTGCCAGGGCGGACACGGCCTCCTCGGCTCGACCCATCAAGCTGAGGATGCACGCCTTCCAGTAAGCGGTCTTCGGCAACCTGTCAGGGTAGAGCCGAGACGCTGATTCAGCTACCGCGAATGCTCCGGCGAGGTCGCGCGCATAGAAGAGGTCAAACATCTGGGTCTGCAACTCTTCGAATGAAATGCAATTGGCCATGGAACCCAGGGACACCTCCTTGCATTCTGATTGCTGCTAGGTATTCTGGTCTGGTCGTGTCAATCCTGCCTCCAGTGGTCGGCGCCGGGCCAGGCCCACCGTGCGTGGCGCTCCTCCTGTTGTTGTTGACTGACGCTCGTGGTACAATTTGGTCACAGAGGAGATAACCTGCACGCGTGCTTCGTCATCGTGGAAAGCGCAGGCTCGCATTGTGAGCAAGGGGGAGTAGGGATGCGCGGTTGCCTACTTGGAGGGTACAGGCTGATTGCAGTGCTTATGGTAGTCGTCGCGCTGTGCGCGACCGCGCCGGCGAACGCTGGTCGGGCGGTCACGCCGAGCGTGGGGCCGATCCGCCCGTTGGTGATCGCACACCGGGGGGCATCTGGGGTTGCTCCGGAAAACACCATGGCCTCTTTTGAACAGGCTGTGAAGTTCGGCGCCGACATGATCGAGCTGGATGTGCACGGCAGTAAGGACGGCAACCTCATTGTGATCCACGACTCTTCGACGGCTCGGACGGCCAGGGGCAACCCGCAGGGCGCGGTCGCCGATCTCACACTTGGAGAGCTCAAGAAGCTGGACGCGGGCGCATGGAAGGGCGCTGGGTTTGTGGGCGAACGGATACCTACTCTGGACGAGGTCCTCGCTGCCTTCAAGGGGAGGGCGATGATACTCATCGAGTTGAAGGCTCGCGGGATTGAACAGAAGGTGGCGCAGGCGATTCGCGAAGCTGGGATGCAGGACTGCGTTATTCTGCAATCCTTCGATGCCGAGTCAGTCCGGATCATGCGTGAGCTCCTGCCCGAGACGCCGGCTGGAGTGCTCTACCGGGATGCGTGGATTCTGGATCCGGTGGGCAGAGGTCGCCGCATAGTCAAGCAGGCGCGCGAGGTCGGCGCGAGTTTGGCGGGGATGAATGTGGGAGCGATTTCGGCCGAGCTCGTCAAGGCACTCAAGAACGGCGGCATTGGTGTGTTCGCATGGACAGCCGATGACGACTGGATTTTCGAACATCTGATCAAGGCCGGTGTGGACGGGATAATCACCAACTATCCCGAGCGCCTTGTGAGATTCCTTGGCCCGCCTGTGGACAAGTAGAACGCAAATGCGCTGGTATATGCGGTGCATGGAACACTTCCGGGGCATCGCCCGTCTGTAGTAGAGATGACGCAAACACTGCAACCGGGGAGTGAGTCTGGTTGAGCAAGAGACGGACATGGGTACATATGTTCATAGCGCTGCTGGCGTTGGCGCTGGTGTGCGCTCTAGGTTCGACAGCGGCGGACGCCAAGAAACCCGCCAAGGTCAAGGCGCCGAAACCGCCCAAGGAGCGAAAGATAGATGCCGCTGTCACCAAGCGGCCAACCCAACTCAGGACTGAAAGCGGGTTGGTCGTGATGAACCTGCCGGAGGGGGTTACATTCGTCGCCGCGGAGCACAGGGGTAAGGCTGTGTGGGTGTACGCCCCCAGCGGTCAGCGATACTGGCTGCCTGTTGAAGACGTCAAGATGATCAAGGGCCACAAAGTGTCGGTGGACGATGTCAGCGACAAGCAACTTAAGTCATTTGGCATCCAGGTGACCGCTGCGCGCGTAACGGCAGTCATGCAGTCGGTGTACCCCACCCCCGGGACGAGCTTGACGGCCGGCATGCGCACTGAGTGGGAGGACAAGGTGCTCATAGAGATGGCGATCAAGGCTCAGATAAGCTTGCCCCAGCTGTCGCTGATGCTGGAGTGGGCCGTGTTCTCCGGATACGTGGACTGAGCAGGCTCAGGCAAGTTCTCGCGGAAATGCAGTGAGCACGAGGTGGCCGTCGCCTGCGAGCGCCAGATCATCTTCGATTCGGACTCCGCCGACGCTTGGGATGTAGACGCCCGGCTCGATCGTGAACACCATGCCTGCCTCAAGAGGTTTTTTGGCGCCTTGTACGATATACGGCTCCTCGTGTATCTCGAGCCCCAGCCCGTGCCCGGTGCGGTGGGTGAAATACTCCCCGAACCCGGCGCGGGTTATTGCATCTCGGGCAACCGAGTCGAGCTGCTCTCCGGTGACTCCTGGTCGCGCTGCCTGGCAGGCGGCACGATTGGCCTCGTAGACAACCCCGTAAATCCGGGCCATCTCCGGTGTGGGCTTGCCAACAGCGAAGGTGCGAGTGATATCGCCGTTATAGCCGCGGTATGTGGCGCCGATATCGCATATCACCATGTCGCCCTCGCGCATCTCGTAGTCGCTGGTCTGGCCGTGCGGGAGTGCCGAGTTAGCCCCGGCCAACACGGCATTGAACGGGACCCTGTCGGCGCCGGCAGCAAGCATGGCACGTTCAACTGCCGCTGCGACCTCCCGCTCTGTGATGCCTGGGGCAATGGCAGAAGCGGCGGCGGCGATTCCGATATCCACGATGTGAGCCGCTCGCTTGAGGGCGGCCAGCTCGTCCGGGCCTTTCACTGCGCGCATGCGTGCCGCTATCGGTCCGAGATCTCGAAATCGCAGGGAACAACCGGATCCATGGTGTCCGCCGGCTTTCTCGATGATGTCGCGGTCGAGCAGGCGCATATGTAGAAACTCAGCGCCAACCACCTGGGAGCCGAGATCGAGGTCGAGGCCAAGGGCACAAAGGGCCTGACGTAGTGCGGCAAGGGGTCCGGCGTCATCTGTGTACGAAAAGACGGCGCCGCACTGTATGTGGGCGTCTATGTGAGCGCGTACTCTGTCCGCCTCAAGCTGAGGCACGACAAATGCCAGGTCGCCGGCGAGCGGCACGATGCCGAGGATCACGCGCTCAAAGCCTTGCAGCTGGAGGCCTGTGAGATACCGGAGATTGGGCCCCGGAACGAGGAAGGCACACTCAAGGCCCTGCTCGCGGAGTGCTCCTTGAAGGATACCGATCCGAGATGCGTTCATGGCTTGCCCTCCTGAGTATGCTGGCATGAGTTCGGCAGATGGGTCAGTATTCGTGACAGCATGCAACGTTCCTGCCCTGCAAAGAGGGAATCGGCGCGTTATACTGAACTATACATGTCATATCCGCAAGGCATGCCGCCGTTTCCGCCGAGGGAGACGAGGTCGGGAAAGGGCAATGGAAGTCTGAGGTGCGTCAAATGCCGAATGTTGTTCCGTTCCTGTCGTATGTGCTGATAGTTACATTCACTCCGGGGCCCAACAACATCATGTCGTTTGTCATGGGCAGCAAGTATGGATTTGCCCGCACATTGCCGTTCCGCTTGGGCGTGGCTGTGGGATTCAGCCTTGTGATGATTGCTTCCAGCTACCTGAACCTACTTCTGTTCAACATCGTGCCCAAGATGAAACCCATAGCCGAGATCATCGGAGGGGCGTACATGCTCTACCTGGCAGCGCGCGTGCTCATGAGCAAGGTAGATGACGCGGATGAGGACGCGCATCTGATATCCTTTCCCGCGGGAGCGGCCCTGCAGTTCGTCAACCCCAAGGCTATCCTGTACGGACTCACCGTCACAGCTACCTTCATCACGCCCTACTATCACTCGCTAGCGTCTCTGCTGTTCTTCTCAGCTCTGCTGGGATCGATGTCCCTGGCTTCAACGTCCTGCTGGGCCGTGTTCGGCACGGGCATACAGCGACTGCTCGGCAAGTACGGAAGAGCCCTCAACATTGTGATGGCGCTGCTTCTTGTGTATACGGCAGCCTCGGTGTCGGGAGTGCTTCCTCGCGTACAGTCGCTGGTTCAAGCGGTCTTGGCAGGGGGAGCCTGATCGGCGGCGTCCGGCAGGGAAGACGGGCTTCCTTCTTATTCCACAGCGGCGCGGTACCCCCTTTGCGAATTCCATATCGAGTGTCCCACTTCGCGGTTGATGCATCGCGTAGCTGGGCGGATCGCTCCATCCCGGTCTGCTATGGTGATTGCGCCCATGGTGCCTATTGGCCCGTTGGCGACTCGTCTACTGGTCTGAATCCTGCCCCGTCTCGGGGATCGGGTTTGTCGGCAGCGCCGTCTTGTTCGAAGGTCCAGTTCGGGCAGTCCCGAAGTGTGTCAAGTCTCGCCAGCTCACGGGTGGCGCCGTCGATTTCAAGTACGTCCCATACCAGGCAGCTGGCGGGTCCTGTGTGTGGAGCGGTGAAGGTGTACAGTAGCTGCGATTGCGAATACACGTCTACCCGGGCGCCGCTGCCTGCGATGGCCGGCGTGCGGCTGCAGTTGTGTACAGAGTAGCGATAGGTGTCAGGAGCAAAATCGGCGATCATTATTGTCTCCTTCCCTTGCCCATCGAAGTAGTCAAAGTCAAGCTTGGCCCATGGGGGAGAGGTGAGCGACCCGCCGCAGCTGTGGCTGATGTGGTAACCTCCGAGTGTGCGGAGGTGAGCGTCGAGGTCTCTTGGTGACGCGTGCCATGTGAGCGATATCTGTACGGGCCCGACCGGAAGAATCGGGTTCATCTCCAAGTCCGTCTGAAGGGTGGCTCTTCCGGGTACGGTGACGCACAGGACCTCTCGGGCGTAGCCGGCTCGCTGAAAACGAATCGACTGTGGCCCTTGCTTAAGTGACAACCAGTACGCGCCCGAAGCGTCTGTCCAGGCTACTGTGGATCCTGACGTCACCCAGACGTCCTTTATCGGGCAGCCGATCACTTGATCTGTGACTATGCCCTCGATAACCCCGTGGACAGTCGTGGGTTCGCCGTTGCAGCCCGACATGCCAATGGCAAGGCTGAGGGCAAAGATCAGTGCCAGAGCCCGTCTGTACACTGGTGTTCACCTGCCTTACGATGTGTTGCCTGTCTACTCCAGTGTATTCGGGAACGGCACGGGCATGCGCCGATATGGGCGTTGCGGGCTCTGATGCCCCATGCAATCCAGGTCATGGGATGTCCTACAACTCCGGGCCGGCAATGGTAGGTAAGTGGTCGGGTGGCAGTTGATCATTGCTCTTGGCCGGCGCGTTCTGCCGGCGCTACCGACACCGTGCGTAGCTTGCTGGAGAGGCAGATACGCGAGGGCGGTGCGCCCCGACCTATCTCAGCCCGTTGAGGTACGAGGAGGCTGCAATCTCGCGGGCAAGCCGCGCTTCTCGGATTATCTGTTCCAGGGCGCACTGCTCATGGGCGCGCTGCGCGTCATCGCCCACCCTGTAATTCTGTACCCGGCTGACCTCTATCTTCACGCTTCCCATGGTGATGATCACTCTCTATCCCTCCCAGTTGGCGTTATGGAACCGGTATCGCGCGGCAACTCAATATTATTAAGCTCATCATCGATAGCATCAAGCACGATATTCATAACGTCAACACCTCACTTGACTTTGGCGAAGCAGGTTACGCTAGGAGGGTCGACTAGGATAGAAGGGATCACCCCGCAGTGCGTCGAATCCCAGCGGACAGGGAATGCAGAGGTGGGAGGCGGCGTGTTGGACGTGCTGAACTGGGCAGTATGGGTCAAGGACCTGAAGAAGCGGTACGGCGACGTGAAGGCAGTAGACGGAATCTCCTTCGGAGTGTCGCCCGGCGAGGTCTTCGGCATGCTGGGGCCGAATGGGGCAGGCAAGACCACGGCGATCGAGATCATACTTGGTCTGCGCACTGCGGATTCGGGGGATGTGCGTGTACTTGGGATGACGCATGCCCAAAATCACAGAGAGATTGCTTCTGCGATAGGCGCTCAACTTCAGACAACCGGAATGTACCCAGCACATACGGTACGCGAGATGATCCAGTTGTTCTCCGACTTCTACTCCGAGGCAGCCCCTGTGGACGAGTTGATGGATGTGGTAGGCTTGCGCGAAAAAGCAGGGGCGCTCGTGAAGAACCTGTCCGGCGGGCAGCGTCAGCGCCTCGCGATCGCCATTGCACTTGTGAACCGTCCCAGCGTGGTCTGCTTGGACGAGCCCACAACCGGCCTGGACCCACAGGCCCGCCGCGCACTCTGGGATCTGATTCTCTCTCTGAAGGCTTCTGGCACAACAGTGCTGCTCACGACACACTACATGGAAGAGGCGGAGCAGCTGTGCGACAGGGTTGCCATTGTCGATCAAGGCCGGATCGTGGAGATGGATTCGCCGGCAGCGCTTATCAACAGGTACTTCAAGCACATAGCCATCGAATTCGAGGCGCCGCCCGGTGCAGAGGTCGATCCAGATGTGCTGCGGTCGCTGCCGGGAGTGGGGAATGCCGTTTTGGATAGCGGAAAGGTGACATTGTACTCTTCTGATGTCCCTGCCACGATGTCGTCGCTGTTGGGTGCTGCTTCGCATGCCCTGAGGCACATGGTGGTGCGCCAGGCCACGCTCGAAGACGTGTTTCTCAAGATCACGGGGAGGTCGATGCGGCAATGAAGTCAGTGTGGGCGATCTACCGGGCGAACCTCAGGGAATACGCTAGGAATCCGGCGGTAATGGCCTTCACGGTAGTCATGCCGCTGCTGCTGGCAGTCTTCCTCAGCCTCATCATGGGCAATCAGGAGTTCTTCACGATTGACTACTATCTTCCCAACATGTTGGGCATCTCGCTGATGTGGTTGGGCGTGTTCGCCACTGCACAACCTCTGGTAGAGCAGCGAGAACAGAAGATCTTCAGGCGTATGGCCGTGACTCCTCTGTCTCGGCAATCCATGCTTTGGGGGCAGGTCCTGTTTCGCGTGAGCGTGGGCCTATTCCAGGCCGCGATCTTCCTAGTCGCGGGGAGAATCGGGTTCGGAGTGCGCGTACAGGGAAGCTGGCTCCTACTCCTAGGCGCGACGGTCATGGGCGCCTTGGTCTTTGTGACACTTGGGTATGTTCTTGCCGGGCTCTCCAGGAGCCAAGAGGCGGCCCCTGTGGTTGCGCAACCTGTGCAGATGGGGATGATGTTTCTATCGGGCACTCTCCTTCCGGCGGCGATGCTGCCGGCCGGCGTGCGCGCGGTGGTGAGGGCGATCCCCCTGACCTACGTGGCCGATGCGCTGAGGCAGACCGTCTCCGCGGTACCTCCCATGTTCCCTCTCTGGGTGGACTTCGCCGCCATGGCAGGGTGGATAGCTCTGTTCTTTGCACTCTCTGTGAAGTTGTTCAGGTGGGAGTAGGCGGCTGGGGGCAAATAGGAAACGGCATCACAGTGTTGAGCGTGTGCGGATCAGGGCGCGTGTACCCGTGCCATGCGCCGATGTCAGCGAATTGGAGTAATCTTGGTCTTTATCGCGCGCATGCCGCGGGTCTGAGCCATGCGATCACCTCAGACTATTCGACAACCTTTCCACCGTCTGACGCCGATACTAGGAACGCTCGGGAACTGGCGAAGCCCAGCGCGGACAGGCGCGAGACGAGAGCTGGAACTGCTTCCTGCATGACGAGGTTGACGGTGCATCCGCCGAAGCCCGCCCCCGTCATGCGCGCGCCCAGCACTCCAGGGGTGGCCCGGGCGGTCTGGACGGCCGCATCAAGCTCCGGGCAACTCACCTCGAATAGGTCGCGTAGACCCTCGTGAGACCGGTACATCAACTCACCCAGCAGTGAGTAATCGCCTACTCGCATCGCTCGGACAGCATCGATCACGCGTTCGTTCTCCGCCACTACGTACTCGCACCTCTCCCCGATGGCGGTGGGCAGCGCGGCGCGTATCGCATCCATCTGCTTGCGCGACACGTCGCGCAGAGTGTGGATTCTCGGGTCTCCCAGTGCGGCGGCAATGAGCCTTGCGCCCTCTTCAACCTGGCGGCGCCGGAGGTTGTAAGGAGAGGCGGCGAGTTCACGCTTCACGCCTGTGTCGAACACTACCAAACATAACCCTACCGCTTCGAGGGGCATCGGAACGAGTTCGTGGTGTTCGGTGCGACAGTCAATGAAGACCGCATGCGACGTACGCCCCACCGTCGAGGCCATCTGATCCATGATTCCGCATCCCACGCCGACGAATGAGTTTTCCGCTTTCCGGCAGGCGAAGGCTATCTGCCTCCGTGCGTCAACGGCGTCCGTGCTAAGGTCCAAAGAGGGCACGCCTGACGCGGATAGCAATGCGAGAGCTGAGGCCACTTCGAACGCTGCTGAGGAGCTGAGTCCGCTGCCCCGCGGGACGTTCCCCATGACAACCGCGTCGAGGCCGCGCAACGGACGGTCGTTTCCCAGTAGGCAGTACTCGTCGGTACGCAGTACCGATGCTACCCCGCGGAAGTAGTTGCTCCATGGGTGCACGGGGTCTCTTTCGATGCAGCTTACCCGATCCACGGCGAACTCCGAGCGTT
>ERZ795030.6622-NODE-6622-length-9997-cov-9.785053_pt1 | contig 9997 bp, 10 predicted proteins | sample MGYA00375122_ERZ795030 | MGnify/ENA primary metagenome ERZ795030 (study PRJEB30165, sample SAMN05720146) | activated sludge metagenome | isolation source: anaerobic digester from wastewater treatment plant | place: Japan | collected 2015-04-20 ...
AAATCTCCTTCTTTACACTCTGGGCATTTTTCACCCAATTTTTCCGTTTCCACCTTTACCCTGGCGCTGTTTTTTTCCGCCGTTTTTACTTCCGCTGCAAATCCTTTCCAAAACTTTTTCATCATTTCTTTCCAATCCCATTTTCCCAAAGCAATTTCATCCAAATCCTCTTCCATTCCCGCCGTAAATGGCAGTGACAAAATATCTTCAAAATTTTTCACCAAAAATTCGTTGGTTGCCACTCCCAAAACTGTTGGCTTAAACTTACCTTCATCCCGTTCAACATATTGTCTCAATATAATTGTTGAAATAATCGGCGCATAAGTGCTTGGTCGCCCGATTCCCTGTTTTTCCAAAGACGATACCAAACTGGCATCAGTATATCGCGGCATTGGGTTAGTTTCCGACTCCTGCCATTCCATTTTTTTAACCTTAACTTTTTCTCCCTCTTTCAATTCCGGCAAAATTTGGTCTTCATGTTTTTCTCCCGTAATTTTCAAAAATCCCGGGAACAACATTCTTACTCCTTTCGACTGAAACAGCGCCTTATTTGCCGCCAAATCTATAGTTGTATTTTTCATCCTGGCTGCTGCCGCCTGAGTTGCCACCGCCCGCTTCCAAATCATTTCATACAATTTCATCTCTCGGGAATCCGCCCCTTCAATTGTTTTTACTTCTACATTTGTCGGTCTGATAGCTTCATGAGCTTCCTGAGCGTTTTTGCTTTTATTTTTGTAAACCCGAACTTTATCCGCCACATATTCCTGACCATATTCTCTACCGATATATTTTCTAAATTCATTTATTGCCTTGTCAGACAAATAAACCGAATCGGTTCTATGGTAGCTAATTAAACCTTTTTCATACAATTTTTGCGCCACACTCATTGTTTGCTTGCCCGACCAACCCATTCTCCTGGCTGCCGCCTGCTGCAATTTTGAAGTCGTAAACGCCGGCACCGGCGCCCGGCTTACTTCCCTGCCTGCCACCTTTTCTACTGTCAATTCCTCCCCCACCGATTGACCAAATTTTTTCACCTCCGCCTCAGTCTTAAATACCGACTTGGAATAAGTATAATCACCGTCAAATAGTTTTAATTTAGTATTGATAAATACACTTTTACCCTGCCATTTTGCCAGTTGAGCCGTAAAAGTTTCTTTTCCACCCAACAAGGCTGACACCGTCCAAAATTTCTCTTTTTTAAAAGCCTCAATTTCTTTTTCCCTTTCACAAATCAGTCTCACCGCCACCGACTGCACCCGACCTCCCGACAATCCCCGCCTTACCTTTTTCCACAAAATTGGCGATAAACTATAGCCCACCACCCGATCCAGCACCCGCCGGGCTTGTTGGGCGTTCACCAAGTCCATATCAATTTCTCTGGCTTCCATCAAAGCTCTTTCGATTGCTTCCTTGGTAATCTCGTGAAATACCACCCGCGATATTTTTTCATCCTTAATTTTTGATTTCCCGTTTTGCAAAATCCATTTAACATGCCAGGAAATCGCCTCTCCCTCTCTATCCGGATCCGAAGCCAGTAAAATTATTTCTGCTTCTTTGGCAGACTTATTTAGCTCATCAATCACTTTTTTCTTTTTACTGTCAATCTGATACTCAATCTCAAAATTTTTGTCCATATCCACCGCCATTTTGTTTTTTGGCAAATCCCGGATATGACCCACCGTTGCCACCACTTTATAGTCTTTACCCAAATACCTTCCGATTGTCCGCGCCTTGGTCGGCGACTCAACTACCAATAATTTTTTCATTTTATTTTTTGACAAACTTGTATCGTTTCATTTTTATCCATAATAACACCCCTGTCAATTGCCTATTCGCTTACTTCTGTCTTTTGGCTTTTCCTTAGCACCACTGTATTTGGTTCGTTAAACCATTCTTTTAAGATATCCCCCACAATCGGCGCTGCCACATCGCTCCCCTCGCCTCCTCTCTCTACCAACACCGTAATCGATATCTGGGGATTATCCACCGGTGCAAACGCCGTCAACCATGCATGAGTATCCTTACTCCCGTCGCCGACTTCAGCCGTGCCGGTTTTACAGGCAATCTCGGTTTTAAAATTAAACAACGGCCAGGCCGTTCCTCCGGGTTTACACGCCTGCTTCATCCCCTCTATCACCGTCGCCCAAGTTTCATCCCTTATTCCCAAACTTTGGCATTCTGCCTTTGTCTCTTTTAACAAACTCATTTTACATTTAACTCCCTGATTGGCAATAATATTAGTCATTTGGTTTACCTGCAGCGGAGTTACATCTAAATCACCCTGACCAATAGCCAAATGATAGGTGTTTCCCAAATACCAGTTTTCTCCTTTAGTTTTCTTTTTCCAATCTCCATCCGGCACTAATCCCTCTACTTCTCCGGTTATTTCCACCCCCGTCCTGGCCCCAAAACCATATTTTTCCGACCAGTTTTTTATCCGATCCACCCCCAGCATCTCTCCTAATTTATAAAAAAAGATGTCATTTGACCTTTTTAGCGCCTTAACAATATCCACCATTCCATCAGTTCCCCCGCTTTTGCTCCACAACCAATTTTTGTAAGAATAATCCCCTACTTTCAGCACCCCCGTATCTTCAATCAAACTGGTTTTATCAATTACTTTCGATTCCAATCCTGCCGTTGCCACCACAATTTTAAACACCGATCCCGGATGATACCGGGCCGACACCGCCCGGTTTAACAGAGGCAAGCCGTCTTTATTATTCAAATAATCATTAATTTTTTGATTATTTTGATTAGCAAAATCATTAGCATCAAATGCCGGACTTGATACCAAACTAATTATTTTACCCGTATCTGGCTGACTCATAATCACTACCGCCTTTTTCCCCTCCAGCATTTTGTAAATCTTATCCTGCCAATAAGCATCAATCGACAGACTGATTTTTGGTTTAATTTCCGGTTCTTCCCGCCCCAATTCCCGCACATACTGTCCCAGCGCATCCACTTCCACAATTCTCTTGCCGTTTTTCCCCCTTATACTGCAGTCGTTATAAGCTTCAAATCCTCCCCGGCCGATTATGTCAGTTTTTTTAAGTCTGATTTGACAACTATCTTTTTTAATATCCTCATCCGACACCTTCCCCACATAACCTGTTATCATCGACATTGATTCTCCATAAGGATATTCCCGTCTGACCTCAAAAGCCAAATCCTTGCCCTCAAACTTGTAACCATCAAATTTACCCGAACTTTGGTAAATTTTATTACCCTCCTCCAGCTTAAAATATTGATAAACACTTTCAGCTATCACTCTGCCTTTTCTATCAACAATATCCGCCCGCGCCGCCGGAATCACACTCTCCAAAATTTTATTTGATCTCGCCGCCTTAGTATAGTAACTCCCTTCAATTAAATTAAGTTTCAATACCACTGTCAGCAGTATCATCAAACTCAACACCAACCCAAATCTCAGCAGCCAATATTTCCAAGGTAAAAAATTTTCTTCATTCATACTAACCCAACGCCACCTTCTTTACCTGATCCAATAACTTTCTTTCCTCTACCAACAATCCTGCTCCTCTGATAATTGCCATCCCAGGATCTTCTGCCACGACCGTATAAATCTTTGTTTCACTTTCAATCATTTCTGCCAGATTTTTCAGCTTAGCCCCATTTCCCACTAACACAATTCCTCGCTTCAACACATCCTCCATCAGCTCCGGCGGCGTCTCATCCAGCACTGATTTCACCAGCTTAACAATCTTGGTCAACTCCAAACTCACCGCCTCATTAATCTCCGATTTCGTCAGTTTCACTGACCTTGGCAGACCGGTTTCCAAATCCCGCCCCCGCACCAAATTATTTGTTTCCACATCAATTTTGATTTTCTCGGCGCTATTCGGACCCACCAACATTCCATACTTCATTTTTATATAATTTATAATTGCATTGTCCAATTCCTCCCCGGCGGTTTTTATTCCCCTGCCGACCACCACCCCGCCCATCGATACCACACTAACCTCAGTCTTTCCCCCGCCCACATCCACAATCACCAACCCGCCCGACACATCTGTCGGTAAATTCAACCCTATCGATGCCAGCACCACTTCCTCTATTAACACCACCTCTCTGGCTCCCGCCGCCATCAGCACCGATTTTATAGCTCTTTTCTGCACTTGATTAATAAAACTCGGCACTCCCACAATCACCCTCGGCTTAAAAATTTTAGGGTATTTTGACGGCACTTCATAAATAAGCTTAAAATAATAAGACATCAAACTCTCCAACCCCTCCAAATCAGTGATTATTCCATTTTTAATCGGACTCACCACCTCAATCTGCTTCGGTTCTCGATTCCACATCGACTTGGCTTTGTAGCCAAAAGCGATCGGTCTTTTAGTATCTGATTTTGGCGCCGACAATCCCGTCCATCTTTTTTTCTTCTGCCGCGCCAACATCGTCGGCTCGTCAATTATCACTCCTCTTTCTTTTAAATAAATCAGGGTATTATTGCTTCCCAAATCAATCCCAATATCCCAGCTAAACATTTGGGTTAAATTGCTTATTTTTTGCCCTATCGCCTTAATTAACTTCACTCTAAAATTATAGCAACTTAAACCAACCTCGGTTACAATATAAACTATCCATGAAACGCCTTGGTCAAATCATCCGTTTTCTTTATCTGGGTCTTTTTTTCCTTACTCCCCTGATTTTTAACTTCCGCAATTCCGAACTCTTTGAACTCCCAAAAATGCACTTTGTTTATTTTTTGACCATTATTATTGTCTCTCTCCACTTTATTAACTGGCTTTCGGGTCAAACCAAACTTGTTGTCAAACACCCCTTATCCCTTCCCCTGCTTTTGTTTCTCATCTCTCAGATCATCACCACATTTACCTCCATTGACCCTAACACTTCCTTTTTTGGTTACTATTCCCGGCTCAATGGCGGTCTTCTCTCTATTATTACCTTTACCAGCCTTTTTTATTACCTTATCCCTTATCTCACCCCCCATTTTCAAAAAAACATTATCAATATTTCCCTCTTTTCCGGTTTTCTTGTTGCCGTTTATGGCATTTTGCAGCACCTTGGTATCGACCGGCACCTTTGGGTCCAGGATGTCCAAAACAGGGTTTTTTCCAGCCTCGGTCAACCTAACTGGTTGGCAGCTTATCTCTGTATTATCATCCCTTTTTCTCTTTACCAATCCCGCCAAACCCAAAACCCCAAAATTTCTTTGCTCCACCATCTCAATTCTCTGGCTCTGTTTGCCTGCCTTCTTTTTACCAAATCCAAATCCGGTCTGATTGCTGCCGGTATTTCTCTTGGCATTTATTTTCTCTTCCAATTTATTTTCGACTTCAAACACAAAACTCTCTCAAAAAATCTTAAATTATATTTTCTGCCCATCCTTTTTCTTGTTATTGCCTTAACCACCAAAAACCCGCTGACAGAAAAAATTTTTCCCAAAAAATCTTCTTCCGCTCCCGCCGCCCCCTCTACCAATCTGATTATCACTCCTTCAGCCGATATTCGCCGCATTGTCTGGCGCGGCAGTCTTGACCTTTGGCAAAAGTTTCCTTTGTTCGGTACTGGGGTTGAAACTTTTGCCTATTCTTACTATTGGACTCGTCCCGTCGAACACAATCTCACTTCAGAATGGGACTTTCTTTACAACAAAGCTCACAACGAATATCTCAACTATCTTGCCACCACCGGTTTAGTCGGCTTTGTTCCCTATATCTTTTTAATCATCACCTTTCTGGTTGTCTTATTCAAAAACCGCCGCTCAAAACTTTTTTTACCGGTTTTGTCAGCTTATCTTTCTATTTTAATTACCAATGCTGCCGGTTTTTCCGTGGTTGTTACTTCCCTTTATTTTTTTCTTCTCCCCGCCTTATTTTTCTTCTCCCCCGCCAAACCCGCTCCTCCGTCCGCTCCTAAACCAAAATACTTTATGATTATTCCCATCTCTATTGGCTTATTTCTCACTTATCTAAATTTTACCTTCTATCTAGCCGATATTTATTACGCCAAATCCGAATCTGCCGATAGTCGGCAAAATTACCCCGATGCCTACAAATATATCAATCTCAGTCTCAAGTTAAACCCCTACCAACCCACTTATCTTATTACTCATGCTCTGGCTTCAGCTAAAATGGCTCTCGCCACCAAAGACCAATCTTATATTAAAATTGCCACCACTTCTGCCGACCGCTCTGTTGCCATTTCTCCCGCCAATATCAATTTTTGGCGCCAACGGGCTCAAGTCTACTATTACTTATCCGGTTTTGGCTCCGACTATTTTATTAAAACCGTCGAATCCATGATTCAGGCTTCCAAACTCGCCCCCACCGACCCCAAAAACTACTATTCTCTGGCTCAATTTTTAGAATCCGCCCAACTTATCGACGATGCTATTTTTTACTACCAGCAAGCCATTAAACTCAAACCCAATTACGACCATGCTTATTTTTCTCTCGGCAAAATTTACTTTGACAAAAAAGACTATCGTCTCGCCACCGACAATCTCCAACAGGCCGTTAATTATTCCCACCCGGTCAACACCGAAGCCCAAAAACTCCTCGACCAAATTAAAACATCTTCCAAACCCTAAATTTTACTTATATCGGCGACAATCATTTCTTTCCCATTCCACCGATAAAATTTTCCGCCCTCTTTTTTGATATAGTCTATAAACAGTTTTCCCCACAAATGATCCGACTCATGCTGCCACACCACCGCCTCATAGCCTTCCAATTCTTTTGACCTCGACACCAATTTGTTCCCCAAAACTTCCTGCCATTTCACCTTTATTTTCAAAAATCTCTTGACTGTCCCAAAATAATCCGGCACCGACAGACACCCCTCCAAAAAATCCTCTTCTCCTCCCTCATTGTTTTTCATTATCGGATAAACCCTTTCTCCCCAAGTCATCACCATTTCCGGATTAACAAATAATTCCACTTTTTTGTCGCTCTTTTTAATTCCAAAAAATCTTTTGGAAATTCCCAGCTGCGGTGCTGCCAACCCGGCTGCATTTTCTCCCTTTTCCAACTCGACTATTAATTTTTTAATTTCTTTTTTTGTCGCCGCATCCAAGCTCACCACTGGTTTGGCTTCTTTTCTCAAAATCTTGTTGGGATAAATTAATATCTTCGGCACAGTCTTATTTTAACAAATCATCTCCCGCTGACTAAATTTCCCCCTATCAGTGATAAACTCAGCTATGGTTAAAATTATTTTCTTTGGCTCCTCCGAATACTCGGTCATTATTCTAAATCAGCTTCTCCAAATCCCGGATTTCAAGGTTCAAGCCGTCTTTACCAAACCCGACAAAGCTGTCGGCCGCCAGCAGATCATCACCGCCAATCCTGTCTCCGCTTTTGCCAAAGCCAACCATCTCCCCCTCTTCCAACCCGAAGAATTTGATTCCAATCTGCAGTCAACCATCTCCAATCTCCAACCTGACCTTGGTTTGGTGGTTGCCTACGGCCCGCCTTATTTTACCCAAGACATGATTGATATTCCCCCCTACAAAATCGTCAATATTCATCCCTCCCCCCTGCCCCAATACCGCGGTGCCACCCCCGGCCCCTGGCAGATTATCAATGGCGAAACCACTTCGGCTGTCACTTTTTTCCAAATTGACGCCTTTCCCGACCACGGCCCTATTATTACCCAGATTCCTTTTGATATTAGCCCTGATGCTACTGCCACCGATTTTTACCATCAGGCCTTCACTCTTGCCGCCCAAAATCTAGAAACTACCATCAAATCTTATCTTAAACATCCTAAATCATTAACCCCTCAAGATCACGCTCAAAAATCATATTTTCCCAAATTTACCAAAGATACAGCCAAAATTGACTGGTCATGGGATCCGGTCAAGCTCGAGCGTTTTGTCCGGGCTCTCAACCCCTGGCCGGTTGCCTGGACGGAAGTCATCAACCATCAAAACAAAATCATCAAAATGAAACTCTTTTCTGCCGCTGTTTCTCAAAACCAATTTATTCCCCAGCTGGTTCAAATCGAAGGCAAAAAACCCGTTTCCTGGTCAGAAATTTCCTCCCACTACACCATCAAAACTACCTAAACTAACGCTTTTTATTTACAATCAGCAAATTTTTTAAACCTCATTTTTTACAAAACTGTTTTATTTTATGCCCAACCAAAGGCACAATTTAAATCAATCTTTTATTTTTATCGGAAAAATTCATCATTATTGATACAAACTTTTTCTGATAACTTCCAATAATTTTAGGACTGTTTATTTTTATTTTTTCAAAAAAATATTTTTATCAAATTAGAATATTACCCTAAATAAGGCACAAAAACAAAAATACTTTTTCAAAATATCTCCTAATTTAGTTTATAAAAATCAAAATTATCCCCAAACATCGGCATTTCATTTTTTGACAAAAACTTCCAAAAACTTTTTAATTATTTCAAGGAGGTAAAAATAATGCCAGCAAAAAAGAAAGTTGCTAAAAAATCAGTCAAGAAAGCTGTCAAAAAGAAAGTCGCCAAAAAAAAGGTCGCTAAAAAAGCCAAAAAGACTGCCAAAAAAGCAAAAAGAAAATAAATCAGGAAATTTTTACTAAAAACGGTGTCTATTTTTTAGGCGCCGTTTTTTGTGCTTCGGTCTCTTTTTTAATTCTTTTCAAACACTTAGTGCAAAATTTACCGCTTATTTTGTCCTCGCCCACCACCAAAGTCACCTTTTGAATATTGGCTTTATATGTTCTTGGAGTCCTATTTTGGGCATGCGACCGCAGTCGACCGACTTTGGTTCCCTTGCCGCATAAACTACAACTTCTCATAGTAAGGTATAATATCAGAATCAACATTTTTTTGAAATATGGAAATTTCTATTAGACTTATCTCTTTTTTATTCCTCATTGTCTCCATTACTCTTCATGAGTTTTTTCACGGCCTGGCTGCCGATCATATGGGCGATCCTACACCACGATCCTTAGGTCGACTGACTCTTAACCCTAAAGCTCACCTCGATCTCTTTGGCACTATACTTTTGCCCCTCGCCAGTGTCATAACTGGTATTCCCACCATTGGCTGGGCCAAACCTGTCCCTATCGACCCTTTCAATTTCCGTCATCCTCGGAGAGACGAAATTATTGTCTCTTTTGCCGGTCCTTTTGCCAATATTACTTTAGCCGTCATTACTGCCCTTATTCTCCGGTTTATTCCTGCCAGTTCTATGATTGCTTATCAGCTTGGCGCTCTGTTTATCCTCATCAATGTCTCTCTTTTTGTTTTCAATCTTTTACCCATTCCACCGCTGGACGGTTCTCATATTTTTCTCAATCTCTTGCCTCCCGAATCCGGACACAAATGGGCCGAAGCCTTTGACCGCTATGGCTTTGTTCTTCTGATTATTTTGGTCTTTCTTCCCCTCCATCAGGGTCAAACCATCCTCAATCTGATTGTTTCTCCCTTAGCCAGATCTATTTTTGATCTGCTTCTGCCAGCTGTCTGAGATCTGCCACCATCCGATCAATTTCTTTATCACTCATCCCGTGAACTTTGGCTCCCTGTTCCAACGTTTCCATCCCCGCTGCCATACAACCTACGCAATGCAGTCCATATTCTTCCACCAACACTCTGCCTATCTCCGGATAATCTGCTACCAACTTTCCCATCAAAATATCCTTATTTATCTTTGTTTTTTCTTTTTTCATAAACAAATTATATCCTACCTTACATCCAAAAATTAACGCATTAACACCGCAGCTAAACGAATAACTTCTTCCCCAAACACCACAAACCCTTCCATTATTGTTAGACTTAATTGTCCTATCAAAGGCATCGCTTTGAGAAGGTGTTTTTTCTAACTAAACTTCTACAAAGGAGAACTTGTGACTGTCGGGGCTTCGTTCCTGCCAGACCGGTTTTCCCCACGTTTCTTTTTAGCGTGGAAAAGCCAGTATCAAAGTCAGCCTCTGGTGGGACATTTTTTACCAGCACCACCATAAGAAACATTTTCTCTGTTGGTTGACTGAAGTTGATGGTT
>ERZ795030.6623-NODE-6623-length-9993-cov-7.067217_pt1 | contig 9993 bp, 10 predicted proteins | sample MGYA00375122_ERZ795030 | MGnify/ENA primary metagenome ERZ795030 (study PRJEB30165, sample SAMN05720146) | activated sludge metagenome | isolation source: anaerobic digester from wastewater treatment plant | place: Japan | collected 2015-04-20 ...
GAATATCTGAACGTCACGCCAAAGGCGTTTTTCGACGACAGCGAGGCGGAGCCGATCCTGATTCAAAAGGCGCTTGACGGCATGCGCGGCCTGAGCGATAAAGACCTCCTGACCCTGATCGGCCTGATAGACCGGCTCAGGGAAGGCAAAAAGTAAAGAGGCTAAAAAAGACCGGGCGGCATCGCCGCCCGATTTCTATTATCCAAGCTTCGTTTCACATCTCCACATACGCGTCGCGGCTTGCGCCGACGGAAACGTATTTGATTTTGCAGGCGACGGCCCGCTCGATGAAGGCGATGTAGTCGAGCGCCGCTTTGGGGAGCTCCTCTTTGCTGCGGCAGCCCGATATGTCGCGCCTGAAGCCGGGGAAGTTCTCGTAGACGGGCTTCGCGCGCGCGAGCGCGCCGCCCTGCGGGAAAACCTCCGTGCGCGCGCCGTCCACCTCGTAGGCGACGCAGACGGGGATTTCATCCATGTATGAGAGCACGTCGAGCTTGGTGAGCGCGATGCAATCGCACCCCTGAAGCGCCACGCCGTAGCGCGATGCGACGGCGTCGAAGCCGCCCACGCGCCGGGGCCTGCCCGTCGCCGCGCCGTACTCGCCGCCCGCCTCGCGAAGCCTGTCCCCCGCTTCGCCGAAAAGCTCCGCCGTGAACGGCCCCTCGCCCACGCAGCTTGAATACGCCTTGGTGATGCCGATCACGCTGTCGAGCCGCCTTCCCGGTATGCCCGCGCCTATGGGCGCGTACGCCGCGATGGTAGAGGACGAGGAGGTATACGGATAGATGCCGAAGTCGATGTCGCGCAACGAACCCAGCTGCGCCTCGAATATGATATCCCTGCCCGCGTCGGCCGCCCGGCCGAGGTATTCCCCGGCGTCGCAGACGAATTCTTTGACGGGATCCCCATATTGTTTGAGCCACGCGAGCATATCCGAAACCCGGATTTCCGGCGCGCCGTAGCCTCCCGCGAGCAGCAGGTTCTTCCATTCGACAAGGCCCGCAAGCTTCCTCTCAAGCTCGTCGGGATGCAGCAGATCGCCCATGCGAAGCGTCTTTTTCATGTATTTATCCGAATACACGGGGGCGATGCCGCGCCGCGTGGAGCCGAACCTGGCATCGCGCAGCCTGTCCTCCTCAAGGCAGTCGAGCTGCTTGTGGTAGGGCATGCAGATGGTCGCCCGGTCGCTGATCCTGAGGTTCTCCGGCGTCACGCGAACGCCCTTGTCACAAAGGCGTTCGATCTCGCCCGCGAGGTGCTCGAGGTCTATGACCATGCCGTTGCCCATGACGTTGACGACGCCCTCGCGCAGTATCCCCGAAGGGATCAGGTTCAGTATGAACCGCCCCTTCTCGTTGATCACGGTGTGGCCCGCGTTGTTGCCGCCCTGATAGCGTACGACGATGCCGTAACGCTCGCTCAGCAGGTCCACCATGCGGCCCTTGCCCTCGTCCCCCCAGTTCGTGCCCACGATCGCCGTCAACATAGCTGCCTCCGTCAAACCTTAATCGATATTTGCGCGCCGAGCTGCCCCCGGTTCGCCTCGAGCAGCGGGCGTATGGTTTCCTCGAGATATTCCTCCGCCTGCCTGGCGGCCCTCCCGGTGAAAGCCGCGGGGTCGAGCAGGGTTTCGAGCTCCGCTTCGCTCAAACCGAAGCGCTCGTCCGCGAGGATGCGCCGGAGCAGGTCGTTCTCCCCGCCGTAAAGCTTCACCTGTTCCGCCGCGGCAAGCGAATGTTCCCGCAGCGCCTCGTGCAGAATCTGCCTGTCCCCGCCCTTTTTCGCGACGCAGTACATGAGTATGTTCTCGCTCGCGAGGTACGGCAATTCATCCGCGAGATGCTTTTTGATGACGCCGGGATACACGCGCGCGCCGCGCGCGACGTTGATGTACAAAGAGAGTATCGCGTCCGCCGCGAGGAACGCCTCGGGAATCGAGATGCGGCGGTTGGCGGAATCGTCGAGCGTGCGCTCGAACCACTGCGAGGCCGCCGTGAAGGCGGGGTTGGCCATATCCGCGAGTATGTAGCGCGCGAGGGAAGCCATGCGCTCGCTGCGCATGGGGTTCCTCTTGTAGGGCATCGCCGAGGAGCCGATCTGATCCGCCTCGAAAGGCTCGTCGAGCTCCTTTAAATGCGAGAGCAGGCGGACGTCGTTCGAAAACTTGTGCGCACTCTGCGCGATCATCGCGAGCACGCTCAATACGTTGTAATCGAGCTTCCTCGAATACGTCTGGCCGGAAACGGCGAAGCAATCCGAAAAACCCATCTTTTCGGCGATCTTCTTTTCGAGCAGCCTGACCTTTTCGTCGTCCCCGCCGAAAAGCTCCAGGAAGCTCGCGCCTGTGCCCGTCGCGCCCTTGCAGCCTAAAAGCTTCAACTGGGAAAGCTGGAAGTCGAGCTGCGCCAGATCCATCTCGAGGTCCTGGAGCCAGAGCGTCGCGCGCTTGCCCACGGTCGTAGGCTGCGCCGCCTGGAAGTGCGTGTACGCGAGCGTGGGCAGATCCTGATATCGCCGCGCGAAGTCCGCGAGCGCCTGCATGGCGTTGAGAAGAAGCTTTCGGATTTCGACGAGCGCGAGCTTCATGCGGATGATGTCCGTATTGTCGCCCACGAAGCTCGAGGTCGCGCCGAGATGGATGACCGGCTTCGCCTTGGGGCACTGCTCGCCGTATGTGAGAACATGCGCCATCACGTCGTGCCGCACGCGCGCTTCGTACTCGGCCGCGCGGTCAAAATCGATGTCCGCTGCGTGTGCGCGCATCTCCTCAAGCTGCCCGTCGGTTATGGCTATGCCAAGCTCCTGTTCCGCTTCCGCGAGCGCGATCCAGAGCCTGCGCCAGGTTGTGAATTTGACATCGTCGGAGAAGATGCGCCGCATCTGCCCGCTCGCGTAGCGCTCGCACAGAGGCGAGCGGTAGCTTTCCGTTCCCTGCATAACTGCCCCCGAAATGAGGAATGGGCTTCGATCGGGCGCGCATAGCGGCTCTTCTCTCGAACGCCCATGTTCCCTTTGCAAGCATACTTTACGCTTAGAGCGTTGTCAACAACGATAAGCTGCGCTGATATCGATATTGATTATGGGGGTATTGGCGGGGGTAATGGGAAAAAACGCCTACTCCTCCGCCCTCCTCACATCCCGAATCAAATCCTTCACGACCTCCGCCGCGAGTATGAACCCCGCCACGGGCGGCACGAAGGAGATGCTGCCCGGCACCTGGCGGCGTATGGCGCACTTGCGCACGGTGCCCGGCGGGCAGACGCAGTGGAATTTGCAGCTCAAGGCGTCGGTTTCGGCGGGCTTTATGGCTTCCTCTTTGGAATAAACGACCTTGAGCGCTTGGACGCCGCGCTTTTTAAGCTCCTTTCGCATGACGCGCGCGAGGGGGCAGACCGAGGTTTCGTAAATGTCCGCGACCTCGAGGCGCGTCGGGTCGAGCTTGTTGCCTGCGCCCATGCAGCTTATGACGGGCGCGCCCGCCATGATCGCGCGCTCGATGAGCAGGAGCTTGGAGGATACCGTGTCTATGGCGTCCACGACGTAATCGTATAAGCTAAAATCGAACCGCTCGGCCGTGTCCGCATTATAGAAGCATTCATGCGCGGCGACGGCGCATTTCGGGTTGATGTCGCGTATGCGCGCGCGCATGACCTCGACCTTCTTGCTGCCTATGGTGCTGTGTAAAGCCGGAAGCTGGCGATTGATGTTGGTCAGGCAGATTTTATCGTCGTCCACAAGATCTATGGCGCCCACGCCCGCGCGCGCGACGGCCTCGGCAGCATACGAGCCGACGCCGCCTATGCCGAACACGACCACGCGCGAGCAAGCGAGCTTTTGCATGGCTTCCTTCCCGAGAAGGAGCTCGGTCCTTGAAAATTCGTTGAGCATTCGTTTCCCTTTCGCCCGGACATCCGCCCGCCGGATGATTCCTATGATACCGCGGATCGAAGCTTCCCGCAAGCGCGCGGCGCGCGCGAAAAGCCGCGAAACGCGGTTTCCGAAAAGCCCCGCGTATGCTATACTTTCGCCAACGGGACGCGCGGCGCGTTTGATATCCCAAGCCCGGCCGGCCGCGGCCCGAACGAATCGGAAGGGGGAGGTTTCATGACGGAACGGGACAAGCTTGAGCGCGCGCGGATGTATATATACAAACTCGCCAACGGAATCGATCCGATCTCCGACCGGGAGATGCCTGAGGACGCCGTGCTCAACCAGGTGCGCCTGTCGAGATGCTTTTTCTACGTGGCGGAGGCGCTCGATCGGTACATACGCAATTACGAAAGGCTCAACCGGGAAAAGGCGCCGAAAAAGGAGGCCTTCGCCCTCACGCCGGAGCAGTGGCGGAGCATTGAAATCTCCGAGCAGCCCATCCCGATCAGCATATTCGCGCAGCGCGTGAACGCGGCGCTCGCGGATGAAAACCGCGTCAAATTCGCGTACCGCTGGGCGACGGACTGGCTGCTCGAGGCGGGCTATCTGCGCATCCCGCCCGGCGCGAAGGGCAAGCTGCCCACAGATGCCGGGCAGGGTCTTGGCATATTCACGCAGGCGCGCCAAAGCCAGAACGGGCCGTATACCGCCGTGTTGTACAGCCGGGAGGCGCAGAAGTTCCTGCTCGACAACATGGACGCGATGCTCGCGAGGCGGGGCCAGGCCGGGGAAAGCCAGGAGGCGGCGGAAGCCTGACAATCCTCGAACGCCGGGCTTTCCGTTACCTGCTCCCCGAGCGAAGCCCGAGGAAATGGCGTACCGCCTCCGTAAAGCCCTCGCCGGATTCCCCTTTGGCGAGATAGCCGGGAAGCGATTTGAGACTGCCCAGGAACGGCGCGATGTTGGCGACGGCGCAGCTTTGCGGGAAAAACCCGAACATGGGCTCGTCGTTGGGAGAATCGCCGAAGAACAGCACGCTCTCCCGGATGTTCCCCTCGCCGAGCACTTCGCCCAGGAACAGGCGCGCCATATTGAGCTTATCGTAATCGCCGAACCACGCGTTGACGTGGATGGAGCTGATCTTCGCGGTCGCGCCGAACTCCTCGCAGACGGCCTTGATCCTCTTTGCGGCTTCGAGCCCGAGGCGGGGCGGGTCCTCGTCGAAGTCGATGGCCAGGTCGTAGACGCGCGCGAACTGGTCCCGCGCGACGCGGCAGCCCGGCACCCGCGCGAGGCAGGCGTCCCGCACCGCGTCCAGGCGGGCGCGCGCGTCCCCCTCGGGGATCGAGGGATGCGTGAACGTGCGGATCCGCTCCCCCTCGGCGTAAAAGACGAACGCGCCGTTTTCGCCGACGACGGCGCGAACGGGCCACTCGCGCGCGATCATATCGCACCAGCCCGCGGGCCGTCCCGTCACGGGAACCACGCGCACGCCCGCGTCGTGAAGCTCCCACAGCGCCGCGTACGCCCGGGCCGTGAGCTTGCCGCAGGTGGTGATGGTATCGTCTATGTCGCAAAGCACATAGCGGATCTTCGACGCCGTAACAGCGTCCATCCGTTCAAAGGGGAGCATGGTTCTCTCCATCCCGCGCCCGAAGCGGGCGCGCGCGAATTCGCCGGGATACGCGCCAGCGGGATACGCCCCGCGCCGCCGGCTCCATTATAGCACGGCGGGGGCGGCGCGGTCAGCATTCCGCTCATAAGGACGAAGCCTTGCGGGCAGGCGTAAATCAGCGGCGGTATCGGAACATACCGATATGGAAACAGTAAACGGTAGGCTTTCAGGATATCACAAATACAACGGGAGGCGCGGATCATGAGCGAACTGATCAACAACAGGGAGCACAGGCGCAACGTGCTCAAGGACTTGATTACGCAGCTGCACAACGGAAAAAGCGTGGAGGACGTGAAGCAGAAATTCGAGGAAACCTTCGGGGGCGTTTCGGCGTCGGAAATATCCGAAGTCGAGCAGGCGCTGATCATGGACGGCATGCCGGTGTCGGAGGTCCAGCGACTTTGCGACGTCCACGCGGCGGTGTTCAAGGGATCGATCGAGGACATCCACAGGCCGCAGGACCCGGCCAGGGATCAGGGGCATCCGATTGAAATCATGAAGCGCGAGAACCGCGCGATCGAAGCCCTGATTTCCGGCCGCATCCGGCCGCGCCTCGAGGCGCTTTCGTCCCTGGGCGGCAAAGCGCCCGACGGGCTGAAAGAGGATCTCGAGCAATTGAGCAGCGTCAACGTGCATTATCAGAAAAAGGAGAACATACTCTTCCCCTATCTTGAAAAATACGGCATCACAGCGCCGCCCAAGGTCATGTGGGGCGTGGACGACGAGATCCGGCAATCGATCAGGCAAGCGGGGGCGCTGCTCGAGGCGGGGGACGCGGACGCCATGAAAAGCGCGCTTGAAGAAGCGCTCAACCGCGTCGCCGAAATGATCTTCAAAGAGGAAAACATACTCTTCCCCATGATGCTCGAGACGCTCTCGCCGGATGAATGGAAGCTTATTGCCGACGACAGCGCGGAATACGGATTCTGCCTGATCGACGCGCCCCGGCGGACTCCGGAGTCCGCCCGCGCGGAGAAAACCGGCCGGGCGCAGGCGGCGGCCGAAGGCGGCGTCAGGTTCCCCACGGGCGCGCTCAAACCGAACGAGATCGTCGGCCTCATGGATACGCTGCCTTTCGACATCACCTTCGTCGACAGGGACGGGGTCGTAAAATACTTCTCGCAGGGCAAGGACAGGATTTTCCCCAGAACGAAGGCCGTCATCGGGCGCAGAGTCGCCGACTGCCATCCTCCGGCGAGCGTGCACATCGTGGAGAAGGTCGTATCCGACCTGAAAAGCGGCGCAAAGAACCACGAGGACTTCTGGATCAAAATGGGCGAAAGGTACGTGCTGATCCGGTACTTCGCCGTCCGGGATGAAAACGGCGGGTATCTGGGCACGCTCGAGGTCACGCAGGACATCGCGCCGATACGGGCGATCGAGGGCGAAAAGCGGCTGATGTCGGATTGAGCTTCCATAGGCGGCACATAAGCCAACATAAATTCGGGGCGGACGCAAAACGGCGCGTCCGTCCTTTGTTTGCGGCCTTTGTCAAAACGAATCGGCGTTCGCGGCTTAACGCGGCCATGCCGCGGCGCGCGGGACGACGTATCGCGGACCCGCACTACATTTCGGTTTTTAAGTATTCGTCGAGCTTGGCGCTGTTTTTGATTATATAATTGGAGAAACTTTCGGCGGCGCGCGAGAGGTATCTGGATTTGCGCCACGCCAAGGCGATGGATCTTGGCGGGATGTCGTCTAGGATGCGAAGCATCTTTACCGAGCTGGCCTGCTTGCCGAGAGGCTTGGGGATCAAGGCAATTCCAAAGTTCGCGGATACGGAGCTGACAATTATGTTGTCGCTGGTGGTTTCAAATATGACTTTGGGCGCAAAGCCCGCGCTATGCATAATGCGGTCGATATAGCCGCGTATCTGGCAGCTGCTCTCATAGGTAATGATCTTTTCGCTCCGCAGTTGGGAAAGATGGATGGCCTGATACCGGGCAAGGGGGTGTTGATCGGAAACGATGATCACAGTTTCATGGTATCCGATGGGGTGATATTCAAAGTTGGGATTGGCGATTTCCGTGGTGAAGGCAAAATCGCTCGTGCCGTTTGCGATGGACTCCTCAATTTCTGTAGTCGAGGAAGGGAAAAAGCGGAAATGCGGCTGTATCCGGCCGAAATCCGCGTAATAACAGGAAATGGCATAGGTGACAAGATCGTTGAGGGAACTAAAGTAGCTAAGGGATATCACGCCCGATTCGGGGTCGGTCATATCTTTGAGTTTTGATTGGGCGTCATTGAGCAGGCTAAGAGCCGGTTTAACATACTCCAACAGAATTTCGCCAAAAGGAGTCAGGGTGATAACGCGCCCGCTTCGGTTGAAAAGAGGCGCGTTCAACTCTCTCTCCAGCTCATTTATGGAATGGCTCAACGTAGACTGAGTAACCCGCAGCTGCTCGGAAGCGCGGGTGAAACTTTTCCTTTGCTCAATGGCGCAAAAGTAGGTGAGTTGTTGTAAATTCATGAAATCGCCTCATGTAATCCTACCATATGATGGGAACAAATGCAATATGAACTTAATTATATTATGAATTAAATTCATAATTAAATCCGAAACGCTATAGAAACCCCAAAGGGGAGTTTGTATAATAGGATCATCATCAGTATCGAGGAAAAAGCATGATTCATCCCGTAACCATTAAAAATGTAACCATCGGCGAAGGAATCCCCAAAGTTATCGTGCCAATCGTGGAAAGCCGCAGGGAAGCGATCATAAAAATGGCTGAAAAGATCGCAAAGATGGATATCCATATGGTCGAGTGGCGAGCTGATTTTTATAAGGACGTGGCGGATACAAACTGTGTTTTGGAAACCCTGGCCGCCTTGCGCAAGACCGTATGTGAGAAAATACTGCTGTTCACGTTCCGAAGCGCACATGAGGGCGGGAGCAGGGCGCTTTCCCTCGCGGACTATCGCGCTCTGAATCTGGCGGTTGCGGGCAGCGGGAATGCGGATGTAGTGGATGTGGAAGTGTTCTCCCTGGGCGATGCCGCCGGGGAATATATCAACAAGCTCAAGTCCACAGGCACATATGTCATCGGCTCGAATCATGATTTTCTCAAAACGCCCGCGCGGGAGGAACTGGTCGATCAACTTTGCGCGATTCAGGCGGCCGGAGCGGACATTCCCAAAATAGCGGTGATGCCCAAGAGCAAGGAGGACGTCCTGACGCTTCTGTCCGCTACGCAGGAAATGTTCTCCAAACACGCCGACCGCCCCATCATCACCATGTCGATGGCACCGATGGGGGTTCTCACGAGACTTTCCGGAGAGGTATTTGGATCATCCATGACCTTTGGCGCGGTGGACAGGACCTCCGCCCCCGGCCAGATACCCGTGGAGCAATTGGTGACAGGTCTATCCATCATCCATAACGCAAGCTGAAAACAAACGGCATACGACTTATCATCTTTTTATGCAAGGTGGTGCCCATGATATCAGTTGACACAAAGCTAATAGGGCTGTTGGGAAATCCTCTCGGGCAATCATTATCAACGATTATGCACAATGCCGCATTTCGCCACTGCGCTCTCGATTATGAATACTTCCCTATTGAAACCGGCGGGAAGTCCCTTGCTGCAATCCTGCAGGGCATTCGCAATATGAATTTTGCCGGCTTCGGCGTGACAAAGCCCGATAAGGTGGCTGTGATGGAGCATTTGGACGAGGTGGATGCTCAAAGTCGTGCGCCGCTATTGCAGGAGCTTTAAGCCTCTGAAACGCGGTGCTGTTTGTACCGTCATGTCGCTGGGATTGATGATTGTTATATCAAGCCCTTTGCGGATGGCATTGTCCACGGTATATTGCGTTTCTCCCTGCTCTCCATTGTGCACTAATCTCAAAATCGTTGCACTCAAAGATGTAATGCAATTCGTCGGGGACATGAATGCCGGAGAAAACATAAAGAGCATTCATTATTCCCTCAAAAACCTCGAACTCTTCTGCACTGACAGCCTGCTTTATAAGGTCGAACAGCTTGTCCATTGTATCGGTGTTAGGGAAGGAAAGTACCCAAATCTCATCGAGTAACGGAGCTGTGTGCATCCCGGAGAAATAGTTCATTGCCAGAGCGCTTACGTTTCCTTCTTGGTTGACAATACCCTTTTCAATTGCCGTTGCACGCAGTTCCTCTAAGTTTCCGTATCCCATGCTTTGCACTCCTTTTTCTTATATTGATTTATCAGACCTTATATCTCTTTGTAAGCTTTTCTAACATTTTTTCTAACATTTCCGATTTCTATGTATCATCTATACATTCCACGCTCATTTGGATTCTGTGTGAAATTATGCTTAATGGTTGAATTTTTCTATCAATTCAATTTTAACTTGGAAATGTTGTTTGCTCAGCAATTCATATTAAGCAAAAAAACCCTTGAAAACAGTGATGCTTTCAAGGGTTTTTCTCGGTGTGGCGGAGAGTTAGGGATTTGAACCCTAGTTAC
>ERZ795030.6632-NODE-6632-length-9978-cov-4.646982_pt1 | contig 9978 bp, 7 predicted proteins | sample MGYA00375122_ERZ795030 | MGnify/ENA primary metagenome ERZ795030 (study PRJEB30165, sample SAMN05720146) | activated sludge metagenome | isolation source: anaerobic digester from wastewater treatment plant | place: Japan | collected 2015-04-20 ...
CCGTCGCGGAGCCGGCGAGGGAAGTCGTGGTCGCACCAAAGAAAGAAGTCGTCGTTGCACCGACGAAAGAAGTTGTTGTCGCGCCCGAGAAAGAGGTGATCGCTGGCCCTTGCCGCATCATTGACGGAAGGCGAGTCTGCCGCTGAAATCGTCCTGGCGGCGCCGTGATGCAGTGCGCCACGACCGTCTCGCCTTGGTGCGCCTTTGCTGAACGCGGACAGTTGCGTCGGTAAAACACCTGTCCACTGGGGTTTGAACCTTCTGGTCAGCAATTGGATTAGCAAACTGCCCTTGACCCGGGTGTTGTCGACTCGTGTCAAGGGCAGCTCCGCTAACGTCTTGTCGCTCTTCAGCGCCGCCAGAGCCCCCTGCGCCTTGAATGACGCTGTGTGGTTCCGCCTCGTCCTTCCCGGTAAGCTCTTCGGAGATCGTCGATGCTGGTTTTCGGGAGCGTGCGCTCAAGATCTCTCACGAAGCCTGGTTTCACCGGCGGCATGTCTGAAAAATGGATCTCCATGAGCACCGCTGATCGCAATTGTCCCGCTTCGGGGGAGTACGCGAAAAAGGGTGCCGCCCCCATGGAGAACCGCATGCATCTCACTCCCAGACAACTCGCCGCACGCTGGCAAGTTAGCTTGATCTAGCGTAAGGTCCGAGCGCACCGCAGCAAAGTACTTGTAGCGGCACGCCGGCATTCCACTGCGGGACCGGCGCGCCGATTCCTTCCGCTAGGCAGCGACAGCTTTCGTCCGCAGCGCAGGAACGGCTTGCCCGTCCCCAGCTGCTGGCCTGATCTTGAACCAGATTGCGTACAAGGCTGGCAGAAACACCAGGGTCAGAACCGTCCCGGCGAAGGTGCCACCGATCAAGGTATAGGCCAGCGTTCCCCAGAACACCGACTGGGTGAGCGGGATGAAGGCCAGCATGGCGGCGAGCGCGGTGAGGATGACCGGACGGGCACGTTGCACGGTGGCCTCGACGACGGCGACGAACGGCGCCAGGCCCTCCTTCTCGTTGTCGCGGATCTGCCCGATCAGGATCAGCGTGTTGCGCATCAGGATGCCGGACAGGGCGATCAGACCGACCAGCGCGTTGATGCCGAACGGCTGCTGGAACAGCAGCAGCGTAGGCACGACACCGATCAGGCCGAGCGGCGCGGTGGCGAATACCATCATCATCGCGGCGATCGAGCGCACCTGGAAGATGATGGTGATCAGGGTCAGCGCGATCATGATCGGGAAGACCGGCGCCAGGGCGCGATTGGCCTTGCCCGATTCCTCGATGGCGCCGGCCATTTCGATCCGGTAGCCGGCCGGCAGCTTGGCGCTGATGGGCTGCAGATCCTTCAACACGGCGGTAGACACGTCCGGCGGCAGCAGGCCCTCGGCGATATCACCGCGCACGGTGATCGTCGGTGTGCGATCGCGACGGCGCAGAATGGGCTCTTCCATGCGGACATCCACCTTGCCGACCTGCGACAGCGGAATCTTTTGACCGGCCGCACCGACCAGCGTGAAATCGCCGATCGTACCCGGATCGAGCCGCGTGTTGCCGGCCGATCTGGCCGTGACCTGCACCGAACGGATGTCCTCGCGCACCTCGGTAATCGGGATGCCGCTCAACAGGAACTGCAACTGCTGGGCCACGTCGGCGGAGGAAAGGCCGAGGCTTTGCAGGCGATCCTGGTCGAGAGAAAAATGCAGTGCGGGCACGCGCTCGCCCCAGTCGGTATTGACGGTCCGCATCTGTGCCGAGGCCTGCATGACGCCACGCACCTCTGCCGCGATGTCGCGCAGCTTGTCCGGGTCCGGCCCCATGACGCGGAAGGCCACGGGAAACGGCGAAGGTGGGCCAAACACGATCTGGGTCACGCGCACCCGCGCCTCGGGCGCCAAGCCGTCGGCCGCCGCCTGGCGCAGTCTGACTTTGAGGGCTTCCCTTTCCTTGTCATCGCCCGCGAGGACCACGATTTTGGCGAACGACGGATCGGGCAATTCAGGTGACATCGCCAGAAAGAAGCGGGGCGCGCCCTGGCCGATGTAGGACGTCACGACCCTGGCCTCCTGTTGCTCTGCCAGCCAGGCTTCGACCTTGGCAGTCGCGGCGCTGGTTTGCGCGATCGAGGTGCCATACGGCATCTGTACCTCGACCAGCACTTCCGGCCGGTCGGAGGTCGGAAAAAACTGCTTGTTGACCACGCCCATGCCGAGGAGCGCGACCATGAAGGCGCCGATCACGCTCGCCGCGACCAGCCATTTGCGCCGGATCACCCAGCCCAGCAGCCGGCGGAAGCGCTCGTAGTTCGGCGTGGCGTAGATGACCCCGTGCCCGCCCGCGTGCTTCTCGCCCAAGTCAGTCGCCGGGCCGCCCCAAGACTGACTTGCTCCCCCCGGGGGGTGGCTCGGGTGCTTGTCCCGATCCGGGGGCGCAGCCAATTCCGGCAGCAGCTTCACCCCGAGGTAGGGCGTGAACACGACGGCAACGATCCACGAGGCGATCAGGGCCGAGCCGACGATCCAGAACATGTTGCTGGTGTACTCGCCGGCGGTCGACCTGGCGAAGCCGTTGGGCATGAAGCCGATCGCCGTTACCAGGGTGCCGGCCAGCATCGGTGCGGCGGTGTGGCTCCAGGCATAGGCCGCGGCGCGGATGCGGCCGTAGCCTTCCTCCATCTTCACCACCATCATCTCGATGGCGATGATCGCGTCGTCGACCAAGAGTCCGAGGGCCAGGATCAACGAGCCCAGCGTGATGCGGTCGAAATTCTTGCCGGTCGCCGCCATGATGATGAAGACCGCGGCCAGGGTCAGCGGAACTGCAGCCGCAACCACGACGCCGGCGCGCCAGCCCATGCTGAGAAAACCGACCAGGATCACCACGCCGAGAGCAACCAGGAACTTGACCATGAACTCGCCGACGGCCGACTGGATATTGACCGACTGGTCCGTGACCTTGGACAGGCTCATGCCGAGCGGCATTTCGGCGTTGATCGTCGCCGCTTCCACTTCCAGCGCCTTGCCCAGATCGAGGCCGTTCCAACCCTCGCGCATGACCACGCCGAGCAGCAAGGTCGGTTCGCCGTTATTGCGGATCAGGAAGGTGGCCGGATCTTCATAGCCGCGCTTGACTTCGGCGATGTCGCCGAGCTTCAGCGTCCGGCCGCGCGCCACGACCGGCGTATTGCGGATCGTCTCCAGATCGTCGATGGCGCCGTCCAGGCGGATGAAGACTCGCGGGCCCTTGGCTTCGATCGAGCCGGCGGGTGTCATGACATTGCGGCTGTTGAGCGCGGCGAAGAGGTCGCGCGGGGAGACGCCCAACGTCGCCAGGCGATCATGCGAGAACTCGACGAAGATTCTTTCGGCCTGCTCGCCGATGATGTTCACCTTCTTGACGCCGGGCACATGCAGCAGACGCTGACGCATGTTCTCTGCATCGCGCACCAGGTGCCGATGCGGCTCGCCCTTGGCTTTCAGGGCGTAGAGCGCAAAGGTCACGTCGGCATATTCGTCGTTGACCATCGGGCCGATGACGCCGCGCGGCAGTTTGACCGCCTCGTCGCCGAGTTTCTTGCGCGCCTGATAGAACTGGTCGGGAACGTCGGTGGGCGGCGTACTGTCGAGCAGGAACACCGTGGTGAAAGCCAACCCCTGTCGCGTAAAGGTCTCGGTCCGGTCATACCAGCGCAGTTCCTGCATGCGCTTTTCCAGGGGTTCGGCGACCAGTTCTTCCATCTCCCTGGCGGTTGCCCCGGGCCAGGCGGTGATCACGGTCATCTGCTTGATGGTGAAGGCGGGATCCTCGGCCCGGCCCAGGGTCAGGAAGGCCACGACGCCGGCGATGAAGATCGCCAGCATCAGAAACAGGGTGACCGAGCGCTCGCGGACGGCGAGGGCGGAGAGGTTGAAGGCACTCATTTCCCTTCCCCGCCGGGCATCGCCACGCTTGGCGCTGCTTCGCCGTCAGCCAGTCGCACCGGCTCGCCTTCGTGTAGCAGATGCGCGCCGAGCACGACGACGCGATCGCCTGCCGCGAGGCCGCCGACGACAGCAGCGGTTTCGCTACCGAGGCCGACCACTTGCACGGCACGCCAGGTGACCCGAGGCTCCTTCCCCGCGACCAGCCAGACGCCGGGCCCTTTGCCGGGATCGAAGATCGCCCCGAGCGGTATCTGCAGCGCCGGAACAGAGCGGTCATGCGGGACGTGGATGGCGACGGTCGAGCCCAGGGGCGTATCGGCCAGTTGGCCTTCCAGTACGTAGCGCGCCTCGAACGTCCGCGTCTGCGGGTTGGCGGCATCCGACAACTGGCGCAGTTTTGCCGCGCCGGTCAGTCCGCTGCCATACAAGGCCGCACGGGCTGCCGATCCGATCGCCGGGCGCAGGGTTTCGGGGAGTTCGATGAGCGCTTCGCGGCGCCCGGCATGCGCCACCCGGACGACCACTTGCCCGGCACCGACGACCTGGCCCGGCTCGGCCAGGGTCTCGACCACCACGCCGTCGGCGTCGGCGAGCAAGGTCGTGTAACCGGTTTCGTTACGGGCAACGTCGGCCTGAGCCTTGGCCGCATTGAGCTCTGCCCTTGCCGACTCGGCGGCGGCCTTGATCTTGTCGTAGGCCGAGGCGGACACCGCCCCAGCCGCGACCAGATCGCGGTATCTGGCCTCGTCGTCCGCGCTCTGGCGGGCGCGCGCCGTGGCGGCAGCAACGGCCTCGTCGTGGGCACGCGTGGCGAGCTTCAAATCGGTGGGGTCGATGCGCATCAGAGGCTGGCCGCGCTTGACGGCCTGCCCGGTATCGACCAGGCGTTCCAGAATCTTGCCGGGAACGCGGAAACCCTGGTCGCTCTGCACCCGCGCCGCAACGATGCCGGTGAATGAACGCTCGGTGTGGACGGAGGCCTCCACCGCGCTCACCCGCACCAGGGGAGTTTGGGTCCGCGGATCGTTTGACGACGTGGCGTCGCTGCATGCTGCCAAGGCTAAGGGCAACAGACCGACGACGGCGAGGAAAGGAATATTACGGTGCTGAAGCATGGCGACCTCCAGAAACGCGAAGGCCTCCATCTTCCATCGAGTGACCAAAAATGTCAATGGTCACTTTTCACCTAATCAGCGTTCTAGGGCGCCAGGCTACGCAGCACCAGATTGGATAGCTGCATCGGCGCCACCTCGACGAGGTCGAGGTTGTGCTGGAGCAGGAGCGGATTCACATAGGGCTGCATGACGAGATAGATTGCATGCACCGTCTCGTCCAGCGGCGTCTTGCGCTCGAACTCGCCGCTCTGCCGCCCTTCACGGACGATCTCCATCAGGATTTGCCGGATGCGCTCCCCGTAGGCGCGGGCAGACGGCCACCTCTCGCCGGCGGAATGCGCAGCGATGTCGTATAGCTTGCGATCATTGAAAAACAGACCCACGCTCGTCGTTACCAGGACCTTGAATAGGCGACGGAATTTTTCCGTTGGCGTGGCGGCGCCAGCCACCGCCTCGTCGACCGCCGCAACGATGGTGCTCAAGGTCTGGGTGCAGATAGCCTCGCCGATGGCTTGCTTGGAGTCGAAGAACTTGTAGATATAGGCCTTGGAAAAGCCGATCGCCTTGGCCAAGTCGGAGACCGTGGTCTTGTCGTAGCCGTAGTGGCTGAAGTGCTCGCCAGCCGCCTCGACGATCTGCTCGCGAACACTGTGGTCGGCGGGACCGCGCGCCTGCGGGGTGGAAGATTCGATTTCGCTCATGGGAAAAACAATACATCGTCTACAGCCACTTGACAACTAGTGACCATATTAGGCTATAGTCACTGTAACAGTTCAAACCCCGAAGGACTCCCATGTTCGCCTATCCCCGCCCCCTTGCCCTGCTTCTGAGTGTCGGCATCTTGACGGGCTGCGCCGTCGGCCCCGATTACCGGTCGCCCGAAATCGGGCTGTCGTCTACCTTTCTCGGGCAGGAAGCTGTCGATCACCGGCAGGTTCAGCAGCAGGCCGACCTCACGATCTGGTGGGCCGCCTTCGACGATTCCCTGCTGACGCACTTCATCTCGCTCGCCCTCGAACAGAACCTCGACATCGCGCAAGCAGCGGCCCGGGTCGCCCAGTCGCGCGCGTCATTGCGCTACGCCGACGCGGCGCTGCTGCCAGCGGCCAACGTGGGCACCAGCGCGGCGCGAGTCTACCAGTCGGTCGAAACCCCGCTCGGGCAGCTACTCAATGCCACACCCGGCTTCGATCGCCATGGCAGTTCCTACGAGGCCAACCTCGGGGCAAGTTGGGAGATCGACGTGTTCGGTGGTCTGCGCCGCGGGCAGGAGGCGGCACGCGCCGCGTACGAGGCCTCCGAAGCCGGCGCGGTGGCGACACGGCTGGCCGTGGCCGCGCAGACAGCGGATGTGTACGTCACGGTCCGTGGATTGCAGGCGCGCATCGCGATCGCCCGGCAGCAGGTGGACACCCGCCGCCAGTTGCTCGCCATGGTCAGGCTCCAGTACGAGAAGGGGATCGCCGCCGAGCTCCAGATGAACCAGGCCGCGGGTTCGCTGACCCAGGCCGAGGCGCAAATCCCCATCCTGGAAGCCGGCCTCGATGCGGCGATGAACGCGCTGGAAGTGCTGCTCGGGGTGCAGCCGGGAACCTGCCGGACGGAATTGGCCGCGGTCAAGCCGGTGCCGGTCGCGCCGGGTCTGACGGCGACCGGCACGCCGGCCGACATGATTCGGCGCCGGCCGGACCTCATCGCTGCCGAGCGGCGCCTGGCGGCGGCCAATGCGCGCATCGGCGTGGCGATTTCGGAGTACTACCCCAAGTTCTCGCTCGCCGGCCTGCTCGGCAGTGCCACCGCGATGGGGCGTGGCAACCTGTTCACCGGGGGAGCCAGCCAGGCCCAGGGCGTCCTCGGACTGCGCTGGCACCTGTTCGACTTCGGCCGCGTCGATGCGCAGATCGCCGCCGCGCGCGGCCAGGAGGCCGAAGCCCTGGCCGCCTACCGGCTGGTCGTGCTGCGGGCTGCCGAGGATGTCGAGAACGCCTTTTCCGCCCTCGTCAAACGCGAAGCCCAGGTCGGCATCCTGACGCGAGGTGAATCGTCGTTCGCCCGGGCGCGTGAGAACTCCTTTGCCGCCTACCAGGGCGGAGTCGTCAGCCTGATCGAGGTGCTCGATGCCGACGGCAACCTGCTGCAAGCGCGCGATGCCAAGGCCCAGGCGAAAACCGAGGCGGCGCGTGCCGCCATCGCCTCCTTCCGGGCCTTGGGTGGCGGCTGGGATGCACCCCATGCAGACAGCAACCGCCTCCCCACCAACGACCTCAGGTAAGCGAAATGACCACGACAAACCAGTTATGGGTGCTCATCACGGGCGCATCGAGCGGCTTCGGCGCGGAGTTCGCCCGCCAATATGCCGAGCAAGTTCACTCGCTGGTCCTCGTGGCGCGCCGGCTGGACCGACTTCAGGCTCTCGCCGAAATACTACGCCGGCAGTACCGCATCGAGGTCGCGTTCTGCATGCCGCCGGCCTTGGTGATCGTCTGGTAGTACGAGAGAGCCGCCAGGATCACGTCGCCCTGCGCCGAGAAGGTGTTGGCGTGTTGGGAAACGAACACCGGGCGACCCAGGAGCCTGCGAGTGACCGAAATGCGTCTGCCAGACACCACTGGGTAATGACACCGTATAGCGGCAGCTCCGCAATCCCGCCACAGGAGACTGTGGTCGCCGCCTGCCGGTGCGCTTCCCACATCGCGCGGTCGGCGGCGATGCCAGCAAACACGTCTTCGCCAGCCGGAATATCCTGTGACCAGCGAGCCAGGAAGGCAGCCACCACATTGAGACGTTCGGGCATCAGGCCGAGGGGGTCGCCAGAAACTCGGCGATCAGCAAGTGGTGGTGCATGGTGTCCTTCCCATCCGTCATTCGTCCATCGGTTCCGACGCTTCCCGCGCCGGCGGTTCTGCCTGCCCGGCATCAACCGTCAGATCTTGATGACCTTGGATATCTCGCCAGAATCCGGCGGCGGCGCGCGGGTCACCTGCCGTCCAGCGGAGATTCATGCTGAACGGCAGCTTGTCGATCCGGTGCTCTCAGACTGCCGATCCCAACCCGCCAGTCGATTTTCAGAGGTTGCAACGGCGGGTCCCTGAGTAGCGTGGTCGCAATCTGGCTATGGCGCTCGGAGCAAACCAGTAGCGACGTCATGTCCTGTCGTGATAGCTTTGCGCTTCGAAGACCAACAAGGAGATCCCACAATGAGTGAACAACCCATCAGCAAGCGGCTCAAGTGTGCCTCGATCGGGCTGACCGTGCTTTCCCTTGTCCTGCTCGGTGCATGCGGCAAGCAGGCCGAATCCCAGGTCGACCGGGTGGCCATGGAAGCCAAGGCGAAGGCCGAGGCAGAGGCGAAGGCGGTTGAGGCGGCGGCGAAGGAAGCCGAGGCGCGTGCAATCGCCATCGAGAGCTACGTCTACGCCTATCCGCTGGTCACGATGGAAATGACGCGACACATCATGACCAACGTGGAGGCGCCGCAAGGCTCTCGGGCTCCGATGGGGCAATTCGTCCGGATGCGCAGCTATCCCGATGCGTCGTACCGCGATGTCACGGCGCCGAACGCCGACACGCTCTACACGACCACCTGGGTCGACGTGTCCAAGGAACCCTGGATCCTGAGCCTCCCGGACATGAAGGACCGCTACTTCCTTTTCCCGATGCTCGACGGCTGGACCAACGTGTTCCAGGTGCCGGGCAAGCGGACGACGGGCACGAAGGCGCAGACCTACGCCATCACCGGACCGGGCTGGTCGGGCGAATTGCCTGCTGGCGTGACCGAGTACAAGGCACCGACGGGTCTGGTCTGGATCCTCGGGCGGATCTACAGCACCGGCACCCCCGAGGACTACAAGGCGGTTCACACACTGCAGGACAAGATCTCGATCGTGCCGTTGTCCGCCTACGGGAAGCCCTACACGCCGCCCCCCGGCACGGTCGATCCGGCCATCGACATGAAGACCGCCGTGCGCGAGCAGGTCAATGCGCTCGATGCAACCGCGTACTTCAAACTCTTCGCGGAACTGCTCAAGACCAATCCGGCGGCCGCTGACGATGCCCCGATGCTGGCCAAGCTGTCCAAGATCGGCATCGTTCCGGGACAGGATTTCGACGTCGCCAAGATCGATCCCGCCGTGGCCAAGGGCCTTGCCGGGGCGCCCAAGCCGGCTCAGGACCTGATCATGGACTGGATGAAGGCCGGCATCGTGGCGGGCGACATGAAGCTCGAAAACGGCTGGCTGTTCACGACGAAGACGGGCCTGTACGGCACGAATTACCTGCAGCGTGCGCTCGTCACCGCGATCGGCCTCGGCGCCAACCGACCGGAAGATGCCGTGTATCCGACTTCCACGGGACCGGACATTGCTGCCAAGTACAACGGCGAGAAAAAGTATGTCCTGCGCTTCGAAAAGGGCCAACTGCCGCCCGTGAACGGCTTCTGGTCACTGACGATGTACGACGCGGACTACTTCTTTGTCGACAACAAGCTGAATCGCTACACCCTGAGCCAGCGCAACAAGCTCAAGGGGAACGCGGATGGATCGGTCGATCTCTACATCCAGAACGAATCGCCGGGCAAAGACAAGGAATCGAACTGGCTGCCGGCACCCAAGGGTGACTTTGTCCTGATGATGCGTCTGTACTGGCCGAAGGAACAGTCGCCGTCGATCCTTGATGGCAGCTGGAAGGTTCCCGAGGTCAAGGAAGCGTCCTAGCCGGGTGCCCGGGCAGGTCGGCCATCGCGCCTGCCGCTGAAGGATAGTTCGAAGAAAAAAAGCCCGCCGGATGGCGGGCTTTTTGTTGCCGCGTGGGCGCATTTTTCCGATCCGCGGCCGATTATCCGCTTTAGCCAACTATGCCCCTCCATCTGTACTCTTGCCGTTGGTACCCCAGGGCGTGGTCTCGTCCTTGGGGAAGGCCATGCTGTTGCCGCTGATCTCGACGTT
>ERZ795030.6634-NODE-6634-length-9976-cov-11.391896_pt1 | contig 9976 bp, 9 predicted proteins | sample MGYA00375122_ERZ795030 | MGnify/ENA primary metagenome ERZ795030 (study PRJEB30165, sample SAMN05720146) | activated sludge metagenome | isolation source: anaerobic digester from wastewater treatment plant | place: Japan | collected 2015-04-20 ...
AGACATAGCCCTGATCCGGCGTCTGCGTGGGCAGCGTGGCGGATTCCGTCACACCGGAAGGGCTGATGCTGAAAATGCGCATGGGGTGTCCTGTGGGGTCGCCTGAAATCCGGTCAGCCCGGAATTTCAACAAATGGCCAATTCCCAGCGTGGAATGGTCATTTTTAGCTATTGTTCTTGATGTGCCGGGCGGCGTCGCGGGCGAAGTAGGTCAGCACGCCGTCAGCGCCGGCGCGCTTGAAGGCCAGCAGGCTTTCCATCATCACCAGGTCGTGGTCCAGCCAGCCGTTCTGCGCGGCGGCCTTGAGCATGGCGTATTCACCCGACACCTGGTAGGCGAAGGTGGGCACGCGGAACTCGTCCTTCACGCGGCGCACGATGTCCAGGTAGGGCATGCCGGGCTTGACCATCACCATGTCGGCGCCCTCGGCGATGTCCATGGCCACCTCGCGCAGCGCCTCGTCGCTGTTGCCGGGGTCCATCTGGTAGACCTTCTTGTTGCTCTTGCCCAGGTTGCCCGCCGAGCCCACGGCGTCGCGGAACGGGCCGTAGAAGGCGCTGGCGTACTTGGCGCTGTAGGCCATGATGCGGGTGTGGATCAGGCCGGCGGCTTCCAGCGCCTGGCGGATCGCGCCGATGCGCCCATCCATCATGTCGCTGGGCGCGACCATGTCCACGCCGGCCTCGGCCTGGGTGAGCGCCTGTTTCACCAGAACCTCGACGGTTTCGTCGTTCAGGATGTAGCCGGTCTCATCCAGCAGGCCGTCCTGGCCGTGGCTGGTGAAAGGGTCCAGCGCGACATCGGTCATCACCCCCAGGCCGGGAAATTCTTTCTTCAGCGCCCGCACCACGGTGGGCACCAGGCCGTCGGGGTTGGCGGCCTCGCTGCCGACCGGGTCTTTCAGCGACGCGCTGATCACCGGAAACAGCGCCATCACCGGGATGCCGAGCTTGACGCAGTCTTCGGCCACCGGCAGCAGCAGGTCCAGGCTCAGGCGCTCCACGCCGGGCATCGAGGCCACGGCCTCGCGGCGGTTGCCGCCCTCCAGCACGAACACCGGGTAGATCAGGTCGTTGACGCTCACCGCATGCTCGCGCACCAGGTTGCGGGTGAATTCGTCGCGGCGCAGGCGGCGGGGGCGGCCTTGGGGGTAGGGGGCGTGCAGGGTCATGCGGAAAATTGTGCCTGATTTCGCTGCAGCGCCGGCGATTTCCGCCGCGGGGCTGCCCGGCCGGGGGTGCGCGGGGCCGGTCTGGCGCACCAGCGACAGGACTTGATCCGGGTTTTCCCTAGGTGTTGGCTGGGGATCGGAAAATTCCGAGACAAGTCCTTGAACCGGCTGTCGCAATTTGATACATTCCCCTCGGGCGGTTCGCCGTCCCCCGCTTTTCCTCCCTGAGCGGGGCCTTGATGTGTGACAGCAAAAAGGCTTACCACCCCAGCCACGTGCTGGGGTTTTTTTTGGTGGGCTCCGGTCAGATTCCCCTGGGGGCTGCGTCAGCGCCGCCGGTCCGTCCCCAGACCCGAGAGCACCCGTGGGGGCTACACTTTGGCGATGCTCTGGATCAAAGCCCTTCACATCGTCTTCGTGGCCAGCTGGTTCGCCGGCCTGTTCTACCTGCCGCGCATCTTCGTGAACCTGGCCATGGTGGCGCCGGAGTCGGTGGCGGAGCACGAGCGGCTGCTGCTGATGGCCCGCAAGCTGATGCGCTTCACCACGCTGCTGGCCGTGCCCGCCGTGGGGCTGGGTCTGTGGCTGTGGATCGGCTATGGCATCGGCTGGGGGCCGGGCAATGGCTGGATGCACGCCAAGCTGTTCGTGGTGCTGCTGGTGCTGGGCTACCACCATGCCTGCGGCCGACTGCTGCGCAAATTCACCACCTACGGCAACCAGCACGGCCACGTCTGGTACCGCTGGTTCAACGAGGCGCCGGTGCTGATGCTGCTGGCGGCGGTGGTGCTGGTGGTGGTCAAGCCCTTCTGAGGCCGGCCCGGCGGCGATGCACAAGACCGCAGCCTGGCCCCTGGCGCTGATCTACGCGGCGCTGGTTGTTTACGCCAGCCTGTACCCGTTCGACGGCTGGCGCTCTGTCGGCATCGCGCCCTGGACCTTCCTCGCCGCGCCCTTGCCTCGCTACTGGACCGGCTTTGACGTCGCCGCCAATCTGCTCGGCTACGGGCCGCTGGGCTTCCTGCTGGCACTGAGTGCCCTGCGCACCAGCCCGCGCCTGCCCGCTGTGCTGCTGGCCACGCTGGGCGGCGGCCTGCTGTCGCTGGTCATGGAATCCCTGCAAACCTACCTGCCGATGCGCGTGGCCTCCAACGTGGACCTCTTGCTGAACCTCGCCGGCGCCTGGCTGGGCGCGCTGATGGCCTTCGCGCTGGAAAAGGCGGGCGCCATCGCCCGCTGGAGCCGCTTTCGGGAGCGCTGGTTTGCCGCCCATTCACGCGGCGCGCTGGTGCTGCTGGCCCTGTGGCCGGTGGCACTGCTGTTTCCGGCCTCGGTGCCGCTGGGACTGGGGCAGGTGCTGGAGCGGGCCGAGGACGCGCTGGCCGCCTGGCTGGCTGAAACGCCGTTCCTCCAATGGGTGCCGGTGCGCGATTTCGAGCTGGAGCCGTTGTTGCCCGGCGCGGAACTGCTGTGCGTGATGCTGGGCGCGCTGATTCCGTGCCTGCTGGCGTACTCCATTGCCCGCTCGGCGGGCCGGCGCGTGGCGCTGGCCGTGTCCGCCATCGGAATCGGGGTGGGCGTCTCGGCACTTTCGGCCGCGCTGAGCTATGGGCCGTCCCACGCCTGGGCGTGGCTGACCCTGCCGGTGCAGTTCGGCCTCGGAACCGCGTTGGTGGTGGCGCTGCTGCTGGTGGCCGTGACCCGTCGCGCCTGCGCCGCGCTGACGCTGCTGGCCCTGGTGCTGCACCTGAGCCTGCTGAACAACGCGCCAATCGGCGCCTATTTCGCGCAAACCCTGCAGGTGTGGGAGCAGGGCCGCTTCATCCGTTTCCATGGCCTGGCGCAGTGGCTGGGCTGGCTCTGGCCCTACGCGGCGCTGGTCTATGTGCTGCTGCGGCTGTCGGGGCGGGATGCGGAAAACTAGAATCCCCCCATGAGTGATACCCCCTCTTCTTATTACCAGCGCCACATCTTCTTCTGCCTGAACGAGCGCAGCAACGGCGAAGCCTGCTGCGCCACGCACAATGCGCAGGCGGCGTTCGACCGCTGCAAGGCCCAGGTCAAGGCGGCCGGGCTGGCCGCTCCGGGCGCGGTGCGGGTGAACAAGGCCGGCTGCCTGGACCGCTGCGCCGCCGGGCCCGTGGCCGTGGTGTACCCCGAGGCCGTCTGGTACACCTATGTCGACCTGAGCGACATCGACGAGATCGTCGAATCGCACCTGAAGAACGGCCAGGTGGTCGAGCGTCTGCTCACCCCGGCGCATCTGGGGCGTTGAAAAACCGGGTTTTTCAATAGTTTTCAGCTTTTTTGGCACCAACCCAGCGTCGCCGGGTCATTGTCAGCTATCAATTCAATACCGATTCGTGAACATCCAGACCCAGCGACTGAGCCTGAACGGTCCTGCCGGCGCCATCGAGGCCCTGCGCGACGAGCCGCTGCACGCCCCGCAAGGCGCGTCGGTTCGCGGCGTGGCCGTCATCGCCCATCCCCACCCGCTGTATGGCGGCACCATGAACAACAAAGTCGTCCAGACGCTGGCACGGGCCTTCGTGCAATGCGGCTTTGCGGCGGTGCGCTTCAACTTCCGGGGTGTGGGCGCCAGCCAGGGCGTACACGACCACGGTGTGGGCGAGGCAGCCGACTTGCTGGCCGTGGTGGACCAGGTGGCGCCGGCCGGCGTGCCGCTGGCGCTGGGCGGGTTTTCATTCGGCGCGTTCACCACCTGCCAGGCGGTGGCGTCGCTGTGGCCGCAGCGCCCACTGGAAAAGATCGTGCTGGTCGGTACCGCGGCCTCGCGCTTCGACGTAGCCCCCCTGCCGCCGGAAGCCCACGATCGCACCTTGGTGGTGCACGGCGAGCAAGACGACACCGTGCCGCTGGCCGCGGTGATGGACTGGGCGCGGCCGCAGATGCTGCCCGTCACTGTCATCCCCGGGGTGGAGCACTTCTTTCACGGACAATTGACCCTTTTGAAGCACCTGGTGGTCCGCCACCTGCACGCCTGAAGCCACCTGGCCGGATGTTGTCCGCGCTGCGGCGCCGGTGATCCGCCCCATTCCCCTGTTCTGATTGCCCTTGCCCCATGAAAAAAATCCTCAATGCCCTGCGCCGCCTGGTGGCCGTGCCCCTGTGTCTGGTCGCATTCGCCGCTGCCGCCCAGGCGCCGCAGCCGCCTGAAATCGCCGCGCGCGCCTATCTGTTGCTGGACGTCACGGCCAACCAGATCCTGGCGGCCAAGGACATCGACAGCCCGGTGGAGCCCGCCTCGCTGACCAAGCTGATGACCGCCTACCTGGTGTTCGACGCGCTGAAGTCCAAGAAGATCGACCTCAAGCAGGCCCTGCCGGTCAGCGAGCGCGCCTGGAAAATGCCCGGCTCGCGCATGTTCATCGACCCCAAGATGCAGGTGCCGGTGGAAGACCTGGTCAAGGGCATGATCGTGCAGTCCGGCAACGACGCCACGGTGGCACTGGCCGAGGGCGTGGGCGGCAGCGTCGAGCGTTTCGTTCAGCTCATGAACACGCAGGCCAAGGCGCTGGGCCTGAACGCCACCACCTTCAAGAACCCCGAGGGCCTGACCGAAGCCGGCCACACCACCACCGCGCGCGACCTGAGCGTGCTGGCGACCCGGCTGATGCGCGACTTTCCCGAGTACGTGGGCTACTACGCGGTCAAGAAATACCGCTACCCCGGCACACCGGCCGCCAATGACAACAACCGCAACACCCTGCTGTTCCGTGACCCGACAGTGGACGGCCTGAAAACCGGCCATACCGAGGCCGCCGGCTATTGCCTGGTGGCCACCGCCAAGCGCGACTTCCCCAACGTCGGCAGCCGCCGCCTGCTGTCGGTGGTGCTGGGCGCTGCCAGCGAAAACGCGCGCGCCAACGAATCCCAGAAGCTGCTGAACTGGGGCTACACCGCGTTCGAGGCGGTCAAACTGTTCGACGCTGGCCAACCCGTGGCCACGCCGCCGGTCTGGAAGGGCAAATCGCCCACGCTGGCGATCGGCCGGCCCGAAGCCATCGTCGTGGCCGTGCCCGCCGGCAGCGCGGCCCAGGTCAAGACCCAGGTGCAGCGGCCCGACCCCCTGGTGGCGCCGTTCACCAAGGGCCAGGCCGTGGGCACGTTGAAAGTCACCCTGGCCGGCCAGCCTTTGCTGGACGTGCCGCTGGTCGCGCTGGACGGCGTCGAGCAGGCCGGCCTGCTGGGCCGCGCCTGGGATGCGGTGCGGCTGTGGATCAAGTAACCCGTGAAGTTGGCGGGCACTGACTTTCTGCTGTCGATCGATGGTTGCGTAGAAACCCTTAACGAGCTATACTGGAAAGCTTTTCCGCTATTGGGGCGGGAATGTGTGCCTGTCCGCTTGCGCTCAAGTGCGGCGAACAAGGCTGTTTTCTATCGAACGTTTAGGGACGTTTTTCAATGCCAACCATCAATCAACTGGTGCGTCAGGGGCGCGAGGTCGAAAAGACCAAGTCCAAAAGCCCTGCGATGCAAAATTCGCCGCAGCGCCGCGGCGTCTGCACCCGCGTCTACACCACGACGCCCAAGAAGCCGAACTCCGCTCTGCGTAAGGTTGCCAAAGTGCGCCTGACCAACGGTTTTGAGGTCATCTCCTACATCGGCGGCGAAGGCCACAACCTGCAGGAACACAGCGTGGTGCTGGTTCGCGGCGGTCGTGTCAAGGACTTGCCCGGTGTGCGTTACCACATCGTGCGCGGTTCGCTCGATCTGCAAGGCGTGAAAGATCGCAAGCAGTCGCGCTCCAAGTACGGTGCCAAGCGGCCCAAGGCCAAGTAATCCGGCGTCTTGCCGGAGCAACAAACAAAAGGTGCTGTTTCCCGCGTGGCGCGGTGATTCAGCGTAGTGACCCGCTGTTGGGTCGAGTAAGTGAAAGTCTGAATGGCTTTCGCGGCATCTGATGAAGATGTCAACTGAAGCAAAGAGGTGAAAAAATGCCACGTCGTCGCGAAGTCCCTAAACGTGAAATCCTGCCGGATCCCAAGTTCGGCAATGTCGAGCTGTCCAAATTCATGAACGTGATCATGGAAGGCGGCAAAAAAGCGGTTGCAGAGCGCATCATTTATGGCGCCCTGGACCTGATCGAGAAGAAGAATCCGGACAAGGATCCGCTGGAAGCCTTCACGACTGCCATCAACAACGTCAAGCCGATGGTCGAAGTGAAGTCCCGTCGCGTGGGTGGTGCGAACTACCAGGTGCCGGTTGAAGTGCGTCCTGTCCGTCGTCTGGCGCTGTCCATGCGCTGGATCAAGGAAGCCGCGCGCAAGCGCGGTGAGAAGTCCATGGCCCAGCGCCTGGCCAATGAGCTGCTGGAGGCCACCGAAGGCCGTGGCGGCGCGATGAAGAAGCGCGATGAAGTGCATCGCATGGCAGAGGCCAACAAGGCCTTCTCCCACTTCCGCTTCTAAGAGCGGAGATGGCGCAGTCCCGTTTTCGGGCTGCGTCTGGCAGGCCGCAGTGTCCGGGCGACTCTGCGCCGTGCCCTATTGATCACCACGAACAACCCAAGGACCCATCATGGCTCGCACGACCCCCATTGAGCGTTACCGCAACATCGGTATCTCGGCGCACATCGACGCCGGCAAAACCACCACCACCGAGCGCATTCTTTTTTACACCGGTGTGAATCACAAGATTGGTGAAGTGCACGATGGCGCGGCCACCATGGACTGGATGGAGCAGGAGCAGGAGCGCGGCATCACGATCACGTCCGCTGCAACGACCTGTTTCTGGAAGGGCATGGACACATCCTTCCCCGAACACCGCATCAACATCATCGACACCCCGGGGCACGTGGACTTCACCATTGAGGTGGAGCGCTCGATGCGGGTGCTGGACGGCGCCTGCATGGTGTACTGCGCGGTGGGTGGTGTGCAGCCCCAGTCGGAAACCGTCTGGCGTCAGGCCAACAAGTACAAGGTGCCGCGCCTGGCGTTCGTGAACAAGATGGACCGTACCGGCGCCAACTTCTTCAAGGTCGTGGACCAGATGAAGCTGCGCCTGAAAGCCAATCCGGTGCCGATCGTGATCCCGATCGGTGCTGAAGAGAACTTCACCGGCGTGGTGGATCTGCGCAAGATGAAAGCCATCATCTGGGATGAAGCCTCCCAGGGCATGAAGTTCACCTTCGAAGAAATCCCCGCCGAACTCGTGGCCCTGGCCAAGGAGTGGCGCGAGAAGATGGTGGAGGCCGCGGCCGAAGCCAACGAAGAACTGATGAACAAGTACCTCGAAGAAGGTGACCTGACCGAAGACGAAATCACCCTGGGTCTGCGCACCCGCACCATCGCGGGCGAAATCCAGCCGATGCTGTGTGGCACCGCCTTCAAGAACAAGGGCGTGCAGCGCATGCTGGATGCCGTCATCGAACTGATGCCGTCTCCCCTGGATGTGAAGGCCATCAAGGGCTTCGACGAGGACGAGAAGGAAACCACACGCAGGGCCGATGACAACGAGAAGTTCTCGGCGCTGGCGTTCAAGCTGATGACCGACCCGTTCGTGGGACAGCTGACGTTTGTGCGCGTCTACTCCGGCGTTCTGAAGAAGGGCGACACCGTCTACAACGCGGTGCGGGGCAAGAAGGAGCGCATCGGTCGTATCGTGCAGATGCACGCCAACAACCGCGAAGAAGTCGATGAAATCCGCGCCGGCGACATTGCCGCCTGTGTGGGGCTCAAAGATGTGACCACCGGCGAGACCCTGTGCGATCCCAATTCGGTGATCACGCTCGAACGCATGGTGTTCCCCGATTCCGTGATTCGCCAGGCCGTGGAGCCCAAGTCCAAGGCTGACCAGGAAAAGATGGGTATCGCCCTGAGCCGTCTGGCTGCAGAAGATCCGTCTTTCCGCGTGCAGACTGACGAAGAGTCCGGCCAGACCATCATCGGCGGCCAAGGCGAACTGCACCTCGAAATCATCGTGGACCGCATGAAGCGCGAGTTCGGTGTGGAAGCCAACGTGGGCAAGCCCCAGGTTGCCTACCGCGAAACCATCCGCAAACAGGTGGTCGACGTCGAGGGCAAGTTCGTCCGTCAGTCGGGCGGCAAAGGCCAGTACGGCCACGTGGTTTTCACCGTTGAGCCGAACGAGGCTGGCAAGGGCTTCGAGTTTGTCGACGCCATCAAGGGCGGCGTAGTTCCCCGTGAATACATTCCCGCCGTTGAAAAGGGTGTTGTTGAAGCCCTGAATCAGGGCGTTTTGGCCGGATACCCGGTGGTGGATGTCAAGGTCACCCTGACCTTCGGGTCCTACCACGATGTGGACTCGAACGAAAACGCGTTCAAGATGGCCGCCATCTTTGGTTTCAAGGAAGGTTGCCGCAAGGCCAACCCCGTGATCCTGGAGCCCATGATGGCCGTGGAAGTCGAGACCCCGGAAGACTACGCCGGCAACGTGATGGGCGATCTGTCTTCACGCCGCGGCATGGTCCAGGGCATGGACGACATGGTCGGTGGCGGCAAGGCCATCAAGGCCGAGGTGCCGCTGTCCGAAATGTTCGGCTACTCCACCACCCTGCGCTCGATGTCGCAGGGGCGTGCCACCTACACGATGGAGTTCAAGCACTATGCCGAGGCCCCGCGCAACGTGGCCGAAGCCATCGTGGCGGCCCGCGCCAAGTAAGTTCACCCTGTCTGCGACGGTGTGCCGCCCTGTTGTTTCCGTGCAGGGCGAATCAGCAACACCGTGCAGACGTTAAACCTGTACACGGGAACAAGTTCTTTGGAGAAATGAAATGGGAAAAGAGAAATTCACACGAACCAAGCCGCACGTCAACGTTGGCACGATTGGACACGTTGACCACGGCAAGACGACCCTGACGGCGGCGATCACCACGGTGCTGGCAGCCAAGTTCGGCGGCTCGGCCAAGGCCTACGACCAGATCGACGCGGCGCCCGAAGAAAAGGCGCGCGGCATCACGATCAACACCGCGCACGTCGAATACGAGACGGCCAACCGCCACTACGCCCACGTGGACTGCCCGGGCCACGCCGACTACATCAAGAACATGATCACCGGTGCCGCCCAGATGGACGGCGCCATCCTGGTCGTGTCCGCTGCTGACGGCCCCATGCCCCAGACCCGCGAGCACATCCTGCTGGCCCGTCAGGTCGGCGTGCCCTACATCATCGTGTTCCTGAACAAGTGCGACATGGTCGACGACGCCGAGCTGCTCGAACTCGTCGAAATGGAAGTGCGCGAACTGCTGGACAAGTACGAATTCCCCGGCGACGCCACCCCCATCATCCACGGCTCGGCCAAACTCGCCCTGGAAGGCGACAAGGGCCCCCTGGGTGAAGAGGCCATCATGAAGCTGGCCGACGCCCTGGACACCTACATTCCCCCGCCCGAGCGCGCCGTCGACGGCGCCTTCCTGATGCCCGTGGAAGACGTGTTCTCCATCTCCGGTCGCGGCACCGTGGTGACCGGACGTGTCGAGCGCGGCATCATCAAGGTCGGCGAAGAAATCGAAATCGTCGGTATCAAGGACACCGTCAAGACCACCTGCACCGGCGTGGAAATGTTCCGCAAGCTGCTCGACCAGGGTCAGGCCGGCGACAACGTCGGTATCCTGCTGCGCGGCACCAAGCGCGAAGACGTCGAGCGCGGCCAGGTGCTGTGCAAGCCCGGCTCCATCAAGCCGCACACCCACTTCACGGGTGAGATCTACGTGCTGTCCAAGGACGAAGGTGGCCGTCACACGCCGTTCTTCAACAACTACCGCCCGCAGTTCTACTTCCGCACGACGGACGTGACCGGTGCCATCGAGCTGCCCGAAGGCA
>ERZ795030.6635-NODE-6635-length-9975-cov-7.162601_pt1 | contig 9975 bp, 10 predicted proteins | sample MGYA00375122_ERZ795030 | MGnify/ENA primary metagenome ERZ795030 (study PRJEB30165, sample SAMN05720146) | activated sludge metagenome | isolation source: anaerobic digester from wastewater treatment plant | place: Japan | collected 2015-04-20 ...
CCAACGGTTCGTTCATTCGGTTGATGAGTGAGCGTGAGGTACAAGACGGCGATATCTTGTTGATGGGTCAGCAGCTATTTCGTGTTGGCCACTGACCGAAGTTTCGTTCCGCAAAACGTTGTCGGTGGGTGAAACGATCCGATCCAAACGGCGGAGTCTGTTTGTGCATGGGAGTGACGAAAAGCATGGATCACCAGAACATCCAGACCGTTCGTGTGGTGGCTGCGGTTGTGGAAAACAATGGCCGCTATCTCATTACCCAACGTCGTCCGACAGCGGTGCTGCCGCTGATGTGGGAGTTTCCGGGAGGGCGGGTCGAGCCGGGAGAAACGGATACGGCTGCGCTTCAACGGGAGGTTCGTCATCGTTTGGGGGTCGATATTTCCGTGGGTCAGCTCATCTCTTTCGTATCCCACCCCTACGAGCGTTATGTGGTGGACTTGTATCTTTACGAGTGCCGCCTGACCGGTGGAGAGCCAAGTCCGCGAAATGTTCATGCTTTTCGTTGGGCAAGCAGTGCCGAATTCGACCAGTACCCATTTACCCCCGCGGACGAAGCCTCGATGAGCCAACTGCTGGGTATGCCATGAGTCGACGGCCTTCGAGCCGATGGCTGGCAAAAATGATCGTGGACTGTGCTTGACAATCGTTGTGGCTCCCTGTAAAAACCGCGACCCCATTGTTGATTGAGCCGGGATGACGGGCTCATCATCCGGATGATGATCATCTGGAAGCGCTGAAGTTGTAGGAAAGGCACCATGCCATGAACCGAACGTTCTCCGCCAAACCCGCTGAGGCCGCTGCCTCCAGGGAGTGGTGGGTCGTCGATGCCGAAGGCAAGTCCCTCGGGCGTCTCGCCAGTGAGATCGCCAAGATCTTGCGTGGAAAGCACAAGCCGACCTTCACCCCCCACGTCGATACCGGTGACTTTGTCATCGTCATCAACGCTGCCAAGGTCGGTCTGACCGGTTCCAAACTCGACAAAAAACATTACTACCGCCACAGCGGTTCCCCCGGCGGTTTTCGTGCGGAACCCTACCGCTTGCTCATGAACCGCAAGCCGGAGTTGCCCATTCAGAAAGCCGTCAAAAACATGCTGCCGAAAAACGTCCTCGGACGTCAGATGATCGGTAAGCTCAAGGTATACGCTACCGCGGATCATCCTCACGCGGCGCAGAAACCGCAACCCCTCGAGATCTGATCCTCATGCCCACGGAACATCGATTCTACGCCACAGGGAAACGAAAGAGCGCCGTCGCTCGTGTCTGGATCAGCCCAGGATCCGGTCAGTTCATCGTCAATAACACCCTTGCGGATGACTATTTCGAAAGAGAAACCACCCGCATGATTTGCCGTCAGTCTCTCGAACTGCTCGAAGCTCTCGATGAGATCGACGTCTGGGCTACGGTAAAAGGTGGAGGTCATAGCGCTCAAGCAGAAGCACTCCGCCATGGGATTGCCCGTGCCCTCATCGAACAGGACCCGGAACGTCGGGGCATGCTCAAGCGCGCGGGCTATCTCACCCGCGATGCGCGAGAAAAAGAGCGCAAAAAGTACGGTCAGCCAGGTGCTCGCAAACGCTTCCAATACTCCAAGCGCTAGCAACGGCTCCCTTCCACTACGTCTCGTACTTTCCGGAAGGAATCCTTTCCTTCCACCAGTATCACTCCATCATTCCCTTGCGAAAGCTTTCCCTCCGGTGAACCATGAGCCCCATGCGGGCCACCTCAGGAAGAGCCGTCTCTGCCACCATTCTCCAACGTCTCCAACACGCCCTCGCTCAAGGTCGACCGCTCACCTATCTCGAATTGGCTCAACAAGCCGGTTGTACCGTTCGTTCCGTGCGAAATTATCTCCAACACGCCGAGCAACTCCTCGGTTTTGACGTCGAAAAAAAACGCGACCGCGGACGCGTTCTCGTACGTGCCGTGCTGTCTTCTCCCTCCTCCCTCCCTCCTTCCTCCTGCTTTCGCTCCGATGCATCACCGCTCGATTCCGCTCTTTCGGACAGACTCTTTCCTCCCTCCACCGTCAACCCTTTGTCTTGCGTCCAAATCGCTTTCCCAAACCTTCCCCACTATGCTGAACACCATGCTCGCGTGTGTCAGGCTTGGATTCGGCATGCGCAATCGCGTACCCATGCCCTTCGGTTTCTCATCCCTACCGTCACGTCAACCGCTCCCCTTTGGCCACTTGGCATCGTGGTTCATCACCATATGGGTATCGTCTTGATTGGCTTTCCCTGTCATGAAACGGATCCCAAAAATCGGTGGACGCTCGAATTGATCCGATTGCCCAACGAATCCACCTTGTGGGAGCCAATCGAACGGGAGGCTCCCGATTGGGTCAAAGCCTTGTCCGTTCGCGATCTATTTGATTCACCCTTCTGTTTTCTGTCCGATCAAGAAGACAAAACAATCGATGTGCATGTCCGTTTCGATGCTTCGCTGACGGAACGTCTTCGCCATTGCGTATGGCATTCCTCGCAGTCCGTGGTGTTGCGGACCGACGGGATGCTGGATGTACGCTTTGGACCTGTTTCCCTTGCGTGGGCCGCGAGTTGGGTGAGTTCGTTCGGTGCAAGTGTGACTGTTTTGGGTGACAAGAAGTTACGCAAGACCGTGAAGAAAAGGTCTTTCTCGGTGTAACATTCGTCGTTGCCGTCTTCTTTACTCTTCGCTTCGTAACCCTCGATGGATCAAACGCCCATGTTTCGCTTCATTCGTGGCACAATTCCGACCATGCTCAAACGCGGTCGGCCCGTGCTGCTGTGGACTGTGGGGCTCGTCATGATGGCGAGTGCTTGCGCTCCGCCTCAAGTCCGACTCGAGCCCGGTCCACGCGAGTATGTGGCGGCGGATTATCAAGCCGTCCTTCAAAAATGGACGAGATCAGATCAACTCATTGCCCTGTCGGAACTCGATGACCTGCTCACGGTCACCGCTACCTTCGAATCCTACGACTTTCGATGGGCTTACGTCGTTCGCTACGCGCAGGATTACCGTCTGACCGTCGATCAACGCCGACGACTTCTCGAACGAACACTTGCCGATGCCCAGGAGCGTCATCAGTTCTTCGTTGCGCTTTACGGGACCAACTGGCGGTGGGTGGACTTGAACAAACCTGATTCAGGTTGGATTGTCCGATTGATCGACGATGTGGGTAATGAGACAGCGCCAGAAGAGATCGTGACGATTCGCAAACCCGGTCCCATCGAAAGAACGTATTTCCCTTATACGTCGCCATGGCGACGCGTGTATCGCATTCGGTTTCCCATCGTGACCGCGGAAGGTCATCCTACCATTTCCAATCAAGCGCGTTGGTTTGGTCTTCGGTTTGCCGGTGCGCAAGGCAATCAGGAATTACGTTGGGAACTCGAGCAAAGCACGCGGTGAAGCGCTGATGATGAGAGAGCCATGACCAAGCTCAACAGGCAACCCATTGTCGTAGCGAGCGTGGTTGCTTTGGTATTTCTGAGCCTTGCCGTGCTCAAGCATCGCGCCGCCACACGTCCGATCCCACAAGCACGACAGGCTTTGCCCGTGGGATCGTGGATCGTGGCTCCGGCGATATCCTCGACGCCGAATCGTCCGTTGGATCCCAAGGCGCTTGTCGTGGCCGGACCACCCACCATGTTTCACCTGGACCCGGCGCATCGCAATCGCAGCCCTTTCGTTGGCCCGGCTTCACCGTCGCTGTCCGTATTGGCGGACCTTCACGCTCCGATTCAAACAGCCCCCGCAGTTCTGCCCAATGGAACCATCGTGGTTGGGACTCTCGATGGTCATCTATTCGGTCTTCGAGAGGACGGAACCGTTGTCTTCAAAACACCACTGGAAGATCGCCTATATGCAAGCCCGTTGGTGTGGAAAGACCGATTGTTCATCGGCACCGACGACGACCGCTTCGTGAGTCTTTCCTCCACGGGAAACGTGCTTTGGTCTCTTGCCACGGATGGGGATGCGGATACGTCGGCTTCTCCCACCCCAGACCACGGTCTCGTCTTCGCGGCGAACGAGACTCTGTTCTTTGCGCGAATGGATGGAACCGTGGTGTGGCGTGTCCGTGCGAAGCGAAAGATCTATTCCTCACCGGCCGTGGATTCCGACGGTTCCGTGTATGTGGGAGCACAAGACCAGCGCGTATACGGTATCCGTCGAACGGGCGTGGTGCGTTTTGCCACGCGATTGGAACAACAAGTGGATTGCGCGCCATCCATTGGAGAATACGGGTTGCTGTATGTGGGTACGGATGGCGGCGCCGTGGTCGCGCTCGATACGCAGACCGGACAGGTGCGTTGGAAAACGACGGTGCAAGGGCACGTGCGCGGAGGGTTGACCGTAACCCGTTCGCATGACGTTGTGGCAGGTGTGTATGGACCATCGCCACGAGTCGTGGCGATGCGTGGAGACACCGGAGAGCAGTTGTGGAGCTTTTCGATTCCTGGAACTGGCGCGAAAGAGTATGGAATTCACGGCTCTCCCGTGGAGGATGCCCAGGGGAATCTGTACTTCGGAGCACAGGATGATGCCGTTTACTCACTCACCGCGAGGGGTGCGTTCCGGTGGAAGGCGATGACGGCAGGCGACGTCGACGCGCCAGTGGTGATCGTGTCCGATGGGGTGCTTTTGGCAGGCTCGGATGACGGCAAACTGTATCGCATCACCGAGCAGTGAAAAAACTACCTACGACTCGAGGTCATGCGCAGCGACTGTTGATGGGCCTCAGCTACCCCCGTCTGACAGGGGTGCTCACAAATTTTTCGTCGCGCAAGCCAACCCATGAGAGTCAACGCCGCCTGATGCACGTGAGGCGGTACTCCCCGACGTCGGATGACGGTGACAATGGTGGAGATGAGTTCCGTTCTCTCTTGTTCGTCCAACCCCGGCTCCCCATGCGGCGGAAGGTCTTGGTTCTTCGACCCATTCAGCACAGCGGCTGGTGTCTTGTCACTTCTGTCGACCAAGTCAATCCCCAAAATGCGTTGGCACGTTGCATGCTTCATGGTGATTCGATAAGGACCTCTCGATCCTTGGCCCCTTGGGCGGGTCCGACAAGACCGCGCTTTTCCATCATTTCGACGATCTTTGCGGCTCGGTTGTAGCCAATACCTAGCTTTCGCTGGAGCCATGAGGTCGAGCAGCGACGTGTTTCAGCTACCACCATCACGGCCTCATCGTACTTCGGGTCTTGCTCCGCATCCTCTTCTGGTTCCGTCTCATCGCCGCGTGGCAGCAGGATGCTGTCATCGTAGGTTGGCTCTCCTTGTTGACGCAGGAAAGACGTCACGCGCTCCACTTCTTCTTCGCTGACGAAGGGACACTGCACCCGTCGTGTTTCGTTCGACCCGTTGAGTTTGACCAACATGTCTCCGCGGCCCAGCAGGTGTTCGGCCCCTTGTTCATCGAGAATGGTTCTACTGTCATTGCGCTGGGTGACTTTGAACGCGATGCGAGACGGGAAGTTGGCTTTGATCATCCCTGTGATGACATCGACACTCGGACGCTGGGTGGCGAGGATCACGTGCATTCCGGCGGCTCGTGCTTTTTGGGCCAGTCGTGCAATCGAAGCTTCCACCTCTTTGCCTTGTTGCATCATCAGATCAGCGAACTCATCCACGACGATGACGATGTACGGGAGTTTTTCGGGAAGCTTGGGAGGTTCTTTTTCCGCACCGAATTCGACAACCGATCCATCTTCCGACGTGACGACCGTGGGTTTGGGAAGTTCGAAACCTCGAACCTCGCCTTGGTGAACCCGCTTGACCCATGCGTTGTACGTCGTGATGTTCTTGGTGCCTGCGTTGGCCAGGAGTTGATAACGCCGCTCCATCTCATCGACTGCCCATTTCAGTGCGTTTGCGGCTTGGCGTGTGTCGGTGACGACGGGCAATAGCATGTGCGGGATGCGGTCGAACGATTGAAGTTCGACCACTTTTGGGTCGACCATGAGCAATCGCAAGTCGTCGGGGGAGCGACGGCACAGCAAGCTCACGAGCATGACGTTGAGTCCTACGCTTTTTCCGGCGCCGGTCGCACCTGCCACGAGAACGTGGGGCATGGACGACAGGTCCGCATAGAACGGTTTGCCGACGATGTCTCTTCCGAGCACGACGGGAAGGGGGGCTTTCATTTCCTGAAAGCGTCGGTCTTCGATGAGTTCGCGCAGGTTGACGGCCTTTCGTTCGCGATTGGGTATTTCGAATCCGACTCGCTTTTTGCCAGGAATGGGGGCGATGATGCGCACTTGGCATCCAAGGCTCATCGCAAGGTCATCGGCCAGGCTGGCGATTTTCGAAACCTTGGTGCCTGCCTCAGGCTCCATTTCGTAGGTCGTGACCGTGGGACCGGGTTGGATTTCGCGAATCTCCCCCCTAACACCGTAGTGATTCAGCGTCGTGATGAGTTGTGCCGCGTTGTCGTTGAGTTGTTGTTGCAATGTCTCATCGATGATCAGAGCAGGAGCCTCGCCTTCATCGAAAAGATCGAAAGGAGGCATCTGATATCCAGGCACGGTGGATGTCGCCGCGGTTTGCTTGACCTTCTCGACTTCCGTAGCCGAGGTGGTATCCACAATCGTGGGCCCTTTGGCTTGACGTTGCTTGCGTCGCGGTGTTTCCTCAGCCGCGGGCTGAGTCAACGTCGCGGCCTTGGACTCCATGGGGGTCATGGACGCAGAGAGGTCGATGACTGGGGCGCTTTCGTGGGCGCGCGCATCCTGTTCGAGATCATCTTCGATAGTGGGTTCTGGACTCGTCGGAGATGAAACCGGCTGAAGGTGCAAGGGTGATTCGAGAACGATGCCTTCATCGATGTCTTCGAGGGGGCTGAGCGGTTCTTGATGCAAGGCCTCGATCATCTCGGTAGCTTTGGCGAGGGCCCGTTCGCGAGCGGCTTCTACCTCGGTGTCGATAGCGACGATGGCATCATCACGATCAGCGGTGGTGATACGAATGGCTCCGTGTTCGGCGCGGACTTTTTCGATGGTTCGAGCGCGATGCCACGCGTGTTTGATGGCGCGTAACCCCTCGGCGCTTTTCATCGCGGCGTGTTCGGTGGTTTGTCCAGCGCGTTGGGCGAAAGAGATGAAAGAAAAGGATGCGCGAGCGATGAGAACCAAACCGATGGCCGTCAGTCCGATGAGGTAGGAGCCAACGTTGGAAAACAGGGATCGCATGAGTTCGCCGAACAATTCGCCGATGGTTCCGCCGACGCTCATGGATCCAAACGCGGTGGATTGGGGAAACGAGACGTGGATGAGGGAAGCGACGATGAGAATGACGACGGTGTCGCCGCCGATTCTTGCCACGCTAGCCATGGTGGGTTTGTTACGAAACAAGGGCAACGAGATGAGGACGAGTTCGACAGGGATGATCCAGGCGGCGAGTCCCAAGGTGGAGACGAAAACGTTTGCCAATGCCTCGCCGACCGGGCCGACCCAATTGGTACCGGTGACTTCCGAAACGGCGGGATCGTGTGAGAAAGAAGCGAGAGCCAGCGTCAGAAACACAGCACCCGCGATGAGAACGAGGGAAGCGGCTTCCCGCCCATAGCGAAACGCGCGACTCTCCTGCCTGGGGAGATCGTCAGCGAATTCCAGCCGGGGCGTTTCGCTCCGTGGTGCGGTCATGGGTGATGCCATTTCGGAAAGCAGCCCCAACCTATCCCCCACCCCCCCAAAGGGTCAAAAAACCGGCGCCCAGCCCCGAATCCCCCCCAAAAAAACCCCTTCATTCCCGTGGAACCGTGGGTATCGAATGGCTCGATGCTCTTGGATCGGGAATTCGTTTGAGACTTCGACGCCTTGTCGGGTAGCATGCGAGTCCCTGTTGGAGCCAAGTAGGGAGACGATGCGAACCAACCGTCTGTCGTGCTGGGGTCTAACCGCCCTGGCTATCGCCATGATGACTGCCGCGAGTTCGTCTGGATGCCGTGTCGACCAAGACGATATCCAGCGCTGGGAAAAGACTGAGCGCGGACCGGATAAGCTCGTGGCTGTCATCGCCCATGACAAATACGACCCCACGTTGCGTGTGGAAGCCGCGTTGGCCCTCGTGCGCATGAAACCTAGAGGCGGTCGACGCATTGGCATCCCCATCATGGTGGATGCGATCGCACAACTCACCGACTCGGAAATTCGGAAAACCATCATCGCAGGCATGGTGCCCGCGCTCGTCTCGGAGATCGGAAAACCCGTGCCGGTCGCACAAGCCAACCAGCCCGCCCCGCCCGATACATCGATTCCTTTCAAGGATGCGGCTTTTGCATTGCTCATTCGCGAAAACTCACCCGGAGGGAAAATCGTCTCCGAAGAGCAGCATCGACAAGCTCTCATGCAAGCCCTTGCTTCATGGGTCACCGTGGACTTCGAGCATCGTTACGATAACGCTTCGCAAATGTATGGGGTCGAGCAGATCATCAAGTACATCGGTGCGCCAGCAGCCCGGATGTTGCCTTCTTTGATCCACAACGACCAACGCAAAATCTCCGACCTTGCGCGCATCATCGCCGCCAATGGTGACAAACCAACCAAAGAAGAAGCCTCCAAGCGTGTCGTCGCCGTGGCTGCTCATACCATCTCTGCCAAGTGGCTCGATTCCGTCAAATCGACAGTGGAAGAGGCCAACAAGGCCAACAAACTCAAGCCCACGGAAGCTCAATTCGCCGCACAACTGACAGCGCTTCAAGACGAACAACTCAAGCGTTTGTTCGGATCCATGCGTCAACTTGGCGGTCGCGCGGCAGTGGATTTCTGCTTCGATTTCGCTTTGAACAAAGAGAACTCCGCGGAGCGTCGGGCCCTTGCCATGGCCGCCCTCGAAGGCAACTTCGATCAGCAAAATCCCAATGATGTCTCTCGCATCCTTTCCCTCGCGGCGGCCGATGACACGCCCGACCAGGTGCGCGACTTGGCGTTTCGTCGAGTGGGAGAGATGCGACGAGAAAAAGTCATCGAGAAGCTTTATGAGATTTTCAAAAGCGAACGTTGGCAAGCCCGTTGGGTAGCGGCTCAATATGCGATCGGTATGTCCAATACCTCGAACATCCCCGAGATCCTCAATCATCTTCCCCGAGGCGGTTCTCCTGTGTTCGCCATGACGGAAGCTCTTAGCTACGGCGATTGGATGGGCAACCCAGAGCGAATGCGCGTGCAAGGCAAAGATGCCCGCGCGCAACTCGAACCCTATTTTCGTGACTCCAATAGTGCTGTGCGAACCAGCGCCCTGGGATGGTTTTTCGGACACGGCACCAAACACGACATCGCCGCGCTCGAACCGTTTTTTCAAGATAAAGGGTCGGTTCCCAAATGTGGCTCCAACCAATCCGACTGCGATTGGACCTGCTATGTCGACAAAGAAGGGGGAAAACCCGATGAAAAAGAACCCAAAGAGGCTACAAATATCGGAGAATTCATTCGGTTCTGCATAGTTCCTACCATCAAAGACCGAAATGAAGACCCTTCGAAAAAGAAGGACGCCAATCAACCGGCAACCGTGACGGAAAAGAAGTGAAGTCGAAGAAGCAAAAGTTTCACGCGAAGGCGTGAGGGCAGTACGATCAAGGCGCATCCATGAGTGACCCGAACAAGAAAAGCCCCCGCACATTTCAGTGTAGAGACGTCCTTTGGGATACCTTTGAGCAAATGGCGCGCGAACTCGAGTGCTCCATCGATTACCTCATCAACGAGGCGATGAAGCAATACGCGCGGCAGCGCAGCTATGGCTCACGAACCCCGTTTCCGGGACGTAGTGATGCCCAAGCTCCCCCAGGACCTCCAGGACCTGTCGCGCCTCCTCCAGGCGCGCCTCCTGCCGCACCTCCCCCCATGCCCATGCCAGCTACCGCTGGACCGCCCGGCCCCCCACCTTTGCCCGGTGGACCTCCGCCGCCTCCAAAACGCGCAAGCTTGCCGCCTCCCCCACCGCCCCGGCCCCAGCCCCCCCGCCCCGCCCCAGGTGCCGTGCCAAGCCCCCCC
>ERZ795030.6636-NODE-6636-length-9971-cov-4.494353_pt1 | contig 9971 bp, 8 predicted proteins | sample MGYA00375122_ERZ795030 | MGnify/ENA primary metagenome ERZ795030 (study PRJEB30165, sample SAMN05720146) | activated sludge metagenome | isolation source: anaerobic digester from wastewater treatment plant | place: Japan | collected 2015-04-20 ...
GTCCCCCTGAAAGCACGAAAGCCGGCCTGGACCCGGACCCGCCGCGATGATTCGCGGGCGGCTTCCCCGTCCCAGAACCGGCTTCGTGGCGACCTGTGGCCGCTACGGTTCCCGATGCGTCACCAAGTCGGCGACGACATCGATGTCGTATTCAGTAAACCAAGCGACAATGCGTGTGTCAACAACGAAGATCGTGATCGGCCCAATGTTTCCGGGCCTTTTCTTGCAGTTCACATCCGAATCAATCCCCTTCCACCACGATGTGTCAGACGGGATCGACACGAAGGTGACTGATCGACATCCACGTTCGGAACGATTGCAGTCGGATCAGGCCTGGCCCTAGGGTCTTCTTCATTTCGGCGATAGCGAACCGATGTTGGAAGTCGTCGACTTCGACGGTCAAGAAGACGGGGTCCCATCGCACCCTGAAGTCGTGATCTGCCGTGAGGTCTGTCGGCGTAGCGGATCGCAGTTCGTTGTCCGTGTAGAACTGGGGCGGCTGTTCATCCGGTTCAGTGATGATGACTGCCCCAGCGCTGTTTAGGTAGAAGACGTGACCATAGTTCGCCCAGAAGTGCTGGCTTCTAACGCCCACGCCGATGTAGCTCCCCCCAGGGTCGGCGGTGGGGTTGACCGCCCTAGCCGTGAAGTTCAGGTCGAAGTTGTCGAACGCCTTCTTGCCGACAGACGCCCACGAATGGGCGAAGGACCACGTGGAACCGAATTCCAGCCGGCCATCCACCACCCGACGATGTGCATACGGGGGCGTGTAAAGGATGGGACTGTCGCGGTTGTCGCCGAAGTCGACGGCCAGTGGCGGTTCGAATTCCGGTGCGGATCCCTGGCGGTCTGGAAACCTGACAAGAACATCCTGAATCACCGTAGCCAGCTTCCGTTCGAATCGGGGTACGCCTTCACTGGTGAGCGTGTAGCCGACGTACCGGAACGGTGCGATGTCGAAGGGAGGTTCCAGTTTGTGCAGTTCGTCCTTCAGAAAGATCACCTGATCTAGGTCCTTCTGTGCGGCGCAGACGCCCGCTTCGAACATCACATTAGGATTCTGGCCAGTGATGTCCACGAAGACCAAGTCAGCTTCAGCTATCCGCGTCCAGATCTGGTTCTGAATTGCGCCCGCCGAATCGACCCAATCCAGTCGTTCGATCTTCGGCACCCCCGCATGTACGTGCGTGGAAAAGTCCGTGACGATCTGTTCGACAAGGCGTTTGACTGTTTCGGCTACCTGCGTGAATCTGCCCTGGAAGGGCATCAGCAGCACGCATCGAAACGGACGCAGTGCGTTGTCGGCAGCGTCGGCGCAAGATTGCGCCACCGCCTTGGGCCAGATTGCGGACATCGCCCCCCCTTCCTTCTACTGCCGCTAGGCTGGGCATGACGGCCCCGGTCGCTGACCCAGGCCGTCGCCGCCATCGAAGGCGTCGCGAATCCTACCGGCGAACCGGAATCCCCAGAATCCTGGCGACCAACAACGGCCTGGCGTAGAAGGCGCGGGAAGTGCTTCCATGACCGGGGCCTTTGGTCCTGGGTTGAACCATGACGCCCATCGCGCCGGTCAGGTGATCGAAGCCTTTCGTTCGGATGACGTGGCGAACCGCGTCATAGTCGGCCTTCACCTGTCGATACAGTTCCTGATCGCCAAGGTCAAATTCGGCCACGACGTGACACAAGGAGCGGGTTTCGGCCTTGCTTTCGAAGACGCGGCCGACGACGACCATCCGCTGGAACTTCAGGAAGAGGTGGCTGTCCGGGAATTCCTTAGCCGCAACTTCGACGGGATCGATCATCGTGATGGCCATTGTTTCCTTCACCTTGAAGGACCCGTCCGGCATGGCCTTCACCGGAACAACCTTCAGTTCCCATGAACCGAAGTTCGGCGACCGTGACGAATTCAGAGCCAGACCCAGGTGTCGTTCGATGCAGTGCCCCGCCCAGCCCTTGTTGATTCGGTCACCCTTCCAGATCGTCACGCCGTAGCCGTGACCCAATTCGACCAGGTCATGGCCGATCAAGGCTTTCAGGCGCTGTATCGCGTCAGCCCGGTCCATGCCGGCTACGCCTTCGACGCGTGAGTGAACAGCGACCCCTGGCCAGCGCGATCTTCGGGACCGTGACGGTCGTCAACGACTGCTTCCCCACCTGCGGCGTCATTCAATCGGCGGCCGGCCAGCTTCGCGTAGGCGGCGTCCTGTTCGCACCCGATGAACCCGCGCCGTAGCATCAGCGCGGCGACCCCCGTCGACCCAGACCCTGCGAATGGGTCCAAGACCAGGTCCCCGGCGTTTGTGCTAGCGCGAAGGCAACGGGCGATCAGCGCGATGGGTTTCTGGGTGGGATGCTTGCCGTACCGCTTTTCGTCGACCGAAGGGGTCGAAAACCGCCAGACGCTCTTCATCTGCTTCCCGCCGTTTTCCGCCTTCATCGCTTCGTAGTTGAAGACGTGGCGGTCCTTGGATCCCTTCTTCGCCTTCGTCGCCCACAGCAGGACTTCCGTCGAATGGGTGAAGCATCGACATCCAAGGTTCGGGGGTGGGGCCGGCTTTTCCCAAACGATGTCGTTCAGGATGCGGAACCCCAACTGCTGCATCGCCATCCCGACGCTTAGGTAGACGTGCAACGTCCCACTGACCCAGATCGTTCCCGACGGCTTCAGGACGCGCTTGCACGCGGCCAGCCACGTTCGGTTGAATTCGTGATCCAGATCGACGCCGCGACTGCGGTCCCATTCGCCCTTGTTGACCTTGACCATGCGGCCAGCGACACAAGTGATGCCGTCGTTCGACAGCAGGTAGGGGGGGTCGGTCCAGATACAGTCGATGCTGTCTGCCGCCAGCGTTTCCAGGAACTTCAGACAATCCCCTTGGTATAGGTAGGACCGGCCGTCGTCGGCACGCCAGACCTGTCCTTCGTGCGATGGCCCCTGTAGGATCTTCAAGCAATCCCCCTGCACTGATTATAGGGTTCCGGTTCGCCTATGGTGTGTCGTCGGCTTCGCCGAACTTCAGCGTCGGGGCGTCGGCAACCTTCGGCAGGGCCTTCGGCGCGGCCTTGAAGGTCAGGTCGGCCTTCTGGGTCGGGGGCCGGCTGATCGTCTTCCCGTTCAGCAGGTCTTGAATGGTCAGGATCTGAAGGACGGGGCGGGGTTTGGAATCGAAGGGCGACACGTAGAATTCGCCGTTCGCCGCTTCCTTCCGCATCGGCTTCGTCGGTTCGTGCAGCGTGATCAACACGCCGATGGCCGCCTTTTCCCGCTTCACGACGGAATCCAGTTCGCGAACGTCCTTCACGTCGACGTGCCCGCCCTTGACCGACAGGATGATCTGTTTCGTCTTCCCGCCGGCCCCTTCGTCGTGGAAGTAGATCCGCCCGTCGATCCCCTGGTCCGCGCCCTTCTTCCCTTCGGTCGGCCGGGCGTCGACCAGGCCCAGCGCCCACCACTGGAACTGGTACTTGTCGTCGGCGGCCAGGGCTTCGGCTTCGTGGAACGACACGGGTTCCCCGATGGTCTGGTACGTCGCCTTCACCGCGTCCCCGTGGGCGTCGACCAGCCGCTTCTTGATCAGGGCGATGGCCAAGTTCGTGATGTCGATCCCGATCCAGCGGCGGTTCAGCCGCTGCGCGGATGCGATGGTCGTCCCACACCCGCAGAACGGGTCCAGAACCGTGTCCCCTTCGTTGGAACTGGCCAGGATGATCCGGTCCAGCAGGGCTTCGGGCTTCTGGGTCGGATAGCCCAGGCGTTCGTTTCCGACCGGATTGATTCGGTCGATGTCGTCCCACAGGTCCGCGACCGCCTTCCCCTTCAGTTCGTCGCGGTATCGCTTGTACTGGGGCATCGTCCCCTTCGCCGGCCAGTAGATCCGTCCTTCGGCGTCCAGTTCGTCCAGGCGTTCAACGGTGAACTTCCAGTGCATGCCCTTCTTGCCGGGGTCGATGCCGCGCCAGGGCTTGCCCGAACTTCCGTGGCGAACACCGGCCGCGCACAGGTCGGCCCGCCAGTACAGCCGCCCGTCCCCGTCGTCGAACCTGTAGTACTTGTCCAGGTACGCGTCGTCGTAGGCGGAACGTGGCGAATTCCAACAGACCTTGTCCGACCGGCCGTAGTACAGCAGGACATCGTGAACTGGCGCGAACCGCTTCGCGCTACTGTGGGCCGTCGTCCGCTTCCAGATGATTTCGTTCCTGAAGTTCTGGGGCCTGAAGATCGCGTCCATCAGCATCTTCAGGTAGTGGCTGGCGGTCGGGTCGCAGTGCAGGTAGATCGACCCGGTCGGCTTCAGGACCCGCCGCAGTTCGATCAGGCGCGGGGCCATCATGGCCAGGTAGGCCATCATGTCGCTGTCGCCCAGGAAGGTCCGGAAGGCGACCATCGCCTGGGCAACATCGCCGCCGCCTTCGACGACTTCCTGGTAGGCCGACGCGGACGCCTGGTCCCAGCGCCAGGTGTCTTCGAAGGCGTGAATCTGGGCCGCCGCCTGGGTCCCGTCGCGTTCCGCGAACAGGACGTTGTAGTTCTGGTCGGACTTGAACGGTGGGTCCAGGTAGATCAGGTCGACCGATGCGTCGGCGATGTGCCGCCGAAGAACGTCCAGGTTGTCGCCATAGAACAACTGGTTCATCGGACCGCCAGTCAGTCGACAGGGTTCGTCGTCGAAGTCCGCCGTCAGCCGGCCGATGGCCATTTGATGACCATCGGTCCGCTGCCCCCCGCATCCATGCCGGGGGTCCCGGTCGCCCAGAACCCCCGATCTACTTCACCGTCATAATCTTGCTGGCGGAGGGAGTGGGATTCGAACCCACGGTACGGTTTCCCGTACTGCGGTTTTCAAGACCGCCGCCTTCAACCGCTCGGCCATCCCTCCGTCGGGGCGATTATATCGCCCCGCGCGCGACGCCCGTGGGAACCAGGGCCGGGAATCCGGAGCCGGGGACCGGCGACTGGGGACCGGCGACTGCAGCGTGTCAGATTCCGAATTCTGACTTCTGACTTCTGGATTCTGACTCCTACCTTCTCTCGATCCTCTCCATGCCCCTCATGTACGGTCTCAGCGCCTCGGGAATGACCACCGACCCGTCCTCCTGCTGGCCGTTCTCGAGGATAGCGATGAGCGTCCGCCCCACGGCGAGGCCGGACCCGTTCAGCGTGTGCACGTACTCGGCCTTGCCCGTGCCGCCCGGCCGGAACTTGATGTTCGCGCGCCGCGCCTGGAACGCCATCGTGTTGCTGCACGACGAGATCTCGCGGTAGCAGTCCTGGCTCGGCAGCCACACCTCGATGTCGTACGTCTTCGCCGACGCGAACCCCATGTCGCCCGTGCACAGGAGCACCGTGCGGTGCGGCAGGCCGAGGCGTTTGAGCACCTCCTCACCGTTCGCCACCATGCTCTCGAGCTCGTCGAAGGACTGCTCCGGCGCCGCGAACTTCACCATCTCCACCTTGTGGAACTGGTGCTGGCGAATGAGGCCCTTCACGTCTTGCCCGTACGAGCCGGCTTCGCTCCTGAAGCACGGCGTGTACGCCGTGTAGCGCAGCGGCAGCAGGCGCCCGTCGAGGATTTCCTCGCGGTGCAGGTTGGTGAGCGGCACTTCCGCCGTCGGGATGAGGTACAGGTCCCACTCGCCGCCGATCTTGAAGAGATCCGCCTCGAACTTCGGCAGATTGCCGGTGCCCTGGAGCGCGCCCGCGTTCACGAGGAACGGCGGATCCACCTCGGTGTACCCGTGCTCGCGGGTGTGCAGGTCGAGCATGAAGTCGATGAGCGCGCGCGACAGTCTGGCGCCCGCGCCGGTCAGCACGGCGAAACGCGCGCCGGACATGCGCGCGGCCCGCTCGAAATCGAGGATGCCCAGGTTCGTGCCCAGCTCGGCGTGCGACCTGGGCGCGAAGGCAAAGGCCCTCGGCTCGCCCCAGGAGCGCACGACCACGTTGTCGGCGGCGCCGACGCCCGCCGGCACGGTTTCGTGGGGCATATTGGGAATGGTCAGCAGGATCGCGCGCCGCCTGGTTTCGAGCGCTTCGAGCTCCGCCTCCAGCGCCTTGATCTCCGCGCCGCGCGCCCGGCTGGCGGCAAACAGGTGCGACGCGTCCTGGCCCGCGCGCTTCGCCCGCGCGACTTCTTCTCCGGCGGCGTTCTGCCGCCGCTTCAGTTCCTCCAGCCTGGGAATGAGCGCCCGGCGGTCGCCGTCCAGGGCGGCCAGGTCGTCGAGCTCGGCATCCATGCGGAGGCCGCGCGAGGCCAGGCTCCGCCGAACCTCGTCGAGGCGATCGCGAACGAAGACCGGATCCAGCATGGGCCAGATCGTATATCCAAAGCCGGGAGGCCTGCGATACGATCGCGGTCCAGGAGGCTTTCCGACATGGCGGCACAGGTGCGCAAGGCGGTGTTTCCCGCAGCCGGCCTCGGCACGCGGTTCCTTCCCGCGACGAAGGCACAGCCGAAGGAGATGCTCCCCCTCGTCGACAAGCCCATCATCCAGTACGGCGTCGAAGAGGCGGTCGCCTCCGGCATCGAGAACATCATCATCGTCACCGGACGGGGCAAGAACGCGATCGAGGACCATTTCGACGTGTCCGTCGAGCTCGAGGCGTTCCTCCACTCGCGCGACAAGCCGGACCTGCTGGCCGAGGCCCGCAAGATCTCGAGCCTCATCAAGGTGGCGTACGTCCGGCAGGGCGAAGCGCTCGGCCTCGGCCACGCGGTGCTCGTGACGCGCGACCTCGTCGGTCAGGAGCCCTTCGCCGTCGTGCTCGCCGACGACGTGCTGGATGCCGAGCCGGCGGGGCTGAAGCAGATGATGGACGTGTTCGAGCGCGTGCAGGGGCCGGTCGTCGCCGTCGAGCGCGTGCCGTGGGAGAGCGTGTCCGCCTACGGCATCGTGGACGTCCGGAGCGAGGCCGGCGGCGTCTACGCCGTCGGCGACCTCGTCGAGAAGCCGAGGCGCGAGGACGCGGCGTCCAACCTGGGCATCATCGGGCGCTACATCCTCACGCCGGACGTCTTCGAGGAGCTCGAATCGACATCCAACGATCGGACCGGGGAGATCCAGCTCACCAACGGCCTGCGGCGCCTGCTGAAGAAGCGGCCGATCTACGCGTGCGAGATCGCGGGCACCCGCCACGACACCGGCAGCAAACTCGGCTACCTCAAGGCGGCGGTCTACTACGCGCTGAAGCGCCCGGAGCTGGCCCGCGAGTTCAGGGAGTACCTGCGCGGGCTCGAGCTGTGAGCGCCGGCCCCGCCGGCGGCGTCCCTACGCTTTCGGCGCGGCAGGCGCGGCGGCCGGCTTCGAGTCCGACGCCGGCGGCGCCGGGGTGGCCGATGGCGCGGCGTCTGCCGCGGCGGCGGCGTCCCCGGACTTCTTCGCATAGTCGGTCACGTACCAGCCCGAGCCCTTGAAGTGCACGGCCGGCGCGGAGACGAGCTTGGTCACCGGCCCTTCCCCGCAGAGGGGGCATCGGTCGACGGGGGGGTCAGCGACGCGCAGGATGCGCTCGAACCGCTCCCCGCAGGAGGCACATTCGTATTCGTAGAGTGGCATCTGGCTGCAGCTCGATCAGAAGCCAGAACAGGGCTTCTGAGTTCTGGATTCTGAATTCTGGTTTCTGGATTCCGGTTTCCGGCGTCTGACGCCTGTCTTCTTCCTATTCCATCACCGCCCCCGCCCCGTCGCCCAGCATGAACTGACGGTGGGCGTGGAACGTGGCGAGCCCGTTCCGCAACAGCCTGTCGTGGAATCCCTTCAGCGAGAACTCGGCCCCGGCCTGGGCCTTGCAGTCCTCGCGCAGCTTCAGGAGCATCAGCTTGCCGGCTGTGTAGACGACGTAACTGGGATCGAACGTCCCGCGCTCCGCCTCGCGCCGCGCGGTGCTCTCCTCGAGGAAGGCCTCTTCCCTGAAGAACCGCACGCCCTGCTCCACCGACATGTCCTCCGCGTGGAGCCGGATGGCCACGACCAGCCTTGCGATGCGGATGAGCGCCTCCGCCAGCTGCCCCAGGCGCACGGCCGGATCCTGCTTCTCGAAACCGGCCTCGATCATCATGTGCTCGCAGTAGTGCGCCCAGCCCTCGATGAACGACGCCGGGGCCAGCAACAGCGAGCGCCGCGCCCGCGACTCGACCTGCCTCAGGTGCTGGAAATGCAGGAAGTGCCCCGGGTAGACCTCGTGCATCGAGATCGACCACAGCGCCGGCACGGCGAGGTCGCGCAGGTGCTCTACCCTGCGATCGGCGGGCCACGACGGGTCCGCTTCAGTCAGGTAGTAGTAGGCGCGGGTCGGTCTCGCCTCGAAGGGCCCGGGCGTCCACATGCTCGCGAAGGACCACCGGAAGAAGTCGGGCGTCGCCGCGACGACGACCGGTTCGCAGGGCGGGATCGACACGAGGTCCTTCCGCCTGATGAACCTCGCCAGCTCCTCGATCTGCTCCCGCGCCGCCTGCACGACTCCGTGCTCGGGCGTTCGGTGCGCCTTGACGCGGGCCCAGACCTCGGCCGGGTCGCCCGGCCCGACCCTGGCTGCCGTCTGCCGGAACTCCTCCTGCACCGCGTTCAACTCGCGCAGGCCGATCTCCAGCAGCCTGCCGAGCGGGATCTCGATGCCTTCTTCCAGCCGCAGCTTGGCGGCGAAGCGGTCCGCGCCGAGCCTGAATGACGCGCGGGCCTTCGGCCCGACCTCGCCTTCCAGATGGGCGATGTAGGCCCTCAGGGCCTCGATGGCCTCGGTCTGGGCGTCCGCGAGGTCGCCGAGCAGGCCGAGGTCGTCCACGTCGGCGAACGCCTTGGGCAGGTCCGATTCGATGAAGCGCACGGTGCCGCGCAGGGTCTCGAGGCCGATCTTCACGAAGATGCCGGGCGGGTCCTTGATGTTGTCGCGCGCGGACTGGATGAACCGCGGCGCCTGCCGGAGTTTCGACAGGACGCGCCGGGCGCGCTCCTCGGCGGGTGCGTAGTCGAAGAGGGCCTGGCCCGCGAGACTGGTTCCGAGCAGCTCGCCATAGAGCTGCGGGCTGCGCTCCCACGTGCGGACTTTCTCGAGCTCCAGCAGCCGGCCCTGGATGTGCGCCGCGATCATCGGCCGCTCGACGCGCTCGTCGCCGGTCAGCGAATCCGTGCTGATGGCGGCCAGCCGGCGCGCCAGGCCCGACAGCGCCTGGACGTCCGCGTCGATGGCGCCGCGGTCGAGATTCTCCAGGAGGTCGTCGTACGCGTGGACGCCGTCGAAGGTGGCCGCCGAGGGATTTGTCTCGTAGAGGTGCGACAGGTAGTCGCCGACGAAATGGTGGAGTGGTTCCGAGGCAATCATGGGCACACTATCGAAGCGCCACGCGGGCCGCATGCGCGGGCCGCCGTGGCCGCGGGCCCGCAGAAAGCCTCATCGTACAATAAAATAGCGGCCGATTCACCACCGGCGTCGCCCGTGCCGCCGCTCGCGCCATCGTCCGCGGCAGGCCCGCCCGAGTCACCTCATGCAGGACCCGGCTTCCGGCACGCTCTTCGTCGTCGCGACGCCCATCGGCAACCTCGAGGACATCTCCCTGCGCGCGCTCCGCGTCCTCAGGGAAGCCGACCTGGTGGCCGCCGAGGACACCCGCCGCTCGGGAGCCCTGCTCCAGCATTACGCCATCGGCTGCCCGACGACAAGCCTCCATGAGCACAACGAGTCCCGCAAAGTGCCTGCCCTCGTGAATCGGCTCCGGAACGGCGCGCGCATCGCCCTGGTCACCGACGCCGGCACGCCCTCGGTATCGGATCCAGGCTTCCGTTTGGTGAAGGCCGCGGCCGAAGCCGGCATCCGCGTCGAGGCCGTTCCCGGGCCCAGCGCGGTGCTCGCCGCGCTCGTCGCCTCCGGATTGCCGACCGACGCCTTCGTCTTCGCCGGCTTCCCGCCCTCGCGGGGTGCAGCTCGCGGCGCGTGGTTCGACACCCTCAAGGGCGAGCGGCGCACGGTCGTGTTCTTC
>ERZ795030.6637-NODE-6637-length-9971-cov-3.939189_pt1 | contig 9971 bp, 15 predicted proteins | sample MGYA00375122_ERZ795030 | MGnify/ENA primary metagenome ERZ795030 (study PRJEB30165, sample SAMN05720146) | activated sludge metagenome | isolation source: anaerobic digester from wastewater treatment plant | place: Japan | collected 2015-04-20 ...
AGGACGGATTCCGGGAAAGATTGAAAATAAAAAACTGATTAGATTGATCTGAGATAAGAAGTTAATTTTATTTAAAAGGTTCATAGATTTAAATTTATTTATTTTCTATTTATAGAATTTTTAAAACTATTAGCTAAAAACCACTAACTATCAGCTTTTTTTTGCCGGGATGGCGGAATAGGTAGACGCGCCAGCTTGAGGGGCTGGTGAGCACACTGCTTGTGGGGGTTCAAATCCCCCTCCCGGCACCATTATTATCCAAAGATGAATACACCATTGTTTTTAAATCTTGTTTAAAAAACTGCAGATTCTTTTCGAAAAACATTGCATTAATAATAGTAAATATGTTATAATTTTGCTGGTGTTTTTGTAAGGTATTTTAAGGGGGAAAATCCCCTTTATTATACTCTGGTCTTTCACAAACTTATTTAGCAAGTCAGGAATAACAAAGTACCAGTCTACTTGCAAAGTTTATCGGTTTCTCTAACCCAGTAGAGTTAATCAATAAATACAGACCTATAGAGAGGTGATGTAATGATATCGTTTTTTGTCACTTTTTTGTTCACTTTTGTTGCTTATCTATTTTTGACCGCCAGCGAAGGAGAAATCTTAACCTTATGGAGCCAATACGAGGTAATCGCTGGCATAATAATTGCACTGATTACTTCTTCTTTAGCTTCCCGGGTATTATTTCAGAAAAAAAATTATCGTCTTTTAAACCCAGTAAAATGGGTTCTTTTTTTGTATTATTTAGTCGGTACCTTTCTGCCTGCACTGGTTATAGCAAATATTGATGTTGCCTACCGGGTTCTCACCAATAAAATTAATCCCGGGATTGTAAAGATATCTCCCAATTTAAAGAGTGATGCCGCTATAACCTTACTTGCTAATTCAATTACCCTCACTCCAGGAACATTGAGTGTGGATATAGATGAGAGGAATAATGATCTTTATATTCACTGGATAAATGTCACAAATTTAAAACCTTCTATTGAAGACATATGCGGTACGTTCCCCGAATGGGCAAGGAGGATTGCAGAATGACTCACTTGATGAACTTATTTTTATTTACCGGAGTATTGATTACAGCTTTTATGATACTGCCATTGTTTCGTTTGATTTTGGGTCCTACCATACCAGATAGGGTGGTGGCTCTGGATACTATAAATACTTATATTGTGGCAGCTATGATTTTATATGGCGCGGCTTTCGAGGAGATTATCTATATCGATATAGCTATAGTGTACGCCTTATTATCATATATTGCTACTCTCTATATTGCTAAATTCATCGAGAGGAGGGCAAAGGATAAGTGATAATTTTGACCATTGTTTTATTTGTGTTTCTATTGATTGGAGTGTTTTTCAATGGATTGGGTTCTGTTGGCCTGCTCAGATTTCCTGATGTTTACACCAGATTGCATGCCACCACCAAATGTACTACTTTTGGCTCCATATTTACCTCACTATCAGTCATTATTTTTAGTATTTATTTCTGGAAAACCAGCGGTAATCCTAAATTTGGAGTGCTTACTATACACACCTTTGTAGCCCTGGTTTGTCTGATTATAACTAACCCTACCGGTTCTCATGCTATTGCCCGGGCTGCGCACCGTAGTGGGGTTATGCCCAAACAGGCAGTGATAGATGAATTAAAGGAGGCTAACTTAAAATGAGTCCATTAATTAGTATTGCTCATATTGTGGTACTGGTGATTATGATTATTGCAGCTGTTTTAGCTGTTACTTTGCGTGATTTACTCTCGTCGATTATTGCTTTAGCTGCAGCCAGTTTACTGCTTGCCTTAGAGTATTATCTGCTGCATGCACCGGATGTAGCAATAGCTGAAGCCGGTATAGGGGCTGCTTTGACTATGGCAATTTACATCTTTGCCCTCAGAGCGACCAGAAGGTAGGGTGAAATAATGAAAAAATCAATCTTTATCATCTCTTTTGTATTTTTTGTGGCTTTTATGGTAATGGCTGCTATCGGTATGAGACCTTTTGGGGAACCAACTGCCAGCGAGATGGATGACTATTTCATAGAAAATGCCCAGAGAGAAACAGCCGCCAACAATGTTGTCACTACAATAGTTTTCGATTACCGTGGTTTTGATACATTGGGAGAGGGAACTGTATTATTTACTGCAGTAGTGGGTGTTGTAGCCTTATTCAGGGAGGTGGCAAAATGATAGAAGAAATGTCCCGTATTGTGAGGACCATGACTACCCTTATTTTTGGTTTTATCATGGTTTACGGATTTTACGTAATTGCCCATGGACACCTCTCTCCTGGTGGTGGGTTCCAAGGTGGTGCAATAGTGGCATCCGCCTTTGCCCTTTTATTGGTTACTTATGGTACCAATCAGATCCAGAACTTTTTATCAAAGGATCTATTTTCTTTGATAGAAAGCACCGGATTGGTTCTCTTTAATGCCTTTGGTTTTTTAGGTATAGGTGCAACTTATTTCTACAATTGTGTATCCAATTCTGGCGGTGTATTCGGGTCACCTACTGTAATCGGCATAAATTCAGGCAATCTGAATACCGGCGGTACCATAGCCTTGATGAATATGGCAGTAGGCTTAGAGGTATTAGCTGCCTTTGGAGTGATTATTATGACCATGTCAGCTGCTGCTGAAATTCTTAACAAGAAGGAGAAACCGTAATATGATAGGAAATTTCCCCTTTGTAGCAGTAGTGATAATGCTGGGATTAGGCATCTATTCCCTTATGTTTAAGAAAAATCTTATTAAAATTGCCATAGGTTTAACACTGATTGAAAGCGGTGCCAATTTATTTCTGATTGCTTTGGGATACCGCAAAGGTTCTGTAGCACCTATCTATACTATGGCGCCAGAGGGAGCTAAAATGGCTCTTCCTACACCTCAGGCTCTGTGCTTGACCAGCATCGTAATAGGTGTAGCTACCACTGCCCTGGTTCTCTCCATTATCATGATTATTTATAAAAAATATGGCACTTTAAATACAGATGAAATAAGGAGGCTGAGAGGATGAGCAGCATATTGATGCATGCACCTGCTTTAATAATTGCCCTGCCATTGTTAGCAGCTTTTCTTACCCCTATCCTGAGTCGTTTTAATGGTAAGAAAATAAGCTGGTTTGTGTCGGCTGTATTGGGAATAACCTTGTTGTTAACTCTTTATATGGCTGGACATATTCTAATCGATGGTCCGCTAATCTATGTTTTTGGCGGAAGTGAGGCAGGACTTACCTTGCCATCTGGTTATAACTTTCCCATTCGTATAATTTTCCAGATTGATGCTATGGGTATATTTATGGCCTTGATAACAGCAGTGGTCTCCTTTCTTGCTGCTATCTATTCCATTACCTATATGGAAGAACACACCGGTCTGGACAAATACTATACCCTCCTACTCTTATTGGCTACCAGTATGTTTGGTATGGAGATTACCGGTGATATCTTTAACTTCTTTGTCTTTTTTGAGATTGCATCTATTTCCTCAGTGGCACTGATCAGTTTTCGCAGTACTATCTCTGGTGAGCCGGCAGAAGCTGGATTAAAATATATGGTGGTTAGCTCCATATCCGCCCTGATGGTCCTCTTTGCCATAGGGCTATTTTATGGTCAGTATGATGCTTTGAATATAGCAGCTATTGCCAGTTTTATGCAATATACACAACTCGATAAGATAGCTTTAATACTCTTTGTTACCGTTTTAGCTATGAAATCCGGTGCGGTACCCATGCATATGTGGACTCCTGATGCTTACTCTGAGGCGCCTGCGGCAATTACTATGGTATTGGTGGCAGCAAGTCAAGCCAGTCTGTACGCTCTGTTTAGGATTATTTTTACTATTTATAATATTACCTTGAATACAGTTACAGTGGGCTGGATTATTATTATTTTAGGGGTACTCTCCATGTTTATCGGTGTTACCATGGCAATCATTCAGAAGGATATCAAACGTTTAATGGCTTATCACGCCATCTCCCAAACCGGTTACATGCTGTTAGGTGTTGGAGTAGGGATGGCTGTTTTAGCCGATCCGCAAGCCCTGGAAAGTTTCGGCATAAGCGCTATGGAAGGCGGAATCTTCCATATTATGAATCACGCCATGTATAAGGGTCTTTTGTTTTTAACTGCAGGTGCACTATTTTACAGGACCGGTACCAGGGATTTAAGCAAAATGGGTGGTTTAGCTAATAAGATGAATTATACTACTATATTTTTCATAATAGGGGCTGCTGCAATTGCCGGTATTCCACCCTTTAATGGTTTTGCTTCCAAGTTAATTATCTATGAGTCGGTTTTTCAATTTAATCCACTATTGTCCATTATTGCCATGTTAGTCAGTATTTTAACACTGGCTTCTTTTGTGAAAGTGTTTCATAGCGCGTTTTTAGGGCCTCAGCTGGAAGAATATAAGACAGTACAGGAAGTTCCTAAGAGTATGGTTCTTGCTATGGGTGTCCTGGCGGTTATCATTGTATTTTTCGGATTATTTCCTGACATCATTGTCAAAAACCTTGTGCATCCGGCTGTAATGGCTTTGATTAATCAATCTCGCTATACCTCAACAATACTGGGAGGGATGTAATATGAATATAGGTTTATTGGAAACAGGAAGTGGCTACTGGAATGCGCTGGTCTGGATAATTGCTGTTCTGGTAATCGGGACAGGTGTTTTGTTCTTACGAAATAAAGGTGAGGATAAATACAAGAAAGATACCAATCAGACTAAACCCTTTCTATCCGGTAACCCGGAAATAAGTAAAGAAGACTCCCATGTTGGAGCAAGCCATATTTACTGGGGCTTTACTGAAGCTTTAAAGAATTATTATGAACCTCTGGTCAAGATGCATACCGGTAGTATTAATGATTACAGTAGCTGGATTATTTTAGTTATGGCAATTATTTTTATTATAGTTGGGGTGAGTTAACGTAATGAAATTAGATAAATATTTTGATCGTTCTTTATGGGTGTTTCACTTAAATACAGGTTCATGTAACGGATGTGATATCGAAATAGTAGCCTTATTAACACCCAGATATGATGTAGAAAGATTTGGAATAAAATTAGTGGGTACTCCCAAGCATGCTGACGTCTTATTGGTAACTGGCCCGGTAAACCGGAAAATGTTGCCCAGATTGAAACTGATCTATGAACAGACTCCTGATCCTAAAGCGGTCATCGTGGTGGGAACCTGTGGAACCAGCGGGGGAGTGTTCTATGATTCCTATAATGTAGTTGGACCGGTTGACAAACATATTCCGGTTGATGTTTATGTCCCCGGCTGCCCGATAAGACCAGAGGCTATCATCAATGGAGTCTTAAAAGCCTGGTTAAAATTAGAGAGATTGAGAGGTTTCTCCGGGGCAGAAATTGAAAAGAAAATAGCAGAGGTTAATGCTTAAAAAATGAGAAAGTTCAGGTGATAATATGAAATATTTTAATCCCGAAGAGTTATTATCATTCTTAAAAGAAAATTTACCGGAAACTATCTTAGATAGTAATATTCTAACCAGAAAGGCAGGTGTTAAGCAGGAAGAATTTCATCAAATCTGGTTAGAAGTAAAAAAAGAAAGATTCAGGGATACGGTAAAAATGTTGATGAGTTTACAATTTCCCCATATTGCAATTATTGCCGGCAATGATACCGGGGAGAGTGTTGATTTAACATATCTTTTTTCCATTTTCTATGGAGAAAAATTTAAAGAAATTTCACTAAACATCAAGGTTAGTTTAGATAGGGAAAAGCCTTCGATTGAAAGTATAACCGATCTAATCCCCGGAGCCCAGACCACTGAAAGAGAAATCAAAGAGATGTTTGGAGTAGAGTTTGTAGGACTTCCGGAAATGCGCAATATCTTTTTACCGGAAGATTTTCCCAAAAATATTTTTCCCTTTCGCAAAGATCAAAAGGGTTTGGACGAACTTGTTCAAAAGGAAAGTTGAGGTGAATACATTTGAGTAAGACTACTTACAAGATACCCATTGGACCCATTCATCCTTCATTGGAAGAACCAATGACTTTTAATTTCGAGATCGCCGGTGAAAGAATTCAATCGGTAGACCTATTGCCTGGTGATAATCATCGTGGTATCGAATTTATGGGAAGAAATAGAAATATTGTGCAAATTATATATTTAGCTGAAAGAATATGCGGTATCTGCTCTGCTTCCCATCCTTTTGCTTTTTGCCGTGCTGTTGAAAATGCAGCCGGGATAGAGGTACCTCCTCGGGCAGAATATATCAGGGTTGTTATTGCTGAATTGGAAAGAATCCATTCACATATCCTGTGGGCAGGGGTGGCTGCTCTTGAGTTAGGATTCTCTTCCTTATTATACCTTTCCTGGAAGGTGCGAGAAGAGGTCCTTGATCTCTTAGAATTACTTACCGGTAATCGTATTAACTATGGCATATTTATGATTGGTGGAGTAAGGAGAGATATCACTGAAGAACATATTCCCCGTATCAGAAAAACGCTGGAATACTATAAAGATGCTTACCAAACCCTGGAAGATGTATTTTTAAAAGACCCCAGTATTGCACTGAGAACTAAAGGGGTTGGTATTTTGACTTATGAACAAGCCCTGAAGTTAGCCAGTGTTGGACCTACTGCCAGAGCTTCCGGGGTTAAAAAAGATGTCAGGCAGGATCAGCCCTATTCGGCTTATGCTGATCTGGATATTAAGGCGATTACCCCTGATGTATTTTCTGGTGAAGTTAATGGTGATGTTTATGACCGTATCATTGTACGGGTACTGGAGGTTTTTCAATCAGTCCAGATTATAGAACAATGTATCAATAACTTACCAGAAGGAGATATAGTATCAGAACCAAAACTTGCCAAATTGCTGGGCACTTTAAAAAAAGCAAAAGGTGAAGGTGTGGGCAGACACGAAGCCCCACGTGGTGAAGTTATTCATTATGTAAAATTAAATGAATCAGAAAATCCGGAGGTGTGGAAGGCGAGAGCCCCAACCTATAATAATTTAATGCCCTGGATGCCAATGCTGGAGAACCAGGAGGTGGCGGATATCCCCATTGTCATTGCTTCTATCGACCCCTGTATTGGTTGTATGGATAGAGTTACACTGGTTGATTCCCAGACCAATAAAAAAGAGGTGTTAACCAGAGAAGAACTGATCAAGTTAAGTGTCGCTAAGACCAGGAGGATATTAAAATGAGTGGGAGCAGTATCTTAATTTTTATTCTTAAAATTTTTGGTACCTTGCTAATTGCGGCTCTGGGAATAATAATAGGCTTATTCTATAAAGGTGTTGACCGTAAATTAGCAGCTATGATGCAATCCCGGGTCGGGCCCCCAGTCAGGCAGCCTTTTTTGGATTTCTTTAAACTCATGATAAAGGAGAATATTGTTCCTGAAAACGCCGTTCCCTGGATCTTTAATGGGGCGCCAGTTCTGGCTTTGGTTTCCACCATTACTATCCTGCTTTATCTTCCCTTTGGTCCTATACCGGCACTTTTTGGGAATTCCGGTGATCTGATATTAATTGTTTATCTGTTGGCTATACCAGCTATCGCTCTAGTCACCGGAGGATTTTCCTCAGGTTCAACTTATGCCAGTATTGGAGCACAAAGAGAGATGGTATTGTTAATGAGTTATGAGTTGCCCCTGGTTACCTCCATAATCGTTTTAGGCTGGCGTTTGAACATTGCATTTCCGGGATTGAAGGTATTCTCTCTGGCTGCTCTGAGTGCTAATCCTATCTGGGGATTAGTGGGACCATTAGGTTTCCTGGGAGTCCTGTTGTTACTTTTTACTCTGGTGCTGGTAACTCCGGCTGAGTTGTCAATTGTACCTTTCGACATACCAGAGGCAGAAACAGAGTTAGCCGGGGGTGTCTTAGTGGAGTATTCCGGCCGGAATTTAGCCTTATTCGAACTGGCAAATGCAGTTAAGATGCTGGTGATGGGTTCTCTAACTATAGCACTTTTTTTCCCGTATAATATAGCACATTTACTTTCTTTAAGTGGTTTTTTAGCTTATATTATTGACCTCTTATTCTTTTTTGTAAAATTATTTATCGTGATATTTTTTGAAGCAACCTTTATTAGAGTTGCTGTAGCACGTTTAAAAATTAATCAGGCTTCGGCAGCTTATTTATTCTTTTTATCGACAATTGGCCTTACCGGCTTGTTATTAATAGCAATCGACCGCTTAATGATTTAAATCAAATTTAGGTAATATCATGCTTTGTAGCTTGAGATAATTTTGTTAAAAACTAAAGTAATAAAATAAAAGCTCTTTAGAATAAATGCATGCGATTGCCACGGCACCCAGTATTTTAGCTTAAGGACTGTTTCGTAATGATCAGGAAAAGAAAATATTTTCTTACAAGTTTGTATTTAACAATATGTTGGTATATGCTATGCAGGTATACCTCTTTTTAACGCACGACGCATTACGAAATAGGGGTTTTAAGGGGATATTCCCCCTGACTATAACTTAGCTTTAACCAGGGTTTCTCTTTTTCGAATTATATTATTATTAGCTTAAAGCATTATTTGTTAATTATTATTATGTTTTAACGGTATACTATATACGTTATACGTTATACTATTTTCTTGAAGGTTTTTAAGGGGATATTCCCCCTGACGAAATGTAATTTTAATGAAAGAGGTGATTCAGAATGCCGACACCAATGGTGTTTGAGTTAATCAAGCAGCTTTTACATAAACCTGCCACTAATTGTTTTCCGATAAAGTACCATCCAGGAAAAACAACAGTTACCGAGTTGATAAAGAAAGTTCAGGATGGTGAAGCCCAGATTAATTCACCTGTAGAGATACCGGAAAAATTCAGAGGGAAGATATCCTATGATAGAGAAAACTGCATTGGATGTCGTTTATGTATTCGGGTCTGCCCTTCCCGGGCGATTGAATTCCTTCCCGAAGATAAAAAGATAAAAATTAGAATTGACCGCTGCATCTTTTGTTCACAATGTAATGATATTTGCCCGGTCAATGTACTCAAAATGTCTGAGGATTTCCTATTGGCTAATGAAGATCGTTTTGCCCAGGAATTGATTGTCCAGTAAGAAAACTTAGTAACAAAAATGTGTTATTATTTTAATGGTGAGTGCAGATAAGATGAATACTATGAGACTGATTTTTTAGAACAGTGTCCTAGTATTCATCTTTTTTATTGTAAAAACATACCTTTTTGCTATCCAGGGTACAGAGAGAAGGTTCAAGATAGATCAGAAATCAGATCAGGAGGGGAATAGTGTTTAGTTTATCTTCTTGTAGCAGGTTGATAAACAGATGACATGCCTTTAAGATCGGCTCACTTAATCCCTCCCCTATTTTAGTAGAAAGTGGTTGTATGCCAATTAGTATGATTTTCTGGCAATAGGGAGTTAGATATCCTATCAAATAGGATATAGACAGGTAATGAGTGGAAAGCTGTAGAGATACAATCTTTTCGGGCGGGATAACCCTGATACTGCCTGCTTCAAGTTCCATTTCCACAGTGTCAACAATAACCAGGAGCTCGGGATGAAATTTTTTTATAACTGAAGTAAAATTTTCAGGGGCAGATTTGCCGTCTATTACAGTCCAGTTGTTTGCCTTGAAATGCTGAGCAATGTAAGAGCCTGCTCCATCATCGGATCGTAAAGGATTACCTATTCCCATAAGCAAATTTTTTACCATGGTACATACTCTCTTTAATATATTATAAAAAGTTGCAGTAAAGTTCAAAGGATTGTAATATTATAATATAATACAAAGTTATAGCAATCAATTAATTATCCTTTAAAAGGAGGGTAAAGCTCTTGAGAAGAACCAGACGTATTTATAAAAGGCAAACCAGGAGTAATCTGGAAACTCTCATTATTTTGATTGGAGCGATTATAATCTTATCTGTTGCTTTTTATATGGCCCGGGAAAAAAGTTTTTTGCCACCAAAAGAATTTAAAGTAGAAGAGGAAGCAGAAGTTAAAGAAGAGGTAGCCAAAG
>ERZ795030.6638-NODE-6638-length-9970-cov-4.555724_pt1 | contig 9970 bp, 6 predicted proteins | sample MGYA00375122_ERZ795030 | MGnify/ENA primary metagenome ERZ795030 (study PRJEB30165, sample SAMN05720146) | activated sludge metagenome | isolation source: anaerobic digester from wastewater treatment plant | place: Japan | collected 2015-04-20 ...
GTGATCGGCGTCCCCTTCGGGGTCGACCTCCCCGACGCGCCGGGGAGCGTGAAACTCGCGCCGAGATTCCGCCGGCAGCGCATGCATGCCCTCGTCTCCGATCTCCTCGCGGCGACCCTCGGCCCGGGCTCGGTCTTGTTGTTCGAAGACCTGCATTGGTCCGACGAAGCCTCCCTCGCACTCCTCGACGACCTCGCCACGAGCGCGGCGGAGCGCGGTTGGCTCGTCCTCGCGCTGACGCGCACGAGTGAGTTCGTCGTCGATCCCGGAGGCCACACGCCGCTCGAACTCACCGGCATACCCCCTGCCGCGGTCACCGAACTCGCCCTCGCCGCGACCGCCGCCACTCCGCTCTCGGATGCCGAACTCCGCTCGATCGTCGAGCGCGGGGCGGGCAATCCTCTCTACGTCCGCGAGCTCGCCGTCGCGACGGCTCAGCGCGCCAGCGGGTCGGCCGACGAGCTGCCCGACGGACTCGAGCAGTTGCTTGCCGCACGCATCGACCGGCTGGCCCCGGCGGATCGGGCGCTCCTGCGGCGTGCGGCGGTGCTCGGCCGCACCGTCGACCTGTCGGTGCTCGGCGAGGTGCTCGCCGACCAGCCTGACGCCGGCGACCTCGCGAGATGGTCGCGCCTCGAGGAGTTCGTCGAGTGGGTCGGCGAGGGCCACGTGCGCTATCGCCACGACGTCTACGCCGAGGCCGCGTATGCCGGGCTGCCCGAGCGCGTGGTCCGCGACCTGCACGCACGGGTCGCGCAGGCCCTCCGGCGCCGGGCCGGCGACGAGATCGACCCCATCGCCGCCGTCCTCGCCAGCCATTACCAGCGAGCTGGCGACGCGCTCGCGGCATACACCTTCGGGCGGCGCGGGGGCGACCTCGCCCGGGCGCAGGCGGCCAATATCGACGCCGCCGCCCTCTATCGTCGCGCCCTCGCCGCAGGCACCGCGGCCGACGTGCCCCCTGCGGAGCTCGCGGCCGTCGCCGAATCGCTCGGGGATGTCGCCGAACTCGCTGGTCGCTATGACGAGGCCCTGGCGGGGTATGCCGCCGCGCGCCGCCTGTATGCCGCCCAGGCCGCCCAGGCCGCCCAGGCCGCCCCTGCCGCCCCCGCCGGCCAGGGCGAATCGACCGCCATGCCCCGCGCTCGGGTCGCGCGACTCACCGGAATCGTCTGTGAACGTCAGGGCCGATATCGGGAGGCGCTGGGGTGGTACACCCGCGCCGATGGGCTCATCCGTGCCGACGCGGGGGCCGCAGCGGCCCGGTCCCGGCTGCTGCTGGACCGCGCGGGAGTCCGTCAACGGCAGGGGCGACCGGCCGACACGGTGCGATTGGCGCTCACCGCTGCTGAACGGGCGCGTGAGCTGGGTGAGCGGGAGCAGGAAGCGCACGCCTACTACCTGTTGCACGCGGCATACGGAGATCTCGGCGACCCCGAGGCCCTGCGCTATCGGGACCTCGCGCTCCCGATCTATGAGGAACTCGGCGACCTCACCGGTCAAGGCAACGTGCTCAACAACCTCGGGGTGGACGCCTATTACGAAGGCCGATGGACTGATGCCCTCGACTTCTATCGGCGCAGCAGCGAGGCCCGGCGTCGGATCGGTGACGTCGCGGGCGAGGCCACGGAGATGAACAACGAGGCCGAGATCCTCTCGGACCAGGGTCATCGCGCGGAGGCGCGCGCTCTCCTGACGACGGTCGTGCGGGTGTGGAAGTCGGCTGGCTACGGCATCGGCGTCGCGCTCGCCACGGGCAACGTGGGGCGACTGTGCGGACGTGAAAGTCGGATCGAGGAGGGCTTGGGGCTGCTCCGCGAGGCCACGGAGCTCTTCGAGCAGCTCGGCTCGGCCGCGTTCGTGGCCGAGATGCGGGCCCGCAGCGTCGAGTGCCTGGTGCTCGCGGGTCGGGTCGACGACGCCGAAGACCTCGCGCAGCAGGTGCTCGGCGTGGGACGGCGAGGGTCCGTCGGTTCGGAGGGAGTGGACCCGGAAATCGCGCACCTCGTGCCGTTGCTTGAGCGTTCGCTCGGGTGGTGTGCGTTGCACCGGGGCGACCACGAAAGCGCCCGAGCGCGCTTCGGCGCGAGCCTGGCCGCGGCGCGGCGGGCCGAGGCGGCATACGACACGGCCCTGACCTTGCGAGCGATGGCCCGGATCGTCGATGGCGACGAGCAGCACGTATGCCGTGAAGAGGCCGAAGCGATCTTCGCCAGTCTCGGGGTGGTCGCCGTGACGGAGCCCGGCGTGTGAGGAGCCTCCCGCCTCACCGGGGCTGAGGGACCCGCACGAAGCGCCAGCCGTCCCCGTCGATCGTGATCGTGGGTCCGGGTCCTCCCCCGGCGATCCGTCCGTCATCCCGGGTGACGCGCATCTCGAGCACGCCCGCCGCCGCCGGGTCGACGGTGACCTGGAATCTCAGGACGTTCCGCGCGCCGGGTGTCGTGACGAGGGCAGCGGGTTCGACGCGGACTCCGCCCAGGGGTGCAAAGGCGGCTGAGCCGTTGACCCCTGACAGACAGACCCGGACCTCGACGGTCTCGCCCCAGCGATGAAGGCCGGCGTCCCACCCGAAGGCCACCAAGACCGCCACGTCCCCGCTGGGCTGGAGCACGACGTCAGGACACTCTGGGCTGGCCGCGAGCGTCCGCGTCGGGGACTGCGGGGCGTCCGCGGAGCCGCATCCCGCCAACAGCACCAGGCAAGCCACCGTCGCTCCGACCGGGACGAGGGGGCGCGAGCCGGGCTGGTGTCGGACCCTCAGGTGGAGCACCAGGCCAGTATGGGCGCGTCTCGCCCGGGCACAGCCCCACAGCGACAGCCAGATCGTGACGTCTGGCGGCGAGGCATTGGGGTACGAAGCAACCTATGCTTGCCGATCGTGAAGCCAGTGCGGACGGCGACGATGACGTGAAACGTTTCGTCCACGGCGTCCTTGTGGGCGGCCGTTACCGGCTCGACTCCTTGATCGCCTCCGGCGGGATGGGCGACGTCTGGCGCGCCGAAGACACGACGCTCGCCCGCACGGTCGCCGTCAAGATCATGCGACCAGACACGTCTGCCGAGCCGGTCTTCGCCCAGCGCTTCCACGAGGAAGCCCTCCTCACCGCTGGCCTGTCGCATCACAACATCGCCACGCTCTTCGATTACGGCGTCCACGAAAACGTCGCGTTCATCGTCATGGAGCTCGTCGAGGGTCAGTCCCTCGCCAAGGAGATCCGCGACCACGGGGCCTTCGACCCGGCCCGAGTGCGCTCGATCGTCGGGCAGATGGCCCTCGCCCTCAACGCCGCCCACGAGGCCGGCGTCGTCCACCGCGACATCAAGCCCGCCAACGTCCTCATCACCGAAGACGGCGTCGTCAAGCTCACCGACTTCGGCATCGCCCGGGCCGCCAACGCCAGCGGCCTGACCAAGACCGGCGAGGTCCTCGGCACACCGCACTACCTCAGCCCCGAACAGGCGCTCGGCCGCACCGCGACCGCCGCGAGTGACCTTTATGCCCTCGGCGTCGTCGCCCACGAGCTCCTCACGGGCCGCCGTCCCTTCGACCGTGACACCCCCGTCGCGACCGCCCTCGCCCACATCACCGAGCCGATGCCGACCCTGCCGGTGACCGTGCCGGTCGACGTCGTCGACATCATCAGCCGTTGCCTGGCCAAAGAACCCGACGCCCGGCCCTCGTCGGCCCGCGAAGTCGCGACCGCCTTCGGCATGTCGTGGGTCGAGATCCAAGGCCCGCGCGGCGCCAAGAGCGATCTCACCCGGTCGGCGATCCCGGCTGAGGCCAAACTCGTCGACCTCATGATCCGCCCGGGGTCGCGGGTGCTCGAGGCGGGCTGCGGGTCGGGTCGGCTGGGGGCCGCCCTCGCAGCCCTCGGGCACCACGTCGTCGGGATCGACGTCGATTCTGCGGCCATCGCCTCGGCCAAGACCAATGCCCCGGAGGTGCGCTGGCTTGAGCTCGACCTCCGCGAGCTCACGATGGAGGCCCTCGGCGAGAGCGTCCCCTTCGACGCCATCACCTGGATTGCGAGCGGCATCCTCGCGATCGCGCCCGAAGACCGCTGCGAAGTCTTCCGCCGACTCGCCCTGTGCTGCTCGCCTCGGGGCCGGATCGTCGTCGAATACCGCAGCGACGCGGGCTACTCCTACCAGCAGTTCCGCGACGACTTCCTTGCAGCCGGGCTCATCCCCGACGTCGGCTTCTCCGGGTGGGACCTGCGCCCGTATGCCGTGGACGCCATCAGCACGGTCGTCCTCCTCTCGCGCCGCTGAGTCCCAGCCCGGGCGTGAGCCGTCAGCCGCGCTGACGAGTCAGCTCAGACGGTCACCCAGCAGCATGCTCGGCAGGGTCGCTCGCGCCGAGGCAAACCGCACCCCGACGATCCGCCCGTCGTCATCGAGGTCGACGGTGATTGACCCCGGGTCGGGCTCGGCCCCCGTGATCGCCGCCTGCTCGGCATCACCGAAGGAGAGGTATGCCGTGTCGCTCGCCTCGTCGTAATCCACCCGCAGCGGCCCTGCACCATTTGCGGTCGTCCCGACCGCTGCCACGCCGGCCACTCGGGCTGCACGGGTTTCGGGCAGCTCGACAGGCCCGAGCAGGTGGATCCAGCGGTGGTCCTGCTGGCCCGGCATACGCTCCAGTTCGTGCACCAACGGCGTTGCGCCCGAAGCCAACTCGCGGAGGCAGGCTTCCACGGCATACCGGTCGGAGAAGCCGTGGAGCCGCTCGGTGCGGGTCTTGAGCTCACCAGGGGCCTGCGCGCCGCGCAGAAGCAGGACGGCCAGGAGCGCGTGCTCGGCCGAGCCCGCCTCGCCGACCCCGAAGGGGGCCAACGCCTCCCCGAGGCGCTGCTTGTATTTCACTGCGCGCCCGCCGGAGTCGGCGCGCACAAGGCGCACGAGCTGGCGCTGCTGGAGGCGCAGCGTGACCTCGACGAGGGTGTTGTCGTCGTAGTCGACGACCGGGTCGCGGCTCGTGCTCTGGTTGCAGGCCAGGCGCAGGGAGTTGAGCGTCATCGGGTAGCTCGCCGGGACAGTGACCTCCTTCTCCATGAGCGCGCCGAGGACGCGTTGTTCCTGGGGGTCGAGGTGGGGCAGGTCAGCCATGCCCCAAGTTGTAGCTCACGGGGTGGGTTCGAAGCGATAACCCATGCCAGGTTCGGTGATGAGGTAGCGCGGCCGGCCGGGGTCGGGCTCGAGTTTGCGGCGCAACCCGGTGAGGTAGACCCGCAGGTAGGACGTCTCCTTGACGTATTGCGGCCCCCAGACCTCGGTGAGCACCTCGCGCTGGGTCACGAGCCGCCCGGGGTGGCGGGTGAGCACCTCGAGGATGTGCCATTCGGTGGGGGTGAGGCGCACCTCCGGGCCGGCCTCGCTCGTGACCGTCCGGGCGGTGAAGTCGACGAGCAGCGACCCAAGAGTGATTTGGGTCGTCGGCGGGACGCGCTCGGAGCGTCGGCCGACGGCGCGCAGCCGGGCGAGGAGTTCTTCGATGTCGAAGGGCTTGGTGACGTAGTCGTCGGCGCCCGCGTCGAGCGCCTCGACCTTGTCGCGGCTGTCGCCCCGCCCGGACAGGATCATGATCGGCACGGTCGTCCAGCCCCGCAGCCCGCGGATGACGTCGGTGCCGTCCATGTCGGGCAGGCCGAGGTCGAGGATCACGAGGTCGGGGGGATAGCGACTGGCCAGCACGAGCGCCTCGGCGCCGTCGCGAGCCACGCGCACGGCATACCCGCGGGCGCGGAGGTTGATGTCGATGGCCCGCGCGATCTGCGGGTCGTCGTCGACGACGAGGACGCTCGTCACGATGCCTCCTCGGGTGGGGGTGAGGCTGCCTGCTCGCGGGAGCCGGGCGGCACCGCGTCGGGCCCCTCGGCGGCCGCCGCGAGACGGACCGCCATGGTGAGGCCGCCGCCAGGGGTCTCCTCGGCGCTCAGCGTGCCACCCATCGCCGTGGTGAGACCGCGGGCGAGCGCGAGCCCGAGACCCAGCCCGGTCGTGTTGTCGGTGTCGCCGCGGCGCTGGAAAGGCTCGAAGATCTCGTCCCGCTGGGCCGCCGGCACGCCGGGGCCGTGGTCGATGACCCGGATCGTCACCGCGTCGCCGTCGGCCGCGGCGGTGACCGTGGGCGGCATACCGGGTGGGGAGAAGCGGGACGCATTGGTCACGAGGTTGGCGAGCACCCGCTCGAGCAGAGGCGGGTCGGCGGTCACCTCGGGCAGGTCGTCGGGCACCTCAATCTCGACCCGTATGCCGTCCGCGTCGAACTCCCGGACCGCGTGGGCGACGACGTCTTCGACCGCGACCGCGCGGGGGAAGACCGACAGGGCGCCGGCTTGGAGGCGGCTCATGTCGAGGAGGTTTTCGACGAGAGAGGTGAGCCGGTCGAGGGAGGTCTTGGCGGTGGCGAGGAGTTCGTGTCGTTCCTCGTCGCTCCAGCTCACATCCGGCGACTGGAGGCCCTCGACGGCAGCCTTGGCCGAGGCGAGCGGGGAGCGCAGATCGTGGGAGACCGCGCGCATGAGGGCTGTGCGGGTGCGGTCGGCTTCCAGGGCAGGGGCGGCGAGGGCGGCGACCTCGCCGAGGCGCCGGGCCTGCTCGGTGCGCCGGGTGATGACGTTGACGAGACTGCTGGTGACGGCGGCGACGGCGACGAAGACGATCAGCGCGACGACGTGGTCAGGGTCGGCGACGTCGAAGGTGTCGAACGGTGGCGTGAGGTAGTAGGCGATAAGCACGACCGCCGCGACCGCGGCGACGAGCGCCGACGCGAGGTCACCCATGAGAGCGATCGCCAGGACCGCCAGGAGGAAGATGAGCAGGTCGCTCGGGAGGGTGAAGGTGTTCCGGAAGGTGCCGAGGACGGCCGTGAGCAGCGGCAGGCCGACGACCGTCAGGCCAAGGCCGGTGGCGCGGCTGCGGCGGACGGGGGCGGACGGCATACGCCATTGTCCGCCGCCGGGGGCCGTCCTCGGGGAGGTCACGGCACGATGCGATAGGTCGGGTTGGCGATCGTCCGGCGACCGTGGGTCTCGGCGATGCGGCCGGTGACCTCGAGGACGACCCCGGGGTCGAGGCCCGCGATGGAGCGACGTCCGTAGAAGACGAGGGTGACCTCCCCAGTCTGGTCGCCGATGCGGCAACTGATCGAGGGGCTGTTGGCGACCGCAGAAAGCTTGCGCGAGAGCACTTTTCCGGTGACCGTGACGACCTGGCGGGGGATCACACGGCCGATGCCCAGGTGGGCCGTCTGCGGCCCGGGGAGTGCTGCAAGCTCCGCCTCGTCGTGGGCCCCGGCGTCGCCCGGCTCGGGTTGATGGTCGACACCCGACCCGGCCTGCCGCAGCGGCCGGTAACGCTCGTCGAGGGCGTGCGCACGGGCCGCGTGTTGACCGGCGTTGGACGCGTCGAAGGGCACGATCGTCGCGGCGGCCCCAGACACCCGGGAGACGGCGCGGGCGATCCGGTCGGCGGTGCGGTCGTGGAGGAAGCGGGTCGCGAGGGTGCCGTAGGCCCGTCGGGGCAGGAGCACGGTCACCTGGGCGAGCGGGTTGTCGCGCACGAGTTGCCGGGTCAGCGCGAGGGCGGCGCGGTCGACCCGCCGGTCGGGGCAGTCGACGAGTTCGAGGGCGAGGTCGGTGCCGTCCTGGGAGTCCCACTGCTGCTGGAGATCGGCCGAGTATGCCGCGTCGATCGTGAAGTGGACGCAGTGCAGTTGCTGGGGGCGCAGCCCTCGGGCGTAGCGCAGGGCGCGCAGGACGGCGAGGTCGACGTTGTCGACGAGGACGAGGGCGACGTTGAGGCCACTGATGCCGCGGGGATGGGCATCGGTCGTCGTCGCGAGGATCGCTTCCTCGCGGACGTAGGCACGATGCAGCCGCAGGAGGGCGACGACGAGCAGCGGGAAGACGACGACGACGAGCCAGGCGCCCTCGGTGAACTTCGTGATGGCGAAGACGACGACCACGACGGCCGAGACCGTGCCGGAGACCGTGTTGACGGCGATCCGCCAACTGCGGCCGGTCGCGGCCTGGTGAGTGCGGTGGTACTTCGCCATCCCAAACCCCGCGAGCGTGAACCCGGTGAAGACGCCGATGGCGTAGAACGCAACGAGCTTGTCGACGTGGGCGCCGGTCACGAGGATCAGCGCGAGGGCCACGCCGGCGAGCATGAGGATGCCGTTGGAGAAGGCCAGCCGGTGGCCCCTCTTGCGCAACCAGCGCGGCATAAAGCCGTCGCCGGCAACGAAGTTGGCGAGGTAGGGGAAGCCGGTGAAGGGGGTGTTGGCGCCGGTGTAGAGGATGAGCATGGTCGCGGTCTGCACCAGGAAGAAGAGCAGGTGGCCGAAGGTCGTGTCGGGCAGCACCGCGCGCGCGACCTGGCTGATGACCGTGGGCGAGCCCGACTCATAGGGCACCGCGTGGGTGAGGTGGGCGAGCCACGAGACGCCGCCGACGAGGATGCCGAGGATGGTGCTCATCGCGACGAGGGTGCGCCGGGCGTTGGGGCCGACGGGGGAGTGGAAGACGCTCACGCCGTTGGAGATCGCTTCGAGCCCGGTGAGTGAGGAGCCGCCGTTGGCGAACGCCTTGAGCAGCACGTAGATGGCGCCGACGGAGAAGAGCGTCGTGCCGCCCCCCACCGGGAAGGCCCCCTCGGCAGTGGTCGGGTCGTATTGCGGCAGGTCTCCGGTCAGTTCGTGGTAGATCCCCAAGACGATGACGAGGAACATCGACCCGACGAAGAAGTAGGTCGGGAAGGCAAAGGCCCGGCCCGCCTCGCGCAGCCCGCGGAGGTTGCCGTAGGTGAGGATCATGACGACCCCGACGGTGATCGCCGTCGAGGCATCGAGCAACTCAGGGAAGGCCGACGTCAGCGCGTTGGTGCCCGCGGCTGCCTGGACGGCGACGGTGACGATGTAGTCGAGCATGAGCGCGACGGCGGCGACCTGCGCGACGACCGGCCCGTAGTTTTCCCGCGCGACGACATAGGAGCCGCCTGCGCGGGTGTAGATCATGACGACCTGGCGGTAGGTGAGGGTGACGACGACGAGCACGGCCAGCACGACGAAGGTGAGCGGCAGGAGCACGTCGTAGGCCGCGAGGCCAAACAACGGCAGCATGACCAGCAGCATCATCTCGGTGCCGTAGGCGCTGGAGGAGATGCAGTCGCTCGACAGCACGCCGAGGGCGAGGGTCTTGCTGAGCTTCTCGTGTTCGGCCGCGTCGTTGGTCAGGGCGGGCCCGAGGAGGGCAACCTTGGCGCGGTAGCGGCGATCTTCGGGAAGTTCCTGGTCAAGACTCACAGGCTCTAGCTCACCCCGCCCGGACGGCATACGAGACCACGTCCGGCCGTCTTTGCGGGTCCTTAGCGCCTTGTGCCCCAACCTTTGCGCGCTCTTACCGCCCGTGCCGCACGTGCATGTGCGCCAAGCCCGGGGCGTACTGTCGGCCCATGGCGAGCTTCGTGAGACACATCGGCCGGGACAGTGCCCGCGCGCTCCGATTAGGGGTTTCGGTCGCGCTCGGGATCGTCGCGTATGCCGTGACCGCCGCCCGCGTGCCCGCTCCGCTGACCGTGCCGCTCGCCGGTGTCGTCGGCTGGATCGTCGCGGCCGGGGTGTTTGCCGCGTGGACGTGGCTGCTCATCGGGCACATGTCGGCGGCCGAGACGAAGGCGCACGCCGGGCTGGAAGACGGCACTCGCGCGCTCAGTGACGCGATCCTCATCGCCGGCAGCGTCGCGAGCCTGGCCGGCGTGGGCGTGCTGCTGCTCGGCGCGCGCACCTCCGACAGCGCCACCCCGTGGGAGGCGATCCTCGGCGTCATCTGCGTCGCGACCTCGTGGATCGTCGTCCACACCGTCTTCACCCTGCGGTATGCCGCCCTCTACTACCTCGGCTCTGGCGGCGGCATCGACTTCAACCAGGACGCGCCGCCGGATTACCGCGACTTTGCCTACG
>ERZ795030.6645-NODE-6645-length-9965-cov-49.763976_pt1 | contig 9965 bp, 9 predicted proteins | sample MGYA00375122_ERZ795030 | MGnify/ENA primary metagenome ERZ795030 (study PRJEB30165, sample SAMN05720146) | activated sludge metagenome | isolation source: anaerobic digester from wastewater treatment plant | place: Japan | collected 2015-04-20 ...
CTCTCTCCGGGGCATAGGGAATCGTAGATCATAATCGACGCTTTTATTGATTATCATCGAGTATACTCGACACTTCTATTGATTACCAGTAACTACTCAGGGCACCCGATGAGTCGCCGTCGGCGTGAAGAGTGTTCTCTCAGTTCCGGTAATACCCATTCTCCTGATCACCGAATGGCTGGAAAAACTGTGACGCCTCTCCGGAACCTGTGTGCGCGCTCCGGTAGCATGAACTGCCGGGCCGCCACAGGGTTGCCGGCCGTTCAGAAGACCGCTCCTCCGGATTCGGGATGCTGTACCGCTCCATACACCATGCCCGGAGGATGCGATTCCTGGAGGGATCAGAGGTCGAACAGGAGATCCGCATCCGGGTTGGCCGATACTTCTGTGACGTTTCTGATCTTGTGATAGAACCTGTGGGGATAGTAGGAAGTCGTCTTCCCGCTCCGGCTCTTCTGCACGAAGGGTTTGAGTATATCCTCCGTCTCGTACTCAAGCGAGTACGCCGCTCCGGCCTTGAGGGGAGCCCCTCCCTTCACTCGGAACATGACCTTCCGGAAACCCTCCGCTGAGTGGTCGCAATCCGAGTAATCCGAGGCGAAGATAAGCCCATCCTTCCGGACCCAATCGATCACAATCCTGGTGCGCAGCACTTCCATCACCAATCCTATATTGAATTGCTGTTGTCCTCATCAGGCTTTAAGGCGCGCCGTGCGGTGTGAAAGTGATCGTAGCGAAAGTGCCTCGCCCATAAGGGATAGCCGGTGAAGTTCCCAAAACAGTCACTAACGTTCATCAAACCCACCAAACGCGGTAGTCCGGGCATGCGGGGGTGCCCGGGTCGTATCCTCCGGGGAGGCGGGCAGGCCCACGATCATTCATTATCCCTGACTATCATACCTTCTGGTGAATGGCATCAAAGGTCTCACCCGGTACCTGCCTGCTCTGCAGGGCTCCCCTGACAAAACGGAAGGCTCTCAAGCACGGCATGGCCTGCCTCCAGGCGTCGGGCTGGCCCACCGGAAAGAAACCCTCCCTCCTCATCATGATACAGGGGCGGTACAACAAAGACTACTGGCTGGTCGTTCTCGCGCGACACGACGCCTGGCTTAGAGAACTCGACCGGTTGATCCGCGATGTATGGGTGGAGTGCTGCGACCATCTCAGTTCCTTCAAGATCGGGGGAGTCGCCTACGAATCGGACAGTACATTCTCCACAGGCGCCATGAGCGTCCCCCTCGCGCGTCTCGTCTCCCCGGGCAGCACGTTCACCTATGACTACGACTTTGGCTCCACCACATCGCTGGACCTGAAGGTGATCGGGGAGACGCCCATTGCCCTGCCGGGCGGCCCGCTCTGCCTGATCGCACGGAACGATCCGCCGGCTATCCCCTGCGATCTCTGCGGCGGCAAGGCCGCTGTTATCCTGGATGATCCTGACGACGACATCCCGCACTATTACTGCCGCGCATGCCTCGTATCGACCGAACACGACCCCGACTACGTGGAGACCATCGCCAACTCCCCAAGAAACGGCGTCTGCGGCTATACCGAGGATATCGCCGCCGCACTCTCCTGGTATCCGCCGGGGCGGAGCACGGGCGAGGTCGTTTCGGAAGAACCGGACGAGGTCTTGCCCGACGACGATGCGGAGGTGAACGCCGCGATTGTTGCCGTCATCCAGGATATCGGACCCGATATCGATGCGTTTGTCCAGGAAGAGGGGGCGGCACACGGGGATAGGGGCGCCTGTATGGCCGGGGACACTATCTTGGCCTTCTGTACGTTCATGCATCTCCTCTCTGGAACAAAGATCGACGCATGGGATGTTCCGTCCGTGCAGAGGTGCCTGATCGAACATCTGGCGCAAAATCTGCTCACTCCGGATGACTGGCTGAAGAACGCCGTCCCCATCCTCTGCCGGTTCCTCTCGCGCATGGAGGCATCCGGCCGCATCACCAACGCCTCCGAACTCATTGCCGCCCTCAAGCAGGCTGAACCCGCCTTCCAGGAGGCAGCCACGAGCCCGGAGAAGGGTCGGGCCATCTTCGAGTACATACTGATGAAAGCAGAGGAGGCAGGCATCAGCATAACCGACATAGATGCATCCTTCGCCTTCGCAGTGAAGGAGCTTGCCCGGATGGCCGGGATCGACCCTGACGACGAAGAGGTTCGAAAGAGGCTCTCCGGCCTGCTCGATAGCGGAATAACAGAGGCATTCTCCAGCAAGCTGCGCGCCACCATGATATTCGGGAGGTGCGATGAGTTCTGCAGGCGGTTTAAGGATGACACCATCCTTGAGCGTTGCCGAAGGATCTTCACGGCTCTCGCTGACCATCCGGCCGAACCGCTCCTGCGGGGAGGCGGGGCACTCTGGAGCGCGGCGATCATCTATGCGGCCTGCCAGGATGAAGACCTGATCCGGCCGGGAAAGGGCGCCCCTCCCCTCGGGCAGGAGATCGGTTTCTTCTTCGGCTTTGAGCGGTCATCGATCCGGAACAAGGTGAGGGCGATGAGAGCGCTCCTCCCCGAGTGAAACCGGCCGGAAGCAGAACTCCCGGCAACGAAGGTTGCCGGCCGCCGGCCCTCTGCCTGCGGCAGCATGACGCTCAATCGCTCCCCGTATGCGAGAGAGCGCGTCGTCCCGGAGGGGGCCACCGCAAAACCTCCATGGAAGTTACAGGGTACCGGAGAACCGCCGGGGTCCGCCTCAGATAACCCCCATCTCCGCAAGCCTCTTCGGCAGGTACTCCTTCGTCACGAAGTCGAGCCCCCGGCTCGCGAACGCCTGCTGTTCCGACTTCACCTTCATATCAAGTTGCAGGGCGATCTGGTTCCTCCAGTAATCGGTCGCAAACCGCGGATCGGTCAGTTCCGCTTTCAGCGCGTTGATGTCCTGTTCGGTGAGGTGGTCGGCGGGGAGGTTGTAGTCGGATATATCGGAGGGCTGCACCCCGATGAACTGCGCCTGAGGGGTCGCGAGAAGTTCCGACATATGGGCGCTCTTGATCGAGCCGTAGGCGACGCTTGCGTATATCCGGTACGACCAGGGGTCGCCGTCGGTGAAGACCACCACCGGGAGGTTGAGCGACTCGTTGAGCCGCCGGAGAACCCGCCGCGTCGAGCGCGCCGGCTGCCCCTTGAGGTGGACAAGGATCGCCCCGTACTCCTCATCAAACCCGTTCTCCATAAGACGGGCGTACATACCGCCGGTCTCGATGGCGATGACGAACTTCGCGTCGTGGTCGACGAAATCGAGGTTGTCGACGTTGTTCGGGATGGGGTAGCCCGCCTCCCCGACATCCTCCTGGCAGTGCATCTCCTTCACCCCGCGCCGGGTCGCCTCTCTGATCCGCAAGGGCCCGAAGATCGAGGCGCCGTCCTCCTCCGGCCGGAGGTGGAACGCCTCCCGCTGCACGTCGGTGATGATCTCGAGGTCCTCGATCAGGAGGTTGCTCTCGTCCTGGGCGGCAAACTTCGCTCTCTTCCACCCTTCGGATATGTAGTAGAGCTCTCTCAAGGTCGACGACCGGTTCTCGGCAAGCTGCTGCTTTAGAAACCCGATGACGTAGGCCATCTTCAGGAGGTGGACCGCGCTCTTCTCGGTCGCCGCCGACCGGGTGCTCTCCTTATCGCCGTACTTCCAGACCTCGCTCTCATCGTCGTACTCGATATTCTGTTTCGTCCGCGTCGGGAGCCGGATATAGGGCACGATGCCGTCCCGCATCTGGTCGTACCACCCGCGGGCGATACCCACCAGCCGCTCGCGCGCAAGTGCATCCATCTCTTCTCTAGACATCGAGATCCACCACCACTTTCCTGCCGTCCTCGACACCACGCAGATCGAGCGACCCATCGCCCTTCCCCGTGTAGACGACCTGCCAGGCCGCGCCTGCATCGAGCGTGCACCGCCAGACCTTGTTGTACTCCCCGTCGATCTCGTCCACGAAGTCCGGCCGGGGGTTCGCATCGGTGGCCGCATCGCGGGAGAGGTTGTAGAGGACGAGCGTGACCTCGCCACCCGTGTAGTTGTTCACGTCGATACGGACCTTCCCGTCGTGCGTCCGCTTCTTTGCGACGACACGGCGCATGATCCTCCCCTCGATCGGGGATGTATCCACCAGGGGAAGTTCGACGATCTCGCTCACTTTCGCGGCTATCTCGGGGATGATCGAGCAGATCGCCCGGGCCCGATCGTCCTGCTGCTTCTTTCTCTCCCGGCGGGAGAGGTAGGCTTTCAGTTCCCGGCCGAGCTCCTGGAGGACGAGCACGATCTCGCGCTCGATCTCGGGGATGGAGGCGACCGCATCCTTGCTCTCGCTCGTGAAGGGGACGTTCGTGGATGCCACGTGGACCATGACGAGCGCCGGGCCCACGGGGAGTCCCTGCTGCGAGAGACCGTAGTTCTTCCAGTTCACCTGGGATATGCAGTTCGTGATAGCGCAGGCGCCCTGCTGGTAGAGGAGCGGGACGCGGTTTGCGAACCGGAATATCTGGGCGTTCCCCTCTGCGGGGATCTTGCCCCCGTAGCCGATCGCAGCCTCGATGATGAACGAGTGCCCGCCGTGGACCGCGCTCGGGCGGGTCCGGGCCCTGACGAAGTCAAGGGCGATCTCCTTTTCTAGCCCCCGGCAGATCAGATCCTCCCCGATGGGGGAGAGGCACTGCTGCGCCGGCGGTGCCGGAACCTTCACGCTCTGCATGGCGTCAAGAAGCCTCCTCAGTTCGTCGGCATCGAGGTTCTTCACCTTCCGGGAGGGTTTGAGCCCGGCAAGAGCGATCATATCGTCCGCGGTCTTCTTCCCGACCCGGGAGAAACTCCCGACGAGGAACTCGTCGATCGTCCCGGTGCTCGCGGCCGCGATCCGCTTCAATGCCCCGAACTCGATCCCGTGCGGGTGGGGGAGGACGGGTTTCGGGCACGGCGGGACTTCGCTGGCCACCCGCTCAAACGTCGTCACCTCGCCGTCGATATCGGCCGTGATACGCGCGTGCGGGTTGACGATCGCCGTCAGGCGGAGATAATCCACCAGCCGCTTCTTCGCGGCAAGGGTGCTCTTGAACTGGATCTCAAGCCTCGTGCCGTGCATCCGGTCCCAGTCGATCTCCTCGTGGCTCACGATCTCGGGCTCGTTCGTCTCGGTCCGGATCATCAGCTCGAACCGGTGTGCTCTCGCCTTCGCTCCCGTCCGGGAGACGACGAGCGCCGGGGTGCCGGTGGTGAGCTGCGCATACAGCACCGCCGCCGATATACCGATACCCTGCTGCCCCCGGCTCTGCCGGATCTGGTGAAACCGCGAGCCGTAGAGGAGCTTCCCAAAGACCGGGGGAACGTTCTCCGGCACGATCCCGGGGCCGTTGTCCTCGACGGTTATCCGGTAGACGTCGGCGTCGACCCTCCGTACGCCGACGAATATGTCGGGGAGGACCTCGGCCTCCTCGCAGGCGTCGAGCGCGTTGTCCACCGCCTCCTTGATGGTGGTGATGATCCCGCGCGTCGGGGAGTCGAAGCCGAGAAGGTGCTTGTTCTTCTCGAAGAACTCCGCGACGCTGATGCTCCGCTGCTGCTTCGCCAGGTCCTCAGCAAGAACCATGCCGTGCTACCTCAGCGATGGCGTCCTCAAGGCTCCTCTCCTGCTGCTTGCCTGAGTGGAGATCCCTGAGGGTCACCGTCCCCGCCTCGACCTCGCGCTTCCCGAGGATCACGGCGAAGTCGGCCGTTTTTGCGGCGTGAGAGACCTGGGCGCCCATTCCCCGCTGCATGAGGTCGATCTCGGCCCTCACCCCTGCGCTACGGAAGGCGCGGGCTACATCGAGCGCCCGTGCCCGTGCCTCGGGCGTACAGACGACGCCGACGATAGGTTCATCTACGAGCGGGAAATCCCCGATCGAGACCACGACCCGGTCGAACCCTATAGCAAACCCCGAGGAGGCCACGTCGTCGCCGCCGAAGAGGTGGGCGAGCCGGTAGGCGCCGCCGCCGATGATCTGGTTCTCCGCACCGAGGTTTTTCGCGAACCCCTCAAAGACCATCCCCGTGTAGTAGTCAAGTCCCCGGGCGATGCCGAAGTCCGGCCGGTAGTCGATATCCTGGGAGTCGAGGAGCGAAAATATCTCCTCGATCCGCGCGCGTTCGGGGATGTCGCCGGCGATCTCAAAGACCTCCGAAACGCTGCGACACTTCGAGAGCGCCGCAAGGGGTTCGGCAAGATGGGTGAGGTTTTTCTCGACGAGCGCCGCCTCGAGCCCTGCAGTATCGTGCTTGTCGAGGCAGGCCATGATCGCCCGCTGGTCGCCCGGCGCGAGGTCGGCGAGGAGATGCTTCATCGGCGCGAGGTGGCCGACGTGGAGGTCGAACGTGACGCCGGTCGATCGGAGCACATCATCGGCGAGCATGACCACCTCGGCGTCGGCGGACGGAGTATCTGCACCGATGAGCTCGACGCCGAACTGCCAGAACTGCCGGTACCGGCCCTTTTGTGGGCGTTCATAGCGGAAACAGTCGGCGAAGTAGCACCAGCGGATGGGCTTCGGGAGGACCTTGCCCTCGTTGACGTACATCCGGAGGACCGCTGCGGTCACCTCCGGCCGGAGCGTCATCTGCCTCCCGCCCTTGTCCTCGAAGACGTACATCTCCTGGATGATCCCTTCGCCGGACTTCATCGTGAAGAGCTCAAGGTGTTCGAAGTCGGGTGTGCTGACCTCACGGTATCCCCACCGGCGGGCCGCCTCCCGCATCCGCCGCTCGATCAGTCGTCGCCGTTCCATCTCGTCGGGTAAAAAGTCCCGTGTTCCCCGTGGTTTCTGAAGCATTCGGTATTCTCCTGAACTAAAGTCTCTTGCGCGAACCCTTATCTTTTGTGCGCTTTGCCCTGCCGAAGAACCGCTCGGCGGCGCCTTCGTTCTGCCATACGTTCTCCCGGTCTACCCGGCCCTGGAGGTAGAGGGCTAACAGGACCAGCCCAAGCCCCAGGAACTCCCACGCTTCGGCGTACGCAGTCACGAAGAAACCGAGCAGGGCAAGCGCCGTATAGGGGACCCCCCAATATGCCGCCGTCCGGTAGCCGGATAGACCGGTCCGGTAGAATATCCGCAGGTCGCGGAGCCACAGGAAGACAGTGACGGCAACGCCGAACCCTGCGACGTAGACGAGGTAGGACATGAGATGAAGTAATATTATACTTCCCCACCTATTTTTGTTATCGAACCATGCTGCCGAATGCCACCATCAGGGAGATCCTCCGGATGTATCGTAGCGGTGAGGTATCTGAGGACGAGGCGGCGGCCGCCATCGAGGGGCTCCGCATCGACGTGCTCGACGGGATGGCCCGGATCGATGCCGGGCGGAGCGTGCGCTGCGGGATGCCCGAGGTGGTGCTCGCCGAGGGAAAGGATCCCCTCACGTTTGCGGAGATCATGCTCGCGCAGGTGAAGGCGGCCGGCCGGTGCATCGCGACGAGGGTCTCGCCGGCGCATATCGAGGCCCTCCGGTCCCGCCTGCCGTCGGATATCCGGCTGGAACATCGGAAGGCGGCGCGGGCGGTCATCCTCTCGACCGGCAACGGACCCGACCCCCGGGGCGGAACCGTCGCCATCCTCACCGCGGGGACATCGGATATCCCCGTCGCCGAGGAGGCGAGGCTGATCGCCGAGGAGATGGGGTGCGACGTCAGGACCGCGTACGATGTCGGCGTGGCGGGGATCCACCGCCTCTTCTCGGCGCTCAAGGATCTTATACCGGCGGATGTCTTCATCGTGGCCGCCGGCCGGGAGGGAACGCTTCCCGCGATCGTCGCCGGCCTCGTCGACCGTCCGGTGATCGGCGTTCCCGTGAGCACCGGCTACGGCTACATGGGCGGCGGCGAGGCGGCGCTGGCGAGCATGCTCCAGGCATGTTCGGTGCTTGCGGTCGTGAACATCGACGCCGGGTTCACGGCGGGCGCGTTTGCCGCGCAGGTTGCACACGGGGGCGGACGGAGATGAGCCGGGGGTTCTACATCGGGCGATTCCAGCCCTATCACAACGGTCACCAGTCGGTGCTGGAGCGGATCGCCTGCTCTGCCGACGAGATCGTCATCGGGGTCGGGAGCGCCCAGCTCTCCCACACGGTGGCAAACCCCTTCACGGCCGGCGAACGGGTGCTGATGCTCACCAGGTCGCTTGCCGACCTTCCGTGCCCGTTCTACGTCATCCCGATCGAGGATCTCCAGAGAAACGCTCTCTGGGTCGCCCATGTCCGGGCGATGACACCGCCGTTCGAGACGGTCTACTCATCAAACCCCCTCGTCATGCAGCTCTTTGCCGAAGCAGGGGTGGATGTCCAGTCGCCCGATATGTACGAGCGGGAGACGCACTCGGGCACCGCCATCAGGCGGCGGATGCTCGATGGCGAACCCTGGGAACACCTGGTCCCCCAGGCCGTCGTGGACGTCGTCCGGGAGATCCAGGGCGTGGAACGCCTGCAGCGGATTGCGGGGAGCGACTGACGGACCCTTGATAGGGAAAGCCGCCAGAGGATATACCGAGCAAGGGTGAATCATGTTCAATCGACTGCGAGATCTCTTTAAAAAGACCGAACCTGTGGAAGAAACGCTGGCCCTCTCCTTTGACGATCTCCCGGGATGGCTGGGTGCCCGCGAGGAGGAGATAGACTCAGGCCTTCTGGATGCAACGGCACCATCCCGGGAGGCGATCACCGGCGCCCTTGAACGCCTCCGGGAGGTGATTGCCCGGATGGAGGCGGCAGATGCTGATGAGACGATCCACCCCCGACTCAGGGATATATCGAAGAAGGCGCTCCCCCAGTTCACGAAGTCGATGGCCCAGATCCTCTCCCGCGAGCCTTCGGGCGACCCGGAGACCTTCTATGCCACCGCCGCCGAGACCCTGAAGAGCGTGCTCAAGGCGATGAAAGGGCAGGGAAAGTACCTCTCTTCCTCCTATCCGGACGAGATGAAGGAGGTGCGCACTGCCGTCAGGGATCTCGGAAGAGAGATCAACGCGATGACGGAGACGGTCTCCCGGGCACGTGCGGACCGACAACAGGTGAAAGATGCCCGGGAGGTGTATGAATCCCTTACCCGTATCCGTGGGGAGTACACCGCCGCCTCCGGTCAGGCGCGGGACTACAGGAAGGCACTGGAGGAGCTGGACGGAGAGATTCAAAAGGCCGAAGAAGACCTTGCCGCCCTCAGGTTGCGTCCGGACTACGCCCGGCGGCAGGAGATCGAGGGAATGATCCGGGAACTCGATGTCCAGGATGAAGAGATCGGGCGCGAGATCACAGCCCTCCGAACCCCCGCCGTCCATCTCTTCCGGAAGGCCGAGAAGGCGGCAGGAAAGGCCGGAGAGGATACGGCGGCGAAAGCAATCGGCCGGGCCCTCGACGCATACACTGCCCCTCTTCAGGATGACGGGGATACCCTGGCCGGCCTGATCGAATCGGTGATGCCGGCAACGCTCGCCATGATCCGGCGAGGGGACCTTGCCCTCAAGAACCAGGAGGAGATCGGCCTCTTCTCCGACCCTGACACCCTTCCTGCCGGAATACGGCGGACCATGCGCCGGCAAAGAGAGATCCGGGAGCAGCGCGCGGCGCTGGAGGAGACTCGCGCCGCCCTCCCGAACGTCATCGATGAACAGCACCTCACGGCTGAGGTTGCGAGACTGCAACGGGAGCGCGAGGTGAAGGCTGCCGCGCGGGCCCGGGCGGAGGGGCAACAGGAGATCTCGCAGACCTCGTATGCCCGGGAACGCGAGAGCCTCCAGTCCCGCGCAACCGCTCTCGCAAAGAGAGAGGTCATGATCAGCGCGCCGGATCTCCCGCCCACCTGAACAGGAGGGGTAATGTTCTCATCAAAAAAGGAAACCCTGTTTATGCCCGGCGACCAACCATTCCATGAGTAATCGCTGGTCAACTACCCCTCCCTAAAGGGAGGGGCTTGCGAACGGCTAAGCGAGACCAA
>ERZ795030.6647-NODE-6647-length-9964-cov-3.562519_pt1 | contig 9964 bp, 4 predicted proteins | sample MGYA00375122_ERZ795030 | MGnify/ENA primary metagenome ERZ795030 (study PRJEB30165, sample SAMN05720146) | activated sludge metagenome | isolation source: anaerobic digester from wastewater treatment plant | place: Japan | collected 2015-04-20 ...
GATTCGGCATCGTCGCGCGGCTCGAGTTCTACACCACCGACGAGCTCACCTCGATCGTGTCGCGCTCGGCACGGCTGCTCAAGGCGCGTGCCGACGACGAAGGCGCCGCCGAGATCGCCCGACGCGAACCGCTCGGCGTGGACGCCGTCTTCGAGTGCGCCGGAAAGCAGGAAACCATCGACGAGGGCGGCGTCCTGCTCACCCCCGGCGGGGTGATGGCCGTCGCGGGGATCCCCGTGGACAGCCGCGTCAGCTTCGACATGAACTTCTACCGCCGCAAGGAACTCTGCATCCAGAACGTCCGCCGCCAGAACGAATGCGTGGAAGAGGCCATCGACCTCGTCGCCCGCGGCGAGGTGGACCTTGCCCCCCTGGTGACGCACCGCTTCACGCTCGATCAGTCGCAGGAGGCGTACGACCTGGTGGCCGACTACCGCGACGGCGTGGTCAAGGCGATGATCCGTATCGCCTCCGAACCCTGACCGCGCCTACAATGGCGTGGAAAGGGGTGCGGCCATGAAAGACTTCCTGCACGTCGTCGCCAGCCCGCGCGGGGACGAGTCGTTCTCCGTCCGCGTGGGGCGGCGGTTCCTGCAATCGCTCCCGGGCGTCGCCGTCGAGACGCTCGACCTGTTCCGCGCCGACCTGCCGCCTTTCGACGCGCCATACGCGGCCGCCAAGTACGCCGTTCTTGGCGGCGCGACGCCCGCCGACGATGCCCAGCGCGCCTGGAAGCGCGTCATCGAACTCGCCGACCACTTCAAGTCGTTCGACGGCTACGTGTTCTCCGCGGGCATGTGGAACTTCGGAATCCCGTACCGCCTCAAGCACTACCTGGACCTGGTCGTCCAGCCGGGGCTGACGTTCTCCTACTCGCCGCAAAAAGGCTACCAGGGTCTGGTCACGGGCAAGCCCGCGGTCCTTGCCCTGGCGAGGGGGGCCGACTACTCCCCCGGAAGCGGCGCCGAGGCCATGGACATGCAGCGCCCATACCTGGAGGCGATCCTGCGGTTCATCGGATTCGCCGACATCCGCACGATCGTCGTCCAGCCGACGCTGGGCGACGAGCGTGCCCTGGACGCCGCGCTGACCGAGGCCGACCGAATCGCCCGCGAATTCCGGTAGGGTCCGTGCCGTGGTTTGCGGAGTTCCGCGCCAGCGGGACGAAGCAACCACGGTTGTCAAAGAAGAGAGCGGGATTTCGGGATTCCAGGGATTCCACGGAGTTCTTGAATTCAAAACCTCCTTGGAATCCCTTGAATCCGTGGAATCCCGCTCTGATTTTCCCTTTGCATGCCCCGCGCTGCGCAAGACAAAGGCGTGGCGGTTCCCCCTTGCCGCCACGCCTTTTCGGTTGTCGCGCGGGTGCTACTCGGCCGGCTTCCACCCGCTGTAGGACACCTCGAAGTACAGCTCGTCGCCGGGCAGGGCGAGGATCTTCTCCAGGCGGAAGAGCTTTCCGTTGATGGGCAGCTCGACCTTCATCGGCGTGGCGCCGGCTGCCATCGCCTCACGCGCCACCCGCTCGTCGAACTGCTTCTGCATGCCCCGCGCCTGCTGCGCCGCGTTGGCGCGGATCACGGCCGCGCCCGGGCCCGTCGACAGCGAGGCGAACTCCGTGACCAGGCGCATCGGGCCGGTGAAACCGCTCTTCTCACCGAAGAGCCCCTCGGGCACGGTGTATTTGCCCTCGGCCGGCAGGTAGTAGTTGAACATCACGTGCATGACCGGAACGGTCAGCGACGGCAGCGTGACCTTCAGGCGACCCTGCGCCGGGGCGGTCTTCTCCGGCGTCTGGACGTAGACGATCTCGACGGGGAATGCCGTCATCTCCCGCGAACCGGTGCCGCTGCGGATCAGCGGAATCAGCACGTTTCCGTCCTTGTCCTTGGCGGGCGAGGCGGCGTTGCCCGCCACCGCCACCGACCAGATTTCCGCGTCGGCGGGCATCTTCACCCGCAGGAACTGGTTGCGGTTGTTCCGCACGCTGTAGACCAGGTTCGTGATCCGCCGACCGTCGTTGAGCTGCATGGCCGTCAGCAGTGCGCTGTCGACGATCGTCGCCAGCACCGACACTTCCTCGTGGCGGCGGATCGTCAGCGGGACGGTGAACTTCTCGCCCACGTAGCGATAGGCCAGCAGGATCGGCTGGTTGGTCATCGCCACGATGTCCGAGGGGAGTTGGCGGACGTCGATGGCCGTCGCGCCCGTCGCCTCGCCCGCGGCGATTTCCACGTTCGCCAGCGCGATCACGCCCACGTAGCCCCGCTCGCGCTCCACGCCGACCGTCCGCAGCACGGGGGCAGCGGCCGAGTCCTTCGCCGGCTGCTCGTAGGTGACGTACAGGCTGTACGCCCCGATCGCCTCGCCTCGCAGCACGACCGTCAGTTCGCCCGCGTCGCTGACGCGCCAGTCGGAGACGCTCTGCCCGATGACCGTCAGCACGCTGGCGCCCTTCGGCGCCGTCAGTTTCAGCTCGCGCACGCCCGAGTGCAGGATGTTGTAGTTGACCATCTCCTGGCAGAGCAGCATTCCGTCTCCGACGGCGACCAGCGTGCGCGTCTCGGCGTAGAGCTTGGGGTCGGCCTTTTCGACCTTCGGCAGCGCCCGCTCCCAGGAGACGGCCACGTTGGGCCCGGCGGGAATCGCGGCGGCCACGGTCGTCTTGCCCGCGGCCGTCTTGGCCAGTTGCGACTGCGCCGACGCCACCTTCACGTCCACGTTCTCGCGGTCCAGCGTCATCTCCAGCACGCTCGAACTCGCCAGCGGGCGCGAGAACGACACCGTGTTGATGCCGCCGGCCTTGTTGACCTTCACCGTGAACGTCAGCGTCGCCTCGATGACGCCGCTCTTCTCCGTCAGCAGTTCGTACTGCCCGCCGGCGGCGCTGAGATACACGCCGTCGGCCGGCTGGAACACGTACTTCGTCAGCGCCACCTCGTTGGGCAAAATGGCGATGCGCTTCCAGCCCTTCTCGCGCAGGATGTTGAGCTTGAGCTTCAGCGTGAACTCCGCCGACTCGTCGCCCAGCGCGCCGGTGTAATCGGCCGCCGCGACGATGTAGTCCGTCGGCGGGGGGATCGCCTTGTCTTCCGCCGCGCGACGCTCCACCGACCACTTCAGCAGCTCCTTGAACTCGTTCCACGGAAGGTCGATGGACGTCCCCGGCCCGATGCCCTTGACCTCCACGTTCAACAGGTCCTGCACTTCCTTCCACGGAACGGTGATAAGGTTGCTCTTTTTCGTCGGGTCGTAGCCGGTGATGCGGACGAATTCGTCCCAACTGAGCGTCACCGTGCCCTTGCCGTCGGCGAGCTTGGGAACCTTCGGCGCCTCCTGCGCCGTGGCCGACCCCGCAAGGCCCCACAGAATCGCCGCCGCCGTCAGAATCGCAACAAGACGTTTCATTGTGCGTCTCCTTTCCATTCGTATTCGACCGTGATCCCCATCGGGTCGGTCGGTTTGACCAGCGTCTTCTCGAACTTGACCAGCCGCCCCGCGCGGGGCGGATCGATGTTCTGCGGAACGTCCGCGAAGCGCACCAATTCGGGCTTCTCCGTCCAGTGGCGCATTTCGCCGGCCCGGACGGCCGTCAGGTACCTGCCGTTGTCGATCAGCACGTACTGCTCGTGCGGAAGGGCGATGGCGTTGCCCCCCACGTCGAAGGTGTTGGAATCGCCGGCCGCGTAGGTCAGGTTGGCCGTCATGCTGTTGGCCAGCAGGGCGTCCGAACCAACGATTGTTTCCTGCCCGCGCTCGCCCGGCACGCCTGCCAGCAGACCGTTGCGGGCGTCGATCTCCCGCAGCGTGAGGAACTGGGCCTCGTCGATCACCGCGTAGCGCACGCCGTTCGCGCCCTCGACGAACCGCGCCCCGGCCGCCGACGCGTCCGCCGCCGCGGCGTTGAGGTTGAAACTGCCCAGCGCCACCTTCTGCCCGAGGTTCGTTTCCAGCCGCCCGGCCAGTTCGTCGGCGGAAAACGTCACCTGCACCTGCTGGCCGTTGAACATTACGATCCGCGGCGCCTCGAGCGCCCATTTGTAATTGTTCTCGATGAACTCCCGCAGCCTGGCGTCGTTCCGCAGTCCGTCGTGGTCGGAATCCGTCGGCTGCGCCAGACCACCCCCCCACCCGCCGTCGAGAATGCCCTCGGCGTGCTGGCGGACGATGCTGGAGGCGCTTCGGTCCACGTTGGCTCCGCGCGCCTGGCGGAGATTGTCCAGCAGGACCTGCACGGCCCACTGCTGGGCCTCGCCGCCCGTGACGACGAGCTGGCCGTTGGTTTCCCAGATCACGCCGCTGCTGGTCCCTTCCGCGCCGGCGCCGGCGGCGGGGGCGGTCGAAGGCACTCCGAGCGTCTCGCGAACGCCGCGCAGCAGGTTGCCCTTGTCATCCGTCGGGCCCAGGCCGGAAACGCCCGGCGGGCTGACGACCAGGTCGCGCACGTCGTAGACGCGGGTGAACCGCTCGCCGCCGGCCGGTCTGTCCTGTGCTCCGCCTCGGCGGGGCAATTCCATCCGGTCCTTCGGATACCGTATATATTCGTACCAGCGGGATTCCTCACTGTCGGTCGTCTCTTTGGGTGGGGCGGGTGGAGTTTCCGCCGGCGCGTTGACGAGCAGTATCCGGCGTTTCTCTTCCTCCACCTGCCGCCGCATTTCTTCCAGCTTCCGCGTCTGCTCCAGCATCCGCCAGGTGTCATCGGGCGAGAACTCCGCCGGCGAAAGACGCTCGCCGGAGGCGATTCGCGCGCCCACTTCGCGCTTCCTGGCCTCGTAGTCCTCAAAGTTGCTGGTCGGCCCCCGGCGCGACTCTTTGTCTCGATCCGCCGGCTGCGCGATGCGCGCCCGCAGCCGCCAGTCATCTTCCTCCGTCGGTTTCCGGGGCGCGCGGCCAGCGGTGCCGAAGAACACCGGCTTCGGCCCGGTCGCGGGTTCTGATTCGGACCTCACAACATTGGGCTGGGGCGGTTCCTCGGCCACCGGCGTCGTTGGGGCGGCGGTGGGGGTCGGTTGGACGGTGGGGGCGCCTTGGGCGGCTGCGCCCTGGCGGGTGTCGAGTTTGCGGGCCAGGGCGACGGCCTGGTCGATCACGTCGGCGGGGGCCTGGATTTCCACGCTCGAGCCGTCGGCGCCCGGCTGCACCTGCACGCGAGACTGCCCGTCGCGGCGGGTGTAGAGGTCTTCCAGCATCGCCTGGACGTCGGCGGGGTCGGCGTGTTCCAGCGAGATTCGGGCGGCGGACAGCGGCGTCGCCTGCTCCAACATCTTCTCCGTCTGGGCGAGGCGTTTCGCGCGGTCGCGCAGCGGCCTGGCGGCTGGGGCCGCGTCCCCGGAGGTCCGCCGGGCCTGCTGGAGGGCGGCGGAGTATTGCTCGATTCGCTCGTTGAGCTCGGCCCCCTCGCGCTGAAGCTCCGCGACGTCGTCGAATTCCTGGGCGGCCTGCTGGGCCAGCTCCATTTTCTCTTCCTGCGGAACCTCCGCGCCGGCCTGACGGGCGGCAATCATCAACTCGCCCAGTTGCCGGCGCTTCTCCCGCACGTCGCGGCGGAGCGCCTCGCGGCGAAGATCGCTGGTTTCTTCCTTCGCGGCCTTCGCCGCGAGTTGCATCATCTGCGGCTGGAGCTTTTCGCCCTCTTCGGGCGCGAGCTCCTGCGCCTTTTTTGCCAGTTTCAGCGCGTCGGAATATTTTCCGGATTCCTCGAGTTTCTTCGCCTGCTCGACGAGTCGTTTGCTCTCGTCCTGCTGTTGTTTTTGCGCCACGTCGAGCTGGGTCTGAACGTCGCCCAGGACGGCCCGCTGCTCGGAGACGTCCTCGCCTCGCTTGAGCAGCTCGTAGCTGAGGCTCTGGGCGGCCTGGTACTGCTGGAGGGCCTCCTTCTTTCGGCCTTCGAGCTGGGCCTGCTTTCCGCGCTCGAGGAGATCCTGCTGGCGCGAGAGGAGTTCCTTGTTGGCGGCCGCGATGTCGCTCCGGACGGCCTGTCCCGCCGCCTTCTCGCTGCGGGTCTTGAGCTTCAACTCGCCCTTGGTCAGCTTGATGTTGCTCAGCAGTCGGTCGGCGTTTTCCGCCTCGACGCTCTTGGGGGCGAGCTTCCGCACGTTCTCCAGCGCGAGACGGGCGTTCTCGAAATCGCCCTTCTCGTAGTAGTCCTTGCCGGACCGCCAGTAGTTCCGCCCGAGTTGCTCGCTGGAGACGCTTTGACCGCCGCCGAGGAAGAAAGACGAGCCGCCTTTTCCGTTGGCGGCAGGCGACGGGAGCGTCGGCGCGGCGACGGGTTTGGTTTCGGGCACGGAGGCGGGCCGGGCCTGCGGCGGGGGCCCCTGCGCGACCGCCGGGGCGGCGCCGCCCGCCTGTCCGCCGACGGCGAAGCGGTCCTTGCGGACGTATCCTTCCGCGGCCTCGCTCTTTCCGTAGCCGATTTTCGCGACGGCCGTCTCGCTCGAATACTGCTCCACGCGGCGCATCGGTCCGGACGCGCGGACGATCTTCATGCCGTCGGGCAGGTAGACCTCGCTCCAGGCGTAGGCGATGGGCATGTCCACGCGCGGCAGGGGGATGGTCACGCGCCCCGCGCCGCTTCGCAACGCCTCGCCCCGGCAGATGTAGACCACCTCCAGCGGGAAACTCACCAGCCCCTTGACTGACGCCCGCGACCGCACCAGCGGCAACAGGCACGTGCCCGGATCCCCCGGGACCGGCGAGATCGGGCGGCTCTGGTCGTTCACCCGCGCCAGCAGCACTTCCGCGCCGGCCGGCAGCGACAGGCGGACGAACTGCCGCGTCCGGTTGCGGATCTCGTACTCCGCCTTGCAGACGATCGCCCCGTCGGGACGGAACGTCAACTGGTAGTGCGCCAGGTCGGCGATGGACTCCTGCAGCGCGAACTCGCCCAGGGCGAGCACCTCCACCGACGCGTCGAACTGCGGGGCGACGATCTCGTACGCCAGCGCGGGCGTGCCCGCAAGAATGGCCGACGCCGACGAGGGAATCTCCGCCAGCGCCATCTCGCGCAGGCCGGAGGTCTCGCCCGGAAGCAGCTCGCTGCCCCCGGCCGTGTTCGTCACCACCAGCACGCCGCCCGCCCAGCGACCGTCGCGCACGGTCAGCGCGCCGAAATCCGCCGTCTCGCCCCGTGGCGCAGGAAGCTCGTAATGCACGTTCAGACGCGTCCGCTCGGAAATCCGCCCGCGCAGGTACACCGTAGCGCCGCCGGCGGACGCCTGCGCCTCGCGCACGTCCGGGCCGTCCACTTGCACCTGCGCCGCGCCGCCCGGAAGCACCAGTTCGATGCGGTCCGTCTGCCCGCCCAGGATCGCCACGTCCAGTCGGGCCGATACCTGCATCCGCCCGGCGTCCAGGTTCCACGCCACCGGCCCGCGAAGCTGGTATCGCGCTGGGCGATCCGTCTGCGGCTGGACCGGGGACCACTTCAGGTGCAGGAGCTTCCACGGCGGGAAGACGAACCGCCCGTGCGTGCCCCCGTCGGGGCCTTTTGCCACGCCGATGAGTTTGCGGGCGTGACCATCGGCGGAGATTTCCCACGCGTCGGGCGAGGCAACCTGGACGGACGCCCGCGAGGCAAGCGGGCCGTCCAGCCACAACTCGCCGCTCTCACCGGCGGGAGTCATCGCGCCCTCGGCCGTCACGAGGTGGACGCCCTCGCCCGGCGGGACGAACAGCAGCCAGCCGCCTTTGGCGGAAAGCTCCACGTCCTTGCCGTTGACGGAAATCCGACGCCAGACACGGTCGGTCTTGAGCAGCCCGATGGGCATGGCGCGGGCCGCGTCGAGGACGCGGATGCGGAACTCGGCCGTCACCTTGCCCGTCGCGGACTTGGACATCTCCAGGCGGTAGGACTTCTCTTCCAGGTACGCCGCGACGGGCGGTTTGGGTTTCGCCGCGTCGCGACCAGTCTCGGCGAGGAACTCCCGGTAGATCGAAAGGGGAACGCGAAACTGGCGGTCCTCGAGCAGCCGGCTGCGGAGAAGGAATTCCGACACGACCGCCGCGCGGCGGGGTTCGACCGGCGGGGGCGCGGACACTCCGTCGCCCGAGGCGCATAGCGCCAAGGCGCTCAGGAGCAGACACGTCGCGAAACTGGCTGGGAGCTTCCCGGACACCGGTCAATCCGCCTGTCGCGCTGTACGGAAACCGCGTTCGTCTCCTACTGAGACGCTGACGACGGCAGAAAGTTCCGTCGGGGTAAAAATATCCGCGCGCCCGTCCGTCCGCCAGCGGAATCGCCCGTTGCCCGCACGGCGGACGGCAGTTACAATTTCGCCGCAAATCCGACGTCGCCCGCGAGAAAGGAGATCGCCTTCGTGACCGAAAGAACGAAGATTTTCCGCCCGTTGCCCGAGAGGGCTCGGTAAGATGCGGTCTCCTTCCGCCTGTGACAAGGCGATCCCGCTTTCGGTCAAGTCGCCTTCTGTCTTTCTCCGCGCGATCCTCCTGGGGGAGGTGCTGCTCTTCGTCGGCGCCGCCATGATGTATCTCTGGTGGTATCTGCCGTCCGGCGAGGCGACGCGGACTGGCGGCGTAGTATTCTGCATTCTGCTGGGCGCCTGGCCGATTGCGCTCAACCTGCTCCATGGCGACGGTCTGCGCGAAGCGGGGCTCCGCGTGGACAATCTCGCCTCGTCCTCCCGCCAGGCGGCGCTCGTCGTACTCGTTGTCGGCTTGGGCGTTTTGGGGGTCGGGGTAGCGACCGAGGGGCTGCATTGGTTCGGGTGGAGTCAACTGATCGCCAAGGCCGGGAAATACGCCGTCTGGGGACTGGTGCAGCAGTATCTGCTCCAGTCCTTCGCCCTCCGACGCATGCGGCAGGCAAGGCTGCCGGCGGCTTGGGCATGTGCATCGGCCGCCGGATTGTTCGCCTTCCTCCATGCGCCCAACTGGATGCTCGTCGGATTGACCGCGGCCATGGGGATGGTCTGGTGCGCCCTGTTCCTGCGCAGGGCGAACCTCCTGCCGTTGGGGCTGGCGCACGCGCTGCTGGCGATGCTGGTCTATTACGCCTGGCCAGAGAGCTGGCACGCGGGTCTGACCATCGGTCCGATGTATCTTCAGCAGGCGGCGGGGGGGCTTGGGCCCTGATCCGGCGCGAGGAAACGTACCTTGACCGTCTCGCCGGGGAAGACTAGAACTGGTTTGCGGTGGAATGAAGGAGACGACTCCGTGACGTCGAGAGAGCGAGTGCTGGCCGCCGTCCGCCACCAACAACCGGACCGCTGCCCCCTGGACTTCGGCGGAATGCCGTTCACCCTCAGCCATCCCAAGGTGCTCCAGGCGCTGCGCGACCTGCTGGGGCTTCCCATGCCCGACGACCGCGACCCCAATGAGCAGTGGCCGGAAGAAGCTGTCCTGAAGCACCTCGACGTGGACATGCGGTACGTGCCGTCCGGGCCGCCCGACGCCATCCTCCGCCACTACGACCCCGCCGGTTACGAGCAGCGCCTCGCCCAGCGCGCCCGGAAGAAACCGGAAAAACGCCACACGGTCTCCGCCTCCGGACAGCACCTTTACCGCGACCTGGGAATCGCCGACCTGACGCTCGAGGAAATCCGGAAGCTCAAACCGAAACTGCCCGACCCGCCGAAATACCTGGATTGGTCCATCGCGCAGGCCAGGGAGTTCCGCGCGCAGGGGAAAGCCGTCTCCTACTTCGTGTGCAGCGGATTCTTCGAGCTGGGCTGCTGGGGACGCGGGTACGAGCAGTTCGTCGTCGAGATGATGACCGAGCCCGACCTCGTGCGGGCGCTGTACGACCTCTGGCTGGCCGAAAAGCTCCACCTCGTCCGCACCGTCGTCCAGCCGCTGGCGCCGCACATCGACCTGTTCGTCTTCGGCGACGACCTGGCCTTGCAGACCGGGCCGTTCTTCTCGCCGGAGGTCTTCCGCGCGATGCTCAAGCCGTATTTCGGCGAACTGTACGGCGCCATGCACACAACCGCGCCGCAATCCG
>ERZ795030.6649-NODE-6649-length-9962-cov-3.491067_pt1 | contig 9962 bp, 11 predicted proteins | sample MGYA00375122_ERZ795030 | MGnify/ENA primary metagenome ERZ795030 (study PRJEB30165, sample SAMN05720146) | activated sludge metagenome | isolation source: anaerobic digester from wastewater treatment plant | place: Japan | collected 2015-04-20 ...
TTCTAACAACCCATTATTCTTCAAGTCTGTAAATCTGAATTATGCATTATTCAACACCCTCATATTATAAGATATTACGAAGATGTATTAGTAAAAAATCAAAGCATCATCATAATGATAATGATGAAAATACTTAAAAATAAAGATGATTTTGGAATACTATTTGCTTTATAGAAACACAGAAAATAAAAACCTGGAGGAATGATGTTAAAAATCTTCAAAAACCAAAAAGGATTCACCTTAATTGAAATTTTGGTGGTAGTAATTATTGTCGCGATACTTGCAGCTATCGCAGTACCCATTTACTTAAAGTATGTTAATCAAGCAAGAGCATCCGAAGCACAATCAGCAATTTCCACAATTCGTAAAGCTTATGAAGTCTATTATCAATCATACAGCCGCACAGACGACTATTCAGTAGAAAAAGCTTTAAAAGATGCAAAAATTGGCAAGTCAACAGAAAAGAGCTGGAAGTTTGAAGTTGTTGGTAATCCACCTAAAAAATATATGGCAACTTCTACAAGCGATTTCCCAGGAGGAGAAGGCAAGCAAGTATGGTACGACGTAGCTGAAGGTAAATACCATGGCTATGGTATCGATCAAGAAGAAGAAGAAACTGACTAAAAAATAATCCTTGGAGGGATATTTTGTTAACAATTCAAGAATTACTTCGCTTTACCTCTGAAGCGGGCGCTTCAGACTTACACGTAAGCTCTGGATCATATCCGATGGTTCGTGTACACGGGCGAATGAAAAAATTAAATCTACCCAAACTATCACATGAAGATGTGAGCCAATTATTGGATGGCGTATTAACAGATGTACAAAAAGAAATGTTTAAAGAAAAATTAGAAATCGACTTTTCTACTAAGCTTTCTAATGATGTGCGTTTCCGTGTTAATGCTTTCAATCAAATCAATGGCTTTGCAGCGTCATTTCGTGTGATTCCTAATGAAATTAAGAGTTATAGTGAATTACATTTACCTGAGATTTTAGAAAGATTGTCAATGAAAGACAAAGGCTTGATCCTTGTGACAGGTCCTACAGGTTCAGGTAAATCAACAACTCTTGCAACTATTATCGACTCTATTAATGAGAAGACTCAAAAGCATATTATCACTGTTGAAGACCCTATCGAGTTTGTTCATAAATCTAAAAACAGCCTGATAAATCAGCGTGAATTAGGTCATAGTACCTGGTCATTTACCGCAGCTTTACGCTCGGCTCTTCGTGAAGACCCGGACGTGATTCTGGTTGGTGAAATGCGTGACCTTGAAACAGTGTCACTTGCATTGACAGCAGCAGAGACAGGACACTTAGTCTTGGCAACCCTGCATACCAGTAGTGCAACTAAAACTATCGACCGTGTAATTGATATGTATCCACGTGAACAGCAAGCTCAGGTGCGTTCAATGTTGTCAGAATCTTTAGAAGCAGTTATTGCACAGACTCTTTGCCCTATAAAAGATGGCAATGGGCGCGTGCCTGTTTTAGAGATAATGATCGCAAATGCAGCTGTCAGAAACCTTATCCGTGAAGAAAAAACATATCAAATCCCTTCAGTGATCCAGTCAGGAACAAAAGAAGGTATGCAGACTAAAGATCAATCACTATATAACCACGTTATGAATGGTTTGATTGAAAGATCAGTCGCAGAGCAAATCGCTGATAACCCTAAGATGTTCGCAACTGGGGCAGGGTTTTAATGAAAATAAATAATGCATTGCAAAATCAAAAAGGGTCTGCATTAATTGAAGTATTGGCAGCTATGGGGATCTTATTGTTTGCTATAATAGGCATGATGATATCTATTTCTTATGCTAATTATAAAAGCACACTAAATTACCATTACAGAGTTGCACTTCTAAGAGCAGAAGCTGAATTACAAGTAATAAAATTGCAACATAGTTCATATGGTACTTTTGGCAATTTGGGCACCCAAGAATTTACAATTCGATCACATAGCAATGCTAAACCAATTAAGGCAACAATCTTTTTTGATGTCTTAACTGTAAACGATCCACAAACCACCTTAAAAACTTCATATACAAAAATAACTGCCAGAGTACGTTGGCAAGAGACTCCACCAATGTTCTCACTTTATGTATCTCCAAATGATTATAAGGAAGTTGTTGTAAGAGAAGACTATTTCTATGAGAGGGTACAATGATAAATAATCAAAAAGGCTTTACTCTCACAGAGCTCATTGCAGGCGTAGCACTTACAACTCTCCTGTTTGCAGGCTTCATAATGTTTTTACTTCAATTCTATGGAAATTTTAAAGAGATTGCTGAATACAATACTCTGCAACATGAATTATTGGAAACCATAGAAGCTTTAAGATATGGATATGTAAAACAAGGTGTTAATGACAATGAATCAATTATTGGTTTGTTGACAGCTAATAATGTCAACATCGCATCCAACAATAAGTCTGTAACAATTACGCCAATTGTTGTTAAAGCTGGTGAAAGACATTGGGCAAGCTATTCCTTAAGCGCCAAAGGCGAAATCATTCTTAATGCTGTATACGGAATAAAGAATATCAACGGAGAAGTGATATTTCCAAAGTCGAAGGAAGTTATTGATAAAAATTTAAAATACAAAATTACTGAATTTCAGATAAGAAATATTAGCCCTTTCATTTCAGATAAAATTTCTTTAGTCTCAATTGTAATCGAAGGTCAAGTGAGATTCAGACCAAAACAAAGCGGTCAGAATAAAGTTGAAGATGAACGATTAAATACTAAATCAGCTCGATTTGAAACTAAAGTATATATTTCTAACTATGATAATTAACTATAGAGAGGATACTATGACACATATACTGAAAAACGAAAAAGGTGCAGTTGGTGCTCTTTTGATGGCTTTAGTAGCAGTTATTATGACGATTAGTGCAACAGTAGCCTTTACAAATATTGTGCAGATTGATACAAATGAAGTACAATATTTACAAGACAAACTGCAACAAGAGTTATTTCTTCGTTCAGAAATTAAAAGAATTAATATTCTTTTAGAAAACAATGCTTTGATGTTGCCTTCTCGAACTATTGAAATGGTTAATAATGACCGCATTGCAACATATAAAATTAGACTTAAAGAGTCCAGGGTAACCATTTCTAACAATTTGGGCTTGCCAATGGAAGAGGCATCGGCTGTACAAGCATTGATCACTCAAACAAGAGGGCGGGCAATTCTTTCAAATGCTGAGAAATCACCCGTAGCACGATTTATTACCAAACTCTCTAATCGTAAAAACTTGAGCCAATACGCATATTTTTCTAACAGAGAAGATTCAGACTTATTCGAAAGCGGTCCCCAAGCAAGGGTTAAGTTTTATGGATTTGATGAGCTGACAGGTCCCGTGCATAGCAATTCTGATATCTGGATTCAAAGCGGTGCTGGCGGAACAGCAAACCCTCAAGCAAATGGCTGGCCCTTATTCAGAGGATTGGTTACAACTACTGGCATATTTATGCATCATGATACCAGTCAACCCCTAATAGGATCTGGCTTCCCTGACGATAATGTGTTTCAAGGTCCTGATCCAAGAAGAATTGAGCACGTTGCCAATATTCCATATATTGGTACTGCTGATTTGATTAGAAAGAACGGTAAAAAGCTTCAAGGTGAATCAAATCCTGCAAACAAAATCTACAAATGTAAAATACAGGGGGCGGGAGTTGATGTCATTGTCTTAAATTACTCTCAAACATATACGGATACATTTGTGGTTTACAAGAGTTATCCTGATGCACTACATCCACTCAATCCCAACGATACAGCACAGAAGAGAAATTGGGTTTTAGATTCACTGTACACTAATATTATCACCTTTAGAGATACTATAGCAGGACCTAATCAAAATATTCCACTAAATAATCAATCATTATTTTTACCTGGCACATCATGGGTTGAAGGCGTTGTAAATGGTAAAATGACAATTGGAGCAGCAGGAGATATTTATACTACTGGAAATATCACCTATCAGAATACCAATGTTGGTAGTTTGCCAGTAACGTCAAACTCAATTAATACTACTGATTATTTTGGCTTAGTTTCTGAGGGAAAGATAATAATTAAATATAAATGGCGCGAGAAAGACGGATCAAGATATATTACACATGCAAATAACTCACAAGGTCCTAATGGTCATGTTTGGCTTTATGGATCTTACGCTGCTTTGGGCGAAGAACCTGCTATACCATTTGGCTTTTTATTAGCAGGGACTCTTACTTATGAGTACCAACACCCTCATGGAGCAGTAATGCCATATAGAGGCTACAGCCAGTTTACAGGTGCAGATACATTGTATACATTTATTGATTTTCACAGACATCGCTATCCACCTGCAGATCCTTCACAAACTAATAGACCGCTTTGGAATCGTTGGCCCAATCAAACACCTCAGGCAACATCAAATGGTTTTCCAAATGATAACATAGCAACATATGATTATACACAAAATAGTGGACCTCTCTTATACAAGACCTCAGACTATCCATGGTATAATCCTGTCTGGCCCGAAAAAGACGCAGGTCCAGTACCTGGTAACCTTGCCACTGATATTACATGGGAACGTGGAACTCTTCACATTTATGGCTCTATAGCACAGAGACGTAGAGGCTTTATTCACAGATCAGGAACAGGTGCAGCAAATAATAATCCTGACACAGGTATATGGGACCCATCAATTTATGGACCTAATGGAAACTTAAAAATGCCTATTTACGGACCACCTCATAGGTCAACAGGCTATGAAAAGGATTATAAATATGATGAACGTCTTACATTTGTACATCCACCTGATTTCCCAGAAGTATACAAGGGCGGATTAGCAGGTATGCAATCAGCTTTTGATGATGCTGCATGGAACTTTAGTATTCCACCAAGAGGTTTTTAAAAGTTGATAGTATGATGACAAAAGTGGTAAAAATAGACAATAAAATTATAGATCGTTATATTGCAGTTTATTCAATTCAAAAAATTGCATTAGAATGCAGTGTCAACGATACTATGAATAATTATGCATTAAGCATTATAAATTATGAATAAATAAAGAGGTATCATGGCAAAGAAAAAAGTTCCAAAATTCAAAGAATCAATCGGTATAGATATCGGTACTCATAGTGTAAAGATTGTACACTTGAAACGTATACACGAGGGATTCAAATTGCTCAACTATGAAGTTCGTCAAACTGTTCCTCAGGGATTAGAATATATCCCTTCAGAGCTTAGACCAGACCGATTTGCTCCTGTTATCGCAGAGATGCTACGTTCAATGAAGATTAATACTAAAAAGATAAAGCATCTTGTTACCTGTATTGGCGGCGATAATATCAGTATTAAACAAATTAAAACAATTTTTCTCCCTGATGAAGAGCTTGAATCTGCATTATTTTTTGAAGCAAAGAAGCATCTTCCAATTAGCGGTGGTGAAATGATACTTGATTATCAAGTATTGAGTGTCGAAGAAAAAACTAATAATATGAATGTACTATTGGTTGCTACTACAAAAGAAGAAATGAAAAGCCATATTAATACACTCGTGTCTTGTGGCTTGAATCCCTCGATTGTTGACGCTCAATCACTCGCTGTAGCAAATGTTTTTGCCTTAAATACTTATGTAGAAGATGGGGTGTATGTGATTCTTAATATTGGAGCACATCGCACTAATATGGTGGTGTATGGACCACAAGCGAAATTCTTTGCCCGTGATATTGACCTCGGTGGATTCAATTTTACAAAAGATATCATGCGCACAAAAAATATGACTTTTGAAGAAGCAGAGAATTATAAGTTTGAATACGGTTTGCAAGGACCACAAGCTCAAGCTCAGACTCTATCACTTAGTACATTAGATATTAGTGAAAAACCAACCGAAGAGACAATTGCACTTGAAGTAAAAAGATCATTGCGTTTCTACGTTAAAGAGGCAGGCAATAGTGACTTTAAAAAAGTACTTCTTATCGGCGGTGGAGCAAAATTGGCTGGTTTACAAGAATATCTTGCAGAGAACCTAAACCTGGAAACAGAAATATATGATCCATTCTATAATCTCGAAATGCCAGAAAAGTTTAGAGAGAAAAAAGATCCTCAACTTGCTCTTGCTTTAGGCTTGGCAATGAGAAAAGAATAGAAACATAGGAGTTAGGATGAATCAATTACATTTCACAATTAATTTAAATAAATACGGTGAATTAAAACAGCAAATAGAAGCCGAAAATAAAACATTCTGGCGTATGACTTCAGTTTTTGTGATCGTTTCTATTATCCTGTTTGGTTTTGCCCTTTATTTAAATTCAAATATGAAACAGAAATATGAAAATAGGCAAAAATATCTTACTGATATTCAACAACAATTAAATGAGTTTAGCGCAAGCTCAGATTATCTCTCTTCAAAAGATCTTGAAAGACTCACAAGAGTCAATAATAATAGAGTATTCTGGGCAAAGAAACTTGTTGCTTTATCAGAAAAGACATCAGAAAGAATAGCAATCACACACTTTTCATTTAAAAACGGCATATTAAGTCTCTTTGGCATAACAAAATTAGATCGCGATATTAAAGAATTCGAATTGATTGACAGCTTTATATATTCATTAAAACAAAATGAAGACATTAGTAACGATTTTCCTGAAATACGTTTTGTAAAATCGTCTAAAGATGTTGAAAAGGATGTTGAAATATTACGATTCCAAATCGATTGCGTCTCAAAAGATTATGGAAAAAAAGGATTGCATGATGAAGACTAAATATTTAAGTTTGCTCCTCGTAATTATTATTGTTAGCTTTGCTTTTTTATGGTCTGCTCATTCAATGATAAATACCCAAAAGGCTAAGATTGACAAGATTGATAAGAAAATTAAGAATAGTCAAGAACAACTCAATAGCGCAAAAGTTTTAACTCAAGAGCTAAGTGAAGTTTCAAAAATAATAAACAATACTTTAACCGAAGATGCCAGCCTCTCCGATGCTGAAGCAAATAACTTCGTTAAAGATATTGCTAATTTATGCGATCGCTTCCAAATCAAAGTTGTAGGTTTATTCCCCAAAATTTCATACTCAAGCAATAAAATACTTGAACAACAGTTTACTGTCGAAGTAGAATGTACTTATGTTCAATTAGGTAGATTATTGTCAAGTATTGAAGGCTATGACTATATTCTTAAGGTAAATACACTTGATGTTAACCCAATGAATACAAGCAAAGAAGAAGGCAAATTAAATGGCGAGACACTTTACAGAATCTCTCTCGAATTGTCTATCTTCAAGATTGTTAAGGAGGCATAAATGCAAGAGAAACACATTAAAGACCTTGTTATTGCTATAGCTGTGATAATGTTGCTTGTGTTTACGGTTAATGATTATAGCCTTTACCACAAAGTTAATAAAGTAAAAAAAGAATCTATGTATGCTAATATCGCTTTAGATGAAGGGCTACTCGCTCAGATTCAATCGATAGAAAAATCAATTACTGATAGAAAAAGTTTTACTTTTACTGTAACCAAAGACCCATTATTGCAAGATCTGATTGTCAAAACAAAACAAGACTTGCAAAAACAATGGGAAGAGATGGTTTCATCAATGATGAGATTAAGCGCAACCTTTACTGATTCCAATGGTCAGCAAAAGGCAATGGTTTCTTATGGCGGCAAAAATCATTTGCTCGGTGTAGGTGATGTTTTAGCAAATCGCAAAATCACTAAGATTGAATCAGATAGAATTCACTTCTCTGAAGGCAATTATAAAGGTGAAATTGTGATTCAAAAGATCCCACCAAAACCAAAAGAGCTTGATGAAAACGCAAAAGAAAAGCAATACAACTGGTAAAAAATAAAAAATAACCATAAATGGTGAGTAAAAAGGAGAATTTATGATTCCAACATGTAACGGAGGCACTAAGTCTTCTGTAAAATCGATCAAAAGCAATATTGGTGTAATTGTTATTAGCATTTGTCTTCTTATTGCTAGTATGTCCTTGTTTGCACAGGATAAAAAAGATAATAAAGATTTATTAAACAGAAAAGTATCTTTAAATGCAGAAGATGCTACATTAGCAAATGTATTGTCAACTTTGGCATCACTTAGTAACTGTAATATCGTATTATCTACAGAGACTGGTCAAGCTGCTGGAGCTGAAGGACAACAGGAAAAAAGAATTTCTGTTAGTATTAAAAATCTACCCATTGAACAAGCTTTGAGCCTCGTAGTTAAAGCAAGTGGTTTGTCTTATCGTTTAATCGGTGATAATACATTCCTCGTCGGCGAAAAAGCAAGAATTAGTGAAGAAGTTGGCGAAAGATCTTTTGTCGTTAATTTGAATAATGTAAATGCAGATAAAATTGCTAAATCATTTGCAGATATGGGCGGCAAAGTAAATGCAATTGAAGGTCAAAACGCTTTGATGATCTCTGCAAACCCAGAAACTTTTGCAGAAATTAGCAAGAGAATCGAAGAGCTTGACACTCCTCAAAATCAAATTCAAATTCGTGCAAGATTAATTGAAATCTCAATTAATGATACAAAAAAACTTGGTGTTGATTGGTCAAAATTAAATCACTTAACTACTATACTTGCAGAAGATCCAGTCAATTCTCAAGGCGTTGGTTTACCTTATGCATATTCAGACGAATCTGGTGCCCTTCCTTTTGGTAATGCACAAGATTTTGAAAAAATGCCTGAAACTCAATACTTCCAAAAAATGGATGGCTGGGATAATGTTGGTCACTTTAGCCGCCAATTAACTGCTTTTGATATTACTATCGATTGGCTTTTACAGAATAATGCAGCTAAATTACTTACTGATGCTCATGTCACCGCTTTGAGTGGCGAAGCTGCTGAAATATTCATCGGCGAAGTTATTCCTTTTGTCGTAACTGATAATGACAAACAAGTACAAGTTGAAAGAGAAGAAACAGGTATCAAACTTTCAATCTTAGCATCTGTTAATAATGACGGTATGATTACCGCTAAAATAGCTCCAGAAGTAAGCTCTGTCACAGATCTTGTTGGTGGCTATGTTCCAAGAACAAAGTTAAGAAGAGTCAATTCAACTGTGACAGTTCCAAATGGCGAAAAGATCCTTGTTGGTGGTTTGCTTAGCTCAAACCTCTTCCAAACAGTACACAAGGTTCCATTATTGGGTGATATTCCTTTTATCGGTGGTTTATTCCGTCATAAAGTTGAACAACTTCAGTCCACAGACCTCGTGATTGAAATTACACCTCGTATTATAAACTTAGCAGAAGATAAAGTTGAGTACGTACTTGACGAAAGATTAACAAGAGAATTAATTGAACGTAAAACTGAAGATTCTGAAAATCAAGAAGAGCAGGAGTAAACATGAAATTTTTTATTAACCGTAAACTCTTTACAACAGCAGGTTTGCTAATCACACTTTTCTTACTTGTATTTTTGACAGCCTGTGATAAGCGTTCTTTGGATCCTAATGCAATTCAATTAACAAAATTAGATTGCAATAAGACAGAGCTTTATGAAGATAATGGTGCAAGCTGGGCAACTTTACGAGCTACTGTAAAAGATAATAATGGATTCCCTGTTTTTGAACAAAATATAAACTTCAGAAGCGATAATCCTAATATTAGCTTTTTACCTGCAAGAGCTTTAACTGATAGCTCAGGTATAGCAAAATCAGATGTCTTTGTAAGCGGCGATATCTTGAATGGACAAGACTCTTTAAGAGTTACCGTATATGCTTATCTCGGCACAAAAACATACCTTACAAGAGAATTATTAGTAAGAAAAAACCCTCAAGCTGAACGTATCGTGATGCAGGGTGTAAACAATATGACTTTAGATGTAAATTATGATATGAATATCAGTGCAATTGCATATGATTCAAATAATCAAATTATGCCTAATGGAACTGTTGTTAAATTCCAAACAAATGGCGGTTACTTTATCGATACAGACGAAGTTATCTCAGAAACAGAAATCTC